>Ga0210242_100105_pt1 | contig 61628 bp, 32 predicted proteins | sample ChrtobMeP5a_16mM_FD_155445 | JGI IMG/M metagenome (GOLD analysis project Ga0210242, IMG submission 155445) | Chrysochromulina tobin associated microbial communities from unialgal haptophyte culture, Seattle, Washington, United States - P5a_16mM | ecosystem: Host-associated > Algae > Haptophytes >... | reverse complement strand
GTGCTCCTGAGTTACGTGAAGAACGCGCTGTGAGGCGTCGTTATCACCCGACCAAAATGGACTGGCAAGCGGAGACAGAGGGCGCTCAGCCTTCCCCCTCAGCGGTGCGCCTCCCGCCCCCGCACTTCAGCGCTCACCCGGACTCGGCGTCCTCGGGTGGGCGTGATGAGCCACTCAGCGTACTCTATCCGCAAGGAGTGTCGTGCGACGTGCCGGTGCGCGATGGCAGAATCTGGTTGTGGGAAACACCCAATTTGCTAGAATCACTGAGACCTGTGCTGGCGAACCCCGTCTGTGACGGGACCGTGGCGTGGTCCGCGCTGCCTCCGCGGGCGGTATTACGGGGGTAAAACTAAGGCCGGTGCAGAGACGCTGAAATAATAGCAGGTACGGTAGATGGTGCTACGCTCGCACGGAGCCGCCGCCACCCACGCGACGCTCCGGTCCTACGCGCTACGGCTTTAAGGATACAAACCGGTTGCATCGTTCGCCCGGCCCGCGCTCAACATCGACCATCAGCTTTTGTACCGCATCGCAGTTCGCACGTGAAGATTCTCACTGTTCGCACGGGTTGCAGAAGCGACTCTACGGCGGCCGCCAGCCGCGCCACAGGCACACTCAGCTCGCCATTGAGCATTGTGTCGATTGTTTATGTCATCGAGCATCACGGTCCATCACACATGCGCCGCATCCTGTCGTCCATTAGCATGCGTCTCAAACTCCATCGGCCCAATCGGATCGCCGATGCGTTTGCAGCAGCGCTCACAGCCCCTAAAGATCAGCCGATCGCGGCGCGCCACGCGTCCCAACGATCGGCAGCAGCGCGGGCGGGCGGCGTGTGCAGCAACCCGCCGTCCCGCCCCAAAACATCCAGCGCCCCCGCGTCCGCCGGCCCGTGCGCGATCAGAAGGCCTTGTTCACCTTGCGCATGAAATCGCTCCCAAATGTGATCTCGCGCCGCTCGAGCGGCCGGATGACCTCGATCTCAGGCTCGGTCTCGAGCTCCTTGGCCGCCCCGGCGGCGTCGCTCGCCTCGGCGTCCTTAGCCGTGGCTGCCGCCTGGGCCTGGGCTGCCTGCTCCGCGTCTATCTTTGCCTGCCGCTCGCGCTCCTCCTTCTTCACGTCGGGATAGAGCTTGCGCAACTCCTTGAAGGCCGCCAGGTCCGCATAAGGCAACCCGGAGATGGGATCTCGGTACTTTGCCGGCGCGCCGGTGATCGCGCACAACTTGCCGTCCGTGACGCCGCTGATCTGCGCGGGCTCTCCCGGCTTGGTCGCGATGGCAGCGACGGGCGGCGGCGGCGTGGGCGCGATGCCAGCCGCGCCCGCATCCACCGCTACATCCACCGGGCCGCTGGATGCGCCCGTAGCCATGGCAACCACCGCGCCGGATGCAGCCCCCTTCTCGTCGGCCGAAGCCTCCGCCTCCTCCGCGGGTGGCATCAGCTGCGGCAGGCCCGCCTCACCCTCGTCCACCTTCTTGGCGCCGCCGGCCTCGGCCGCCGCCTTCTGCTCGGCGATGGCACGCTCCGCGTTGGCCGGTGCGGTGTCGGCGTCGAAGCTGAACGCAAGGGCTGCGTGTTCAACTCCATCCGAGGCCTGAGCGTCCCGAAGCGTCCAGCCGAGCCGATCCGCAAATTGCCTCTGCTTCGCAGCGTAGTTTCTACGCAGCTCGCTGCGCACCTCGCAGAGGAACTTGACTGTCTCGACGAGCACCGTCGCCTTCGGCCGCAGGATCATGTTCAGGCGGTCAGAGCCCAGAACGTAAGCGAGGTGCGTCGACAGGGTGACGACCTCGAACATGTTCTTATGGCGCGGCTTGCGCATCGTGTCGACAAATTGGCCCGAGAGGAGACGCAGCTTGAAGGGCGGCAGCTTGCTCATCCTTGCCGCTGCTACCTTCGCACGAACCTCTTTCGCACGAAGCTCCTCAGCCGCGGCCTCCTTCCTCGCCTCCTCCGTCGGTTCCGGGGCCACCTCCTCGACCACCGCAGGGAGAGTGCCCTTGGCCCCGCCGCCGAGGAAACCCTTAGCGAGGCCACCGTCGGCTACGGAGCCTCCGTACTCGAAAGCCTCGATGTCCTCCTGCTTCAGGGCAAACGGCGTGCCACTCTCGAGCGCGCTGAGCCAGTTGAGCACGTTGTGGTACGCGATGTCGCACGACGATTTGAAGTGCTGGTCGCTCCTCTTTTTCGTGAGGCGCTCGTCCTCGCACGTGACCCCGACCGCGGCCCACGGGCCGTTGGCCACGTCGCCCCAGAAGCCGCGCTTCTCCACCGTGAGTCCCTTCTGACGCCCGAGCGCGAACGAGGCCATCGTACGGTTTGGCGCCTTGTAGTCGGAATCGCGCACCTCGAAGCACACGCCTGTTAGGCGCCATTCGCGGAAATGGATCTTGTGCACAATCGAGGCCATGGGTACCAGCTCCATCGTGTAGTCCCAATCGAGCACGTTGCGCCGTGCGTCGTATCGGGCCCCGTAAAACGTGCGCAGCCTCTCGTCGCGCAGGCGCACCACGTCAAACTCGACTGACTCGGCCCATGAGCGCAACACCTCGAGCAGCGCGTCTCGCTCCTTACTCTTGAGCGCATTAACGTCGAAGACTGCAGCGAGAGGGCCCTCCTCATCCGTGAGCACGCGCTCCAGCACAGCGGCACGCGAGGCAATGTACGCGGCCGTCTTCTCACGCACGAGCGTGTTCGCCCACACCTCGAGGAGCACCTCTGCGCGCTCGCGCCGGGGCAGCTCGAAGTCGAGGGCGATCGCAAGCAGCAGCATGTGCCGAGCGAGAGTCTCGGGCTCGCGCTCATACACGCTGAACTCGGCCGCGCGCGCGGGCTTGCCACTCTCTTTCGCACGGCGCGCTTCCATCGCGATCGTCTGCAGCACATGGCGGACGTCGCCCGGCGCGATGCATAGGGCCCGCAGCGGCTGCGCGCCGCTATCGCCGTCGTCGTCGCTCGCAGACACGTTGGCGGGCTTCTCAGCAAACAGGTCGGCCGCAGCAGAGAAGCCCCAGAAACGGCATGGCCCCACGCCTGCCATGAACCTGGAGAGGCCGTTGCTGCTGTCGGGCCGTTGACAAGACGTCTCGACCGAAACGGCGCTCCGTTCGCTGTGCTTCGGAAAAAACGTCCTCAAATACATGTACCCTCCCTCAAGGATGGCGATCCAGCGGTCGACAGCCCGCAACAAGCAAGAACCCCGCACGGACCCCGCGGGCCGCGGCCCGCGCAGCCACGCGCCGCCCGCGCGGTTCAACGCAAAATAACCATAACCTCGAGACGGCGCCACGGCGGACCTCGACGCTCGAGACTCTCGCACTCACCACCCTCCGCCATCAGCGTCTGTGGACGACCGTTGGTCGGGTGCGTTATAGTCATTATCTTCCGAGCAGATCGTCGGCTCGTTCCTGGCGCATGAGCACGATGTCATTCTCGATGCCCACCCGGAGCGGCGCTGTGTGCATCGCGCCGCCGCTCCGGGCTACCGAGCGACGCCCATAGAGAACCACCTTTCCGCCGTCGTCGCCCGAGGCGAGCAGGTCGTCATCGGGCGCCCACGCAACGCAGCTCACCGGCGACGTATGACCGACGAGCCGCTTGAGTGCGGGCTGCGCGCGCCGGACATCCCACAGGCGCACGGTGGCGTCATCGGCGCCAGTGAGCAGCGTGCTGTGCGAATGGTGCGCCCACGCGGCCGAGACGCCGTTGACATTCTTCCCTTCGAGCGGCTCATCGTGCTCGAGGACGTGGAGGGCGACGCTCGGTCGGCGCACGTCCAATATGTAAACTCGGCTCTCGTCGCCCGCGGCCTGATGAGGGAGGCACTCAAGCCGCGATCAGTGTCGCACTCAGCATGCAATGAGGGAGGCACTCAAGCCGCGATCAGTGTCGCACTCAGCATGCAATGAGGGACATCATTGATGGCGTGGGCGAGCAGAGCGCTGGGTACCTGCACGTACGTCTCGCCACAGGAGAGCGAGACGAGGTTCACATCGCCCATGCCGGTCTTGAAGCTAAAGACCTCCTTCCCGTCGCGGCTCGAGAGCATACGCACCTGCCATCCGAGGAGTCGTTCGCGCCATCAGAGCCAATCAGAGCCAATCAGAGCCAATCAGAGCCAATCAGAGCCAATCAGAGCCAATCAGAGCCAATCAGAGCCAATCAGAGGTGGTGCACCTGCCATCCGAGGCCATCCGAAGTCATCAGTGTCCATCAGAGAGGCTGTCCGAGGCCATCAGAGGCCATCAGAGGCCATCAGAGGGCAATCAGCGGCTCGGGAGCGTGCGCACGGAGCCGTCGGCCGCGCCCACAAGCAGCGCGTTCCCGTCCGGGGCACAGTGCACGCACGAGACGTGCCCCCTGGGCTGCGGCACCACGTAGGCGCATTGGCCTGCCTCCGTGTCCCATGCGTTCAGTTGACCGTGCCCGATGGCCGCACCCGAAGCCGCTGTGGGACAGTCCACAGCGGCATACAGCCGGCCGGCCGATGCGCCGAGTCCATAGGCAAGTGCCATCACCTCGTGCGCCACCTTGAGCTTGCGCACGGCCTCGCCGCGTTCGTGATCCCACAGCACGATGGCAGCATCCTTGCCGCCGGAGGCAGCCAGATGCTCGATCGTCGGGTGGGTCACCAAGCAAAACACGAGATCGGTGTGGCCTTGGAGAGTACCTTGGTAGGTCCACGGGGCGGGGGTGGGAGGTGCAGCCGCCGCGGCGGCGGCCGCCGCAAACGCGGCCGCCTCCGCCGCCGCTCCTCCGGGTGCTCCTATTATGGCAAGTGCTCCGCCGCTGTCGCCTCCGCCGCCGCCTCCGCCGCCGCCTCCGCCGCCGCCGCCGCCGCCTCCGGGATTCATGTCTAAGCCACTGACCACGCCGCCTCCCACGCCGCCGCCCACACCGCCACTCGGGCCGCCACCCGCCTCCTCTACCTCCACATCCATCTCGTCGTCTACGTGCGCCTCGCCCGCGACGGCGCCATCCACGCCCTCCTCGTCGTCGTCAACGTCCGCACCTCCGCCGCCGCCGGCGTCGGGCTCCGGGTTATTCACCGGGATCGCGTCGTCGGGGGGAGGCTCCGGGAGCACAGGCTCACCTGCCATCCGAGGCCATCAGAGGCCATCAGATGCAATCAGAGGCCATCAGGGGGAGGCTCCGGGAGCACAGGCTCACCTGCCATCCGAGTCATAAGCGCCATCAGAGGCCATCAGAGGCCATCAGAGGCCATCAGAGGCCATCAGATGCAATCAGAGGCCATCAGGCTCACCGCGAGCACCAAGAGCAGCCGCGCATCCGAGGCACTCCGAGGCAATCAGAGGCAATCAGGCTCACCGAGCACCCAGAGCAGCCGAGCATCCGAGGCGTCCCACACGCGCACAGTGCGGTCGTACGAGGCGGTCAGCAGCCGCTCGCCGCTCGCACTGAAGCGCACACAGCACACTGTCGAGTTATGGGCGGCCGGCGGTGTCATGTTGGTCGGCATCTGCTTGCCAAGTACGCTGTTGGTCCCCTTGCGCAGGTCGTACAGGACCGCCTCATGCGGTGCTATAGTGGAGCCGGCGGCGAGGCGCGGCGCGTGACGCGCGGGCGAGAAGGCAATGTCAGTGACGTGGCCCGTGGGTTTGGTAGACACCGAGCCCGCCCGATAGACGCAATGGAGGGCGTGCCAAATTTGGGAGCGAAGCGCCCCCTCCTCACGCGCCCATGCGCGGTCAAGCCCGGAGCGGCGACGCTCGAGCGCCTTCATCAGCGGTACCGGCCGAGCGCGTGGGCGCCGCCATGCGCCCGCCGGCCGGCCGTTGCCGCCGCCAAAGCCACGTACGGTCCGTGGGTCTGTCACGTAGTCGCCCGCGGCAGCGGCCTCGGCGCTCGCCGCGGCGCTCGCGTCGTCCGCCGTCAAGCCGCCACTGCCTGCGGCCGTGGTGCCAAGCCGAAGGAGCCACAGCCGATCGGAGGACGCGTCGGGAGCGCAAGGCGCCGCGCTCGCGCTCGGCCCGGCGGCTGACGAGCCGGCGACGGCGGCGGCCGCCGCTGCTACTGCTGCTCCCGCGCCAGCTCTCGCCGCGCTCGCCTCGAGCGTCGCACTCAGCTCCCCGGAGTGCCAAAAGCGCCAGCAGTCGGCAGGGGTGCGCCCGGGTAGCAGGCTGGCGAGCGATACGACGAGGTGCCGGGGGGGCGACTCCTCGGAGGGGTTCGCGCTCGGCACAGCGCTGGACGAGTCGAGGCCGTGCTGCGCCATGGCGCGCACTAGAAGCGCTGCCTCCGCCGCACTAAAGGGCACGTGAAGCACGTCGCCGTCGAGCAGCCGGGGCGCGCACTGCGCGCCCAGCGCGCCCATAGGCAGGCGCAGGCAGAGTGGCGCGGTGGCGGAGGTGGAGGCGGAGGCGGAGACCCAGGCGCAGGTGGAGGCGGCGGCCTCATTGTGTCCCTCACGCAGCCGCTTGCGCGTCGGTAGCGCGAGGTACGGCCGCATGACCGTCGTGCCCAGCGGCAAGGCCTCGGCCATGGCGCCGGCGCTGTCGTGTGTGAGCTCGCTGCCGCCACACTTGTCGGCGAAGCCAAAGGCGCGCCGCACCACCGGCGTCGCGAGAGACGCGTAGTGGCCCAGCTCAGCATCGCTGGCAAGATGCACCAGAAGAGACGCAGGCACCGCCGCAGCAGGTCCTGCCGCGACGAGCGTCGTTGACGCGGATGCAGACCCTTGGGGAGAGGCAGCCGCCTCTGCGGCCGCGATCACGGAGAGCGCATTTATGGCTGCGTCGATCTGAGCCAGCCGTGTAAGCGCATCCTCATTGTCGGCCATGCCATCCGCCGGTAGTGGTCGGAGCAGAGAGCACCCCGTCGAGAGGTGACACCCATCGCGCCGCAGCGCTTCGCGCAGCTGCAAGGATGTTGCCGGCATGGCCTCCACGGGGAGGGGAGCAGAGGCCACGGGCAGCAGGGTACTCTCTGCCTCGGCATTGAGCAGGCGCTCACGTTCCTTGTGGAGGGAGAGCACGCGGCTGTAGAGACGACCTATCGCATCTAATTGAGCGAGGCGCGCAGACGCCTCGTGCGTAGTTCGCGGCGGTGGCTCGAGGAATCGTAGAGTGGCCGCGCCAGGCTGCATACCGAAGGGTCACACGCACGCCTCGCGCCCGAAAGCTTCCTGTGAATCTTGTGTGAAGAGTGGTGCCCAAACTCCTCACAAACTCCTACAAACCGCTACAAACTGGAAGAGGAAGCACTCTCCGGCCCTTCCGGAGGCGCGCGCAAGGCTGAGGCCATGGCAGGGCCGGAGAGTTGTGTTCCCTCTGGGTGCTCCTGCCCGCCATCCGCGGGCAGCGCCTCCTGCTCGATCTCGGAGAGGAAAGAGAGGGCTTCGCGTTTGTGCCGCGGGGCGAGGCGCTTCTTCTTCACGCGAAACTCCGGCGGCGTGTACTGTACGCCCGGGGCCACCCCGGGGTCCCCTGGCCGTGCAGTTGGGTCTTCATGCGGACCTGATGAGGGAGGCAATCACAGGCCATCAGACGCCATCGTAACTCCGGGGTCCCCTGGCCGTGCAATGGGGTCCTCATGCGGACCTGTGGGTGGAAGGGGTGGCATGGGGAGGCTGGCCTCCGCGGAGGGGTGCACGTCGGCGATCCGATCGAGCTGCTCTTGCATCGCTCGGATTCGTGCCTTGCCAGCGTAGAGGAGATGCCCGAGCGCCTGGTTCGGCTCCCCGTGGGCATGCACGATCGCACGGCCCACGTCATCCGGGTCGAAGCCCATCTGAAACAGGGCTTCCGATGAAAGCGGCGCGGGCGGCACGGGCGGGGGCGGCTGTTGGGGCCGTAGCAGCCCTTGGAAAAATGTCCCCGCATGGAGGTGGTCGCCGGGGGGTATCGGACGGCTCGTCGGCGACGCCGCCGTCGCCGCCGACGAATAAGCAGACGAGCGTGCTGCTTTTGGTGGAGCGGGGGGTCCTCTTTTCCCCCCGCCACCAAACAAGCACGGACCCAGCTTGGGACGCTGTGCTTTCTCACCCTGTTCACCGCGCCTGCCGCCTCTGCCACCATAGTAGCTGCTGAAGGCCGCGGCCATTTGGGCTCCCAACCCCGAGCCCTCGCTGGTCGGCATTGGCTGCATCGGCTGCATCGGCGGCGGCGGCATTTGATGTTGCGGCATCATGTTAGGCTGCGGCATCATCACTTGAGGTTGCTGCATCATTACAGGTTGCGGCACAGGTGCAGGCGTCATCGGCCCCATGCCGGGCAGGTACGCATATCCTGGGGGGCATACCCAACCTATTCCTTGCCAGTTCGCACGCTCCAATGAGAGCTGGTTCATCGATTCGATTACCGAAGTTGGCGACACCTCCTCCGACGGATTTCGCCCAGTCGCCGCGGCCCTCGGCTTCTCTCCGCCGTAGTACATGGTACGCAGCCGCGTCCGCGCCGTCGATCGTCGCAGGCTACCGACCAGGCCACCGCCTTTGGAGGATTTCGTTCCATCATCCCACAAATGACGCAAATGAGCTTCGAATTTGCTCTCAAATCAAGGAAAACATTACATTGTAGTCAGGACGAGTAGCGCGGTACGGCGCAAGCATCCGCATTGTAGGAAGGACCAAGAAGGTCAGCGCCTCTAGGATAAGGATGGCGCGTTTGCGAACCAAGAACCATGCAGCAGCCTCGCGCGCCATGCCTCGCGCCCGTCTCCGCGCGCCCAACTCGCAAGCAGCTCGAAAGAACCTACTGACGGGGAATGTACGATCCTCCGACATAGATCCCCCGCTCATCTGGGTGATATGCGGTCGGCTCTGCTCGCTCTCTCGCCAGCTCAGCCGTCACGTCGCGACGGTTGCCGTAGCCGTCGAGGTACTTGTCGAGGTCTGGCTTGCGTCCGTGCTCGATGTCGATGAGCCGCTCGCGCACGAAGTCGCACCGCTTGCGGTCCACGTCGCCGTACAGCATGTACGAGAAGCGCGAGGGCGGTGGCCCTTCGAAGGCCTGTAGCGCGCGCTCATAGTAAGTCTTGGCGGTCGCAAAGTCGCCGAGGCAGTGCAGGCACGAGGCGATGTTGTGGAGCATCGCGCCGTACTCGGCAATCTTGGAGCTGTCGCCGGAGCCCGTCGTCTTCTCGGCCACCGCGAGGCAGTACTGGAAGCCATGCAGCGCCTCCTCAAAGTTGCCCTGATGGAACTTTTTGCGCGCCTCGACGATTATCGAGTTGGAGACGGCCTCTAGCGCCGCGAGCGCCGCCGGTTCGAGAGTGCCCACCTGCGCGTGGAAGGGCTGGAGCGGCCCGTGCGACTTCGGGGGATGCCTCGAAGCCGAGCTGCTCTCTCGCTGGTCGTCCACGAACGCACGTGTGGGTGGTGGCCGCGAGGGCGGCGCAACGGGCTCGCCGCCGCTCGATTGGCGTAGCTGCTCGACGACGCGTGGGCTGGGCCGCGGTTTCGAGGGCGGCGCGACCGACGCACCGCCCTCTACAGCTGTGGCTGACGGTCGCCGATACACAGAGGTGGGCGGCACTGGCCGCGGCACCGATGGTGGCAGCGGCCGCGAGGGCGACGGCACATCGGCGGTACCGCGCTGCTGAGCGACGAAGGAGCGCGACGGCGGCGGCCGTGAGGGCGGCAGTGGCACCGGCACGCCGTGGTCTTCGTCGTGAGAGCTGGCGATGGAGTATTGCATCACTGAGTCCTACCGGGACACCGGGAAACACACGGGACTCACGGTATTCGTTGTGCGTTTCGAGCACATTGTTTGTTCAGACGTTTCGCGAACGAGAAAGTTTGCGTTCTCCTGTAGCAGATCGACGGACCGCGAGAAGTGTGTGGCAGGAGCGAGCGCAGCGCCCCTGCGTCCGTGAGGCCAGTCGTAGGCAGGGCACCGCCTGAGCGCATCGCCCATGTCGTCGGCGGCGGCGCTGCAACGCATTGGCCACTACCGCCTGGGCAAAAACCTGGGCATCGGCTCCTTTGGCAAGGTGCGTCTTGCCGAGCACCAGCTGACTGGGCACAAGGTCGCTGTCAAGATCCTCAACCGCAATCGGATTCGCCAGCTCGAGATGGATGAGAAGGTGCGCCGCGAGATCAAGATCCTTAAGCTCTTCTACCATCCGCACATCATCCGTCTGTACGAAGTCATCTACACGCCCACCGATATTTACATGGTGATGGAGTTTGTGCCCGGCGGCGAACTCTTTGACTTCATTGTGTCCAACGGGCGGCTCTCGGAGCCGCGCGCGCGCTCCATGTTCCAGCAGCTCGTCTCCGGCGTTGAGTACTGCCACCAGCACATGGTGGTGCACCGCGATCTCAAGCCGGAGAACCTGCTACTCGATGGGGAGCAGCAGCTGCGCATTGCCGACTTTGGGCTGTCCAACGTGATGAAGGACGGCGACTTCTTCAAGACCTCGTGCGGCTCGCCCAACTACGCCGCGCCCGAGGTCATCTCGGGCCGGCTGTATGCGGGGCCGGAGGTCGACGTCTGGTCGTGCGGGGTCATCCTATACGCGCTGCTTTGCGGCTCGCTGCCCTTTGACGATGAGAACATTCCCAATCTGTTCAAAAAGATCAAGGGCGGCATCTTCACGCTGCCGGGCCACATGTCAGACGAGATCAAGGACCTGATTTCGCGCATGCTCGTGGTCGATCCGCTGCAGCGCATCACCCTCCCCGAGATCCGGCGGCATCGCTGGTTTAGCGAGTCCTTGCCGCTCTACCTCTCTGTCACGCCTGACCAGATCATGTCGCAGTTCCGCGCACTCGATGAGGATGTACTCTCGGAGGTGGTGATGAAGATCGGCTTCGACCGGCAAGAGCTGCTCGAGGCGCTCCAGAAGCAGGAGCGCAACCAGATGACGGTCGCCTACTACCTCATCCTCGACCACAAGCGGCGCAAGATGCTCGGTGCGTCGCCGGTCTTGCGCGCGGCGCAGATGGGCACCCAACAGCAGCTGCAGCTACAAGGCGCGGGCGGCGAGATGCTGGAGAGCGCCGTGGCGGGCGGCGTCGCGGACGGCGCACAGCACGCCGCCGCCGCCGCCACAGGCCAGCCACCGCCGCCCGCCGCACACGGGGCGGCGGCTGGCCAGCCCCCGCTTCCGTGGCCGCAGCAAATGGGCGGAGGCGGCGTGATGGCGTTGAGTCCGGCAGGCTCCGTGGGCGGAGCGGCGGCGGCGCCTGCACGGCGGTGGCACCTCGGCGTGCAGTCGTCGCTCTCGCCGGCAGACATGATGCTCGAGATTTTTCGCACGCTGCGCACGCTTCGATTCGAGTGGAAGATTGTCGCTCAGTATTCGCTCAAATGCCGACCTTGCACACGGCCGCCGATTGAGGCCCCCGCGGCGGGCACGCTCGATGCCTCTTCAATGGCCGTGCGCTGCAAGGTCAAGGTCGGCCTGCAGCTGTACAAGATCCAGGATGATTCATATCTTCTTGACATCCGGAAGGTTGACGGCGACGTGCTGCCCTTCATGGACGTGTGCTCGCTGCTGCTGGGCGAGCTCAAGCTGTGATCGAATCCGGAGATTTCTCTGCATAGGACTACTGTGTGTGTTCGTGTACATCTGCGTCTGAGCATCCTGCCGCCAGTGCATCTCCCTGGTGGTGCGCACGATGCGACGATGTGGGGGCGCCACGGCGCCACACGAATAACATGAAATTTTTTATAATTGTGTACGAATGTGTGGTCTCAGGACACCTTTCGATCGTAACGTGTTGAAAATGAGCGTGAAACAAACCAAAAGGCAAACTTCGTAGCGAAACCACTGAAAACAGCCCATTTGGCCTTTGCACATTTCCAGGCCGCCATGGCATCGCTGACGTATGAGCTTGGCCTCCGCAAGGACATCTTCGCAAACCAGGGCAAAGACGAGGACGGCGATGGCCGCGCGGACGTGGTTGACCTCGATGGCGACGGCGACATCGACGAGGAGGACAGGGCGAAGTTCGACACCTACGTGCCTGCGGCGCCGGGCATCGATCCATACGTCGCGCACAGCTGCAAGACGCCGAAGCCGACGTCGCTTGACTGCTACCGTGCGACGGACATGGATGTCCCCACGGCAAAGGACGTCCGCCTGCACTCAAAGTTCATGCCCGGCTACAGCGGCTACATCCCCAACGAGCTCAGGGTGAAGACCGAGGGTGGCCAGTGGAGCCCTCCCAAGTGGCTGAACGTGGCCAATAAGGAGGGCCCCAAGCCGTACGCAAACCTTGGCGCGAACGCACCGCCCTCGATTTTTGGGCCGCCGCGCTCCGTCGTGTTCTCGCGTGATGGCGTCTTCGTCGAGGGAGGCCCTGCGATGCGGAAGGCGGGCATGAACCTCATCTAGATGCGCATGTGCGCGAATGCACGCGTATGCGACTGCTACTCCACTTACTTCGGGCCCTCGGCCGCGTAATTTTGCCGATGTGACCCGCACCCCTGGCATCGCCGTGATACGACTGCCATCGTTTCGCTCCTTCTGTTTCCTACCGTACCTGAGGCTGTGTATAATGTGTTGATGAGTCCCTCCGCGGTGCTTGGTGTGCGCGCGTCGCCGTCGGACGGGCATCGGGACTCCGAGAGTCAGTGACCGCGCGGTGACAGCGAGATAAAGATTCAGTTTCAACTCTTTGTCGCAACCTAACTCAACTCAGGCAAGGCCCAAGGCGTGGTCGCTTATACGGCTTATAGCCTTAAAAAGCGGCAAAAAGCGGCTAAGCCTTAGGCGTCGCAGCGGCGGGTCCTCGATGTTACGGTAACGATCGTGTGCCGCCGGCCGCGCGCGCCGCCTCGCCGGGCGCCCGCGTCGCGGCGCTGTCCGGGGTCGGATCCGCAGCTCTGCGGCACCCGCCCGCGCTCCCGCTGTCGTGCACTCTGCGAGACGCGTGAAGCGCTCAGGAGAACAGCCCGGAGACGCAACTGAACAAAATCATCATCTGCATCGGCTGCATCTGCTTGAGGTTGGCGACGAGTGACTCCAAGCTAAAGGGTGTCCCGCCCATTTGGTATACCATAGAGCCCGCCATCACCATGTTGAGGAGCTTACCAAGCCCAAATCCCGAGCCCGAGCTCGAGCCGCTCGCTGCGGGCGCATCTGAGATAGGATCGAAAGCAAGATTTTTCAATCCGTCCTTGTAGCCCTTGGAATAGGCCACGTAGACTGTGCAGCGCGCGTGACTCGGGCGGTTGATCGATTAGGGCTGCAATCAGGGCGGTTGGCGCTTGCATCGAGGGAGCGCTCAGCGCACCAGTGCTGCCGGGCTCGCCTGACGAGGCTGGCGCCGAGCCTAGCGGATTGTACTGATACATCAGGTACGCCACGCCAGCCAGCAGCAGCGCGGTCTGTGCAGTGGACAGCTCTTTGCCTGTAGCTCGTCCGACTGCAACACCTATGCGGTCGATCACATCACGACCGGACTGAAGAACGCCGTGCAGCCCCTTGCCACCCGCAGAGCTCCTTATGACGAAGGTCGCAAGGCCGCCCAAGAGGATCATTGGAAGCATGCCGATGCCAAGCAGCCGTGGTAGCACGAAGAATAGTAGGCCTGCACCCACGAGAAGGTGCTGCGGCTGCACGCCACCAGCAACAAGCCTGGCCAGAAGCAGAGGTAATATGCCTCGCATGCCACCCATCCCTGGCATGCCACCCATCCCAGGCATGCCGCCCATGCCTGGCATGCCTCCACCTGTGCGATGTGCATCCGCAGCGATGAGAGCCGCTGGTTTCAGGGAGATGAATGCGCCATCGCTCTCTAGCTTCACGTTGTAGCGGCCCTTGGAGTCATCAAACGCCACGGCCAGGCCGTGCTGGCCATTCAGCTCCGGTTTTGACTCCAGGTTGGTAATGCGGACGCGCCGGCCGACGAGTGGTGCCGCCATGAGATGCTGACGTCCACGAAAGGCCTCGTGAATTGCCGGAGTCTTGGGGTGTCCAATTATGACCGTTGGCTGTGAATATGGCTTTGAATTATGAATATGCGCATCAGTCCCCACCTGCGCCCTGGCCCCTGCCGCGCGCGCCCCACGCGTTACCCGCGCGCGCGAGGCAGGGGTGCGAGATTTTGACCTTGGGGCATGGGGGAGGGTTTCATCTATTTCAACCGACTCAGCGGGACCGGTCAGGCTCGCTCAGGTAATTCCCCTATGGTGTTTCTACATAGTGAGGCACACAGTGCCAATAAAGTGCCAATTGCCGACACAGTGCGCACAGTCACACGTTCGTCGGATCGCGATCGGATCCGGCCCCCCCAGCCCCGACGCCCCCACTGACGCGCGCGCAAAAGAACCCACCGGCCACATACCCACACACACAACGCGAGCGCGACCGACCGGACCGGGACGAACCGAACGGATACTTGACGTCACTTACCGTACCTCCGAGGTATCGCTACGAGCTCAACAAGCCTAATCCGACGTCACATTTCACATAGGTCCGGTCTTCGCCTATTCCCTATACGGTCCTCCGGTCCTACGGTGGAGGTAGCAACACGTCCTCTGGGGGAATGCCCTCAACCCTCTGCCGCTCGCACCGTGGCATGCTCAATAACACTCATCAGACATAGGACCTTTCTCAATTGCTTCGGACCGGCGCGGCGCACGCGCTCGTTGCAGAGCGAGGGACCCGTATAGCCAGGCGCGTTCGTGCGCCGTCGCGAGCCGTTCCGCAGCCATTCGCGGTGACTCCTGCACCGCCGCCTGATCCGCCGCCGCCTGATCATCGATCACCTGATGAAGCCACAGCGGCAGACGCCGTCGGCGCATTTGTACTTGTCGTGCGGCTTGTTGGGTCCGAAGCGCATGTCGAGCGATCCATCGTTGGCAAGCCCCGCCGGCTGCCACCGCGTGCTTTGTGGTGTGGCGGCGGCGGGCGGCGCTGGCGGCCGAATCTGCTGCTGCTGCTGCTGCAGTTGGTGCATATGTTGCTGCTGCATCTGCATCTGCATCTGCATCTGCTGCATCTGCTGCTGCTGCATCTGCTGCTGCTGCATCTCCTGTGGCCTGGCCGTCGGATAACCGTAGCCAGCCGGCACGGCGAGGGCAGGGGCGGGCGGCGCAGCGTTGGGTGGTGATGGCCGACTGACTTTGATGAAGCCACAGCGGCAGACGCCGTCGGCGCAGTTGTACTTGTCGTGCGGCTTGTTGGGTCCGAAGCGCATGTCGAGCGATCCATCTTTGGCAAGCCCCGCCGGCTGCCACCTGGATTCGTGACCGACGGCAGACTCTCTCTGCTCAGGGAGACTGCGGGAGGTTGGGGAAGGCTGGGTGACGACCGGCTTGGGCCACCCAGCCCCCACCTGCTCGTCTTCTGTGATATTACCGCAACGGCAATAGCCGTCGAAGCAGAGGAACTTCTTATGTTGCTTGTTTTGTCTGAACGTCATGTTCAGCGACCCGTCCTTGCAAAGCGCACCGAAGGGCTGCCACTTGAAGAGCCTGCGCCCATGGCCTTCTTCAAAAGCGTCGATGACCTGCTGGGCAGTGCACCCCACTAGCTCATTGCTGTCCGGATCATATTTGAGCGATTCTTTTGCTTGAAAAAAATCGTCGATCGCCTTCTTGAAGTTCCCTGGGTCGTTGTACCATTTTTTACCCCCTTCTCTGCGCTCAGGCGTAAGCACGTTCTTCAACTTCACCTCGAGCATCTTTTTAAGAGGGTCCCCGATGTGCTCATCCACCGCGTCCTTGTCCTTCTGCACTTCGAGCAGCATACTCCTCTTCAAATCTTCTAGGAGCGTGTGGCGCTTGCTAGTGACCTGATCAATGGTGAGCGCGTTGAGGTTGATCGAGGGCGCGACGCTGATGACGAGCACCGAGCCTTCGACGCGTGTGGACTTCACCTCGAGACCCGTGAGCGGGTTGAAGAGCACCTCCTTCTCGTGCGGGTACTGCGAGATGGAGGAGATGTCGGCGCCGCGGGCGATCATGCCTTGATCGATCTCGAGCAGAATGCTTCCCTTTTTCCCTGTTGCATAGCCGAGGGCTACCTCACGGTTCTCTGTAGTCGACATGAAGGCGCCCTCGACGCCGCCACGCACCCCACAGTCGTTGGCTTTAAAGAACTGCTCTGGAAGCCCTTTATCGGACACCCCACGGTACACGGCCGTGGCTCGGGTGAGCTTCGACAACTTGATGATGGCGGAATTGATGCAGTGCAGCGTCGTGCAGTACATGTTGATTTTTGTGCCCCCCTCTCTCTCTGCGCAATATTTTTTCATTTCACCCTCGAGGTATTTGTTGGAGCTATCGATCCCGCGCAGCACCGCATTGTACTTGACGAAGAGTGGCCCCGTGTACAGCCTGGCGGCCACGACCTCCTCGGGTACCAGCTCGTCTTGTTTGAGCTCCTTCAGTTTTTGATTGCGTTCCGTCCTCTTCCGCTCGAGCTCCGCCTTCGGCATCGGCTTGCGAGCCTCGACCCGCTTCTGCCTGAGCTCTGCCGTGTCCTCAGCTGGCCATGTGGTTGTGCCATGTACTTCGAATGTCAGACCATTTTCGGGATTATCGACAAAGTCAAATTCGATCCTTGAGGTGGTCTCGATCTTGTAGTTGGGTGTTGTGAACCATCTGTCGCATCTGTCGCACAGTGCCGGGAAAAGGACTTGGAAGGGTGAGCGGACAGAGGCGAGATGGTAAGGAAGGGTAATAGCGGCTTACTCCTGGTCCTTAATGAACAAGAGCCCTCGTTTGTGCTCGTCTCTCATCGCCGTTTGCACGTCTGGGAGGGGCGCACCAATCTTGCCTTCGAGCCCACCGAAGAAGGAAGACAGGCTGGCAAATTCGAGCATCACCAGATCGTCCTGCTTGAACTTGTCGCACATCTCATGCACAGTGTGCTGCTTTCTCAGCCTCTCAAGTGCTTTACACACCGTCTCTGCAAGTCCGCCCAGGCGCGCGCTCTCGAGAAGTTCATGCACACGACCTTGCGAGAGGTCGTCACCCTTGAAGAACTCGAGCGGCGCCTTTCCTTGCGGCACTTCGCTCTCGAGTGCCTCTTCGACAGCCCGCGCCAGATCCACCGTCTTGAGCCACTTCCCAAGGGTCCACATGGAATCGTCGTCGCTCGTCACTCCGGAGCCGTTGATGCGGCTGCGGTGCTTCGAACCCTTGTCAGTTGCGGGCGTCTCTGGCGGGGGCGGGGGCGGGAACATACCAGCGGACGGTGGCCGTGGAGGCGTCATCTGGCCCATCGACATACCAGCGAACATGTCAGCCATGTCCTGCTCTGAGACCGTCGGAACAAAGTCGGTTTCGCCGGGACCTCCGCAAGTTCTGCACGCAAGTTCAAGTTCTGAAAATGCGGCCAAATTCATTCAATTCGACCTGAAACTGCGAAACTGCTTCACGCGCTCACTCTCTACTTTCTGTTTCACAAGTATCGGGCTATTTTGGCTTTTTGGGGGGCGATCCCATATGTGCGCAAAGCGTCAAGAAGCGCGCGCCGCGCCGGCAAAAATTGACTCGATCACCAACGCTGGACGCAGTCCAGTTCGGGCGCGCGCGTGCGGCATGCGCAGCGCGACACCGTCCGAGGACATCGACACGGTGCTACATCGACTGGAGCGTGCGACTTTCACCAGCAGCATTGCATCATGCGGTTCCTCCGGCTTCACAAACTCGGCGTCAGTGCGCACCGTCCTCGCTGAAGAGGAGGAGCCGCGCCTCGATAGTGGGGATGAGGCTGACTTTGGTTGGCGTTCGTCCAAGGGTGTTCGATCGAGTAGCAGTGGACGACGGGGGCGTTCGCGCTGCTCCGATTCCGCGGCCGTCGATCAAGAGCTGAGTGCAGCACGAGAAGACCTTGAAGCAATGGAGCTTCGGGAGCTCATGGCGGCTCAGGAGGCAAAGCGTGGCATCCGGCATGCCGTGCTGCGATCAGCAGTGCGGCATGCTCTCGGCACTAGCTGTGCACGTGCCCTCGATCACTGGCGGGTGTTCGCAGCCGCAACGAGCCCGAGCGCCACGACACTTGCGAACGCTGCCAAGGCAGCCGCTGCCGATGCTGCTGCTGCTGCTGCGATGCACTCGCGTCTTGAGCTCAGTGTGGTGCGTCGCGAGATGAGCGCGGCGCTCCGTGAGGCTGAGGCCGAGGCGTGCGAGGCCGCTACGCGGGGCGCGCGAGCCGCGAGGCGCGAGTGCGCGGTCTCGGAGGCGGCTGCACGCCGTGAAGCTGACCGAGGCCGGCGAGAAGCGCAGGCGGCCCGTGGTGAATCGGAGGAGGCACGGCGGGAAGCGAACTCACTCTCGAAGCAATTGAGCGCAGCATTCGCGGAAATAGCCAGACGGGAGGCAGAGGGTGCTGCCCGCGAGGCGGCATGCTACCAGGAGGTGCGGAGCGAGTCGGCAGCGTTGCGCAAAGAGCTCGAGGACGCACGACGAGATCTGGAGGCTCTCCGCAACCGCAGCACCTTTGCCGATGCAAGCGCGGCTCAGCTACAGCGCGAGGCTGCTGCTGATGCGGCCTCGGTGCGGCGGCAGCTCACCGTGGCGCTTCATGAAGCAGAAGCGAGCAAGGCACAGGCGGAGGCGGCTATGGCTCGGGCAGAAAGGGCGGAAGCGGCGCGTGCAGAAGCTGTGCAGCAGGCAGCGGCAAGGGAGATGGTGGCTGCAAAAGAAGCTGCCGAGCATGCGGCGGCCCTCGCTGCTCACTCCCTCTCTGCCTCTTTCGCGCTTCAGCCTTTAGACGCCGAGCCCGAAGCCACAAGGTGGCCTTCCTCTCGGCTCTCCATGCACACCGAGCTCACTAGCCCTCAGCGGCTTCCGCATACCCCCCGGCAGCAGCAGCTCCAGCTCGCGCACTCCCCGTCGCGAGCCCCGCCGACGAGGAGTCCGATGACCAAGGAGGACCTGCAAGCTGCCGTCGAAGAGGCAGCGACACGTGCAGCCACTCAAGCCTTGGCGAAGCGCGACGCTGAATATGACGCCGAGGTTGCGCGGGTCAGCCGCCAGGGACGTGAGGAGCTCCACGCGGCGAAGAGAGAGGCAGAGATCGCCAGGGCAGAAGCTGAAACCGCGAGGAGAGAAGCCGATGCCGCGAGGAGAGATGCGGAGGCCGCACGGCGTGAACTCGATAAGACCGACACGGCGAAGAGGGAGGCAGAGATGGCCAGGGCAGAAGCTGAACTCGCGAGGAGAGATGCGGAGGCTGCATGGCGTGAGCGCGATGAATACGCAGAGAGGCTCGAGGAGGCACGACTAGCGGGTGGGGCACTGCAGACGGATCTGAGCGAGGCACGTGCCGAAATCGAGCAGCACCAGAAGCTCGCTAAGGCAGAGTCGGCGGCACGACGCCATGTCGAGCAACAGTTGAGCCAACAGGAGAAGATCGGTGACCAGCAAGCGAAGCACATCGACAGTCAGCGTGCGGCCGAAGAGCGTGGTAGGCAGCTGGCGGAACGACAACTCAATTTGGCAACGCGCCAGATCTCAGCTCTTGAGGCTCTGCTGAAGCAACGGGATGTAAATGCCGCTGGACCCAGTCGAAACGCTGCGTCTGCCTCCTCGACGCGTGCGGCCCCAGAGCGAGGCACCGCGGATCGAGCAGCGGCTGAACGTACAGAGAGGAGCAGCTCTCACCAGCGGACAACCCCCAAGCCGCTGCCATCCACAACGAGCACACCACAAGCCTCGCTGCCATCCTCAAAGAGTACGCCACATTACGCCACGCCGCTACCAACCGCTACGAGTACGCCACAACGCACCGCTTTCAGTACTCCTCCCCGAGCAGCAACTCCGCCGCCACCGAGCACATATGTCTATGTGCCGCCCGGATCTGCGCGCGTCACGCTATCCGACAATGCCAAACGCATCGACGGCGTGGCCGACTCTGGAGTCCCACGGCTAAATCTTGGCGCGATCTCGGAAGGCCGCTTCGAGAAGACAGGTGGTCATGCCAGTCCCCGACGCAGCAGCCCCATGTCCACTCCGCGCGGTGAAGCAAAGTCTGACGCCCCTGCCGCCTCTCAATATGGCTATACGGGACAGCTTCCGTCTCCTCTTCCTGCCTACGCGGCTGCGGCCTTGTCCGCCACCGCTCTGCGCACTCCAAACGTCAAGCGCACGGACACAACCCCGAAGGTGCAGCCATCTCGTTCTCTCTTTGTTCGCGTTGATGCTGGAGGTCGAGGTGTCGCCACTCCCACTGCTGGCTCTGATTCACCGCTTGCGCTTCGCTCGGCGAGTCGTGGAATCTCGCCGCCCAAGCAGCCACAGCGGCCGGCCTCGAGACAGTCGGAGGGTCCAGAGGCGTCCTTTTAGCCGGTATAGATAAGGCAGAATACACAACGCAAGGTTGACCGTACTAGTAGACTAGGACGGTGTAGGGTTACGAGGAGTGACTGTTCCTGTGAACGAGTATCGAGCTCCGATCGACAAACGCGAAACGGGTAACGGCGCGCACGGCCGGGCCCACGCACGGGCACGCGCCACGCCCGCCCCCCGGAGCCGGACGCCGCAACGCCTATGAGCTATGTACGCCCTCTCACGTCATGACGCCCTCTCCACGTCAACAACCACATCAACAAGGCGTAGACTTGATCGCGGTGTTTGACTCGTGAAACCACGCAGCTCTCACTGTCTCATCGGCACACATCTCAGCCACGCAGACATGAGACAAGAATGGCACCAGTTCGATTCGCTTGAGAATCGAGAATCTCGCCAACGAGGTCACAACGAGGTGACGGCGCAATCTGAAACGTGTCTCCCGTTGGAATATAATCATGATGGCAATCATCCTTCAAAAATTCCCTTCCGAATATTCACAGCTCCGTTCACACACACACAAACAGTTGGGTCCAAGCGGCAGGAGAAGATAAGAAAGCGAAGTCGAGATGGAGTGCAGCATACAGGTCGACGTGGAATGTTGCTCGGAGCGGCAGATGAGCTCCTTGCTGCTTCGACGAATTCTCCTTCCGCTTCTCGGTACACTTGTTGCCTTCGTGGTACCCGGCACACTTATCATCAGCCACGCCGAGGAGCAGTACTTCGATGGCCTGCGATTTCCGTTTGTGACTCAAGCAGCACGAGAGGGCGGAAGCTATTGGTGGTTCGGGGTTGGTATGACCTGTGTGGGCATCACTCTTGTTTTAATTGGAAATGTCACAGAGCGCTGGCTGCACGAGGTTGGCGCTGTCATGAAAGTGCCGCAACTCTCCGAGCGCTTTGGGCATCGGGTGCTCGTTTGCATGTGCTCAGGCAGGTACGAGCGATTTGGCCAAGTCATGAAGGTGTTCTTCTGGTTGAGTGGGTTCTTCTTCCCGATGACTGCGTGGACCGATCACATCGCCATCCACCTCCAAGCACCAGGGCTCATCGCCATCCACACTTACACAACTATCGCGGCGTTCGCCGGGTCGACTGTGGCGATGGCCATCAATGCATGTGAGCTGCGGACGCTGGCCCTCGGACTGGCCTAAATCTCTGCTGTGCACGCCGCCTTTCGCAAAGCCCAATATCTGACATCCGCACCGGTTCACGCGCACAGACGTCATTGGCGAGCTCGTCAAGCTCGATAAGGCGGGCAAATGCCCTTCAACCCCGCCCGAGCTGCGCAGCACGCTACTACAATCGAAGCGAGCCAAGGGATTCGCCACAGTGTTCATCAACATCTGCATGTTGGCGCACGTGCCCACCACATATCTCTACGAGATGTCGTGCGAGACGTCGGCTTTGGGTCCGCACGAGGCTCGTGGGACCACCTTCTACTCCCTCAGTGCATGTATCGAGGTACTTCGGAGAAGCACGGAGTACTGCGAGCGCTGGCGCGATGAGGACAATGCAACCATGACGCGTCTCTTGGACCCGCCCGACGACGTCTGCCCGTCGATAGGCCTTTCTTTATACAATGCCATCACGCAGTATGTCACCATCACCGCGTTGACGATCCTCGTGCTCACCCTACACATTGACCTGCGGCATGATCTGCGTTCACACGGTGCGGACGCGGTGGTGACAAACGTGATCGTGGACGTGATGGCCGGAGAGGACGAGGCGGCGGCCGAGGCTCAGGCGGCGGCCGAGGCCAAGGCAGCGGCCGAGGCCAAGGCGGCGGCTGAGGCTCAGGCAACCCAGGCGTTGCAGAGGGTCAGGGAGGCCAAGGCGGCTCAGGAGGCAGCAGACAAGGCGGCGGCGGATCGGGTCGAGGCGAATCGGCTGTTTGCCGTACAGCAGGCGGCCGAGGCGGCCGAGGCGGCCGAGCGCGCAGCAGCCGAATGCGAGCTCTTCTGCGTCAACATCCCGCTACCGGTCCACGGCGGCGAGAAGTTTGTGTGGACGGTCGACGACCGGCCCATGCAGTTCGTTGCACCGGAGGGAATGCGCGCGGGCCAAGAGCATACATATCAGTTGACCGCCCATCAGCTCGCTGCCACGCCTAAGCTGGAGAAATTCGGCCTCGTGTTCCCCCTCTTCGACGACAAGCTGATGGAGTTTCAGGCGCCGCCGGGCATGGCCAGCGGTGAGGAGCATGAATTCGAGTTCACCGAGCTCGAGCTTCTGAGTGCCAAGTCAAGAGGCCGCAGCTGTGTTCGGGGCCGGGTATGAGACTATCACTATGAGTTCGCGGTGATCATATCTTATGTCATGATTGTCATGTGACGAGTACTAAAAGATGCGCAAGTCCTAGTGCAAGTGCTTTGGGGCTGCGGCCGCGTGTCTTCTTTCTAAAGTCGGTCGAAACTGTGGAAAGGTCAGCTCCGAGTGCGAGCTCCGTGCTCACCTCGAAGCCCTTTGGCCTTTCACACGTCACGCTGCTCCCGACGCCAGCGATGCGCAGGCGAGCCGTCGCAGTGCTCCGCCGCGCTCGTAGTAGTCACAATGGAAGTCGCATGCCACAGCGTGAGGCCCCACCGGCAGCAGAGTCTTCAGCGGATGACGTGGAGCAGATCATTGAGCTCGCCAAATTTGGCGCTGTAGTCGCCTTTGTCAACACCTACATCCTGACCAACATGCAGTGCATAGGCCCATCGATGTTGCCGACACTCGGTGAGTCAGGCGACAATGTGCTTATGTGGCCCACGGGCAACGAGCTATTCACCATCGTGGAGCCACAGCGTGGCGACGTGGTCGTTTGCGCATCACCGACCGACCCAACATCGACGGTTTGCAAACGCATTTGTGGGATGCCGGGCGACATTGTACACTTCCCGCGCAGGCCGGGCATGCCGACCGACTATAACGGCATCATCGTACCCCGCGGCCACTGCTTCCTGCAAGGTGACAACGAGCGAGACTCGACAGACTCGCGCTATTACGGGCCAGTGCCTCTGGCGCTGATCCGTGGCATCGTCTTCGCCAAGGTGTGGCCGCTGCGAGAGATGTGCTGGATCACTCGTGAGCGGCCACCGCCGGCACCATCGCCGCTCTCAATGCCAGTGCACGAGCCTTCGGACGGTCCCCTCCGGCGGGCCACAGGCAGTCCCGACATAGGCGGTCGAGCCAGCGTCGACATGCGAGTGGCCGACGAGCCAGCCTCGACACGTCCAGCCATCGACGATGAGGGCGTGGCGAGCGCTTGGCGGCAGAAGCTGCTGCGCACGGCCGAGGATGTAGCAGGGAGACCAGAAGCCCCGCCATCCAACACAGCTGCGGAGGAGGAGGAGGAGGAGCAGCAACAGCAGCAGCAACAGCAGCAACAGCAGCAGAAGGAGCAGAAGGAGCAGCAGCAGCAGCAGCAGCAGCAGCAGCAGCAGCAGCAGCAGCAGCAGCAGCAGCAGCAGCAGCAGTTCCTGCAAGATCCGCAGAAAGTTGAGCCGCCTCCTCCAACGCCGAAGGTGTCGTTTCAACAGCTGGAGCAACAACTAGCACCGCAGCCGCCGGAGGTCGCCACGCCGCCGTTGGCGCAGGCTGCAACGCCGCCGGAGGCTGCAGCGCTGCCGCCTCCGCACTTGCCGCTGCCGGTTGACACAGCGCCGCTGCAGCCTGAAAGCCCGGCGGCACTACCGCAGCTGGAATTACAGACGATGGCGCAGCCAGAGAAGGGATCGCGAACGGACGGTCAAAGTGAGGAACCGAAACCACAAGAGCTGTCCGCGCCAGCTGCGAACAACGACAACCCATAGACACCCACACAGCCTACCGGTACCGCCCGAGGGTGCGACGCGGGCGGCTGGGCAGTGAGTTTGACCACACCAGGCAGCAGACCGCAAGCGTCCAGTGGCACCAGCCACTACCGCATGGGAAGGTCAGGCGGACACTCACACATAGGCAGCGAGAGGCGGGGGACTGAGCGGACAGGGCGGGGCCCTGGCTGCTCGTCCGTCTGGCCTCGGCCGCTGCCTCCCCGTCAGAGCACGGAGGTCCGAGCTCGCAGCTCCGTCCGCTTCGGACCGCACCCTTGAACCTCCCCCGCTCCTGTACCGCGCGACTACGAGTACGACGTACCGCCGGATCTACGAGTTTCAGTTTCGCGGACGCGGTACGTTCGGCCGGTACTACAGGGTTGCGTTGAAGGTTGCGTGAGATCAGAGATGTGCTGCGCCTTTCGCTTTGTCCATTTAGTTACGATAAAGCTTAAGTGCAGCACAACGCAGCTCATGCTCGAACGCATACGATACGAATACGATACTCGCAGAGAGACAAAACACGGGGTCCACTCGACCGTGCCCACGCGCCACGGGCCGACGGCGACGCGCAGCCGCACATGAACAGGCGGCAACACAGTAGCGCCGGCACACGTATGTGGCATCGTGGCACCCCTGTTCACCCGTGCCAGCGCCCGCCGCTCAGCCGAATTGCGCACACACGTCGTCCGGCACCCTCGCAGCAGACCCAAGGCTCAGCCAAACTTCGTCTTGGAGATCGAGTAGAGAAGCGTGCCCACAATCGCGATCGTGGAGCCGATGATACCCTGCGTTGAGATCGGCGTCTTGAACGCGATGACCGAAGCCACGATGATCACGACGCGCTTGACGGTGTTGCCGACCGCGTGCGTGACCGGGTTGACGCGGCCAAGCGCGAGGAAGGCGACCTCGTTGTAGAGGTAGTAGAAGGCGCCCGCGAGGAGGGATTGCGTCCATAAGTAGGTGGGCGTGAGCCCTGACGCGGTGGCCTTGGCAATGCATGCCGAGATAGCGGCGGGCGACTCAATCGCGAGCGAGATGGGCAGGATGGCGATGAATGCGAGGATGGTCAGCACCGCGTACAGGTTCGCCTCGTCCATATTCTCGCCCACGCCGCCACCCATCGTCTTCTTCGCCAGGATGCCGCGCAGGGCAGACGACAGGTTGGAGCCCATCGCGGCAATGAAGCCGACCCACGTGAAGGAGAGCTCCTTGAGGGAGGCGAGGGCGACACCGCCGACGACCGGGAGGAGCGTCAAGTACGTCTGCCACGACGACACCGCGCCGAGCAGCAGGAACGAGAGGATGGCTGACACGACTGGCTCCGACGCCTTGATGATGTGCGTGAACGAGACGGCACCAGCGCCGAGCGAGACGACGGCGCCGATGTGCGTGCCAAGGTGGCCAAGCGAGACCGGGATGAGCGTCTTGACATTGTCAACGGATAGCTTGGGAGCCTTGCGCAGGCCCGTCGCCCACAGCAGCGCGCAGTACGGGATGCCCACGAAGAGCTGCAGCGCTGCCATCGTGTATGGGAGCGGCAGAGCGTTGAGCGCCTTCTTGTTGTAGATGTTGTAGCCGATGTTGAAGATATACCAGAGAGTGAAGAAGATACCAGTGGTGACCGTCTCCATCATGCCGGCCTTCGCCGCGTTCGCCGGGGCAGCCTTGGCCGCCGCTGCGTCTGCCTGCATCAAGGGCGACTCGGCGAAGCGCGGCAGCGACGCCAAGCGCACCATTGCGGGCGCACGGGCACCAAGCGTCGCCGGGCGGCTGGCCGCCGGCGAGAATGCGGCGGCGGCGCCGAACGAGACGACTACCAAAAAGCGCGTCGGCATTAAGATATCTGTACGCCGTGATCGCGCAAAATGAGATTGCGCCGTTTCGCAGATGCGCTGGCGTGACGGCCAGATCAACGAGATGAACCGACTTCCGAAGCCTTCGTCACGCGTTTCGAACTGTTGTCAATACCGTCGTGGCAAGTTTGCACATCCGTAACGTCTTGTGCGACTCTTGTGCGGCGGCGGTCTTCCGACGTGCAGCGGCCACTACTTGCAGAGCCAGCACCATGGCGACCCACCTTGAGGATCAGATGAACGCGATGATGTCAAAGCTAGACCGGCCAGGGTCGGTCGAGGGCGTCACCACAGGCCTCAAGCCGACGGACCCGAAGAAACAGGCCCGCAGGGGCCGCCATAGCCGTGACTTACTGGGAACGAGCGAGTTCCACGAAGGAACTATGGAGGATGGCCTTGACGCTGAGGATGAAGATGACAGTGACCCCACCCCAGTGGCTGCACGCCAAGTGGCCCCAGGCCCGGCGGTTGTGTCCTTTCGTTCCGGAGTTACCCCCAAGGTCGTGCGAGACACGGTCGACATGGGCCATCAAGGACTCAAGGACGCAGATGCAGCCGCGATTGCCTCGATGCTGAACACCGCCAGCGTCCCTATCGCCAAGCTGACGCTCGCGGACAATGATCTGGGCGATGCCGCCGCCGAGGTGATCGCCGAGCAGCTCAAGACAAACAAGAGCATCACCTACCTCTCACTGCACAAGAACAAGATTGGCGATCGCGGCGGCAAGGCGCTCGCCCAAGCGCTCGCGGAGGGCTGCCCGAGCCTCACGACGCTCTTCGTGACTGGCAATCCGCTATCAGCCGAGGCGCGGTCCGCGATCACGAAGGCGTATGACCAGAGGCCCGCGGAATCGAAGGCCCCCCCCGGCAGTCTCAATGCCCTTGTGATAGACGGCAAATGAGGCTGTGCGCACGACAGCCTGCCCGAGACTGGAGAACGCTCTGCCTTGCTACTGCCGCGCCGTGCTTCAAAGGGACAAGGCATCCATATCTCATCCCGCCCCGCGTTGAGCCCGGACCGCGACCCGACACTGCACGCTGCACAACAGTCACGGCTTACCATGTGAGATGTGTGTTCGTTTACTAGGTCACGCACTATTAGCACTACTGAGCTCTTGCACACTGAGTTCAAAATCAGGTGGTGGGGATAGTGTGTGAATCCAGAAAGAATACCTCCCCCTACCCCTTTGGGTCAATCACTCAGGTAAAAAAATCCATGAAAATGCAAAATCCAATTATTTCCATATTCCAATCAAAGCGTGTACTAGCGTGGTGGGGACGTAGGTGAGTGACGATCCAGAAAGAATACCTCCCCCTACCCCTTTGGGTCAAAGCAGAGGCGCCCTCTGGTGTTCCTTGTGATCAGTACTTGTCTGTACGAGATGCAATGCGACTCACACCCCCATCGTTTCTCCCTCACAGCGAGTCGTCGGGCGCGTTAACGGGTGATCCGCCCTTGCCGGGGCTGCCCCCTACTTTACTCGTTCGAGCCCCGGCCCGGCACCGAAGACACATGCGAAGACACCGCAAGCGCTCGTGAGTCGTGCCGCCGAGGACACGCGTGCCGCGCTGGACGCGCGGGACGCCCCGCGGGTTGTTCCCCGCCCCCGCCGGTCCGAGCTGAATACGTGCAGGTTTTTTCCGAACGCGGGCGCTCGCGGTATAAGCTCGCGGAGCATTGTCGCGCGGACCGCGCGGACGGCGGAGCCTCCCGAGAGGAAGGAGCGACGAGAGGGTCGACAGGGATCAGGGTCGTATACTTCGATAGCACGATTGACGAGAGGTTTGAAACCTTTGAATAATTGTATCTGAAAGATTACCCCATGCGCGGACGCAATTGCGCGGACTATCCAAAAACGCGCTCGAGCCTCAGTCCCGTCCTCAGTAGGATCTCGGATCTCCGGTGCTCCGCGAGATAGCGCCGTGGAACGAGTGTCGTACTGTATCGGGTGGCGACGAGCGCCATGTCGAGCGCGCCCATACCAGCCTACCTCTTTGTGGCGAACACAAATGGCGAGTAGTGGCCTGGCACAAACTCAACAAGGGCAAACGGTGGCCAAACTTCCGAGCGGTCCAGCCAGCCTAGAAGATCGTCGAAGGGCACGTAAGAGAACGCGCCCGCATTTGCACGGCAATGTCGCCCACCCGGCTGCGGGCGGTAGACGCACGGCGGGTCGACAAAGGTACCGTCAGCCTCGCGCGTCAGCACCGCGAGGGGTATCGACAGATCGTCGGCCAAACCCCAGAGGAAGGCAATGAAGGCACTATCGCTGTCGAGCCAATGACCGAGACGCCGAAAGGGCTCAATCTCGCTCGAGCTCACTCGGAGCGCCTTGAGCAGCTCCGGCACGCTGATAGCTGAGCCGCTTCCATCACTGGGCAGGGCCGTGCTCGATCCGATGAGTTTATTCACGACGCGCCCGCGTTGCAGCGCGAGATACCGCATGGTGACGCTGTCACTTGATGTTGCTGCGCTCTGGCTGAGCCGGCCGAGGCTGGCGAGCGCACTCCGCTGCGCACAGTTTCCATCGGGCGATGCCTGAGCGAGCGTGACACCTCGCGACCGCAGGTCCGCTAAGACGGAGGCCCTTGGAAGCCTCGCTTTGAGGATCGTTGTGATGCGAGGGCGCTCGGAGCGCGGCTTTACCGGCGTTTCGTGATCAATGTCCTCATCGAGGAGAATGGCATCATCAGCACGCGAGCCATGTGCGCGGAGCTGTGCCGGAGTCGCACGGGCTGCATACACAGGCGCGTTGATGCTGAGGGAACATTCCAGGACATTCCATGCCAGGACGGCGAGGGATGCGTCTGGGTCAAGGTGAGCCAGGGGCATGTCGCCTCATTCTCAAAATGAAAAAGCAATTACAACAAAAACTTGATCCCATGAGGAATTGAGAACACCTCTGTCTGTCCGAGATCAATGTCGGCGCACACTTGACACATCATTTCGAAGTTTCTTTGGTCGAAAAGAATTGGGTTTTCGCCAAAGTTCCTTGATCTTTTCTGCGTATCGCGTGGTGTTGGACCTTGGGCTTTGTCGCTATGCCACCCAAGAAGCCGCCACCCCCGAAGGACACCGCAAAGGATGGCAGTTCCAACAAGGGGAGCACCAACCCCACGCCACGCGCCGCGCCCAAGCAGACTCCACGAACCTCAGGAAAGCCCGAGTCAGCAGCTGCAGCCAACGCGGCAGCCTCGTCAGCCAACGCGAGTGGCGAAAAGGTCAAGAAGGTCAAATTGGAACCCAAGGGCGGAGGAGGAGGAGGCAGCGAAAAACCCGAAAAAGTACCGACCCCGAAGGGCGCAGGTCCAGCCAAGGCAACGCCTCCTCCAGCCAAGGTTACGCCTCCTTCAGCTGCACCTCCAGTGGCGGCTCAAGGCAAGGGTGCGCCGCTCGCTGGTGCACCCTTGCCCACTGGCGCCGGCTCATCGTCCAGCGGACCGCCCAAGAAGGCTGCTGACTCGTTCGACGGCAACAACAAGAAGAAGGTTGAGTTACTGACGGAAGAGCTCATGTATGCAGCAACCGCCTCGCTGCCATCGCTGCCACCGCTGGTGTCGTCGCTGCCACCGCTGGTGTCGTCGCTGCCGCCGCTGCTGCCGCTGCTGCCGTCGCTACCTCCGCTGCTGCCGCTGCTGCCGCTGCCGCCGCTGCCGCCACTCCCGCTGCTGCCGTCGCTTCTGCTGCTACTCCTGCGTTGGTGCCGCTCAGTCTGCCGTCCGCCACTGCCGCAGGAACCGAAAGCCTCTTGATCCCAAGCTGCGAGACGCTCTGATCCAAAGGTGCGGTCCGGCAGTGCAGGAGGTCGCGTTCTTGCGCAACGAGTCGAAACCACCCTTCGGTCGCGTAGACGAGCTGGCACCCTCTCGTCATGATCGGATCCCTCCCGCCTGCGTCGTGATCATGTTCAACCCATTCGAGTCCTCCTTCGAGCTTTCATACGGCGATAGTGCGCGCTGCCTCCGCCGAACGCGACATTTCTGTTGCCGTGCTTGCCACCGCCGACTGCTGCGACCGGCGGCGCTGCCGCTGACTGGCTGACTGACTGACCCTTTCCCCCGTGCCGGCGCGCAGTTTCGACCTTGCCCGATGCGGAGACGAGCGACCTGCGCTCGCTCACCTCGGGCAAGGTGCTTGGTCGTGTCAAGATCTCGCCGGAAAAGGGTACGCCTATCGAGGATCGTGTGGGCTTCAACAACGACTGGTACGTGGGCGCCGAGCACGGACTGGTGCATGACGGGCTGCAGGCGGATGGGAGCCTCGAGGTCCGCCTCGACTGGCGTGACAGCGCCCGTAACGAGGCCCACGTGGCCATCCTGCGCGTGAATCCGTGGCTCGCGTACGGCTGCGGTGAGGGCGCGCGTCTGGCGGTGCGCAAGCCCGGCGCAACCGAGGGCACCGCTGCGACGGTGCAGCGAACGCTGCGAGATGATACCGTCGTCTTGCGGCGCGACGGAGCGGAAGGTGAGCTGACCGTCGACCCGACCCCATTCACGGTGGTCACCGCCACCAACCCGCGCCATCCCCCGGGCACTCGGCTACTCTTGGTGCACGAGGGTAGTTGCGTCGACGCTGTGGTGGAGCCATGGCCTACTCCGGTGATAGAAGTGAAAGAGGGCTCGCGCCACGAGCTCAAGGTGAATGGCAAGCACATGTCGGGCTGGATTACGCTCATCAACAAGAATGGGGATGTCAACGTCGAGTGCGATGACGACGAGGAGAACCGTGGCAGGGCCGAAGCTGATAAGGTTTGGCACCTGACGAGGAGGAAGGAACTCCAGATGACCTCTGGATGCGACGCGAACAACTCCGAGAAGATCGGGAAGATCACGAAGCTCGTCGCCATGAAGCTCCTTGAAAGCCGTGAGACGGAGGACCAGGGCGTGCGTGGGTACATTGCCACAATCCCCGGCCAGAGCGCGACCGTCATCACGTGCGCGCTCAATGAGTTCAACCACTCGGTGCAGCGCTTTCCCTCTGTGGCTGAGTACGAGGCGGCCCGTGCCAATTACCTCGAGGACATTGTGGTGCGCGAGGCCCTCGTCGAGGATGCGATCACGGGCAACAACCTGCGCATCAAGGACCAGACGCTGCACATTTCGACTGCGACGGACCCGCAGGACAACTGTCGCCCGTTGCCGCCCGAATGGAAGATTGAGAATGTGCTCGATCTGGTGCGGCTCCTTCTCATCCCCTCACCCAACCGCGTCAACGGATGCCACTCGACGCAGCCCGTGCTGGTGCGCGCCGGGCCGGGCACCGGCAAGACGTGGATGGCGAAGCAGGCGGTCTTCACGCTCGCCGATCGTCTGCTGCGCGGCACGGGCCCGAGTGACGGCATCCGTCTCGTGCCGATCGTCGTCTTCGTGCAGCGCATCATCTACCTGCTGCGCGAGACCATGGACCAGAACAAATCTACCAAGGGCGGCTCAGCGGCGGCAGTCCCAGCTGCTGGTGAGACACCGCCCAAGTCGAAATCGCTCCTCGAACGTTACATCGCGTCCGTCTACAGTGGTAAGAAGATGGAAGCATGGTGCACGATGCTCATGCAGGCGTACGACATGCGTGCGCTCGTGGTGCTCCTCGACGGCGTCGACGAGGCCGCCGGCTTGCGCGACCACGTGGAACACTTTGTGCACAAGGAGGTCGTGCCGAGTGGCAACCGCGTGCTCGTCACCTCTCGTCCTGAGGGAGTCCGACTCGAGACGTACGCGAAGACCTTCGTGGTGATGAACCTATGCACGCTCACCAACGAGCAGCAGCGGCGCGTGATCAACATCCAGATGGAGGGCAACGTCTTCTTCGACCATCTGCTCTCGCTTGGCGAGGTGCGCAAGAACCTCGACGACGCGTACAAGAAGATCAGCGCGAACATGCGCAGCGAGCTAGAGGCGCTCTGGTCGGAGGACCTTTTCCACAAGCGCGGATCCGCCGATGGTCGAGTGCCTCAATACGACCCCGAGCAACGCCAGAAGATAGCCGACGGCTCACGCATCGTGGCTGTGACGCAGCGCATGGCTTCGCAGATGCTTAGGTCGATCGACCAGAAGCTCAAGTCCACAGATAATGCGTGCAAGATCGCGCTGCTGGACCGGATCGACACGGTCATCAAAAACTATCCTATTGATGGAGAGGCCGATACCGAGGGCGACTTAGCCGACAGGGTGCTTGAGGATATGCTGACTCCAACGGCTGTGCCACAGACGTTCCAGAAGGTGGCCATCAAGCTGGGCGTGATCTTGCAGAAGGAGAGAAAGGAGTACAACACCCAGCTCGAGCTGGACAAGGCCAAGGGCAAGGCGTCCAAGGAAAGGGTCGTCCTGCTGGCCACGGCTGTGGGCGTGTGGGAGAACGTCGTGGCGAACACGGACGAAATCTACTGCGTCCATGAGAGCATGCAGGAGCCGTGGGCGGACATGGTCAAGAAGATTGTCCTTGAGATGGCGCGCGACGATGACGATCTGAACCCACTCGGCAAGGGCATCACGTTCTTCGACATGCTGGACCCGGCGACCCTATACGACAAGGCGCGCGAGCTGTACGCGGACCGCTTCAAGGACGCCCAAGGGAAGGCTGATGGACTCGCTGAGGCGTGTGTCGAGGACGTGACACGCTGCCGCGTGCTGCTGCTGACGGGTACGCAGATCAAGGATTTCGTCACCCGGCTGAGCACGGGCATCGACATTTACGAAGGGGAGCTCGCGCCTGTGAAGCCGAGCCAGCGCGCCGATCAGGCCGCGAAGGAGGTCGCGCGAGAGGAGATGAGGCAGCGAGGCGAGGCGCTGCCGCCGGTGGCCATGAAGGTGCAGCTGATGCACCTGCAGAACAAGTTTGAGGAGCTCGATCCAACGCACTTCCGCTCGGCGACTTGCTCGATCAAGATGACCACGGGCACGACGAGCATCTTTGGCGCGATCGAGGTGCACTACAACGAGATCTTCCTGGTTGGTAACGCAGAGGACTCGAAGGCGTACAAGCACTACAACTTCTTCCGCAAGAAGCTCAAGGGCACGGTGCCCGAGAAGGAGCTCGATACGCTGCTCGAGGAGAAGCTCATCTTCCTCGTGGACGCGACCGGCGTGCCGGTGCTGCTCTCGCTGCTCGTGCTCATCTTCACCGCCGGTGGCGAGGACTTGACCAAGCTCCCATCGAACCGCATCGAGCTCTATGAGCTCGGCATCCAGTCGGCTATTGCAAAGCGACTGCTCCCTGGGGGCCGCACCTCGACTGATTCCCTCATCCACGACTGGCTGCGCCTTTTCAACCTCGACCGCTCGTCGATGATGAACACCGTCGTTGAGGGCATCACCGCCACGACCGAGAAAAAGGAGCGCGAGCACCGGCCCACGCGCAAGGCAGCACTCAGCCAGGAGCACAACTTCGACGCGGCCGCCATGGCAACGGAGGCCAACGCCGAAAAGGAGGCGAAGAAGAAGATCTCACCAGAGACCTCGAACCAGAAGGATAACAAGAAACTGCTCAATCTCGACTCCAAGGAAGTGTACGATGTCTTTCGCCTCGGCGCGCATTATCTTCGCGAGGCGGCCAAGCCCGAGGTGCAGCGCACCGAGCTCAACCGCATCGAGCTCGCGATGCCCAAGAAGCTCGTCGATACCGTGATGATGCTCGTCAATGCGAACCTAAAGATGCTCCTCGGCGACCGCGCGCGAACATTTGGGCTCACGATGCTCCGCCACGTGGCCGTGTCCAATCAGCTCGCTGGCCGGCGCGAGTTCTCGGCGATCCACGTGGCGCAAGCGCTGTTGATTGACAATGTCAATACCGAGGGCCTGACGCTTTGGCTGCACCTCAATAAAGAGGAGGGGGGACTGCCGCTCACGAAGACGCTCGAGGCGCAGACCGAGCTCGCGCCCGCGCAGTACCAGTTCAAGCACCTCTCCTTCCAGGAAGGCTTGTTCGCGCAGCACCTGCTCATACGAGCAGAGGCGGGATGGGAGGGATGGGAGACCGACCTGACCGCCTCCGAGTTCCTCAACAACCCGTTCATGAACAACACCTGCCGCATCGCCGCGGGTTACCTGGGCACGCTATGCGCCAAGCGGAGGCCGATTTGGGACTTTTCCGAGAAGCGGACGCGGCTCTCAGAGCCCGGATTGCAGGCGCTCTGGCTCATCTGCGAGCAGAACGAGTCGCTCCAGAAGCTCAACCTGATGCACAACGGGGTGGGCGTCAAGCACGAGGACGCCATTGGCATGTCGAGGATGCTCCTCACATCCACCGCACTGCAGACGCTCAACCTCGGTAGTAACTCTCTGGGTGAGCTGAAGCAGTACATCCGCACGTTTGCGCGTGGCCTCGGCGCGAACAAGACGCTCACGATGCTCGACGTGTCGAACAACCGCCTGCTGCCCGAGGGTATAAAGCACGTGTGCACCGCGCTGCGCACATGCACAGCCATGCGGGAGCTGGACCTGAGCTACAACTCGCCCGGGCGAGAGCTGGCGCTCCCGCAGATGTTGCAGATGCACCCGTGCCTAAAATCGATCGGCGTCGTTGAGAAGGAGCCCACGACGCGCTCGGAGCGTACTTGGTGGCTCGACACGCGTGGCAAGGAGGCGATCGGGCGCGCGCTGCTCGACGCGCCCAGTCCGACAGTGCAGTTCCTGCAGTGCGACGTCTTCTCGCTCACTGCGAGCACGGAGACGCTGAATTGGACTTCAAAGGTGCCGTGCGATGCCATCGTGCTTGCCGGCGTGCTACGCTCCAACTCAACGCTCAAGACGCTCAATATTTCGAACGGCGACATTGGCGACTACGAGCGCGAGGAAATCGGGAATGCACTCGTGAAGAACCTTAACGGGCGCACGGGCTACTGCGACGCGTACGGGCTCAAGGAGAACGGGCCAGCCGCGCACCCTTCGATCGACCTAAAGGAGAAGGACGTCATCCGCACGAAGCGGTCCTTTTCTCTCTTCGCGGGGCTGCTGCGCGCAAACCGGACCATCACAAGCCTCACCCTCTCCGGCCTGGGGCCCGAGTACATTGACGTGTTGGCCGAGGCGCTCGCGACGAACACTACGATGCAGTCGCTGCGCCTCGAGCAGCCGAGTAAAGCAGCTGACACGCAGATCGCCACCCTGCCCGTGCAGCAGCTCAACGGCGCACTCAAGCAAGCCGAAATCGACCTGTCGCTTGCGGGCGGCGATAAGGTGGACGGCTCGCAGCCGATACACCGGCACGCGTGCGGCGTCGTGGGCGCCATCCTCGCGGCCAACAGCACGATCTCGCGGCTCAAGATTAACCCAGGGGGCGGTTCTGAGGGCGGCTCCATCCTTGAGCACATCCACCGCGCGCGAAGATCGTCACTCGCCACGCTCGATCTGACGGGCATTGGCTTGGCTGAGCGCGGCGGCTCCCGCATCTTTGAGACGCTCCTCGCGGGCAAGTGCGGCTTCCTCAAGACGATCCATCTCGGCTCGAATGCGCTGACCGACATGGCCGTCGGCCAGCTACTCGTTGACACGTTCCGTTCCGAGCTTTGTAACATTTCGACGCTGGACATCCACGACAACCAGATCGGCGCGGGGGTGGTCTGCCAGGCCATCAAGTACAACCGGTCGCTAACTAACCTGGACATCCGCAAATGCCCGATAGAGGACGAAGGCCTGGGCAACATCGGCGTACTGCTGCTCCTTCCCGAGTGCCCCTGTCACTTGCGCTACATCTCGTGCGACGCCTTCGAAATCAACGACGGCGAGACCGAGCTCAAGATCCGAAAGGAAACCCTCGGGCCGGGGGAGACGCGGCTTCTGTGCGGCGTGTTCAAGTGGAACAACCTCATCAAGGACCTCAACCTCTCGGGCCGAGGCATCGAGTGCGACGCGGCCACAGTGCTCGCTACGGCGCTGCAGAACAACACGACGCTCAAGTCGCTCGACCTTTCGAACAACCCGATCTCGACCGTCTCCAACTACACAGGCGAGAAGCCGTACCCGATCACCGGCCTGAACGCGCTCGCAGACGCCATCAATGCGTCCCAGTCACTGGATGCGATCACGCTCGAGGGAGGCAAGCTGCCCGTCTTCCAGCTCAAGGGAGACGGGCAGAAACAAAAGGTGCGCTTGCTCGATCTGTCCCGCAAGTCGCTCTCGTTCGTCTCGTCCATCTTCATGGGCACACTGCTGCGCGGCAACACGTACATCAACGAGCTGGTTCTTCACTCAAACGAGCTGACGCCTACCGGTGCAACGATCGTCGTGAAGCAGCTCTCGCGCTCATTGAAGTCGCTCGACATCACCAACATCGTCATCGTCGAGGGGGGCAAAGATAAGGGCAAGGCGGCCAAAGACAAGAGCAAGGGGGGCGCGACGGCGGCCAAGATGGTCGAGTTCCCGCCCGAGCAGCTTACCGAGCTGTGGGCAGCCGTCTCGCAGCTCTCGGCACTTGAGAAGCTCACGATGGATAAGGATTTCCTGCGTGATCTGACCTCAATCGGCCGGCTGCTCTCGATGAAGTTCTTCTCCGCCTCGAACAATAAGCTCAGCTTCATCCCGGCCGACATCCAATTGATACGCGGCCTCAAGTCGCTCACGTTGAACGGCAACCAGCTCAGGGAGCTCAACCCGGCCGTTGGTGAGCTCGAGAATATCGAGAAGATCGACCTGAGATCGAACCAGCTGACGTTTTTGCCGACATCCCTCGCCAAGCTGCGATTGCTCAAGCAGCTCGACGCGTCCGAGAACCTCATCCAGACGCTGCATCCGTCCATATGCGACTTGCATGCCATCGAAAAGCTCGAGCTCAAAGAGAATCCGCTCGCCCGCCCGCCCGCGTCGGTCGCGCGCCTCGGCCTACCTGGAATCCGAAAGTACTTCCAGGAGATTACGATGACCTTCGATATTTGTGCGCACGGTGCGCGTCTCATACTCCTCGGCGCTGAGCGCAGCGGCAAGACGACGCTCGAACGCGCGCTGCGTGCCGGCATCGTGCAGCCGCCGTCACCGAACTACGAGCCCACGAATGACATGGACATCAATGCGATGGTCATTGGTCCCGAGAGCAACCCGACCAAGCAGGTGTGGCTCTCCATTTGGGACATGGCTGGTTCGGTCCCGTTCGACGCGCGGCTCGCTCCCCACTACGCCGATGGTTCGATCTTTGTACTCACCGTGGCAGCGGGTGACACACGGATGATGGACATTGAGTACGAGAAGCACGTTGGCCGTTGGCTCTCGGAGATTCAGATGGCCGCACCGCAGGCGATTGTGCTCCCGATCATCACCAAGTGCGACACCATCCACCATTCCAAGGATACGTCCCCAACCGCGATCGCCAACGCGGCGCAAGCGCACGTAGCGTGGCTCAAGGGCAAACTGCAGCAGTTCCAGTCGAAGCAGTTGCCAGGCAGCTTGATGCTTCGAATCCAGATGGACGTCCTCTGCGTGAGCGCTGTCACCGACTACACCTCAACCGTCGAGGAGGTCAAGAAGCGCATTGAGGGGATCCTCTTCACGGAACCGCCTCTGGTTCCGGGTCTCAACAGGCCAATCAACCGCACGATGGTGCTCACAACTGTCTTCTTGCGTGCCCTGCGAGATGGGCGCGATCCCATCGACTCCGCCCGCGCAACCGACCTCGGCTACATCCCGTCGACCATGTCCACCGACCTGAAGCCTGTCCGCGCTTATATGGAGAAAGAAGAGCTCGTTCGCATCTACGCTGAGGAATTTGTGCCCGCGCTCAAGATCCAGCTACAGTCCGATGCGGCCTCCGCTCTCACCGACGCGATCACGCTGCTCACGAATCAGGGTGAGTGCTGCTTCGCCCCGAGCGGTATCGTCTACCTGCAGCCCGACGCGATCTCGCGCTTCGTCAAGCCGCTCTGCGACTCACGCGTGGGCAACCGGCTGTGGCAAACGCGCGAGTACGCGACACAGGACGCACTGCGCGCGCTCTATACGGGCCTATCGGTGCCAGATGCGGAGCGCAGTATCACGACGATCGCCTCGGATGAGTTCAGCAAGAAGGGTCTGCTACACGAGGAGTTGCTCCCGTGCATGTGGGAATCCACCTTCCTCAAGCGCGACGAGTACGGCGTCATTTTGCGGCTGCTCTGCTCGGCCGGTCTCTTTTGGCTCGCGGAGAATACGTCCAGTGGACGAAAATGGCTCATGCCGATGCGCCTCCCAGTCGAGATGCCCGAGAACGGATACGACCTATGGAACGAAGGACTGCTCGAGCCGGCGACCGAGACTCTGAAAATGAGCATCAATCTCGGGCCCACACGGCCGCCGGGCGTCTTCGAGCGCTTCGTCGCGCTGTGCTACGGCATCGGCATGTTCAAGAGGGCATGGCGGCGAGGCGTGCACATTGAGGTAGACGAGAAGTTCGAGTCGAGCATGCACGTGCGTCATGTGCTGCTTGAGCTGCGCCCGAAGGCGAAAGGTCCTGACGACGAAGGCAAGGAGACCAAGTATGAATTGAGCATCTCAGCGATCGCGTGGAAAAAGTCACGAGCGCCCACATTCGCCTTCATGAAGCAGCTGCAAGGTCTCGCTGCGTCGGCCATCGCGGACGTGCCGGGCCTCAAGGCCCACGGGCAGGCGTCCTTCTGCTGTCCGGGCTGCACGCGCCTCAAGTTGGATGAGGCGTCCTGGTACTCGGTAGACGAAACGTCGTCCAAGAAGCTCACTTGCGACAAGTGCTCAGAGGTGATCGAGCTGAATAAGGCGCCACAGCTGCTGCCACTCAACTTGGGACGGTACTTGGGAATGCCCCTCAATACGCCCGTGATCGCCAAATGGGAGAATTACGGGATCAAAGACCTCAAGGTGACCAGCGACAAGATGCGGCTTGGCCGTCCACTCGAGTCCCAGGTGTCGCTCTATAAGCAGCTCGGTCTCAAGACCTCCCAGACCGAAGACAAAGAAGACATCGAGTATCTGAAGTCGCTGACGGAACAGTCGATCGTCGACGAGATCACTGCCAAGGCACGCGAGCTGGGCGATAAGTCGCCCACAGACGCGCCCGATGGCGGCAAGGGCGGCTGGACGGACCTCGAATGGCTTCTGTACATCACCGCGCCGTCCGCCAAGGAAGCCGTCCAACGGAAGGCCGAGACAAACGGCGAGGAGAACTCAGAAGCCGCAAAGATGGCTAACGAGAGAATCAAGCTCCAGAGGCAAGCCAAGGAACGTGGGATCGACGCGGGCCGTGCGGACTCTTCGCTGGATTGGTTCTTGAAACGGCCCGTCATCGTGGCAGCGGGGCTGTCGCGTGCCCATGTGCTCGCTTTGCGCCTGTATGCGAGCAGCGTCTACCGGCGGATCAATGCGCCGCTGTACAACGGGTGCTCCTCTGAGAAGCCGCACTGGTACCCGTCGACTGTCCTCCTTCTGAGCGACGCCCTCGGCAAGCTGCGCAACGCGCAGGTCGAGCAGCGGCGAACTGCGAATGCAAAGGCAGCCGCCATGGCCGAGGACGCGAAGCGCGCCAAGGACAGCGACGACGCTGATCTCGCGCTCAAGGCGGCGACGCTCGCCAAAGATGCGGCGGCTGCGGCGGCCGCGCTCAAGGTGGATGTCTTTTGGCGCGGCGTGAGCAACCTGACCACGATCGATTTCAAGCTTCGCGGTGGATCCGAGTTGGCCTTCATGTCCATGTCGAAGTCGCGTGAGGTGGCGCAGCAGCAAGCGCTCGAGCGTGCCGTAGCCGACCGCAAGGCCAGGGAGGTGGTGTGCGCCGTCGTGGGCAAGTATGATCCCGAAGAAATGCCCAACGGGGAGGAGGCCGAGTACCTGACCCTCTACAACTTTCACGGCGACAGGGGGAAGAAAAAGGTGGACCCGTCCGAGATCCCAATTGTACTCTTCAAGCTGCACCCGAGCGAGGCGGCTGTGCCATGCGACTTGAGCTTCCTGTCACCCACGCCCGATGACGCCGAGTGCGTCTACCCGCCCGGCGTGTACCTCGAGCAACGCAAGGAGGCCACCGAGTACCTGCGCCTGCCCGACGGCACCGACATGCAAGGAAAGATCGTCGAGTGCCAGGTGCACCTGTATCGCCCCTTTGGCCCCAAGGGCAAGAAGTCGAGCGAGGAGACCAAACCTGCTGAGGCATCTGCCGAGGCGAAGCCCGCCGAGGGGAAGCCCGCCGAGGGGAAGCCCGCCGAGGGGAAGCCCGCCGAGGGGAAGCCTGCAAAATAGTCTCTTGTGAGTGAGGGTCTGCGGGAGCATCGTGGCGGTGCAGTGAGTGCACCGGGGAGGAGCATGGCTTCAGCATGGCTGCGCCTGGCTGCAGAGCGCACAGTGCATGGCTCTGATCAGAAAATCCATGTGGTAGGAGCGGCGGAGGGTGATGCACCGCCGCGGAGCAATCGCCGCCGGTCGCCCGTCCGCGGTGTATCATTATTACGAAACCGTATTACGTTACGCTTAGATACGGACTGATTCGCGAGACTCGGCCGGCAGCGGCAGCCGGCACATGCTTTCGTCAGTCGGAGCGGGAGCTCTTAATTTTAAGCCAGGGCCAGGGCCGACCTGTCACATGCCACGCCACGTCATGGCCCATCGCATCGGCATGGGCGCCGCCGCCGGCGGATGCGCCGCGCATCCAGCCCGCGCCCGCGCCTCGCGCGCGCCGGGGAATTTCAATTCGAACACGCATCACGGCGTGATGCACACTCCGAGGACCGAGCGGGGCGGCCCTGGGCCTGCGCGTTATTGAGTACATCGTTATTCGTCCACATAGTCATCGCATGGTCGTGTGAAAAGTACCTTCTTCACACCACGATGTCAGCCAAGCCAGCAGACAAGTACTGCACCACCCTCGAGCCGATCCGGCGCGCTCTGGAAGCGTGCACTGTTTTAGAAGGCTCTTGGGCGTGAGCGTTATTGAGGGTTACCCCTGCTCACGCGTCCTTGATCCATGCTCTGTTGGCCGCGGATTTCAGGCGGCGGGTAAGCAGTCTCGGCAGTCCACGTCCAAGGTTATAGCGTCGCACGCCCACTCCAGTTTGGACCCTCGGAGATACAGCCCTAGGAGATACAAGCGCATCCCTGGCTCCGTCGAATCCCGAAAGCTCGTCTTCCGCGTCCAGGATGCACGCCTCATCCTCAGGCGCGCACGCCTCCGCGGCGAAGCCCGACGAAATGTAGCCCCACACAAAGTCGACAACATTGGACGACAACAGGCGCCATTCCAAGGGGACGTTGTAAATGATCAGGTTGGCAGGCGTCCACACTTTTGCATATTCGACGAGAAGGCCGTTGAGCTGGCGCTGAATGGCTGGGGGCACGTCGGTCAGAGTCCCGCCGTTGAGTAATACCGAGAACGGGATCTGATAGAATGCAAAGAGGAGCGGGCACCATGAAAACTGCTCAAGCATGATGGAAAGGACAGTGTGAGCCACAGGTCCGCCCGGTGCAGGGGAGACGACCGCGTCAGCCCAGTCATAATACAGCGCCCACAAGACGCCGGATCCAACACCTTGCAACGCAAAGTTGCGCGTGCGCTGAGCGCTGTAGGCTCCGCGGGCCTGCACCTGCGCCGTTATGTCGCTCATACCCCAAATGACACCCTGGGTGATTGCTTTGGTGGGAAATGGTGCAGTGTCGAGCAACTGCTGGTAGGCGTCCACGAACTCGAGAGAGCAGGACGGCCGGCAGGTCCGGGCCATGCACGCCCGAGGAGAGTGGCTGGGATGTAGCGCCGCAGCACGAACGACGACCATGTAACGAATGTGTCGGTTCTCGCACAGATCCCGGGAAGGAAGGTGTGCTGAGGTGCCGACGAAAAGATTCCTTGTTTTCACGCCGTCCGTGCGCGCGACCGTCCAAAACACGACGAGGACGGACAAGTTTGCAACGTCGGTCTACGCGTTTCACGGTCACGATCCTTGAGTCCCTGCATCCTCTGCCGGATCCGTTAGTGGCGCGGCGGTTCCATCGTCTGGAGGGCGCACCTCGTCCTGCAGCTTTGCGAAGGCGCTGAGCGAGAGGGGCGGCACTCCGACGGCCGCGAGCTCCTCGCCGTAAGCTTGCACATCGAGGCACATTTGCACGCAGATCTTATATGAGTCGCTCACGCCGGCCGCCGCGCCGGCGCCGGCCGACTGCTTCTTGGCGTTCAAGCGCAAGAGTGCCTGCTCATTTTTGCGCACCGTGTCCAGCGTGCTGCTCGCGATGGCGAAGTACTGTTCGGTGACGAGGGTGGCCACTTCCACTGCCCACGCGCTGCGTGCCGGCTCATCTAGCCGCGCCTCGGACGCCCCCATAAAGCCACGGAGAGGGCCGAGCACTTGAGCGACGAAAAACGAGGGGTGTGTGGGCATGCCCTTGCCCGTCATACGGTACGAGGCTGGGATGGCGCGGACGGGCGCCAGCTGCGCCTCGCACGCCGCTGCCTGAGCTGTCACCAGCTGCCCACGAAGCCGGCGGGCACTATCCCGGAGTTTCGTCACTCCCTCGACGAGCGCGCCGATACACTCCGCCTCGAGTTTCGTCACTCCCTTATCCGCTTCGAGTTTCGTCACTCCCTTATCCGCCTCGAGTTTCGTCACTCCCTCGAGGGAGTTCGAGCCCAGCTCGGCTGCCGGCGACGATGCGACCAAAGCGGGTGCCGCCGCCGCCGCGGGCGTCAGGTGCAGCAACCGAGGCAGCCGAGGCGCGACTTGGGCTTCCAGCCACGCCAGCACACTCTGCACGTCGAAGTAGAGCGCACACGCAACCTCGGTGTCCGCCAGAGCGCCCGCGGCAGCGCCCGCGGCACCCCTGTCGCTGGCCGCCTGGGCGGCGCCGCCCTCGGAAGGGAGCATCGAGGCAAGCCAATGGTCGAAGCGCGCGACACATTGCAGCGTCAGTTTCAAGAAGCGTGCGGACAACGGAGGCAGGATGACTTCCGAGCTCAAACTGTAACGCACGGCGGTGACGAGCGCCGCCGGCGGGATGGTCGTGAGCTCCGGCGAGGGCGGCAGCCCAAACCCTGCCACGACTCCTCCGCCAGCCACCGAAGCCGGCGGGCCGGCGCCCAAGGCGGCGCCCTCAGCGCCCACCTCGACGCCCTCAGCGCCCTCCGCAGGCGTCGGCTGCTTACGCTGGATGGGACCTGGGGCAAGCGCTGCCTCGAGCGGCTTGCTCACCTCGACGACGCGCAGCTGGTAGTAGATCGGCAGGTTGAAGCGCTTACGGACGGCGGCGGTGGCAGCGTGCATGCGTAGGTGGCGTCGCATTCGAGGCTTCGGCAGCGCCGCAATCTCGAGCTCGCAGATCACGCGCTCGACCGCGCTAAAGGCGTTGTGGAAAGTATCTGGGATGCCCGCGCCGAAGGTGTGGCCCATCTTGTCACCTACGAAGCGGCACCACGCGACCCACACGCCCGCGCACACCAGGTGCAGCGGCGGGCGACCGCGCGCGTCCGCACGCGCGAGCGGCGCGAAGGCTGGGCCATTGACGAAGCTCACCATCGAGTCGGCAAGGTCGCCGAGTGACGCACCAGACCTAGCGGCCGCTTCGAGCGACGGCAGCAGCCGCGGCGTCACCCAGGAGTCGCGCACCCAACGCCCTGCCTCGTCCTCCGCACCGCTCTGCCCAAAGGCCCATAGGACATCGTCCAAGAGCTTCTCAGGACGGTCCTTCTTAGCGCCGGCCCTGGCGGGGGCGGGCACGGCGTCGGATGTGGCGCCGTCGGCAGCGAGTTCTGACAGGGGTGGTTCCCACGGCAAGCGTGGGAGTGCATCGAGGGGCGGCCGGTCGCGCCTGCCCAACCCGGGCGGCGGCGTGAAAAGCGGCGGCGGCGTCGGGGGCGCGAGCTCCTCCTCGGCGGCGCCGCCATCGGCCTCCCCGCCTTTGCCCTCTGCAGCTGCCGCGCTCGCCATCTCCGCGATCTCGAGCGCTTGGCCGAGGCACTCGCACAGCTGCTCGAGGAAGATCGTGCGCGCCATGGCGATGCGCTCGAGCAGCCGCTGTGCACCGGGCAGATGCGACGCGTGCGACTGCAGCACCCAGATCCGGCTGTACTCACCGCTTGAGCGAACGAGCCGCCGCGCGCGCGCGCTGACGACGACCAGCGGCGGCGCGGCCTTGTCCTTCTCGCCGGGCTCAGCGCCCCTGCCATTGTTGAGGTGCTCGAGGTTGCTGACCGCGTCGATGAGCCGGCGCAGCAGTCGCACATCGTTCGAGCGCTTGATGAGCGCCTCGCGCTCGTCCATCGCCGCCTGGAACTCGAACAGCCGCGACTGCACGCTACCCGCAAACTCGGCACCGTTGGACTGGTTCACTTCGATCGCGTCGCACAGCTTGCGCAGCCGCTCCTCCGCGGTGCCAACCTCGCGCACGACCTCGTGCAGAGCCGGGAAATTGGCTTGCATCGTGTTGGTAAGGGCGGCGCCGAGAACCTTTTCCTGCTCGGAGAGCGACGCCTTCATCGTCTCGAGCGGCACGGTCTCGCGCATCGACCGAACGAACGCGGCCGCGCTCGGCGCCGCCTTCAGCGCGCTCAGGAGCGCCTCTGAGGGAGTCTCCGACATCGACACCGCGCGAAACCCGCAAGTTCTTACATTGAAGAACTGCACAGAGCACACTTGTTCGGCACAAGGGTATTAGGGGTTGCCCATAGACATTTGGTTTTGGAGACGACCTTGCTCGTATGAAATTGTCGTTGGGTCTTTCAACAATGGTTTGCTCGGACTTGCTCGCCGGCCGCCTGCGCGCTGAGAGCACGCGCGCGCGCCGCGCCAGAGACCACGGCCTGAGCTCGCTGGCACGCTGCCCACAGCGCTCGTACGCCCAGCGCTCACACATTTGCCTCCCATCCATGTTGCAGGCGTTCGTTCCAAAGCGCATTGGGGCCACCATGCCCATCTCCAACCAGACGGTTGCCACACGCGCGCAGCAGGAGACGCACGGGCGGCACCTGCGCAATCTGTATGAGATGAGTCCACAGGTGGACACGCGCTGGGGTGGCCTGCGCAACGGCGTGCGAGAGCAGAAGCAGCCGATGTACAACCACGTCCGCGCCAACCTCAAGCGCGCGCAGATCCAGGACGAGCGGTTCGCTGAGATTGAGCTGGAAAACACCGTGCTCCTCGAAAAGCTGTCCAAGATCCTGCGCCGCTCGCGCAACCCGACCGTGGGAACGCGCGACTGGACCGGCGGCATCCGCCTGACGCCGAACATGGTGCCCGTCATCGACCACTGGATCTCGGCCGAGACAACCGCCTTTGGCGCGGCGATGGAGCCAACGTCTCTCAACCTGTCGCTCCGCCGCAACGAGCGCTTGCGCATCGAGGTGGAGAATCGCGCGCTGGTCGCGCGCCTCCAGACGTGCAAGCCCACCTACGACATCACCAAGCTCGACAAGGACGACCATAAAAGACGGGCTTGGCTCGCGTCGCACTCGTTGCCGCGGCCCATGTCGCCCACGGGCGGGGCAGGGCGCCTGGCAACAGCGGACACGGCCATTCGCTCAACGCCGGATGGCGCCAGCACCGGTCGCAAAGTGCTCGCGCCGATCGCCAAGCGAACCTCGACCTCGGCAGGCACGCGGCCGGGATCCAAAAAGGGCGGAGCGATGGCAAAGAGTAGCGGCGTTGACGCGGTGGTGCTGCAGGTGCTCGACCTGCTCTCGCGCCACATGCGTGGTGCCTCCTCGTCCCTCGCCGAGATGCGCCTCGCCCGCGATTCACTCATGGAGGGCGTGCACCCGATTCCCGCTGACGTGCGCGTCGAGACGGTCGATGCGGGTGGCGTGCCCACCGAGGTAGTGACGCACCCGCGTGCGGCAGCGCTGCTGCGCGGCGGCAGCAGCAGCGGCGAGGCGCCCATCGTGCCCACGCTGCTCGTGCTCGTGCACGGTGGCATGTTCGTCACCGGCTCGCCGCGCGCAGGTCGCCACCTCGCGGCCAAGCTATCTGAGCTCGTGGGCGCACCCGTGGCGACGCCCACGCTACGGCTCGCCCCCGAACACCCGTACCCGGCCGCGCTCGATGATCTCTCGGCCGCATACGCCGCGCTCGGCTCGATGCCGCTGTGCGGAGGCGTGCCGCCCAAGCAGCTCGCGCTCTTCGCGGAGTCGTCTGGCGGCGCACTCGCCCTCGCCATGCTTTCACGCCAGACAAGCAGCCGCAAGCTCATGGAGCCGGCGGCGATCGTGCTCGCCTCGCCATGGCTTGACCTGACCTGCTCGGGCCAGTCATACGTGGCGAACGAGGCGCGCGACCCAGTGATGCAGCGCAAGCGGCTGCTGGGCATCTCGCGCGCCTACCTCGGCGAGACGGGCATCTCCGCATCTGATCCGGCGGTGTCGCCAGTGCACGGCTCGTCCCCTTCTCTCCTCGGTCTGCCACCCACGCTCGTGCAGGTCGGCCTCTCTGAGGTGCTCGTCGATGACTCGTACGAGCTCGAGAACCTCGCCAAGGGCGCCGGCGCCGACGTGCGCGTGCAGCTCTGGGATGGCGTGCTCCACGCATGGCACACCTTCTTCCCTCTCATGCCACGGGCGCTCGAGGCCCTCTGCCAGGCGGCTGAGTTCCTCTGCGACGCGCTGAAGCTGCCCTTGCCGGCCAAGCAGGAGTTCCAGCCTTCGAAGGCTGCCGCAGCCGCCAGCCTTGATGCCGGCGGTCGTCTTGGCACGGACGATGGCGGCATCGGCGCCTCGGCGGACACGGCGGAAGAAGAGGAGCGCGCTCAGGCTGCGCTCAAGCTGCAGGCGCTCACGCGAGGCCGCGCCGCGCGCAAGTCCGTCGCCACCAAGAAGGTCGTCATCAAGCCGTCGGCTCCCACGACGGTCAAGTGGACCGTGGACTACGATGCGGAGCACGAGGCGGCGGCCGTCCGCGTGCAGGCCCTCACCCGCGGGCGCAAGGCGCGCAACGATGTGGCGTTCACGTACGGCTCTTCGGGCTTGGCGGAGGATCGCGCGATTAAGCGCCGCGCTCTCGAGGTCAAGGCCGATGCCGTCGGCCTCGTCGAGGCGCATGGGCGTGGAGGTGCCCTCGCGCAGCAGAAGCATGAGGAGGCGCTCGAGGCGCAGCGCCAACTCGCCGCGACGCGTATCCAGGCCATCAAACGAGGCCGCGACGCTCGTGCCCAGAGGGACTTCCTCACGCCAAACACGGAGGCGTTCCGCAAGGCAGAGGGGAAGGAGAAGCTGTCTGATTTCACGGCCACCTCGGACCTGGAGCTGTTCAAAGCACGAGCTCATGCCTCCGAGGGGAGGCGCGTCATGGACGAAGACGAAGCCGCTGTGAAGATGCAGGCCATTGCGCGCGGCCGTGTGGGGCGCCAGGCGGCGAAGGCGGAGGTCGCCGAACGCAAGGACGCAGCCACCAAGCTCGCGGCCGCGCGACGTGGGCAGCTCGCCCGGCGGCAAGTGGCGGAGGAGCGCGCCGAGCTAGACGCCGCCGCCGCTAAGCTTCAGAAGATGCAGCGTGGCAAATTGGCGCGCAAGTCTCCAGCACAATCGGCGCCGGCGGGCGAAGCGGAGTGAGCGCTATTCTGCTGGCTGGAGGGGCACGCTAGGTAGGCGGAAGATGTCGAGCCGGTTCGGAGCCAGGTTCGGTGCCACAGGGCTTTTCTCCGCTGAACGTCCTCTCCACTCGTGGCGCGTGGCACGCGCGTACATGAACCATGAGAGAGCCGTCGCGATTCGTCAATGAGGTGATAGGGACGGCTACTGGCACGGCGAGAGATGCGAGCGCGCCATCCGCAGTGCTCTGTGCCTAGCGCGACCCGCAGCCGGGCGGCGCGCGTGTCTCGCGGGTCTCGGTCTTGTGAGTCGAGTTTGACTTGAGATGCTACTTAATATTGAGAAGTAAACACACCACGGCATGTCACATGCTACATAACATGGCATGAGGCGTTGCGCGATTCGGAGCCAAACTCCCAATGTACCTTACGGCATCGTCCCCGCCCCGTTGGCGTTGCGCTTGCGGACCGGCCCGGCGCCCCACAGCGGCGATATGTGGTGCGCCGCTGCAACGCGACGCGCAGGCGACGGGTGGACAGTTCGGAAGGTGCGACCGGCTCTGTACAGCCGATGAGCTCACGTGATGGCGATCACATAGCAATTATTGTGAGTTTGTGCTCGGTGCACGATGCACTGCGTGGCGCCTGCTGGCGGGGGCATGCGCAATCGGCAGCACGCTCCTACGAGGCAACGACCTCGAGCTCAAACGACTCAAAGTGCCCCGCCCACTTCTTCGGCTCCTCGAATTGAATCTTGACTTTTCGATTGGGCGAGAGGTTCGACTCGTCGATCACGCGCGTCACAATCCCCACAGAGCCCTGCGCCTGAAAGCCATCTTTGTGGCCGGGAACGTGCATAAATGTGACCTGCTTGGAGACGCGCACCTTTTGCCCCGGCTGCAGGATCGGACCATCGTCGCCATCCACTTTGAGCCCCGACAGGAGCCCGCAGCGAATGTTGCGGGAACTGCGGTGCGTGCAAGCTGCCGCCCACCCCCGCTGAGAGCCGCTCATGGGTGCAGCACCCGCCAGGTGCGCCATGCGCTCCGCCGTGCTGCACCACCCACGCGCGCTGCCCGCTGCGCCCAGTGGCACGCGAGTGAGAGCCCAGCCGGCTGGCAGCAGCAGCAGCAGCAGCAGCGTCGTGATCGGAGAAACGCGCATCGTGATCGGAGTTTTCATTGACAAGACGATCTCAGTGGGGTTTCGTCAAACTCCTCAACACGAAGCACGTGCCTTCTGACGAATGGCCTTTTGTTGTCTCTCGCGATCTCGAAAATGAAAAATAATGAGTCCTTTTGACCTCATGAAAGTTTTGGGGGTGAAACTTTCATGAGTTGAGTCATGTGGAATCTGCGGGCGAATCGAGGGAGCGCGAGAGTTGGGTCCCATGTCGAAAAGCAGGCTCGAGGACGGCGTGCCGTCGTCTGAGGCGATCGAGCAGCTCGAGCGCGAGCGGGACGAGAGCGGCTTGATCCGAGGTGCAAGCGCCCAAGAAGCATTCAAGTTCGACACGCTGCTCGACGCGCTTCCGCAAACTGATCGCCCAGCGATTTACGTCGCCAAAAATTGCCCAGCCATCACACATGCAGAGCTGCACAACTTTGCGGCTTCGGGGCTCAGCGTGCTCGACGAGTACCAAGTTGGACCGGACGACCGTGTGGCGCTCCTCTTTCCCGACGGCCCCCAGATGGTCGTGGCCCTCATCTCGGTCATGTGCCGGGCGACTGCAATTCCACTTAGCATCGCATCGACAGATGACGAGTTGGTGGGGGACCTGCGGTCGGTGCGTGCGACCGTGGTGATCGGCTTCCAGGACAAGCTTCGCGGCGAGCTTCTCACGCAGCGCGTGGCCCATGAGCTCAGCATTCTCCTCTTCGAAGCAGGCCCCGCCCAGGGCACCAGCCGCTCCCCCCCTCTTGCGGCAACCCTCTTCTCCCTCCGATGCTACTTCGACGCCCAGAGGGGGTCACGGACCACGGGGGGGTCGAGCCCGCGGCCGAGCCCTCGCTGGCTCACGCGCGAGGACACGGCCGTGCTGCTGCAGACGTCTGGCACCACTGGCCAGAAGAAGCTCGTACCGCACCTGTTGGAGGACGTGGTTGCTGGCGCCCTTTGCATCGCGGCGTCTGTGCCGCTTGGTGCGGAGGACCTCTGCGTGAGCCAGATGCCGCTGCACCACGTCGGTGGCATCCTGCGCAGCGTGGTTGCCCCCATCCTCTCGGGCGGCGCGGTCGCCCATCTCGGCGGCTTCGCGCCCAAACCGTTTTGGGAACATGCATGCGGGTGGGGAGCGACTTGGTACTATGCGTCCCCGTCGATGCATCGACTTTATCTCGACGAGCTCGTCGCCCACCCTCCGGAGGCGCGCCCGAAGCTGCGCTACGTCGCGAACGCGGCCGGCGGCCTCCCCGCTGCGCTCGCTACGGAGATGCGCGAGGTGTACTCGCGCGCTGTGTACGGGGATGCCGAGGGGGAAGCCCGCTTCGTCACGATCGCACCCTCCTACGGAATGACGGAATGCATGCCGCTGGCGGCGCCGCCCCCGACGTATGCATTGCAGAAGCCCGGATCGTCGGGCATCCCAATCGGCCCCGCGATGCAGATCCAGGGCGCTGCTGGCGAGGCTCTGCCCCACGGGGAGGTCGGTGCAATCGCCGTGCGCGGTTGCCCTCTTTTCCGCGGATACATGACATGGACCCCCGACGGTGGCGAGAGCGTGAGAGGCGTGGGCATCGGGGACAACGGCTGGTTCCAGACGGGCGACAACGGCTACCTTGACGCCGATGGCTACTTGTTCGTCACCGGCCGTGCGAAGGAGACCATCAAGCGTGGAGGCGAGACGATCGCGCCTGCGGAGATCGAAGACGTGTTGGTTACGCATCCGAAGGTAGCGCAGTGCGCCGCCTTCTCGATGCCCCACGCGACGCTGCAGGAGGTCGTCGGCGTGTGCGTGGTCACCAAGGCAGGGTGTGAGCGGCCGACGCTGAGCGAGCTTCGTCAATATTGCTCGCTGCGCCTGCATCCAAGCAAGTGGCTCGAGATCTTGGTGCACTCCTCGGCGCTCCCGATGGGCCCTTCGGGCAAACTCGTCCGCATCAACTTGGCGACGCGCATGGCGCTGCCCATTCTGCTCGAGACCACGCCGCAGTCCGCACGCACTTTCGAGGCGGTCGAGATGCCCCCACGAGGCGCGCCTCTCAGCTCGCCGATCAGCACGGTTCCTTTCATCGACGCGGTGCCGGAGCAGGAGCAAAAGGCCTGCCCCTCCCCCCGGCCGTTGCACGAGGAGCATGCGATGACCGAGATCGAGGCGGGGGTGCTCGCGATGTACGTGGCGCTGCTGCAACTGAAGGAGGCACCAGGCCTCGACGATGACCTCCTCCTGTACGGCGCGTCGAGCTTGGTCGTCGGCCAGCTCTGCTCGCAGATCAACGAGCAGTACGGCGTGCGCGTGGCCGTCGGCACGGTCTTTTTGAAACGCTCCCTCCGGCGCATCGCCGAGGAGGTGGATGCGGCACTGCAATTCGCCGACAAAGGGTCGACGGAGAACGGTTCGGTGCCTTCTGGGAATACCGTGAACAGCGACGATGAATCCGACCCGCAGCAGCCACAACCTGTCCGCTCGACCCGGTTCTGGCCGCTCTTCATTCAAGCGTTGCCCGCAGTTCTCATCCATCCTGCGATCATCATGCTGAAGTTTTCTACATTCATGTTCATCCTCGTGCTGGCGCGTCATTACCTCGGTCACACCGAGAACTCCTCCCCTAAAGGCTTCGCTACCGCCTTCGTCATCGCGCACATCACCGTCTTCGCCGTTCTCTCGTCGACCTTGCTGCCGCTCGTTGGAATTGCATTCAAATGGGTCGTCCTCGGCCGCTGCGTGGCAGGCCGCCACGAGCTGTGGGGAGGGTACTATCTGCGCTGGTGGCTCACCACGCGCGTACTCTATCTGTGCGGACCAGGGTCTCTCTTCCTCTCGACGCCTCTGATGCGACGAGTCTACTTGCGTCTGCTCGGCGCGTCGATTGGCCCGGACGTGAGCATCAGTGGCCTGACGATGTTTGAGGTGGCGAGGGCCGCCGATCTGATCACCATTGGCGCGCGCGCCTGCCTAGACTCGACTGCTCATGTCACGGCCGTCTGTGCCGACGACGGCACGCTCCTCATGGAGCCTGTGGTCGTGGGCGACGACTGTGTGGTCTGCTCCTCCACCCACATCGCTCCTGGGGCGGTGCTCCCAGACGGCACCTGCATCGGCCCGCTGAGCTCATCCCACGAGCTCGCGGATGCCTCTCCCGAATTTGCGCGCTTCTGCCGCGCGAAGAGCGACTGGATGGGCGAGCCGGCGCTGTGGAGGAAGGTGCTCGTTGGCTGGCCGTGCAAGGCGTTCGTCGCGTCGGCTCGTGCCAGCGTATGGCTGCCTCTGTTCGTGATGCTTGCGATGCAGTGCCCGGCGTACTCGAAGCACGACGCTTACTGCTGGAAGCACGCTTCCCGCTGCGACTCGACGCGCGGAGACTTGATTTACCAGCACGTGATCATCCAGATGGTCTGGTGGATCGATCCCGCGCGGCTGCAGCTTCTCTTTGCAGGCGTCGTCTTGCGCGCTCTTGTGCGCCCGTTCGTGCACTTCGGCGCCGTGATCCTCGTCAAGCGACTCGTCATCGGCCGCTTCCGCCCTAGCCCCAAGGGGCCGTGGGAGCGCTTCCAAATCTGGCTGATGCGCGAGGTGATGCAGATTGGGCGCCACCGAACGGCCGATCTCTGTGGCGTGCAGGCGCTCCTCGGGCGCCATTGGGGCGGTGTCTCGATGGCGATGCGCCTCCTCGGCACCAGCGTGGGCAAGCGCGTCTTCTGGCCAGGCGTGATGCCCGACGTGGTCGAGTTTGACCTGTTGACGGTCGGTGACGACGTCACCTTTGGTTCGCGCTCGCAGATCATGTGCTCGGACACGCGCGAGCTTGCGCCAGTGACGCTCCACGCGGGCTCGATGGTCGCCGACCGATGCGTCGTGCTGCCGGGAGTTGTCCTTGGACGGAACGCGACACTCGGCAGCGGCTCGCTCGCCCCCGCGCACGCACACTTTGAGCCCATGAGCAAGACGGTCGGGTCGACTGGCGGCAGCACAGTGGTCATCGAAGGCGGCTACACCTTCCACGACTTCAATGATGCCGGCGAATGCATGCCGCCGATGAAGACCGACCCGAACGCGCTCATCGGAGACTCAAGCACGCTACGGCCTTTCGGGTCGACTTTCGGTGACGTGGACGGGCTCCGCAAACGCGCGACTGGGCGTGCGTATGTGGAGCCGCACCGCTCCTACCTTCTTGAAGAGGGCAGCGTTCATAGTCACAGCGAGCCGGCGCGTTCTCCCCGAGAGCCGGCAGGGAGCTTCCTGCGGGGCGTGCCAAGCCCTACGGCCATTGTCAGCTATCACATGCTCGTTGCTGCTTTCTGGGCGATGCTCTATGCCTGCAAGCTCCCGATCGGATGCGCGCTCATCCTTGCAGGCGAAGATCACTTCCATGAGCACCTCTCTGCACCATCGGCCGTGCTGATCGTGGTTGTGGCGGCTATCATCGCCTCGACGGCCATCGACGCGATTGGGCTGATGGTTGTCATCGCGAGCAAGTGGCTGTTCATCGGCCAACGCACGCCCGGCAAGCACGCGTGGGATCAATCGACGTACCTCATCAGGTGGAAGCTCTGGTTCCCACTGCTCGCCGGAGGGCCCCCGATGGAACACTTCTTCGGCGGCTCTTACTACTTTGTCATGTTCCACCGAGCCTTGGGAGCGACCATCGGCACGGATGTCTGCCTAATACCCCTGGGCAGTGGACTGATTCTGCCAGAGCCCGACCTTGTCGAGATCGGCGACAACGTCTGCGTCAATGCTTCGACGATCGTATGCCACAATAATAATGGCGGCTATTTTGAGCTCGCGACTATCGAGATCCAAAAGAATTCGACGCTGCGATCGGGCACGCGTGTGATGAACCATTCTTTAGTGTCGGCAGGCGCCAGGCTGCTCGAGCATACGCTTGTCATCCCAGGAGACGTTGTCGCAAGGGGAGCCACGTGGCAGGGCTGGCCGGCACGAGTGATCCCGATGAGGGGTAGGTGGTATGGACATTGTTCAACGTCGCCGTCGACGACCATGCTTGCACTGCTCTAGAGCCGAGAGGTTGGATCCGAGTCACAGTGCATGCGAAACCGACGAGCCAAAGGGGCGGGCGAGCCTGCGGCACACATGTGAGATGAGTGACTGAGTGTTGAGAGGCAGCATGTCACGGATACACACACATGTACACCGGGTCACGTATCGTATGGATGGATTTTTGCGCGGATACGCGTGATCGTGAAGCAACCATCACGCTGACACCACAACGCATTCATGCCTCCCAGAACCCAGGAGCCATGTCAAGCGCGCTGCCGGGGCCTCCGTAGTCCGTACAGGCCACAGCCGGACAGCCCCACGCCAGCACGGCAGCAGCCACCGACAGCGCGGCCCCGCTGCCGCGCCGCACCCGGCGCCGCGCGCCTCGCCTCCGGGGCGTCGGGGCGGGCGGCCGCCGCGCCGGCGCGGCGAACTCAAAGCTGCACCGCGCTCAGGGGTCTGCGCGCTGGGGTGCCGAGCGCACGGTCGCGCACGAGCGCGGCGGACTTGCGGTGCTCCCGCCCGTTACGTTATCTAAGATTCAGACAACGCATAACGAAACCGTCACGCGTCCCAGTCCGCGAAAGACGCGTAACCCACACCCTCCACCGTCCTTGGTCCTAACCGGATCGAAAGCGCTCCTATACTCGCTTGCCGCGACTGATTTGGTCGACAACCGCCGAGTCGGAAAATTGTAATTCGATTGACCGGACGAGCGGACGTCCGAAGGGGAACACGTTACGGAGGGCTTAAAACGCGGGGCCGATTCAAACATTACGATATCCGCCGCCCACCCGCGACCTGATTTTGAACTCAGTGCGGTACCGCACCAACCTTAAGCACCAACCACCAGGGGCGCGCGACCACAGGGGCGCACGACGCCCCTCCCGCTCCCTGTCGTGTTGATGCCTCGGCAGCGATCATCGTACACACATACGAGCCCTTGCCCTTTCGGTGAGACCTAATCAAGCATGAGCTGCCGGCGCAAGGCCCACGCGCACCTTGCCCACATCAAACGTGGCGTAATACTTTTTGAGGAACACGTCACCGAGGATTGCCTTCAATCCACCCGGAAGGGGTCCGGGGAACCCCATAATGCCACTCAAGCAGACCGTCTGACCGGCCTGCGTGATCTTGACGAGCAGGTCCTCGCCCGAGAGCGTGTACACCTTGCCGCCGAGCTCGATTGACAGGCTCGGCAGCGTCTTCGGGTCAGGGCACGTCGAGCTCGGGTCGTCGGGGTTGGGCCTGATGAATTCGCACTCGATGCCAATGTCAACGCAACCGAGCTTCGAGTTGATCTCGACCGCCTCGCGCAAGGGCAGTGCCAGCAGGCTCGTGCCCGTGTCCAGAACGACCTCGAAGTCGCCGCCAATCACTGTCTCTTTGCCGACGGTTAGGTTGCCCGCCGCGATCTGCCAATAGCCCTTTTTTGACACAGGGATGTACTCGAGCTTCCCTGTGTAATGCGCGGGATCGGTGCCACCCAGCGAGAGCTCGCCACCGACCTGCGGCTTCTCGCCAGTGGTGGAGCCGAAGTAGAAGGAGAAGACGGGCTCCTCCACCTTGCTCTGCGCAATCAGCACGTGGAAGTAAGGCGGGATCTTGTTCACGCTGATCTCAGGCCAACCGAAGCCGAGGATGCCGTCAAATCGACCCACTTCCCACGAGAGGCCCGGCTCTTGCGTCGTTTCGGCGAAGAGGTGCTGCGTCGCAACCAAGCCGCCGATCGAGACGTCGTCGGCATCGATCACGCCCTCGACGGCGCCACTGCCATACTGGATCTCAAATTTCGAGCCGTTGTAGTGGTATGTCGAGCTCTTCTCACTGTGGTACTTGTCGCGCTTTTCAACGGGGCAGTTCTTACCCGGAATCCAGGTATTTGACGAGCCGGTGTCGTAGACGGCCTTGAAGGACTGCGCTGGCGTACCAATATCCAGGGGGCCGTAATACTGCGCATTCAGGAAGTCGGTGAGGTTTACGGAGACTGGCCCAGCGTTGAGGCCGTACTTGGCGGCCAACTTCGCGCGCTCGTAAGCGAGGAAGGTGCCGCTCTTGCCAACGAGCGAGTGAAGCGTAGCGCCACTCGGTGACATGAGCGTCATCTCGTGCGTGAGCGGCACGCGCACGATGCCAGTGGCGATCATCACGAAAGGCCCGATACTCGACATCATTTCCGTCCTCCTTATGAGGAATCTCTCGTCGGCGGCGCCCCCGCGCGTTCGTCGTCATCAAAGTTTGCCTCTATCTTCAAAAGGGCTGCACAATGGTTGCACAGTTGTGTTGCACGGTACCGCACGTACCATGGCGGATGCGCAAGTTGAGATGCAGGCGCCGAGACCGAACGACGTCCGGCAGACGCCATACATGCCGAGCGTGAAAGTCGCGAGCGACGCGCAGCTACCGCAGCGCCGCAAATCCATCTACGGCTTGCCAGTGTGGCACATATTTCGAGTATGCTGCGATGGAGACCTCTTGCTCGGCACACCTCTGATGAAGCACGAGCAGGTTGTGTTTGCGAACAGTGGCTCTCCATTGGGCCCGACCGCGCAAGGGTACCTCGCGTGGCGGCACTCCGTCCTGATGATCACCTCACCCGTGATGGCTTTGTCTGCTTTGCTGACGATCATCAGTGTCTCGGCGGACTATTCTGATCAGGATGCTTGGTTCGCTGCATTCTTCGGCGACAGATGGCAGCAGCTGAGCGCGGCGCAGACCGAACTCGAGTCCATCTACCGCGCTTCGTTCGCAATCTCGATTCTAGAGGCGTGTGGGCTCGTGCTAGGGAGCGTGCTCGCCATTGCGGCTCTCGTCCTCTGGCCTTCTCTCCGGCGAGGAGCAAAGTTTCTTGCCACCGCTCTGATGTGCACGACGGGTTTGCCGATCTTTACGCGCTTCTGCTTCCCCGTCGCCACCTTCGTCGACGTGGCGGCTGTAGCGCAGCAGCTTTGTGTCAACACCACCCTAAAGTCGGTTGTTCGCAGCCCGCTGATGTCGCTGCTCACTGAGGATCAACAAGTCGTTGTTGGCGACAGCCTCTGTACACAAGCGTTAGACACGCTCGGTGGCGGCGGCAAACTGGACGACGACGCCATGGTACAGGCTCTACGGAACCTTCCGGTGATCACCTTGGTCATCGAACCGATTTGCATCAACAATTGCACCACAAGAAGTTTCGGCACGCAAATCGGCAACAGTTTCGGCACGCTGCCACCGATTTGCTTGAACAACTGCACCGGATTCGTAAACAATATACTCTTGAACGGGAATCGTGACGGCATCTGCTCCGACGGCGGGCCGGGGGCTGAGTTCTCAGGTTGCTTTTTTGGCACCGATTGCGCCGACTGCGGCCCTCGTTCCTTAACCGACTTCGACGGGAATCGTGACGGCACCTGCTCCGACGGCGGCCCGGGGGCTGAGGCCGTGCTATGCGCGTTTGGCAACGATTGCGCCGACTGCGGCCCTCGTGCACCGTACACGTTGCAAGGGGGGGGGCAGGGGTTGAACTTCACCGCCTTGTGCGACCCGAACGAGCAGCGGCAGTCCGTGCAGTTACAGTGCCTGCAGCTCGCAACGTTCCTTACAGTGGTTTCCGGCGCAGCGAGTACGGCGTCGTTCGGTCTCTTGACGACAATCATTGCCTCGCAGGTAACCTACGTGATCATGCACATCTTGCCTACCTGCATCAGCCTCGCAATGGGTGTCGCCCGCTCGGCGTTGCTCACCAAGCACGTGCTTTCCCACAGCCGCTGGCCAGCATGGTTCGCTGTGCTGCTGGTCGGCGCGGGCATGCCCAGCCTTGTCGCCATGCTGGCGCTCGTCTCGCAGACCATGTCGGGTATGGGATTCACCCTCGCCCTGGCTTTGTATGCTTGCTCTCTGACTGTCTGGACGCCGCTGGGAGTCTGGCCCGCCGTGTGCTTCACGCTCGGCCTCCCCGAACGCGTGATCGACTTCTTTCGCCCAGGGCTCACCACCGTCGATCTACGAGCGCCCCAGTCGGCCCGGCACGTGAGCCAGCTGATGCGGTGTGCCTCGTACCGAGCCAACTGCTGGCTCTTCGCCTCTCTCGTGGCCGGGGTGATCTACTTGTGGTACTTGATGACTTTCGGCGACCCCTACATCCAGAGGATGCTCGAGCGGCAGTTGGACGCGTTTTGGGGATGGCTGAAGTCGCTTCAGATCTTGTCCTCGCTCAACACGCTGGTCACCATGTACGGCCGGATCAACCTGGTGACGATTGCATGCGCCGACGGAATCATCGTCGGTGCGTGCCGCATTTGGCACGATGACCGATCTGATGACCCCGTCACCCTTCGGAAAAGGGAGGAGGAGTATGAGGAAGCACTGGCACTGTTCATGCACGATGCGCCAACGACCCTGCGCCGGAGCCCACAACCCAGCGTGCCTATGGAGCCCACCGAGGTACCTGGGGCACCGCCCAACATGCCGACAAAGGAGCTGCCATCTCCAAAGGCCTCGCGCTACAATGAGCGGCTCGACCGTGCGCGCCAAGGAGCGATGGTGGCTCAAAGGGAGAGCGGCGGTACCGTGGGTGGTACGCCACGCGGAGGTACCCAGAGCAAATGGGATCCCAAAGGGGACCAGATCTGATATCAGGGGACCAGAGAAAGGCAGCCCGTGCAGGGGGCGAAGTGGCCGTTTTCGTGACGCAGAGCGCATCCGGGCGACGTGAAAGTGCGCGTAATGTCCATGGTGTTGTCCCGTAAGGGACAAAGGGCGGGGCCGTCCGCGTGCCACGTCATGTGATGCGCGGTGGGGCTCTTTGCAACGACGCTGAGGCAGCATCATGGTTGCCGGATTGGGATTCGTGCAGTGTCTCCGCCCGCGCGGTGCCCGGAGCGACGTCCCACACGAGCGGCGCCGCGAAGTGATGTGATGTGAAACTAAAATGTTGATCGAGGGGTGCGGAGTCGTCCGTTGAGACTGGTGGAGATGTGCAGCAAGCAAGCTTCGGTACTTCGTCATAGTGATTGCTTGTTGTGGGTGTGTGGGGCGCGCTCGGTTTGCTTCACAAGAGCATTTTCATGCCCGCGGCTGAGGTTCGCACGATCGCGGCTGCGCCTGAACGAATGAAAACCATGGCTCACCCGCGCCCAACCTCCCACACAGATCGCGGGCGCTCCCTATGACAAGCTCATCATTGGGCCAGTCACCACACTTGGCGAGATGATGATGGGCGGCCACTGGCTTGAGATGCTCAAGGTGCAGCGACAGGCGGGCACATACCCAAGCTACGGCGCGGCTGCGCGGCACATGTGGCAGCAGCTTGGGATTGCTGGGTTTTACAAGGGCTTCTTCCCCTACGGCGCATTGCAGGGTTTGTACAAGGGCGTGCCGGTGCTCTTCACGCAAGACGTCGTCAAAAGGCGGCTCGTCAGTAGCGGCTGGGACCAGCGATACGCAGGCGTCGGCGCGGGAGTCGCGGCAGGCATGGTGCAAGGCGCCTTTGTGGCACCGACCCAGCGGCTCAAGTCCATGATCGCTACCAACCCTGAGGCGGGTGCCATGTCGACCGGCTTGATTGCGCAAGTGATCAAGACCGAAGGCGTGCAGACTGTGTTCAAGGGCACAAGCGCGACCGTTGTCCGGCGCGGCATCGACTGGGGGATGCGCTTTTACGGCAAGGAGCTCTTCGAGCGTGTCCTCCGCGCGCGCAAGAAGGCCAACGGCCAACCTGAGAAGCTCTCAGCCGCCGAGTCGTTCGCCGCAGGTCTCTTTGGCGGCCTTTGTTGTTCGATTAATCATCCGCTCGACGTCTTCGTGGCCAACCTTCAGAAACATCGTGTGCTGCCGCTGAGCCCGGGCGGCGTCGCAGCTGAGCTCATGGCCGAGGCGCGCGCCAAGGGCTTCTTCGCTGTCTTCTACCGCGGCGTCGCCATGCGCTGCCTCCACGCGTCGTACCACACAGCCTGGATGGCTGGGCTGGGTGGCTACATCAGCGAAATGTGGCACGCAAGGAACAAGGCGGCCGTTCAATAGAGGTTTTGTTAGGGGATTGGGCACTTACCTAGCGCGCGCTGGTCATCCATCGGGCAGGACGTTAAGGCGGCCGCCGCCGGTATCTCCGGTATTCTCGCCGCGCTCGTCGGCTCGCGCCAGCGGAGCGCCGACCATGGCGCGGACGCACCGGCGCCGGGCCCGGGGGGCGGACCGGACGAGACCCCGGTGGGAGCCGGACGATCGAGAACGACGATCCGGTCACCGGTGTTGTAATCGTGTGACGCATTTCGTTGACCACAGAAGCCCCGGAACCGTACCGCAAGGCTAAGGCTACCGGAAGACCCCGGCTATATGCCCCGGCCCGCACGACAGCACAAATCTTCGCGCGTATTGCGAGCATGATTGCGAGTGTTCTTTAAATTACCATTCGGATTCAACAAGATACAAGTAACGGCCCTCGTCCGTACTATAATCTGTCGCCCGGGAGACGCGGAGACACGACGCAATCATACATAGGAATGATGTCGCGGAGTAGTCTCTGCTGAGGGCCGGGGGCGCTGTGAACTCGTGCCAACATACTTAGGTTCTCCGAGCGGTCTTGCTGATGCTCTCCTTCTGCATCTCTGCCAGCAGGTTCATGGCAGCGATCCCAGCGCTCGCGGCAGCGCTCGGAGTCACACCAAGGTCTTTGGCGAGCCGTGCGCCTTGGTGGGCAGCGACCCAAGCATTCTGTGGTGTGACGCCTAGCTCGCGCGCCAGGCTCATCGCCGCAAGCGCAGTGCCAACCGAGGAGGCGACCGAGGAGGCGACGCCCAGCTGGGCAGGGAGAGCCGCGGCAACCGATACGGCGCCCGATCGCGAGGCCGAGGGCACTGGCGCAGCTGACGTAACGGGCGCGCCCATGGGCACCGGCTGTGCCGCCATAGGAACCGGTAGACCCATGGGCACTTGTGGCTCCGTCTGGACCGGTAGGCCCATGGGCACTGGCTCGATCGGCGCACCCGACGGCTGCTTGTCGATCGGCGCCTCAGCCTCGAAGGTGAAGGACTCGCCCACGGCAACGCCTGCTGGCACTGTGACCTGAAAGTCGCCGAGGCCGTCGACGTGCACCAGCATCTTGTGGCCGGCAGGCACCGAAGCGAGGACCTCGAGCAGATATATCTCCGTCAGGCCGCTGCTGTCGGAGAAGCCGGGGGGCGCACCGCCAGCCGCTGTGGTGGCTGACGGTGGTGCGGCGGCGGTACCGCTACCGCTGCTGTTGCTGTTGCTGACCTGAGTCGACACAGCTGCAAGGGTGGCGGCCGCGCACACGGCAGCACGAGTCTTGGGTCCTCCCACGACCTGCAAGACGTGTGCGGTGACCACTGCGCGGGCGGCCAGCAGTTTCTCGCGCTCTTGTGGCGTCATCGAATCTAATCTAGTGGCGACGGCGCTGACAGCGGCCTGGGCCTTGCAAACGGCTGTGGCAGCCGCTGCGGAGGTTGCTGCTGCAACGGAGGTGGCCGCCGCTGCGGCTGCGGCAGCTGCTGCGGTGCTCAGATCATACTTGGCGTCCACCTCAGCGACCTTGGCCTTTGCAAGGCTGAAGAGCATCTTCGAGAAGTCTCCTACGCTCGAGGAGGCCGTCGTGGGCTCCGTGCGTTGGTAGATGCCAACGTGGCCCTCGGGCGGTGGCGGTGGCGGCGGTGGTGGCGGCATCGCTTTCCGCGTTCTTCTATAGAGTGCGGCGAACAAGTTCCGCGTTGGAAATAAGATTTCCGGGACCGAGAGAAAAGGTCAGTTCACGTTCAAGTTTACCAACTTGGTACCGAGCGACCATCGGGCGGCTAGAGCTCCCCCCTGGCGAGGGGTGGTTCGTTGTACCCCCCCTATACGCGCCATTACCACAGTCACACAGGCTTGATTTCTGGTGCATCGCGTTTTAGATTATATTTATTATAACTTTGTGTAATGCGGTCGGGTGGCTGACGGACTTGTGACTTTCGCGAGACTACCCGTCTCGCGCGACAGCGGAGGCAGCGCGGAGAGTTTTGCGTCGGAGTCTTGGGACACACATGTATGCCAAATATTTCCTTGCATGCGTCAATGGGTAGGCACCACTAGTCGCGGACCGACGGGGGGGCGCGTTCCCTCGTGGGGCAACTTGATTACGAACTAGGCGGCAGCAAGGCGGTCAAATGATGCACATGATGCAAGGGTACCAATCGACA
>Ga0210242_100102_pt1 | contig 62953 bp, 39 predicted proteins | sample ChrtobMeP5a_16mM_FD_155445 | JGI IMG/M metagenome (GOLD analysis project Ga0210242, IMG submission 155445) | Chrysochromulina tobin associated microbial communities from unialgal haptophyte culture, Seattle, Washington, United States - P5a_16mM | ecosystem: Host-associated > Algae > Haptophytes >... | reverse complement strand
TGCTGTACGTTGGGCTCACTGGCGGAGCTGAGTCAGGTGGCGATGGCGTTGGCAGGTGGGTGGGCAGCAGCGGCGACGGAGAAAGGTCGAGCGGTGGTTACTGTGCCCATGGGTGGCCAGCACGTGCAGCCGGCGATCGGGATCGACGAGTATGTACGGCATAGGGCGCGCTGAAGCCGCCCGCTTCGAGCGACCCAGCAAGGTGCTTCGAGCGACCCAGCAAAAAGGCGTGGGCGCCGTTTCGGTCACACGCCCAAATTCCCACACTTCCTTCCGCACGGTTCGGGTGCGCGACCTGATCTCAGCTTCACTCTGTCATCGTTGTATGCACAACTTTTTATAAAACCCTCGGCGGCTGAGGCCGCGTTCGCGCTGTTCCGCCCCGTGCCGTCGCACGGCCCGTCGGCTGCGCGGAGGGCCGGTGGCCCGGTGCCGCCCGCCCTTTCAAAGTTTCGGCCTTTCGCCCTTACGCCTCCCGCGGCCTGCGCGCCCGACGCCCGAGCGGACAGACGACACGGCGTCTCGAGACAGCGCTCGGATGGGCAAGCCTCAAAACACTATCGAGGCCTGATACGCCACACTATCGGGCAGGTAGATTGCATCACCTTCTCCCGAACCACGCCATCCCGCAGCACTGTCCTGCAGCTCATTCCATCGGGCGCTCGAAGACGAGCACTATGTCCTGGCCGTAGGTCCCGTCGTTGCTCACGAGAGCATTGACGACCTGATCAAACGAGTTCTGCAGCTGCCGCTCCATGCACTTGCACACGTCAAACATGCCGGGCTGCCGGTCGGTCCACTGTGTGGTGAAGCGAAGGATGTCGCCGGCCTTCTCTCCGCCCGGACCGTCCTTGGTGACGACGACTATGCGACCACGCGGCTCCGCTGCGAGTCCGAACGGAAGATCGTACCTGACGACAACGCACTCGCTGCCGGTGGCCAACAACGGCTTGAACTTCATCTGACACTCGCCATACTCTGCGATGCCTTTCTTCGGAATCTCAAAGCTGCACTGAAAGTCTGGACGATTGCTCTCGACAACGTTGCTCACCCTGGTCTGTCGAATGTCATCCATGCGTATCAGCGACGATCGCGAGGAGATATAGAGCGGCGGCGCTATCGGCGCGGTGAGCGACAGCACCGTGGCTGCGATGAGAGAGGCGAAAAACATGGACGCAGATTTTCGGTCATTTCCTGGAAAGGCAAGAGGGCAAAATTCCATAGGAATAAAATTGAAAGTGATTTGTCAATGGTTGGGGTTAAACGTCACGAGGAACTTGTTCTCACCTTTCCCAAGCGCTTCCGCTCGACGGCGGCAGCAGTCCTCCGCTGGGTGGGGGTTGTCCGCATGGCCGGCGCGACTTGCCAGATCATCGCATCGTCGGCTGATGCGTCACCACCTCGGACTGATGGGCTGGCATCAGCATGGGCAAACGTGGTTGCAAACGAGGCGCACAGATCAAGGAACCCGGCGTCCGCGTCTGCTAGTGTTGGAGGAGGGCGAGCGATTGTCATCATTACAGACGTCCAGGCAAATTACAAGGTCGCGACGCCGGAGAGTGGTGGGAGCGAGGTCCTCTACGTACGCAAGACGTCGATGCGTGATCGAGCAGCATGGTCTGGGCTACGCGTCGGCAATCGAGTAGATCTGGCATTCAGGCTCGCTGCAGGACGAGCCATCGTGAGTGACGCGGTGCCGGCGTGATTGTCTCGCGATGAGAATGAAGCTCAACTCCGAACGTCTCGCCTCGGTCGCGCATCCGATGCCAATCACAAGTGTGCCCTCCCGCCAATCCTTACACTAAGCCTTAGAGCCTGCTAAGAGCGTATTCGGGCCAGGGCTCATGGTTTAACATTGAGACACTTTTTTGCGTTAAGTATCAAGTGTTGAGACACCAAAACAGGTGTTGAGACACCAAGTGATGAGACAGGAAAACAGGTGTTGAGACAGGTGTTGAGACAGGTGTAGATGTTGCCGCCGTCAACATCTACAGCGGTACAGTTCAAACGCCGAATCGGGGTCAAAAATAACGGACGGTCGTCAAGTGCGGATATTCTTTGTTTTTATATCTCCCCTCAACAATCTCGGACATTTTTCAGTTGCCGCTTATAGTTTTCTTGGGCGTCAAAGTTCCCAGGAAGCGGGTCTTTTGACTGCCGGCCTCTCTCTGATGTCGGCATCGTCGCAGATCATGTCGCGGCTTGTGTGGGACCTACAAGATCTTCTATGCAGAAGAGGAGACGGAGGAGATGGTGCTCGAGCAGTGGGAGGATCTGAAGGCGGAGATCAACGTGCCGACGCTGCGCACGCTCACCTTTCATCAGCTGTGGGCGAACATGCTCGTACAGTACGCGGACGAGTATGCGCTGGTTCTGCTCCTTGTTGTCATTTCACTGCTCATCCCCGCTGACACATCGGAATGCGAGCGCATCTTCTCGCTCATGAACGACCTCAAGACTACCGAGCGGAACTCGATGGGCCAGCAGAACCTCAAGAACCTGATGCTGTGGCACATAATGGGCTACAAGACGGACACGGAGGGCAAAAAGGTCAAGATGCCGTGCTGTGACGTGCCGGTGATGGCCATCCTCAAGGAGTTCCGCTCGATGGCATTCGAGAATGGAGGCACGCTCGGCCGCAAGGCCCACCGGGCGGCGGCGGTGCCAAAGTACGAGTATGAGAAGCACCGTGCACCTGTGAAGGCGGCCTCCTCTGCCGCAGACGAATGAGGAATCGGGTGCTGGCAGAGGAGCGTGACTTGGAGAGAGCGGGCGGGCATGACATGGTTCATGGAGGACGGGCGCGTTGCGACCGGCGAGTGGCAAATCAGAGTCGCTGAGCATGTATCTAAATTGATGTATCGGACGCGTGTTTTAGAGGTGTTGAGACGGGCTGTAGAGGTGTTGAGACAAGCTGTCTCAACAGCTCCTGAAACAGGTGTTGAGACAGGCTAACACTTCCTGAGCTTAAGTGTTAATTCAAACGTCTCAACAGTGTCTCAACGTTAAACCATGAGCTCTGATTCGGGCTATTAGCGATAGCGTACTTGACTTTACTAATTGACCTAGACTATTAAAGGCCTCTATTGCGTATTGGTAGTATTATGAAAGTATTATGCTGCGTTGGCTCGTGCGCGCGACGCGCGCGGCGGCAAACTGATATTATTTTGCCCCTAAATACTCTAGAGTTTGTGCGCCGCGGCACACGCCGCTCACGCCGGCCCAGTGCCTAGGCGCTGGTGTGCACTGTAGATCACACATTGCTATCATTCGTCGTCTCCCGGAGGTCATCGGCGTCAAAATGCGATCAGGTCGAGCTGCTTTTGCATCGACATCGACAGCCCCAGCTGCGCCCAGTGCGGCGGCGCGATGCTGGCGACAAAGCCGCGAGGCAGCGGCGTGGTCAACTGCGCCGACGCGGGCCGTGGCGCACCTGCGCGACTGCCCGTTCCCAGAGCCGTTGTTGGCTGTGCCGCACTCTGTGGCCGAGCCGGCTTTGTCGCGGGCTCTGCGTGCCAGCGTGGGGGCTGGGCGGCCACTCTCGGCTGCGGCGCGTAGTAGCCACCATAGAGCATATGCGGCGGCGGCGGCATGGTCGGCGGCGCGCAGCTCGGCGGCCAGGCCATCGAGAGCCGAGCGTTGCGCTTCGCCGCCGGGAAAGCCGACGGCGGCGCGGCGGGCGCGGAGCGATGACTGGGCACCGGCGCCGTCGCTGGCCGCTTCGGAGGAGATATGACTGCAGAGGGTTCCATGCGACGCGGGGTTCGATGGTAGTGCAGCGGTGGCGCGCGCAGGGTCGGCGCTCGACTCGGCGCTCGACGGCCTTGCAGCGGCTCTGGCAGTGGCGGCTCGGCTGGAGGCGCTCGGGGCGAGGCAGACGCGGCGGCGGGCACGGCGGCGGGCACGGCGGAAGGCACGGCGGCAGTCGCTGGTGCGATGGGGTCGCTGTGGCTACGCTTCGCTCGGCGCGCACGCTCGCCCAGGCCGCCACGCCGGAGCAGCACGTCGAGAAGGCGCAGCTCGACGCGGTGCGGTGACGGCGCGATGCATCCAAAGAGGCGTGAGACCTCGCCTGAGTCGAAGACGAGGTTGAGCAGCTGCAGGCCGGCGAGGAACTCTCGCGGCCCGATCTGCTCGGATCCCCAGCAGCGGAAGAGCGGCTCGATATGCTCCCACTGGACCGTCAGCGCGCGGCACGTGAGCACCAGCTCGGCATCCCCTAGCGCACTGCGCAGCGCTGCCAAGTCTTGCCGCTCCTGCTCAAGCCGCGCTGCCTCGATGGCAGCCTCGATGGCAGCATCCGCCTGTTGTGCCTCGCTCACCAGGCCCGCCTCGAGTTTGAGCCGACGTGCGACTCTCTCGGCCTCGATACGGAGTCGCTCGGCCTCACGGCGCTCTTTTTCTGCTTTCTCTGCCGCTGCCGCCTCCCGATCGGCCTTCTGCGCGAGCAGTACGAGCCTCTTCTCGATCTTTATGCGCGCAACTTCTTCATCATCCAGCTTGGCCTCCAACACTAGGCGCTCCTCGATGACTAGCCGTGCTGCCTCCTGCTTCGGGTCGACCTTCGCCTTCTTGGGCGCCATGCTGGCCCCAACTAAGCGCTCAAGCCCTGGGCTACCAGAGCCCAACTGCTCTGCATCTGCATTGACCTTTTAGGGTAAGTCTCGGAACTTCGCCAGGACGGCGCTCCGAAGACTCTCCAAAGAAGGCGTGCGAGCGAGAGCCCGACACGATCCATCTCCTCTCGCAACAACAACTCCTGGGCGAAGTTTGTGACTCACGCTGACGTGGCTTCGACGCCCGCAAAGTGCCCCGAGAGGGCTTGCAACTCGAGGAGTGCACACGGAAGATGCGGAGCATACTCCTTACCCTCGTCGACGCAGCGGCGTGGATCCTGCTGCCGATCGCGCTGGCGCTGCTCGTGGGCACCACCGCCGGACGGCCAGGCCGACCTGAAAAGGATGATATGATGCCGCATGGCGAGATGATGAAGTGGATGCAGTGAGGTTGTTTGGCGAGCGTCGAGCTGTGGGACGCCCTTGTTGACGGTGATGCTCATGAGGTAGCACGGAGGCACTTTGGCGCTGGGCGACACGGTATTGGGTGAGTGCCAAGGCATTTAGCGTAAATAGACGTAACGGAAACGGTGTGCCACACCTCGCGCCTCGACCGGTCCGCTCTTGATAGCGTGTTCTTCCTTTGAGAATCCTCCGCTCCTCTCAATTGTCACACCTGCCATCCTCTACATCCTCGGGCTCACTAATGCCCGTACCTCGAGGGACTACTACGCGACGCTAAACGCAATATATATAAGAGGTGCAGGTGGGGCGGTTGGCCGGGGGCGCGCGCCTGCACTCAGTCAGAGAGTCAGTCAGTCTGTAAGTCAGCACTCGAAACGCGAGAGAGCAACGAGGCAGCGTGGGCATTGGCAGGCGCGAGCTCCAAAGCAGTCGCCAGCGCGCGTCGTATGAATTGCGCACCCATGCTCAGATCCTGATGTAGCGCCCCGGTGTCGCCTAGCTCCAGCTCGAGCAGCGCTTGGGCAAGGCCGACCTGGGCACTCTCCGTGTACCCATTCGCCCCAAGTAGGATCGCCTCCTCGAAGCCGCGCGCCGCTGCCGCGAGCAAATCGGCTCGGTAGGCCGAGCATGCATCCCGTGGGATCCGCAACGCCGACGCGAGGAAGCGTGCGGCCCGTTGCGTGCTGTAGTGCCAGTGCGGCAGGAAGGTGGCTGAAAAGATCCACATGACGAGGATGTAACGCACGCCACGTGTGATGGGCGCGCCGCCATGCCGAAGCGTCGCAGGGTGGAGGATCAGGTGCCCCGTCTCACGCCTGAGGACACCGGCGTCGTGCCCGGCGGCCTCGCTACCGCACAATGCCTCGAGGTACGTCCCACCTCCCGCGTAGGCTTCGAGTCCATTCAGTGGAATGATGGCCGTTACGAGAGGGCCGTCACGGTGCACGCCGAGGCACGTCTGCCCCGCCGACGCGTTGTATTTGACCACGCTCGCGGCCGAGCAGCGCAGGGACCGTGCCGAGAGCGCAGTACAACGAGGGAAGGCCGCGAGGACGGCAGGATAGATGGTGCACTTGAGCTGCTCGTCGAGCCATCGAGCGCTGCAAGGCATCTCACCGACGGGCCGAAAGACGGAGGCATTCTGCGCATAGCTGGCGAGCGGCTGTGCCCCACGCCACGCACGATTAGTCTCTGCCTCCCGTATGATGGCTTCGCAGTCCGCTGCCGTGAAGAGTGGCTCACAAGAGACATGGGCAAGGTCGCCTTGACCAAAGGGATGAGGCGCAGCACAGTCAACAGCGGGCGCAGGGGTGCTGCCAAAACGAAACGACTCCCACGCTGGCGGTGTAGCAGCCCACTCAGAAGAAGAGTCACCATCGAAGTAGAAGAACGCCTTTTCGCTGCGGGAGCACTCCTCTCGATGGAAAGCCTCATTCTCACTTCGCGCCTCATCTAGCGAGCGACGAACGCAGGCCTGCGGAGGCGCGCCACCGCGTACTCGTTTAATGCACGAGGCAGGGCGAGACGGTGCGTATAATGCACGAGACAGGGCGAGGGCATGGGCCGAGACGAGGAGGAGCACGAGCATTCAGTGTTAACGAGCATTCACAAGCACAACGCTCAAAGAAAACTCCCCTTCACGTTCACACTCTAGGGGAAACCAAAATGGCCGCCCGCGGTTCCTGATCGACAAAGGGCTGCGAGCGGTGCGGTCAAGGCGGCACCATCACAAAAATACGAGGCCGACCGAGCCCCTTGAAACGACTCCAAAACAGGGGTCGCGGTCGGTTGCTTCGGTGTTCTTCGCGCTCTTCGGTTCGTCACCGTCGATTTCAGAGAGAGACGAAAAACGATGTTGTGTGTATCGGCCAAAGGGGCCCGGTCCCCATTCAGGTCATTTTTTCCAGCTGGGAAACCTGACCTCTAAGAACCGACCCGTGTGTTCAACTCCATCGCTCTCGGTCGTCTCAGGAGTCAGAGAAGCGGAGCACAAACCTCTCAAGTCGACTCGCTCTACAATGATCACGGTCTCAAACATCAGGTGAGAAAGAGCAGAAGCCCGACCGAGGCAAAGAGCGAGACGGTGACTATGGCGAGCACGTACTGGTAAAACATGAGCATTGCAACCTCGCGATGGCCCGTGCCCTGCATCGTCGCTATCATGCTGATGTTCATCGCCGTCGGCGAGGCGCCCACAATCACCATGGTTAGTGGCAAGAGCCCGTCGATCCCGCGAGTGAGCACTCCGGCATAAGTGCAGGCGTAGATGAGGCAGATGTTGAGCACCGGGACGAGCACGAGCTTCGCGAGGAGCGTGGCGACCACTGCGGCGCGCGGCATGTCGCCCACGCTCCCGCCGTTACCACCGCCTTTCGATAGCGTCGCGCCGAGTACGAAGATGATCAGCGGAATGCCACCCGTCCCCAGCAGCTCGAGACTGTCGATCAGCCAGCGCATCGGCGCCGCTTCCTCGACGAACACGTAGCGCAACGGCGTGCACCCCACCAAGATGCCCATCAAACTCGCCGCCGCCGGCCGATTGATGGCGTTGCGCACCGCCAGCATGCCATGAATGAATGGCGAGGCTCGTATACGACCCCACAGCGTCGACGGCGTCCTTGGCGGCCGCGCAGCAGACTGGACCTCCTCGGCGTCCATGGCCGCCTCGAGCTTCGCACCTACAGATGGATCTTCTTCGCTGGGTTGCATCGCACCGTGTTCGACCGTCGTCAAGCGCGAATGCTTCGGCGCGCGCCACACGATTTTTGGCCGCCGGCCGCGCCCAACGCCCTCATCGGGCGGCGGCTGGTCCGATCGAGTCGAGCTCTCGAGGATGATGCCGCTCTGGGAGCCGTCCTCGTGCGGGCGGGCGAAAGGCCCGCCATGCCGCAGCATCGGCCCTGCGAGCGACCACATTGTCACGGACTGCGCCACGTTGCATAGAAAGAGGAAGCTCGCGCCGCGCACCTGCGCCTCGGCCGCTTGCTGACCAAAGAGGCCAGAAATCAACGACTCGAGAAGCGGAAGCGGCATGCCAACCACGTTGCTAAAGGTGACCATCGTCACCATCGTCGGCCACATGGCTCGCGGCGCCGCCGAAAGCCTCGTCGCTGCTACGCCAGACAGGTAGCCGATGCTCATAAAGGCGAGGGTGAGCAGCGGCACCACCCATAATTGCATCACGAGATCCGCGGTCAACCCCATGGAGCACCGCGTGAAGATGAACAAGGGGATGAGCAAGTTGGTATTCACGACGGCAAGGTCCTTGAGGACGCTATCCGGGTTCTTGATCTTTTTCTGGTGCTCAAGCTGCCGGAAGACCCATGCCGACAAACCACCGGAAACAACCAGCTTTGAGACAGAGATGGCCACGACTCGGAAGATGTCGCCCACGTCTGCCGTCGGCATGCTGTGGATGGACTTCACACATAGATCGCGGTGATTCGGACTGAATCTTCAATCTCCAGCTGTGAGCTTAGACAAAACCTCCCAAAACGGGCTGGCTCCGCTTCGCACCCCCGCGCCTTCAGCAGGTTTCCTGCTCATCTCGCATGTTCTCGTCAAACTCAAAGCTCTCTCACAATTTGTTAAGTGTTTTTAAGTGTGCAATACAGGGTGCAATACTTGGTGCAATAATGTACTTCAACATTTTGATGTATCCTTGATCGGATCCGTGGCGCCTAAGTGGCGCCGTGTCGGTGGCGCTTGACGTGTGATCCACGGCCACATGTCGTCCGTGGTTCAGTCGCGTGGTGCGATGACCACGGTCCACGCCGGGCCCGTCGGTACGTCTCGGTAATACATATACGCCTTCTCATTCGTCATTGAGCGATAAACAGATATCGCGCAATATCGACGATTCGACGTAAAAAGTTACCTAACCGGTCGACGACACGAACGCGCGCACCACAGGGAACCCGCCCCGGCCCCCGCTCACGCGGATCCGGTCACATCGACACACGCGCTAGCATTTCCTTTCTCTATTCAGTATTGTACCTCTTGAGCTCAATGGATGCGATGGCCCATAATTTACTACCGCGTACCGGCGGGACGTCGTCTGCTGCGCGTTCCGCCGATCTGTTGTATAAATCATCATCATGTCACGTTTAAATTATCCGCCTCCTGTGGACTCGCCCCAGGCTCTCCACTCTCACGCCCAGTTGCCGGGTGGGCCGAGCGAGTTGGGGGCGCGGTTTGCGATGGACCGAATTCGCACAGCCGGCTGGGCCGATCGTGGGCGCTGGTAGTGTGGGTCCATGCTCACCTGATGGGCGAGCGAGGGCAACCATGGGTTCTGGCCACCCTGCTCGTTCTCTCCAGCATCCTCGTGCAAGGTGATCTCTTGCTCCTTTTTGAAGAGGCCGTCGGAAAATTCCTGATAGCTGAGCGACTCGGATTGGTCCTTGTTGTAGCGCTCGAAGAGACCGCGAAGCACCTCGTAGGGCACGCCTCCCTTGCTGCGCGAATCGGGGGAGGCCATGGTCAGACCAAAGCGCTCCATGGCCAACCTAAACTCACGGAACTCGACCTCCCCTGAGCCATCCGCGTCAAACTGCTTGAAGGCGTTCCTGAGCGCGCGTTCTACGTTGACGCCTTGTGACTTCTGGTAGATATTCTTCACCAGTATGTCTTCGAGCATATTCATATCCCCCTCGGAGACGTAATTGATCGCCGGCATCACGTTGCCCTGCTTGTCCTTGGTCTTGAGGCGCGACCAACTCGACTCGAACATCGTGCCAAATAGGTCATCTTCGTCGATGCTCGACGAGATGTCCTCGTAATAATCGATCCACTCTTCGAGCGTGACGGTGCCGTCAAAGTTGCCGCCCTTGCCCTCGAAGCCTGCGATGAATTCCTTGAGCACTTCTGCCTCCGTCTTGGTACCCTCCTTGACGCGAGGGTCCTGCCCAGCGTTAAAGAAGGGCTGGATGTCCTCCACCGTCAGGCTGCCGCTGTTGTCACCTGCTGCATCGAGGGTCCTGAAGGCCTTGACGACCAGATTACGGCGCGGTTGGTTCATCTTGCCTCGCACAGTTTTGATGAACTCATCGAAGCTCACTAAACCATTGCCGTTCTTGTCGAAGAATCTGAACAGGGACATCATTTCGGCCGGGGATAGGGTGAGCTTGCACAGTCGAAAGCACTTTGCGAGCTCTTCCTCGTTGAGCTGCCCGCTTCCATCTCCGTCACAGATTTTGAAGTTGCGCATAAGGCCTCGGATGCCATCGGCGCCACGCTTCTTCAGCACCGTCCTAATCTGTTCCAGCACCCGCTCTGCATAGGCATGGAACGACATGGCGGACGTGGACTGGGGCCGACTTTCGCCTTGACGAGCGATGGAATTTCGCCGGGGCCTGGTGTGGATGAGCGCGGCCCCTCGACGCGAGGCGTGCTTATCGTTCGTGTTTGGGGGGATGCGTTCGGACGAAAACCACACTTTAGCGCCAAGTGGCAAGCCGCAGTTCATCCCGAAACCCACATATGTTTCCTGCTCCGGTAAAAAAGACACCGGGGGGAGCCCTTGTGGGAGCCAGCAGCCGGGACATGGGACACACTCAGTCACTCACACACTCACGGCGACACGGGACACACGGGCGCTCCACACGGGCACACGGATCACACAGACAAACCTCACTCAACCATCCCAACGCACCAACGCACCCGCACGACGACCGAAAAATGTACGGCGAAACCACACGTTCCGTCGGTAACGAGAAACTTGCGCGGACGCACACGCGCGCCGCGGGCCGCGCGCGGTCGCCAATGTTGCATCGATTCGGCCGCCTGTGCCTGGCGCTCTTACGCATGGCAAGCGTGCTTGCGCTGGACACCGGCACGCACAATGCACGGTCTGAACGTTTGCACGCTGTCGTCACTGCATGGCTCAGGGAAACTCCCACTGATGTTATTCAGGACGGCGGCATCAAGCTTGTGCCAAAGCTCGAGCCTGCTGAGACCGCGGTGATGAGCTTCTTGCGACCCCCGCAGCCGCCCTCGTATCACCCACACACGGGATGCATCGCCGGCCAAACAATCTGCTACCCATCTCCCAATCTGATGAAGAGCTTCATCCAATTCAACCCTGGCCCATTGGTTGTTGAGTATGGTTCGTTCATGGGCGAGGCCACACAGGCGCTCGCCCAAGCCGTGGCGGATGCGCAAACGACATGGGGTACCTTACCTACAAAGGTGCTGGCCATAGACAGCTTCGACAGCACCACTGGTTATCAGGGCGTCTTCATGAACCCATGGACTTGGGTGGCGCCTCCAGCAGTGCGTGTGGCAGCCGCCAGCGCGCCGCCGCATCCGACACCATACTACCAGTTCCTGGTGAACATGGGCGTCACAGATGCTACAAAGGAGCGCGTCGTGCCATTCCCACTGCTGGCGCCGGACGCGCTGACCAGGGCACGCCTCCTCGGCACCGCCAACCCAGCCGCACGTCCACGGCTCATTTACGTCAACCCAGTGGGAGCGTCCCTCAAGCATGACTTGCCGGTGCTGTGGCGGCTGCTTGCCTGCGGTGGCACAATGGCGGGCGCGGGCTATCACCTACCCGATGTTCAGCCGGAGGTGGATGCTTTTGCGGCGAGCAAAGCGGGTGCTCTGCTCGAGGCGTTTGTCGTCCATGCTCCAGGAGCCGGAAAGTACGAGAAGCTCGAGCATGAGTTTAGCCACGAAGGGTTGATCGCGAACCGCAAGTCGAATGTCTCCTTCTGGCGTTTCCGAGCCAAGCCGTGCGTTGGCGAAACGGGCACCTCGGCCGCCGGGTCGTCGAAGTGAGGCTGCCGGGGAGGCACCGTCGCACCGAGCAGCGGCACGCTGGCCCACGCTGCATCCCTGCCAGATCGATGAGCGTGCAGCACATTGCAGCATCGCTGAACAGCTTCTCGCCTTCGCTGGCCCGCGAAGAAGATTTAGATGATCTCCCGCTCATTCACATCATGCCAAACAAGTTCACACCGTCCTTATCAGCAGAAAATTCATACCCGCACACATGTTCCGCCTCGCGACCGCCGCTTTGAGCCTCATTCCGGCTATGCAGCCTCTTCGCGCCGGAGTTGCGATGCCCGCCCGCGCACTTGCCTCCCGTGCCGCCGAGAAGACAGGCCCTATTTTCGACGTGGTATTCTGCGCCAACTGAGACGGTGGAATGCAGGAGCGCGATGCGGCTTCGAGGTTCATCAAGGATGTGTTCCCGGATGCTGAGGTGCGCGCCAAGCAGGTCGACGAGCGCCCGGTTCAGGTCAAGATCTCGTGTGATGGCGAAGAGATTATCACCGTGCCGCAGCGAGTATGCAGCTTAAGACTCGAACCAGCGTAGCTGTTGGCTCCGAAAGAAAGCGAGCCTCCCTGAGAGAGCCACGCGAGCGGTACCGCAGCCAGTGCCGCTCGAAAACATGCCGAACCCTACTGTCCTCATGCACGCAGGACCTCTTTGGCAAGTACGGCTGGCCAGCGGAGAAGGCCATCAAGGCGGCCCTTAGAAAGCTGAAGGAGGCCAATTGAGGCCTGATTGAGGCCTCTCCTCTTCACGCCACAGTCCGGAGCTCCAACGCGATGCCCAAAGTACACGACACATGAGGGCCCTCTCGACACCCGCCCATGGGAGCGGACGAGGGTGCCGGATGGACCGACGCGATACGCGATTTTGTGACACCTTTTGTGGACTTTGCTAAGAGACTCTGATCTGCACAAAGTGACTTGACAGTCACTCTCAAGTCGAGTTCCAAATCAAGCTTGAGTGATTTCTGTGCCGGATCCCCACGCACACGATCAAGAGGGTTCTTCGATTGCATTCGATGAGTTTCCACAGAAAGCCGAGCGCCGTTGGCGCTGTCGAGCGCCCGCCACGACAAGGAATTCGAAGTCGCGTTCTGACCTTTGACCGCCAATTGATCATCCTCTGAAGTCCGCCGCACGCGCTCCAAAGACGAACAATGCGGCAGGCAATCAACATCGTAGCGCTCACCCTGAGCATTCCCATCACGTGTGCCGACGGATGGCTCGAAGGAATCGCTCCTTGGGTGCCGGTGAGCATGCGCGCCATTGGTGAGAAGGCGACGGCGCGCCCACCGTGGTGGCCCCAGGCACCGGACGCAAATCTAGCCTCACTCGTCCATCGCATGGCTGCAGCCAATGCAAGCTGTAGCCGCACCCTCGAGTCTTACCAGAGCGAGGTTGCGGAGCTCCGTGCTGCACTCGCGGCCAAGACGCAGGCGACACGGTTGAGCGTGAGCACGCCACTGCTCCTCATCCTCCTCTTCGCCGCGATCGTCGTCCTCCGGCGCAAGCGTGCCAATCGGGCACCAACGGCCGCAAGTGTCCAGGCGGAGGTGATGCTCCGCTCGGTCACGAGGACTGAGGCCGATGCCTTCCGCCACTGGAGCACCGCGAGCCGGCGCCGGCGCACGCAGCACCGCGACATGAACCTCTTCGCCGCTCGCCACCGGCTGAGTGCAATGCACCAGGCTCTGGAGAGCTGGCAGCTGGCATGGGCGACAAGCGCTCCAAGCGGCCGACGGAGCAGCCGTGGCAGCGAGCCCGACTGGCTGCGAGAGGCATCCGAACTCTTCTCCCCTGGCGGGAGTGCCATGGAAGCCACAGCACCGGTTGCGGCCGCAGTCGCCGCGATCGAGGCCGCGGCCGCGACGACGGATGGGGCGCGCACGCCCAACGCCACCGGACCCTTGGCGACTTCGTTTCGATCCACGTCGCGCGTCATCACACGTGTCTCCACGGTCGCCGTCACAAGCGCCGATCCATCTCTGCCGGCCGACGCGCTGTCGTCAGCTCCAATGGAAGTTTCGTCAGCTCAGCTGGAAGAGGCGGCGGCAGCTCCGACGGAAGTCTCGTCAGCTCCGCTTGAAGAAGCGGCGGCAGCGGCAGCTCCGCTGGAAGAAGCGGCGGCAGCGGCAGCGGCGGCGGCGGCGGCGGCGGTGGCGGCGATGGCCATCCGACAGGTGGCCGACGCGGCATGCCAAGCCTCCCTCAGTTCGACGGACAAGGCAGCCGCCTTTGCCCTCGCTTCATCGTTCGCCGCTGCCTCCGCCGCGCGCTCTAGCGCCGCCGCCGCCGCCGCCGCCACCGCCGCCACCGCAGGCTCCACCGCCACCGACGACAGCTCGACCAAGATGCCCGGGTCCCCGCGCTTGTCGGCGCTCTGTTCACTCACCAATGGCACACCCCACGCGCTAGTGGCGGACCACACGCCCCAGTCCCAGGCCCGCGAGGCGCAGCTGCGCTGGGAAGTGCTCGAGGCGCAGAACATCATGCTGCTCGAGCAGACGCAGCGCGCCGAGGCGGCCGAGAATGAGAGCGCGGCGTTGCGCCTCGAGGTGGAGCAGTTGACCGAGCAGCTGCAGCAAGCGATCCTCGCGCGGCTCACGGACCATTGCGCCGACTTGGGCGGCTGCAAGAAGGAGTCGGCCGGCATGCTCGAGCGCATCGCTGAGCGCCTCGCTGACAAGCTGAGCCTCAATGACCGGATCGCAATCTCCGACATCTCCAAGGCACCCGGCATCGACGGCATGGGCGTGGACGCCATCGCGACGGGCCGCCCGGCCCATCAGAGCGTGTTCAGCTTCAAGACCCTCTTGCCCCGTCGCGGGCGCATGAGCTTCGGTGGCACGGAACGCAGCGGTGCAACGCCTGTTGGCCTCCTCTCGCCGCCGGCTACCGGTCGATCGCCGGCGGTGCTGGCTGCGATGGTGCTCGAGGGAGCCTCGCCGGTCGGCTCGCCGCGGCTGTCGTCGATGGACGAGGCTGCGGCGGAGGCGAAGCTGGACGCAGAGGCGGCGGCGCCTTTGACAGAGGCGACTCTAGTGGGCGCCGCGCCCACGACGGCATCCGGATTCTTGGAGGTGCTCGCTCGAGGATCGCCGCTTCGAGGCTCTCGCATCGCACTCCGCCGTACGCCTTCGATGCTCGCTGAGGCGCCGCCGCCCTGCACGCCCGAGCGTGCCGCATCGTCGCCACGTAACGGCTCCCGTAACGGCTCCCGTAACGGCTCGCCGCGGCATTCGATGCCGTTGGATGCGTCGCCGCACCACTCGCCTCGGCCGGAACGCTCGACACGGCCCGTGTTCGACGAGGACGAGGGGGCAGCGAGGGCGGCGGCTGACCAGGTCAGGAAGGATGCCGAGGAGCGCGCGGCCAAGGCGGCGGCGCGCTCGCCCCAGTGCAGAGCGCCACAGGCAGTCACCGCAGAGCCAGAGGACACTGATGCCTCTGTCATCGACATGACCTTGGCCGATGCCGTCGTGCAGGCTGCGCTGATCGAGGCCAAAGCTGCCGTCGAGCAGGCCGCCGCTGACGCCAACGCTCAAGCCGCTGCTGCTGCCAACGTGCAGCGAGGCGACGACAAACTCGACGACACTCTCGAGCCGCCTGCCGATTTCGTCACGCCGCCCGCGTGCATGCAAACGGGCGACGTGCAGGTCACGCTCAACCTCGAAGTCCCCACAGGCAGCGAAGAAGGCGCCACTCGTGGCATCCTCGTGGCGGTCGACGGCATCCCTGTGGTGCCCACGACGGCGTCTGCGCTCAAGCCCGCTCGAAAGCTACTGCCGTGCAAGCTCAACGTCGACGGGTATGTGCCTGGCGGGCAATCGACCAAGTCGCCCACCAATGCGAGCCCCCCCAGCTCGATGCGGCTCTCGGTGGAACACGATGTTCATATGACTCCTTGGGGGGAGCGCTCCCCGCTCTCTGCATCGGCTGCGGACAATGCCGGCGCGCTGCCCCAGTACTCGCAATGCTCGGTGCCGTCCCAACCGCCCTCTCGCTCGCCTGCTGACAAGGCTCCATCGCCCCCCCCTCGCTCCCCTCGGCGCGACGCCATGGCGTGGTCGCCTCGGCAAGAAGGCTCCTCACCGCAAGGCTCGCGTGTCTCCTTCCGCGACAGTGATAGCACCGGCTCGCCGCTCAAGGCGTGCAGCTCGCCGCTCAAGGCGATGCATGCGGCGCGCTGAGCTGGGCGATGCATGCGGAGGCGAGGGATTTGAGCTACAAGTAGGGAGGCGCTTGGGAGATGAGGCATGAGGGGCAGAGGTGAGGTCGTCGATGTGGGCGATGCTGAGCTGAACATGAGATATGCGACGAGGGAGAGATACCAGCGGCTCTTGGCGCAAGATGATGTGATGTGCATGTGCGTGCATGATTGTGACGGAGGCAGCCAACGGGCGCCACGCCGCAAGTTCGAGATACCACGCCTCTTCGAAGATAGAGGAACGATGAGCGGAAACGATCGTCGTCGGATGCGTACAAAAGGTTGCATATGTAGTGTTTGTCTGATTGGTTTACGTGGGCGGTGGCGCGGTCGGTCCGGCGGGGCGCGCTGGACCGGCGCTGCGCACGGAGGGGTCACGGAGGGGTGCTTTTCGGGATCGTTCCGCCGGGAACGAACATGTACCTTGTACCGGTCCGTTAAGCGTTATCCACCCTTATTCCCTCTTATCGCAATATCGGCCGAGCGCGCGGGACCGTCCAGAGTCCAGTGTGCAGTGACCTATACCTGTCGATATATACAAAATACAGCGCGGTTCATCGACGTGCTCGCGTTCTCGTCGAACGCCACGCCGGGGCCTCGAACGAATCAAACAAGACCTTGAGGCGGCACACTTATGTACTACTAGCACAGTCGACAGTGCCGACATCACGACCACACGCACCGTGCACAATTCATGCGATACACCAAACAAAGAACGTCGGTGCTGTGCCGGGTGTTTCAGGGTATGTTGATTCCGGTTGGTTCTTCGATCTGCAGGCGGCGAGCGGAAGGCGCCTCACGGTCGCCTCGCACTCGCTCGCAGTCTGCCGCGTCTCGCCACCCACGACTCACACCCGCCATGCGGGCTCTCTCTCAGCATGCCAAATGGATCCGCAGCGCCACACACTCGTCGCCCGTCTCGCCACGCGTCTCGACACGCATCTCGCCACGCACGTCCCCCGGCGCCGCCGCATGCTCTACACGACCCCGGACCTCGGCCAATCGCCTTGGCGCCCTCGGGCGTCGCCCGCAGGTGCTCGGCACGGCGCCATGGCCGCCGCGTGCACGCCCTGTCGCCCGCAAGTGCTCGGCACGGCGCTCAGGCCGTGCCGCCCGCCGTCCTGTGCGCGGGCGCACTCATGTGCGCGGGCGGGACGCTCATCACGGCGCTCATCCTCGCTTCCTTGGCATGCATGGCGCCATCGCGTCCGAGCATGCTAGGGAGCATCACGAGGGCCGCCGCGGGCATCTTGCCCGGGGGCGGCGTGGGTCCAAAGCCACGGGCATCGAAGAGGGGCTCGGGCGTGTCATGGCTCGGGTGGGCGGCGGCGCGGCTCGTGCTGTCGCCCACCTCGAGGGAGGGCGGGCGCAGAGGCCCGAGCGCCAGCGAGCGCGGCGGCTTGTTGGCCGCACTCTCGGCGGCGGCGAGCAGCGAGGAGCGCGCCGCATCCACGAGCTCAGAATCATCCTCAGTGCCCCACTCGGCGGCGCCGGCGCTGCCGCCGGCGCTGACGAAGCTGCCCGCGCTGCCCACGCTCACAAGGGTGCTGTGGCTGCGCGCGCTCGCGAGTCCGGCCCACTCTGTGCTGCTGGTGCTGCCGCCGCTCACTTGGCGCAGGAGGGCCGCATGCGGATCTTCGGCGCCGATTGTCATGGGCGCGATCGTCTTCACAGGCATGACGCGCGGCGGCGCGGGCGCCTCCACCTCCATGGGCTGCGTGGCGGAGGCGGCGAGGGCCGCAGCACTCTCTGCGGCCGCCGCCTGCGCGGCCGCGGCGAGCAGGCCGCCATCGACGATGGCCGTCGGCGAGGGCGGCTGCGGCTTGCGCAGCGGCACGATCAGCTCCTTGGGCGGTGAACCGGCCGCCGCCTTGCCCGCCTCGTCGGACGGTACCGCCGGCGCACGCCCCGGCGAGAGCGCGCCCTCCTCGCCCTCCTCCTCCGTCTTCGCGCCGCCAATGGACGCTTTGGACTGCGGCGGAGGCGCCGCGCGCGGGATCGGATTGGCGCCCGCGGGGTTCTTGCACTCGCAGCAGCGGCACTTTTCAGTGCACTTGACGCCCGCCTGGAAGCACTCGCAGTAGCGGCGCTGGCAGCCCGACTTTTTGCAGTTGCACCCGGTCAGATGGACGAGGTCCGCGCCCTCGGTGGCGCCGATTCGGCTCTCGAACGCGTCCTTCTTCTTCTTCTGCATCTCGGCCACCGCCGCCAGCCGTTTGAGTTTGCGCTCCTCGGTCGTGTCGTCGTTCTCGCACCCCTTGCACTTGCACTCGCCATCGACGCACACGCTGCCCTGGGCGAAGCACACGCAGTACCGCTTGAGGCAACCGGAGCGGTCGCACCGGCAGCGCTTGGGCCGCCCGGGCTCCTTGGGCTTCGCTGGCTTGGTGCGCTTGGGCCCCTTGGCGCCCTCGGGCAGCGGCAGCCCGAGCGAGTCGCCCGAGAGCAGATCGCGGAGCATTAGGCGCTCCTCCTCGTCGTCGCCCTCGTCCTCGTCACACGCGCTGCACGCGCCCTGGCGCTCGAGCTGCGCCCAGGCGCTCGAGCCGAGGTCCGCCTCGAGCTTGCGCTTGCGCTCCTTGTTCTTGGCCGCCGCGCCCCCAAGGAACATGGGCTGCCCCATTGGATCATAGGATGGGCTCGCGAGCGCGCCCGCCTGCAGCAGCGCCTTGCTCAGGTCGCGGCGCAGCTGCCCAGCCGAGTCGGCGCACGCAGGCGACTCGAGCCCGCCGTCGAGCAGCGCATTGCCAAGCTGCTCCGGGTCGGCCGGTGGGGCCGAGGCCGACAGCTCAGACTTGGCGGCCCGCGCGCCGGCGGCCGCGTGCGCGGCCGAGCTGCCGGCGGCGACGGGCGCGTCGGGCAGCCGCGGCGTCTGCTCCATGAGCGAGGCGAGCTGCCACAGCGGCGAGTGCGACTGCTGCTGCGCGAGCGGCGGTATCAAGGTGAGCTGCTGGGCGTCGGGTAGCCGCGGCGTCATGTCGAGCAGCGACGCGAACTGCGAGAGCGGCGACACGCCAAGCGCGCCTTCGGCCGCGAGCGCCTCGATCTCGGGGGTCTTGAGCTGCGGCGTGCACGGCATGCCGTTCTTGTTATGCGGCAGCTCGAAGAGCAGTCGGCGCGGGCCGTCGTCGTCCAAGGCGCCCTCGGACGAGACCCCCGCCGCCGCCGCTGGAGAGGGCGCCTTGGCCGCGGCCCGCGGTCCCTGCGCGAGCGCCGAAGCGGGCGCGCCGCTGGGCGCTGCTGCCACTTCGAAGCTCGCGGAGCCGACGAGCTTCGCCTGCTTGTGGCCGCTGCCGGCTGAGTCGCTCGACACGGCACCCGACTCGGCAGCGGTGGCGTCTTCCTCGGGCAGCGCCACCTCGCCAGCCGCCGTCGACTCGTCCGCCATGCGCAGCGTCTCGGCGCCCGTCTCGGCGCCCTCCGCCTCCATCGCCTCTACGTCGCCCATGAGCGCATCGCTGTTGTCGGGCGCGGCAACCCCCGGCTCGGGCGTGGGGGCGGCGCGCGGATCGAGCTCGAGGATCTGCTCGCCCGCGGCGGCGCCGCGCTTGCGAAGGCCGCACGCCTTGTGCAGCAGCTGCTCGCGCAGCCCGACCCTCGCGCGACGCTCCTTTTCGCGCTCGCCGCCGCGCGCAAAGGCGGAGCCCGCGCTGCCTAATGAGGAGGGCAGCGCGCTGCCGCTGCCCACGGCCGCCTTTGGCAGCGACGAGGGCGCGGCGACGCTGCACGAGGAGGAGGAGGAGGAGGCGCCCGCGCCGGTGACGTCGGGAGTGTCCATGCTCGGCGTGTCCAGCGCAGGCGCGGGCGGGACGCTCTCGCAAAGCGCCGCCGCCGTAGGGCGCAGGGCGGCACCGCCCGTGCGCTTGTTGAGGCAGCCCTTGCGCTTGATGCCGGGGCCGCCAAACTTGGGCTTGTCGAGGCACGCCAAGCACTGGCCACAGTCGTCGCCCGTCGCAGGCGTGATCACCGGCACGCTTTGCGGCGCAGACACTGTCCGTGCAGGAGGGAGCGCTCCGTTGCTGCCGTCGCCCGCAGCCTCGGAGCCGAGGCCGCGGCGCGTCGCCGGCGGCGATTCGGTGTAATCGAGCTGCTGCAGCGCGAGCGGCACGTGCGCCGGCGCAGGCGCGCTCGCGCCAGCGCCGTTGCGACCGCCCTCTGCGCCAGACGCGCTCAGGAGCCGTTTGTCGTCGGGCGAAACACCCGGTGAACTGCCTGCTGCGGTGGCCGCAGAGGGCTCGTATGCGCCGCAGAGGGCGTCGGCCAGCTCCATGGCGTCGCTCGCGGCCACCACGACCGCTTCAGGGTTGATGGACGGGCCGACCATGATCCACGGCAGGTTGGGCTTCTTCAATTCTTCGTGGGTACCTTTGAAGCGCGAAAGACGTTTTGCGGAGGGGCCAACATGTTCAGAGAACGTTCAGTGGGTGTGAATGTTATGATTTCTTCGAGTTCGAGTGTGCGAAAAAAAGTTAAAGGGCCACCGCTTATCAACAGCCCCGATTGGCCAACCATATCTCGACATGTCGAGACCAACTTTCAACTCGAACTGTGAAGAAAGATTCGTCACAGGCGGCCCGCGAAGCCCGCGCGCTCGCCACGCGGTGGACAGCATGTGCGCATGCATGGCGACGACGGCCATCCCGCTCCTGCTTGGCCTCGCGACAAGCGGCTCGTACCGCTCCACGCACCGCTTGCCGCCGTGGCGCCCGGCCCAGCACCGCATCGCGCCTGTCGTCATGAGCGACGACACGCTGCTTGAGCTGCCGCTCTTCGACCCGCAGAGCGACGAGATTGCCTTCCCGTTCCCGCAGCCGTCGCCGACGAACGCCCTGGAGGAGGACGAGTCCGCTCCGCGGACCACGTACCGGTACGCCTTCGAACGGCCCGCGCACATCCGCATGCTGCGCGAGGGCGCTGACGAGGTGGCGGGCGGCAAGAGTCTCTTCGGCCACCTGATCGCCGGCGGCGACGGCGAGGTCGCCAATCCGCTGCTCCTCGGCGCCGCGTCGCTCGTGCGACCGGGCGCCATTGGCGTCGCGCTCGAGCTGCGCAGCGCCGAGTTTGCGACGGCGCCGGCTCGGGCGCCACTCGCCTTTGGCGGCGCCGAGGGCGGCGAGGTGGCCATCGTCGGCGTGTCGGGCAGCTTCCGCTTCGTCGTCGAGGAGGTGACGCGCACACTGCCGTACCCGGTGGCGCGCGTGCGCCGCCTCTTGGACACGCCCGTCGAGGCCGACGACGAGCGCGAGCGCACCGCGAGCCTCGAGGCCCGCGTGACGGCCGCGCTGGCTCGCCTGATCGAAGTCTCGAGACGCCTTGAGGCCTCAGGATCAGCTCCCGAGGCGGCGGAGGCGGCACTCGCGGCGCCCGCGGCCGTGCTGAGCGCGCACGAGCAGGCCGTCCTCGGTGGCAGCTACGCGAGCCTGACCGAGCGCTGGGAGTGCCTGTCTCTCGCTGTGTGCGAGGTCACGGCGATGGCGTCCTATGCCGCCGCCGCCGAGGCCCTTTGCACCACCTCGGCCGCGCGCCGTTTCGAGCTGCTGCTCACGGCGCTCGAGCCGGCGGTGCAAGAGATGGGTGCGCTCGCCGCTCTCGATCGCCTCGGTGGAGAGCGGCTGGGTGGCGACGGGGCGTCGCTCGGTACCGGTACGGGCAGGGGACCCGAGGGTGTCGGCGGAACCAGGGGCGGAGCGACTCTCAGCGATCTGGCCGCAGCGCTTGGCGGCGGCAGCGGCGCGACGAGCGGCTCGGCGACCGGTGCGGCGGCGGGCGCGAACGCACGCCAATCCATGCTGGGCGGAACCACCGCCTTCGCGCCGATCGACATCCCTGTGGGCCGCGGCTCAGACGCTGGCGCAGGTATGGGCAGCGCGGCGTTCGGCCCAGAGGAGCTGCCCGACGGGACGCGTATCGAGTATTGGTACAACGAAGAGCTCAAGTGGATTGCGGCGACTGTGCGCCGGCGCGTGCGCGGGCGCGCGGGCGAGCTGTTGCACACGCTCGACTTCGACATGGATGGCACTTGGGAGGACTGCCCGCTCTACTTTGGCCAAGGCAAGCCACGCTGGAGGCCGCTGCGCTGACGGCACCCTTTGACCACGACTCAGACGGGCTTTTTTGAAATGGCCTTTCTTGTGTACCATCATGAGCGGTCTAATCTCTAAAAAGTGCTCACCGTCGGTCCCCCATACACAGACGCATGATGTCCGGTCGCCCAATGACAGAGCCCTGCGTATGGCCGAGATGGTGCTCACTTTCCCACAGACCCTGCGGCTGATGGTGCTCACTTTCCGTAGCCGGCGGCCACGATGTTGGCCTGGATGGCGTCGTCGGTGGCGTCGGATGTGTAGCTCGCCGTCATCGCTCCCTCATAAAAGGTTCCAATGGCCGAGCACGAATTATCGCCGCCGATGCCGAGGATGATCGCCCCTTGCTTCTTCATCGTCGCGTACCCGTTGGGCCGCTTGCCCTCATGCAGAGTCTGCAGCTGCCCCTCTTGGGCGTTCCCGCCCTTGAGCGCGAAGCCGCCCTTTTTGCCCTTGGCCATCGCCGTCACGTACTTGAACGTGATCGAGGGCGCAGGCGCATCCTTGACGTCGCCTGCCCAGAGCCCATTCTCAAGGTCCGCCATGACCCACGGCCCGTCGCCCTGCCCGTGTCCCCAACCGGTCGACGTCCCAAAGTAGATGGCTTCCATCGTGCCCTCGCCATCGTCGTCGTTGTCCGTCTCCGCGTTGCCATAGTCGAAGCAGCAGCCGCCGTTGACGTGGTCGCCGCGCGTGACCATATACATCGTCTGCTCCATCTCGCCCGTCGCCACGCCGCTCGTCACGTCGTTGCGGTAGCCCATGTTCCCCTCAAAGTACGCGCCGTACACGGTCCGCTCCGTGCCCGCGATGGAGATCGGATCTCGTTTGGCGTTCACAGGCTTGAGCGGGAAGTGGCAGCATTCGCCCGGCGGCGACGTGTCAAGGTGGTTGCGCATCGGCGACTGGTCGTAGATGCGCACCACGTAACACTCGGTCTGGTTGCAGAAAGTGTCCTGCTGGTCAGTGCGCGGGAAGCCGGCTGGGCCCATCGGGATGTCGAGCGCTGCCTTATCTGAGTCGCGGAGAACGCGGTAGAGGGCTCCTGTGTAGTTGGCGTACATGGCGCGCACAAGGCTGTGCGCCGCCACGCACGGCGTTCCGGCGTACTGTAGGATGTCACACGGTCCAACGGGCCGTTGCAGGGGAGACGGGTTGCGGCGTGCGTAGATCGAGGTGCCGACATTCGGGACTGGCTGATCGTCCCCCCGCTGGATGGAGCGCTTGGTGGAGCGCACGGGCGCCGCTGCGCGATCGAGGTTGCACGAGGAGTATAGCCTGCAGCCGTCGTCGTCGAAGTAAGTGAGGTGCGTGCAGTCCGCGCGGTAGTTGCACTCGGTCTCGCAGTCGTCAAGGCCGCCCCACTGCGAGAGAGACTCGGAGGAGGTGCGTAGGAATGGAGAATGGAGAAGATTACGCGCGGCTCTCGCTATGGCCTATACGCTCCAAGCAAAGCGCGTGCGCGGTCCGCAGGAGGGTGCGAAAGATGGTTCTGGTCAGAGCAACGCTCACGTTGGGTCCGCAATTCCCACACGGCAGGTTGATGCGTCCAACTTGTGGGCAGTCCTTGCCCGTGGCGACGAGCTCGTAGTCATTGACAGCCGGGCTCTCCACAAGGCTGAGTGCCGCGGCAGACGCCGTGCAAAGCAGGATGCTGGTGCGCAGCATCGTGTGATTAGCGAGCGGTCGGCCGACCAGCGGTTTCGATACTTAGCGCTGCAGAGTCGAGCAAGCATAATCATGGCTGCAATCATTCACACCTAATTTCACAGTTTCCTCGTAAAACTGCCTTTGCAGATGGTGGCAATCGCGGTCCGCGGGTCGCCGACGAGTGAGCTGGCTGCTTCGGCTGACGGCCGTAGCATAATGGTGCAGCGGCCGCGCACAACGCTCAAGAAGACATTCACCTTTGAGCACGTTGTGAGCACGGATACATCGACAGCCGCCGAGCTGTACGAGACGGCCGTCGCTCCAGCACTCGACGAGGCCTTCCCATCGGTCGGCTGCTGCGTGATCGCCATGGGCTCCGAGCAGAGCGGAAAGTCACGCACCGTGCGTGGTAACCTCTCCGACGAGGGCGTCGCCGTGCGTGCCGTCCGCGACGCCTTCGCGGCGGCGCGGCGCGGGGCGCCTGAGGGCGGTGAGCTGCTCGTGACACTGTCCGCGGTGCTCGACGCGATCGTGCAGGGCGCGGGCGAGACGCCGCTGCAGGGCAAGCAGCCCGTGCGCGAGCGCTTGCTCGACGCGCTGCAGCCCACGGCCGGGCAGCCGGCGGCGGGCCTCATCGTGCGCGAGAACGCCGATGCGCTGCCGCACGCACGCCGCTTCTTCGTCGAGGGTCTGAGCGAGCGCATCGCGCACAGCGTGGACGAGGCGGAGGCGCTCGTGCGCGAGGCGTTCTCGCGCTGCGCGGACGAGGAGGCGAGCCGCCGCGCGCTGCGCGTCCACCTGCTCCTCGTGCTGACACTCCGTCGGCGCGCCCCCGACGGGAGTGAGCACGTCAGCGAGCTGAGCGTTCTGGACGTTGCCGGCGTGCCACGCCCGCGCAGCAGCGCAGACGCGCCCTCGGGCGCGGGCACAGGCGCGGCCAGCCGCGGACGCGGCGGTGCGGCGGGCGCGGGGCGTGGGCGCGCCGGCGGCAGCGCCGGGCGCGCCGGCGGCAGTACCGGCGGCAGCATCGGCGGCAGCGTCGGCGGCGTCGGCGAGGATCCCTTCGTCAAGGCTTTGTATCGCATCGTGGATGTGCTTCAGGAGGCCAAGGTGGCGCATGTACCTTACCGCGACTCGAAGCTCACGCGCCTGATCGCCGAGGCGCTTGGAGGCCCAGCGCACCTGCTGCCCCTACTCCACATGCGCTCCGACCGGTTTGACGAAGCTGAAGCGGTGCTCCTCCTCGGGCAGAAGCTGCAGCGGCTCTGCGCGCCGGCTGGCGTGGCTGGCGGCGCGCTCCGGCTGCCGCGCGGCTTGGGCGGCGTCAAGCCCCCTAGTGGGCCGCCGCTCTGCACAGTGCGAGAGGACGGTTGGTGGAATCCGTTGGCTGAGATGGCGAGTGCGGAGGCGTTGGCGGCCGAGCTATGTGAGCAGCTCGGGGTGCGACGGGAGGGTCTGGTCTCGTCTAGCATCGCCCTCGATGCCGACTCGACGGACGAGCTGCTGCACTTGCAGGAAGCGCTCCTGCTCTCGGAGCGGCTCGAGGCGCGATGTGCGAGTTGGGGAGGCGGTGTCCTTCGGCTGCCGCCGCCGCCCGCGTTCGTGCCACCGCCGAGGGTCCCGACGGCAGCCACCGCGCCGGCGGCGCCGCCGCTTGCGCCCTCGTCGCCGGCCGCGGCGCGCGCGCTGCCGCCGCCGCCGGCCGTGCAGCTGCCGTGGCTGGACTCGGCAGCTGCCGAGGAGGTGGAGGAGGAGGAGGCGGCGGGGGCGGAGGCGACTGCGCCAGAGTCGCCCGCGGAGACTGTAGCAGAGCCCCCCTTCACAGCGGCCTTCACAGCGGTGGGTGAGACGGAGGCGCGGCCGCGCCCGACCAAGACGGCGGCGGGTGAGGCCGAGATACTCGCCGAGATACTCGGGGGCTCCTTTGGCTGTCGACCACCTTCGAGCCATCGTCTACCCGCCGCCCCCACCTGCCCTGCCGCCACGACCGCCGCCGCCGCCAGATCCGGCGTGCGCGCCCTTGACAGCGGTCACTCCGTCGCTGCGGTGCCTGACGGCGCCCTTCGCGAGAATCCCGCCGGGGCGAGCACGCCGCCCGTCGACCACTCAAAGCTCGCCCTGGTCAAGCGGAGCTCAAAGCCACGCCCTTTCGTGCCGACGCCCGGGGGGCGCGTGCTTGCCCAGTACGACAACGGCGAGTGGTATGCGGCCAAGGTGAGGGCGACCAGCCGCGCCGCGGACGGTGCCCAGCTGTACGTGGTCGCCTTTGATGAGGATGGACTCGTGCAGCACCTCCCCGCGCAGCGCCTTCGCGCGCCGCGGACGGCCACACCGCAGGCGCCTCGTACGGCGAGCCGCCACTCCTAGGGCTAGCGCCGTACTGGGCGCTTGCATGCAGGGAGTGGCGCCACTCCTTGGCCTAGATTTGTATCTCGCATGGCCAGTAGCCGCCACTCCTAGCTCCCGAAGAACTCGAACACTGAGGCTGTGCTGTGAGCTCCCTTACGGCGTAGTAAGACGCAGCAGCTCTTTTGACCCAAAGGGGTAGGGGGAGGTATTCTTTCTGGATTCACACACTCTATCCCCACCTCCTGCGTTTTGAACTCAGTGTCTAGTGCGTGAGAAAGGCACTGAGATCAGACTGAGACACCACGGTTGACAGGAAAGGCTGGCGTTTATAACAGCGCGACAGTTTCAGAAGTTGACTTATTCCTGGTTCGACTGCGAACTTCCAAATTCACGAAGGGGCTTTTGGAGTTGTTTTGCTGGGCCCGGCGCGGCGACAAACGCGAAATGGATGTGATCTTGAAGTTGATGACCGCGAAGACCAACACCGTCGCTAGTTGCGAACCCAATGACTATTTGGTTCTCAACGCGCGGCTGCGTCGGGAGGCGGATGCGGGGATGGTGGATGCGGCAAGGGCGGCCACCAAAAAGGAGCAGCCGCCCCCTCCGCCGCTGCCGTCGACTGCCTCGGCAGCCGATGCGCTTGGTGCTGACGGGCCCGACCCTCGTTGGGACGATGCAGGGTTCAACAAGTGGGCAGATGAAGCGAAGCTCCAATTCATTCTTCTTGGGTACTTGCGCACGCTTCATAAGGAGGAGAAGATTCTTCCGGCAGCGCAATGGATCCCACGGCACGCCTATCACGCCGGCGCGCCACCATCGGGCGTGGAGATCTACAACGTCATCCACATCTGGGGGACAAAAGAGCACCCGGACCCGCAAGGTGATCATCTGGCGGACCTTGTCGAGCACCTCAAAGATGCACATGACTCTGATCTGGTCCTGATGGAGTTTTGCGCGCGGCCACAACGTCACTACACAGCAGCTGGCGATGGAAGCCATACCAGGAGCGATGGTTCGCGGAACTGGACCGACCTGACTGTCGAGCAGGAGCGGCGCTCAAGGGCCTTCGAGGAAGGAAGCAGTCGAACCTTTTGGAACGTAACGTATTCGGGGCTGCGTACGGTGGTGCTGCACAGGCATCGCGACAGAGCCATACATGAGAGCGAGTGGGTCACCGCAGAGCTCATGCTGGCAGCGTTTTGCCAGCGGATTGTCAACGCCTCTGACCCTGAAGTGAAGGAGCACTTCTCGGCTTCAGCGCTCATGAATCCGGTGCAGCGACTGCTTGAGGGTCACCGTTCCGGCAAGCTCAGCAGCAAAATTGAGAGTGATCTCAAGGAGATCATCATTCCGGGGCTGAAACGCTCATTGGAGCGCATGAAGCCAGTGCGAGAAGACGACAAAGGCTTCAGCGCTTTCTGCATCCAATCACGTATCGGTTGGATCAAGGTTGGCTTCATCCGACACTTCGTGTCGGAGCACCAGCGATGGGCACAGGACGAGGTGCTTCTCTTCCCGCGACGCCAGGAGTTGCCCCGTGGCAGCTTTTATGAGGGCATGCCGCCAGAGAATCGGCGCCGCTTTGCTGTGAGCCATGGCTGGGCCTGTGAAAACCACCCCACGCCGAGCAGCAAGCGCATCCACCGACTCGCACAAGCACTCAAAACAGCACACGCGGATGACGACGATGCGGTCTTTCTCGACTACGCTAGCCTCTTCCAGGATGCCCGCTTCGGAACCGGCCTTGGCCTTCCGCCGCAGCGCGATCGGACGCCAGGCGAGAGCAAATGCTTCCGCACGGCGCTCTTCGAGATGTCGCGCATGTTCGCCTTCGGTGGAGTTGAAGTCATCGTCCTGCCTCAGATCGAACGCTGGCAGGACTTCCCAGCAGTGTTGGGATCACAAAGCGAGCCAGTTCTCAAGTTCAGCGAGGTGAAGAAGCGCAAATGCGAGCGGTTTTACCCGTGGGGGTGGATCAACGCCGTGCCCTACGAAAATCGCGGCTGGTGCGCCGCCGAATTCTCGTGTGCGCTCAAGGCGAAAATCATCGCCAACTTGGGCGATCAGGACGTGCAGGACGTCCTCAACGCTCGGCCTTGGCCAGAAAACGTGGAAGAGTACCAGAAGATGATGGACGACCCCGCGATTGAGTTCACGGCCAAGGGCGACCGCGACTATGTCGCCTACCTGTTCTTCAAGATGTCTTTCGATCTGAGCGCCGCCCAGCATGGTCAGCCAAGCGGCGCCCATGGCCCATAATCTTCAAGAACAAGTTTTGCCGTTCCCCTGAAAAAGAACTGATCGAGAAACATCCATCCAGTAAATGGAGAACCTGTAGTTCTAGTTGCCATACTGAGAGAGGAGGTTGCCTTGTGTATGCTTGGTGGGGCGTGGGGGGCACGGGGCATCTCGACGGGGATGAATCTATGCCTCTGGCTTGACGTGTGTATACTTGATGCGGGGCCGGGGGGGGATATATGAGTTATGACGTGTCGAGCCCTTAGCCCCTTTTTTAGCCCTTACGCGGCGTACAGTCTACAGACCGCACGGCACGCAGCAGCTCTAGCGTGAGCGAGAAAGGCACTGAGATCAGACTGAGACACCTCTATCTCTCGTGTTGAGCTGAGAGGTCCGGAGGGTCTCCTAAAGTCTCTCCTTCTCTCCTTCTCTCCTACCAGGTTCCGGTCTGGTTATAGAGACGGTCCGCAAGCAAGCAAGCAAGCAAGCAAGTACTCGATTGCGCTCGTTTAGGTACTTGTGTTGTTTCGACTAACTAGCTTGCTTGCTTACGGTCCGCCTGCTCGCTCCAACCGAGTCGGGGATTTCCGCAACCGATCCACTATTGTTCCATTTTTGACAGAAGAGGCTGTTGGCTAACGTTTTTTACTTCCGTCCAGGCGCCGTTTCAGAACTTGACCTTTTTGGAGGCCTCTTCGCGATGGAGATGTTCATAAAGTGGATGACCGCGAAGACCAACACCGTCCCTAGTTGCGAACCCAATGACCCACCGTATTTGGTGGAGCTCAACGCGCGGCTACGTCGGGAGGCGGATGCGGGGATGGTGGATGCGGCAAGGGTGGCCACCAAAAAGGAGCAGCCGCCCCCTCCGCCGCTGCCGTCGACTGCCTCGGCAGCCGATGCGTTTGGTGCTGACGGGCCCGACCCTCGTTGGGACGATGCAGGGTTCAACGAATGGGCAGATGAAGCGCAGCTCCAATTCATTCTTCTTGGGTACTTGCGCACGCTTCGTAAGGAGGGCAAGATTCTTCCGGCAGCGCAATGGATCCCACGGCACGCCTATCACGCCGGCGCGCCACCATCGGGCGTGGAGATCTACAACGTCATCTACCTCTCGGTGACAGAAGAGCACCCGGACCCGTGGGGTGATCATCTGGCGGACCTTGTCGAGCACCTCGAAAAAGCACATGACTCTGATCTGGTCCTGATGGAGTTTTGCGCGCGGCCACAACGTCACTACACAGCAGCTGGCGATGGGAGCCGTACTGAATTCAATTCCAATGGTCCATGCACAGACTCGCGTCTACGTCAGACGACCGAGAGTGATGGACGGCCGTGCTGGACCGACCTGACTGTCGAGCAGGAGCGGCGCTCAAGGGCCTTTGAGGAAGGAAGCAGTCGAACCTTTTGGAGCGTAACGTATTCGGGGCTGCGTACGGTGGTGCTGCACAGGAAGCCAGAGCGGTCGTTGCCAGCAGAGCATAGCGGCAGAGCCATACACGAGAGTGTGTGGGTCACCGCAGAGCTCATGCTGGCAGCGTTTTGTCAGCGGATTGTCAACGCCTCTGACCCTGCAGTGAAGGAGCACTTCTCGGCTTCAGCGCTCATGAATCCAGTGCAGCGACTGCGTGAGGGTCACCGTTCCGGCAAGCTCCGCATCACCAATGAGAGTGATCTCGAGGGGATCATCATTCCGGGGCTGACACGCTCATTGGCGCGCATGGTGCCAGTGCGAAAAGACGACAGCGGCTTCCGCGCCTTCTGCATCCAATCACGTATCGGTTGGATCAAGGTTGGCTTCATCCGACGCTTCGTGTCGGCGCACCAGCGACGGGCACAGAATGAGGTGCTTCTCTTCCCGCGGCGCCAGGAGCTGCCTCGCGGCAGCTTTTATGAGGGCATGCCGCCAGAGAATCGGCGCCGCTTTGCTGTGAGCCATGGCTGGGCCTGTGAAAACCACCCCACGCCGAGCAGCAAGCGCATCCACCGACTCGCACAAGCACTCAAAACAGCACACGCGGATGACGACGATGCGGTCTTTCTCGACTATGCCAGCCTCTTCCAGAATCCCCGCTTCGGAACTCGCCTTGGCCTTCCGCCGCAGCGCGATCGGACGCCAGGCGAGAGCAAATGCTTCCGCACGGCGCTCTTCGAGATGTCGCGCATGTTCGCCTTCGGTGGAGTTAAAGTCATCGTCCTGCCTCAGCTCGAACGCTGGCAGGACTTCCCAGCAGTGTTGGGTTCACAAAGCGCGCCAGTTCCCGAGTTCAGCGAGGTCAAGAATCGCGCCTGCGAGAAGTCTGACCTGTGGGGTTGGATCAACGCCGTGCCCTACGAAAATCGCGGCTGGTGCGCCGCCGAATTCTCGTGTGCGCTCAAGGCGGGAATCATCGCCAACTTGGACGATCCTGACGTGCAGCGCGTCCTCCACGCTCGGGCTTGGCCACAAAACGTGGACGAGTACCAGAAGATGATGGACGACCCCGCGATTGAGTTCACGGACAAGGGCGACAGCGACTTTGTCGCCTACCTGTTCTTCAAGATGTCTTTCGATCTGAGCGCTGCCCAGCGGGGTCAGCCGACTCGTTTTAGGAGGTGGTCCCGGGGGCGCTTTCGAGCCGCATAGGTAGACTGGGCCACGTCAAGTTTACGTCAAGTAAAGTCAAGTAAGTTTTAGATAAAGCGGTTCGAACGTTTCGGTTGCGAAGCTTCGCCCACACACCACACAGTCCGCACTCAGACTCACCGGGGGGGGAACTTCAAAAAGCTTGGACTGTTGGACACCGTCCATGACACCGTCACCGTAGTGTCTCGTCGGGTTCGACTGCACCAGCCACGGCCGCGGCAGCCAAGGGCGGCGCGGCCGCAGCGCCGGCGATCTCATTCCCCGCCTCGATGGAGAGCATCAGCTTCCGTTGACGCGCCTGGTACTCTCTGCTCTCCTTGTCGGGCGAAGGCGGCCTGTTGGGCTTCCGATCGCCCGGGCCACCCCTTCGACTTTTGGCCGCCTTGGCCTCCGCCTCGGCCTTCTCCTTCCGACGTTGCGCCTCCAACTCCTCGGGCTCCACCACGCATGCCTGTGGGGAAGAGGCGAGGGCGCCGTGGTGAGCACATGCATGCAAGGCGCCTCCAACTCTTCGGGCTCCACCACGCATGCCTTGCATAGGATGTTGCACTGCAGGCAGTGCTTCAGCATGTGATAGCGCGACGCCATCGCAAACGGCGAGTCGGTGCCGAAGCTCTGGATGCTCTGATGGCACTTATGCAGCAGCTCGAGCGAGTGCGACTTTCCGACGAGACCCCCTTGAGGACCACCGGCAGCAGCCACCGTGCCCTTTTGGTCGGTCAGGTGCGCAAACTTGTTCGCGCTCGAAGGGGTGTGCGCGCCTGCGCTTGAGCACGTGCCCGGTACGGCGCCCGACCTCGACTCCGTCTTGGGCGCCGTCTTGGGCACCGAGGCGATGCGCATGGGCGTGGTCTTGGGCGCCGAGGCGGTCCTGGTGGGCGTCGTTCCGAGCGTCGTCTCGGCGGCAGTCACGAGGCCGGCGAGGCCGCCCGACGACGGCGCCACGCTGCTCGCGGAGGTGCCCGGGACGACGCTGTGCGCTGAGGGTGCAGCCGCCAGCGCGTGAGGCGAGTGCGCCACTTGCCCTGGCGTCGTCGGCTGCTGCCGCGCGGACGGCGCGGGCGGCGGCGGCGGCGGCGGCGGCGGCGGGCGGCGCTGCGCTTCCGAGAGGCACTCGGAGGGCAGCTCGTCAAGTGGCTGCCCAATCAGCCCAAGTGCAGGCGTGGAGGCGACCGAGATGAGCACCTGTGGGGAAGGGGCGAGGGCGCCGTGGTGAGCACATGCATGCAAGGCGTGGAGGCGACCGAGATGAGCACCTTTGGATGCTTCTTCCACCCCTCGCCCCTGGCGAGATAGAAGGCGTAGCACGCGTGGCAGACGGGCACCTGTGGGGAAGAGGCGAGGGCGCCGTGGTGAGCACATGCATGCAAGGCGTGGCACGCGTGGCAGACGGGCACCTCGTCATACAGCCGCGGCGCCGAGAAGCAAATGAGAGGGCGACCCACGCTGATCGAGCCGGGCGTGTACAGCTGCCGAAGCTTGAACACGCGCGAGTCGGACGCGATCGTGTTTCGGGCGATGTGCCCTTTTGCGAGGGAGGCGCCCGGCTGGTCGTCCTTGACCAGCTGTGCGAGCGCTTCGAGCTGAGAGGAGTCTCCCAACTCGAGCGAGTCGAGCACCTGATGAGGGGGGCAATCAGAGGTCATCAGAGGTCATCATCATCATCAGAGGCCATCAGAGGTCATCAGAGGCCATCAGAGGCCATCAGCGGTCATCAGAGGCCATCAGAGGCCATCAGAGGCCATCAGAGGCGTACCATGCTCGACTCGACCTTCCGATGAATCGAGGCATCGAGCCGATCGAAGACGATCCATCGGTATGGAAGCTTTCGCGAGGCTACGAACCCCTCGCGAGCCATCGCGGGCCCGTCGGGCACGCAATGGTCGCCCACACAGTAGGTCTCGAGAGGCCGCCAGTCATTCTTCGCGGGCGCCGGGAAGCGCCTGGCGAAAAACGGCGGCGGCAGGCTGCCAAATTTGGGTCGCACCGTCGGCGGCACGCCGAGCATCGCTTCCGCTTGGGCACGCTCGTCCTTCTCGGCCTTGAACGCCTTGACTTGGGTCATGAACCACGGGGCTGAAGGCTCGCGAGGGATCCGGATGAGCTCAAGCACCTGTGGGGAAGGGGAAGGGGCGCGCCGTGCTGAGCACGTGCATGCAAGGCGAGGGGCCCATATTAGGTTCAGCGGCCGCTCGAGCACCAGCTCCTCGAAGCACCAGCCGGTCGCGCGCAGGATGGCGCCCATCAACCGCTCCATCGAATCAGAAATGTCTCGCCAGTCGTCGCCCTTGATGGGCTGCAGCCCGGCCACGGCATTCGGCTGCGCGGTGCTCGCGGTGAGCACCTCGCCCATGACGATCGGCCCGTTGAGGGCATCGAGAGCCTTGCCAGAGGGGAACGGGCGCGGGATGAGGTGCGCCGACTGCATCGTGAACGCGCGAAACGGCCGCCCCGCCCGGTACAGCGCGCGGCTGACCGACGCGCGCGAGGTGGGTGGCACAATGAAGCGCTGCAGCACCGAGACGCCAGTCGCATTTGGGATGGCGCCCACATTCGAATCGCAGCTCGGTGGCGAGGCCATCACTGAGCTCAAGTAGTCTGCGAGTGAGTGCGTCGACAAGACACGCACCTCCTGCAGCCCGTTGTTCTTGATGTTGCCCTTCTTGAGCACGCAGCACGCGACATCGAGCGTCTTCTGAAGCTTCGCGAGCGCCGAGCCCGCCGCCGGCGCCGGCGCCGGCGCGGTCGCCGGCGCCGCGGCCGCCGTGAGCGCGCCTGCGCCACTCGCGCCGCCGTGCGCGCTCGCGCCGCCGTCTGCCGCGCCGCTCTGCGCCGCATCCACCAGGGCCGGCGGTGACCCCCCCTCGACCGCTGTGCCCTCCGCCGTGCTCGCGTCGGCTGCGGCCTGCTGCGGGTCCGTCGGCAGCGTGGCGCGCTTGCGCACTGGAGAGAGTGGCGCCGAGCCCATCGAGGCCTTGGCCACGGCGGAGGCGGCGATCTCGATCAGGGAGATGCTCGCGGCGTGCGCGCGCGCGATGTCGCCGCCGACGAGAAAGGCGAGCGCGTCGCTCACCGAGGTGATGTTGCGCCGCATGGCGCGCAGCCCACCGCCGGAGCCCATCGCGTTGGACGACATGTCGGACCAGAGCCAGAGAGGGTCACCGCCTGACTCGCCGCCGTGCAGGGCACCGAGGCCGAAGATGATCGTGGGTGGCATGCGCAGCTGCAGCGGCGGCAGCCCGCGCTGCTGCGTGTCGCGCACGGCGGCCTCGATGGCCGCGAAGAAGCACGAGCCTGGCCGGAGCACCCCGTCATACTTGTAACCACCCTCGTTGGGGCCAAAGCGCATCTTCTCGATCAGGCTGAGTTGCGGCTCCATCGGCTCCATGGGCTCGGAAACGGTGGCGCCGTCGCCGCCGCTCGCCTCGGAACGGGCCGGTGTGAGGCGTGGGGCGCTGCTGCTGGGGCGCAGGCCGGGGCTGCTTCCCGGCCGAACGCCGCTGCTCGTGCTGTGTGGCTTGTACAGGGAGCCTTTGAGAGCAGCCCTCTCGATCATCTCTTGGGACATGCCGTGCACACCGGGTAAGAGATTGCTCAGCGCGGCTCCCACGCTGCCGCGGCTCAGCGTCGCCGACTGGGGCCGCGCGGGCATCGCCGACGCGGGTCTTGGCGCGGTCGCATCGATCGGGCTGCCTACCTTCCACGGCTGCCACTTGCCCACGCCCGGTCGGCGGCCCAGCTGCGGCGCCGTACGCTCGTTGGCCATGACGTGCGCAGGGCTGCTCGGCAGTGCGTACGCATCAAGATCAGCGGTGATCGCCTTGCTGCTCACCCAACCTCTATCAGCAGCAGCGTCCACCGCCTTCTGTCGCTGCCTCTCACGCTTCGCCTCAGCGTTCTCGATGCCGCGCTCGCCGATACCTTTGGTGTCGCGTGGGCCGCCGTCGAATCTGTGCTCGGGCAGCGACTTCTTTGCCGCCTCCAAGGATGGCGAGACGAACTTGAGGCCCTCAAAGGCGGGTGGCGCCTGTGAGCCCTTGAGCCCGAGCGGTCGATGCTCGTCCGGCATAGCAAAGCGCACCGGGTAAAAGGCAGGCTGTCTCTTCACACCCGTTTTGAAACCGCCTCGGGCAACAATGGAAGACGCCCAGAGATTTCCGTTCGTGCAACTTGCTCATGCGTTTCAAGGTTCGGCACTGATGTCACGAGATTTCGCGCTGATTGCAGGCTGCCGACGACTTAAAAATGTACTCGCGCATCCCGATCCTCCTCGTCCTCGCCACGTTGCCTCGGTACGCCGAAGGCGGTGAGGCGCTCAAGGGGATGCTCGCGCCCGACCTGGGCTTCAAGTCCGACCTCGCCAAGCTGCAAGCGCAGATCGATGGCTTCAAGGGCGGCGACGTGATCGCACGCTTGGAGCGGCCGCCGGAGCGTAACTCAGCATCCGACAATGTGCCGGCCGCCATCGCGCCAGGCCCGCCCCGGCCCCGATCCTTCTTCATCGCGCGTGCCATGCCACCCGTCGTGCTTGGCGCCGCCGCCGCCGCCTTTGCGCTGCGCTCGCAGGTGGTGCAGCGCGCCGAGCGGCGACTGGAGGCGGAGCTCAGCGCGCTCGCCAAACAGAGCGGCTCGCGGCGCATCGCGGCGCCGGAGCACGCGCCCACCCTGCGTGGCATCCGCCAGGCGACAGATGAGGTCGCGCTTCGGCGCGAGCTCCTCGGCGCGATCCTGCCGCTCCTCGTCCAGCTCGATCAGCCTACGCCGGCAGCGCCGCAGCTGGCGGCGATGGATGCTTCCGAGCTCGTGCGCTTGAACGCGAGCCTGAGCGCGCGCGTGGAGGCGTGTGGCGCGCTGCTCGCCGAGTACGAAGCGCTCGGCCAGCCCGCGCCCCCCGGGTTCCGCTCCTGGCCCGTGCAGGAAGTGCATGCACGGCGCGCGCATCTCGTAGCCAAGGGCCCGCTGCTCCGCGAGATCATCGCACTGGGAGCGCCGCTCGGCTCGCCGCGTCTCGACTGGTCGATGCCCGAGTGGTCCGAGGAGCGTCTCGCGCAGCACGCCGAGGCTCTCCGAGCGCAGGCCGCGGAGACCCTCGAGCGTCGAGAGCATTCGATCATGCTCGGCAAGGTCGAGGCTGCCTTCTGGCGGCGAGGCGAGGAGACGCCCATAGCCACGGGATCGCTGAGCACCGAGCAGCTGCGGACGCTGCTTGCGTCGCTCGAACGGGCGGCGCCCACGGCGACGGCGAAGAAGGAGGAGGAGGAGTGAAACAAAAGCCAAAATAAGGAGAGTGGCATCAGAGCACAGAGGTCCAGGGGTCGTGTGGTCGATCCACTTTGTGTGTTATAATTCGACCCAAGACCACGGACCGTTCACACCGAAGAGAAATCCGGAATCCCAGGTGCACACACGCGCACGGCCGACGGGCGGGTGAATGGCGCACGACCGTCTCGCGGAGCTCCGCCGAGGAAGAGAGTCGGAGAGCCCCGCAGGGAGAGGGGGCGGTGGCAAGGGCGGTGGCCATGATGACGTTGAGATGGGCGCTGGGTCATTTATGCAGAACTTCTTTGACGAGGCAGGGGATATCAAGAAGACGATGGCGTCGATCCGGTACAACATTCGGCAGATTGAGCAGTCGCACGGCGAGTGCCTGACCGCCGTATCCGCTGACCAGGGTAGGGAATCTACAGAGCGGCTCGAGGAGCTCATGCGCACCACCAACGGCATGGCGACGCAGGTGCGCAACCGGCTGAAGTCCATGGACGTCGAGAATAAGGAGTATGCAAGGAGCAACGTGGGCGCGTCCGAGGCACGCATCCGCTCGAACATGCATGGTACACTGACGCGAAAGTTTGTGGACCTGATGGCCGAGTATCAGGAGTTGCAGACCAAGTACAAGAACAAGTACCGCGAGCGCGTCGAACGCCAGTACAAGATCGTGAAGCCTCATGCGAGCAAGGACGAGATCGATGCTGCCTTCGACAGTGGAGATTCGCAGGATAATGTGTTCACGCAGCAGATCTTGCAAGGGCCCGGGCACGCGGCGGCGCGCTCGGCGCTCGCCGACATCCAAGAGCGGCACAAGGACATCACGCGACTCGAGACCTCGATCCAAGAGCTCCACCAACTCTTCCTGGATATGTCTGTCCTCGTCGAGTCGCAGGTGCGAGGATCGCCGTGGATTGCCACGAATCGTCTTGGAGTGCCTTGGACTGCCTTGGACTGCCTTGGACTGCCTTGGACTGCCTTGGAGCGCCATTGATTGGATATGTCGCCCCTCGTCGAGTCGCAGGGCGAGCTGCTCGACCAGATCGAGTACACGGTGTCTCAGTCGGTCAACTTCACTGGAAAGGCGGTGGAGGAGCTCCGAACCGCGAATCAATACCAAAAGAGGGTGCGCAAGAAGATGTGCTGCATCATTTGTGTGATCCTCATCGTCATCATCGCCATCATCGCGCCGCTCCTCGTGAGCCGCATGACAAGTGCGAGGCGCCTCCTCGAGCTCGAGTGGGACTAATTGCCTCCCTAATTGCCTCCCTAATTGTGGGACGCCTCCCTAATTGCCTCCCTAATTGTGGGACGCCTACCTAATTGCCTCCCTAATCATGGGACGCCTCGTTGAGCTCGAGTGGGACTTATGGACTGATGGGGGCGAGCAGCGTCGCCACTAGGCTGATGGGGGCGAGCTGCGTCGCCGCGCACACGTGGGGCTCCAAAATGCGTGGCGCTCCAAGGTGCGAAATGCAGTGTGAAATGGGGCTCCAAAATGCGAGGCGCTTACGTTGTGCGCTGCGCTGCAAGTGCCCGCCGACACGCGAGCGCTGGCAGTTGGCAGCGAGCTGGAGCATGTTAAGTTCACTGACACTCCGAACGCGTGCCACGTGGGGGTCGAGTCCACATGGTCGAGTGACGAGGTTCGGAGAGGAATTGCGGGGGAAAGGCCCGGGTCGCCGGGATCTGCCTCTTCTCCTTCGTTGCATTCGACGCGCATCCCCCCGCCCTGATTGGGGCTCCGCCCCGGGACGTAGATTTTCGGGTGTCGCACGTGTCGCGCGGTTGATTTTCCGTGACGGTCGCTGAGCTGACCTGCCGGCTCTGAATAATTCGGAGCTGTTCACACACACTGTCGACACAGCGCCAGCGACGCAAGACCCAGACAGTCACCCGACCGGTTCTTCCGTTCACGGCGCCACCATGGCGCGACGCGGCTATAAGCACAGACTCCGCGACGACTACCTCAAGGCACCCCTAATCTAAACCCCTGGAGGCCCACACATTTCTCGGGGGAACACCCGACGGGTATTAACAGCCATTTCACGGCTTGTTGATGGCGCCGCGGCTTCGGGTCGTCGATGCTCGTCGCTGCTGTTTGCCTGCTCTCGGCCGAGATCCGCGGCGGCCGTGGTCTCGTGGTGCGACATCGCGGAGCACGCATGCTGATCACTCCGGACAAACTTGAGGAGGCGCGCAACGCTGCACGAGACATGCATGCCGCGGCGGTCGCATACAGCGAGGAGACTTATCACCGGGGCAGCACGTGGCAATGCTCGGCGAGTACCTCACTTTCACGCACCGACTGGGATTGCTACGGCTTTCCCCGCGCTGGAAGTGGCCTCGGTTACGATGCCACAGCACCCGGGGGCTACGGAGAGGATGAGCTGGCGCGAGTGAGCAGGAGACCCATCCTCTCCGTCGTCGAATGCTCCGCCATCATCGCGGAGGCCGAGCGCGTGGCTGCCTGGGAGGAGAGCGGACGCATCGCTCATTATGCACGGCGGGCAGGCTGCCTCACCCCTCTGAGCGCTCTGCCCGAGTCCTTGAAGATGCTCACTCCGGTCCTCTCGTCGGTCTTGCTCCCCAGCATCCAGACCGCCTTGCCTCGCGGATGCGGCTCCGCAGCATTGCGCGTCAGCGACGCGCGGCTCGTGAAGTACAATGCGACGGCGTCGCAGACGCAGCTGGGCTTGCATCGTGATGGGCCGCTCGTCACCGCCACGATTGCCCTCAACAGGCAAGATGAGTACGATGGGGGCGGCACCCGGATCGAGGCCTTGCAAGGCAGGATGTTGCTCGGGCAGGATGACGTCGGCATTGGAGGCGGCGCAGCTGGCGGAGGCGGCACAGCCGGCGGAGCGAGCGTGCTGCGTGTTCCGCAAGGCCACGCCGTGCTCCATCCAGGCGCCGTACGCCACGGAGGAGAGCCGATCACCCGCGGTCTGAGGTACTTCCTCGTCGCCCCTGGGATGCCTATGAGCGCCGTCCCGAGCACCATCGATCCGCGCCGCGTGCATCCCTCGTCAGGTACGTGCTCGTCTTCTTCATCTTCGATAAGAACACCGTGGACTACGACCGCTTCAGCTTGCTCAAAGCCACCGGCCTCCTCGCCCAGGCGCGCCACTGATGATTGCCACTAAGTGCCCCCGATGGCCTCTGATGACCTCTCTGATGACCTCTCTGATGGCCTCTCTGATGGCCTCTGATGACCTCCGATGACCTCCGATGGCCTCCAGGCGCGTCGAATCTCCTCTACTCGGGCCGAGATCGGAGCTCGGGCCGAGATCGGAGCTCGGGCCGAGATCGGAGCTCGGGTCGAGATCGGGATCCTGCAGGCTGCGGTCGACGCCTATCGTGTCGCCATCGCTCTCGGTGCCGCGACGGAGGCGGCGCCAAATGGACTCGGGCAGGCTCTGCTCGAGCTTGCCCGATTGACCGGAGATACGTCCCTTTTGCAGAGCTCCGCGGACGAGCTCGCTGCTGCAGTGGCTCTCGCGCCCACGGACTCGCACTCGCTCTCGACTCTCAGCGCGGTGCATCTTCAGATGAAGCGGCCCGAGCAGGCACTACTCGCGGCGGCGGCGGCGGCGCTCGCAGACCCTCGGAACACTGCAGCCCACAACAATCACGGCTGGCTGCTCTCGGAGCTCGGGCGCCACGACGAGGCGATACGCGCGTACATAGTCGGGCTGAGGCTCGACCCGCGAGATGCCGAGCTGCTGTGCAACCTGGCCACCTCGACGGCAGAGCTCGGCCAGCTACAGAGTGCGGTGACCATCTTCGAAGCTGCCATCAAGGCGGATCCCAACCACAAGCGTGCGAGGGCAAACCTTGACGCGGTGCGCTCCTTCTTACCCAACCCTTGAAGCAAGAAGGACGCGGGCCCAGTTGGCGAGTAGGATACTGCCGAGTGTGGACCCTTAGTGGACCCGAGGGCGTCACCAACCCCTCGCGCCCACACCTGTGGATTTTTCTTCACAAATTAAGCTCGTAGAGAATTATTAAGTTGAGCGGAGTTACGCTGTACGTAACAACCAACAGGTGTTTCACAGCATGCAGCCAGCTGCTGGCCAAAGTAGTCTGTGTGGCTCTAGTGTGGCTCTACAAATGAGCTTCTGCCTTCGTCATCGCGGGCTTCAAGACTGCGGTCCAAGGATGCCGTCAAAGCGCTGATAGGCGATCAGGTATTCAGGATAGACTTGAGCATTCTGGAAGACGATGAACTCGCGGTATCGATAGGGCCCTCCACCGGCGTGGTTCTCAGCAACTAGCGTGTGGTGATTGACTGGCGGATCGACCCCGCCGACCGGCGCAAGCTCTCGCCATGACGGCTTAGGGGGGCTGCCCACCATCGGGAAGATGCGCTCACTCGTGTCCGGGCTCTTCATGTTCTTATCGTGTGCCGTCAGCGTGCGGACCGTGCAGCCTGTAGCCACGCGGCAGGCCAGCAGGTAGAAGACCCGCCCAGGGTGGTCCGTGCCCTCAGGATACAAGCGCTGATGTAGCGCTTGAGTCCCAGCACTCCCCCGGGTGGCCGCCGAGGCGGGATCGTTTCGCTGCCATGGGCGTATGTCGATGGTCGCGTAGTGGTCGCACTTGCCCGCGTCCTCGGCAAAGTACAGACCGTCGCCGAAGGCCGTGCCCGCATTCGTCCCCGAAAAGTGCTCATTCAGGCCGCTCGAGAGGATCGAAAGGAGGTTCTCGGGCGCCGTTGCGTGCAGCAGAATCTCCTCGCCTGCTAGCGTGTCAAGCTGTCCTGGCAGACGAGAGGCTGCATCGTGTAGCCGGCACTTGACATCGTGCACTGGCTTGCCTGCGTGCAGCACACGCTGCAAGCCCTCCGCCACCAAATTTCGGGCGCCTGCATACTTGACGAAGAGCGATTGGTGTTCGATGCGCCATGCCGCCGCCAGGCGCAGCCGGTCATAGCTTGGGGTTTGATGCTTGTAGTCTCGACCCTTGCCGAGCTCGGTGCCGTCTGTCTCGAGCAACGCACTCAGAGCGTTCCAAGCCTCGGAGTGCTTGGAGGGCTCGAGAGCCAACAGGGCAACCCCTTCGGCCGAGGCGGGTGCTGTGCTGTGCTGCCAGTAGTCGGGCAGTTTCAAGGACGCCTGCAGCTTGTGCAGCTGAGCGCGGTCGGCCGAGCTCTCCTTTTGTGCTGCGGCGAGGCTCGCGGCGTGCGCCCTCCGAGCGCGCTCCGCCTCCAGCACGACGAGCTCCGCAAGCGCCTGCTGCACCTGTATCGCCACCTCCGATGCCGAGGGTCGCTGCTCGGGCCGCTCAACCATCATGAGCCTCAGCAGCTTGGTCACGAGTTCCTGGTCCTCTAAGTCGGGCGGGGGGGGGCTACTGAGAACCCATTCGAAGCTCTTGCCTAGGCTGTACACATCTGACTTGCTCGTGAGCTCGCTGACGGTGCCTTGGACCACCTCTGGAGCAAAGAACCCAAAGGTGCCGCCGCCAAACCCTTTGGTGGGTCCACCACCACCACCACCACCTCCTCCGCCGGCGGCGCTCGTACATTCGGCCGTGCTGATGACGAAGGAGCGCGAGCGGCGCGTCGTGGCCGGCACGCTCACGTCGAAGTCGGCGAGACGCGGGCGCATGCCCTCGTCGAAGAGAATGTTATCCGGCTTGATGTCCGAGTGGATGACGCCACGAGCGTGCAGGTTGGCCACCGCCTCGCTCAGCGCGAGCAGCAGCTCCAACATGAAGCGCGCTGTGAGGTGCGCCCTCTCGCGCACGGTGCTCAGAGTGCCGTTGGGGTAGTAGGGCATCTGGAGGTAGAAGCTGTCGTCCGACTCGAAGAGCGCTTCGAGCTCGACCACGGCCGGATGCTGGCACTTGAGCAGAAGCGCCGCCTCTTTGTAGCACACCTTGAGAGCCTCCGCATCGACATCGTACTTCTTGAGTGCGACGGCGCGACCGTCAAGGAGAGCGATCCACACCGGATGGCGCGAGAACGTCTGCAGCTTGCGCAACTCCGTGTACTGGTCAAGCTGGCGCCCCATCTTGTACAGGGGGAGGAGCTCTACCGGTATGCCGTCCGGCACACGGCGACGTAGCTCGGGGAAGGCGTTCAGCTTCTTGAACAGTGTGGCGTGCAGCTGGCTCAGCTCTCCCTCGGCCGCGCGCACTGCGCCCTTGGCCACTTTGACATCCGCTGCGCGTTGCTCAACGGCATCATTGCCCGACTGCAGCTTGGCCCTCTTCAGCTTCGTGCCCTCTTCTTCGAGGTCGAGCTTGGCCAGCTCCACCTTGTTGCGCGCCCTCATCAGCTCCTCTTCGAATGCGTCCACACGCGTCTCGAGCAACTCCGAGAGCTTCGCGTGCTCGTGGCTGAGCCCCTTGCAGCGCTCGAGAATGCTCTGAAGCGACGCAGCAGCCTGGTGACGGCGCTCGGCAACGGCCGACCCAGCTTGCAGCAGTAGCTTGAGCGGGAACGCCGACAGTTGAGTCTGCCAGAAGCAGATCTCGGCGTCGACCTTGGCGTTGAGAACGCGCAGCCGCTCGCTGACGAGATTGGGCTCAACGGACATGTCCGATGTAAACATGCTCCCATGTAGACATGTCATGTTGAGCGCAGCGAGGTCGGTGCCTGCCTGCTGTTCGGGCTCCACTTCGAAGGACTTCTCGTACTGATCAATGGCGCTCAAAGCCGAAAGCACACAAGAACCATCCGTGCCAGCCGTTGAAGATCGTGGGCCCGCATGGAGGTTGGACAGCGTGGCAGGGCCAAACACGTAGATGTCGACAATCAGCTTCAGGAGTTGGTCTGACTTGAGCAGGTGCTCCGTCGCTCGGGCGTCCGTGTGCTTCACCAGGTAGTCGCGCACGACGGCCTTGCACTGCGAAAGCGCCTCACCGCCGCTCAGCGTCTCGCGACCGCCGCCGCTGCTGCCCGCTCCCTTGGCCGCCCCACCCTCGCGCAGCGGCCCGTTTTGGTTCTGCAGGCCGTGTACAATGTCCATGCACTGCCAGAGCATGTGGCTGCTGCTCACGCCCTTGTCCAGCCAATCCTGCCGCAGCGCCTGCACGGCCGTCGCTTTCGCCTGCGAGAGGATCTTGGCGCTCTCGGCAGCCTCGCGCGCTGCGGTCTCAGCGTGCGTGCGCAGCCCTTCCAGAGATGCAGCTTGGAAACTCGTGAGCAGCTGCTGAGCCTCGGTGGCAACGGACTCCATGTACGCTCGCCGTGCCGCATCCCGCTCGGCGATGGCCGCCATGAGACGTGCCTCATCCACTGGCGATGCGACAGCCTGCTGAGACACAAGCTCCTGCTTCTCCTGCAGCAGCTTGGCAGCTTGAGAATCACGAGAGATCTGGGGCCGGGATGTCTCCGTTGCCGTCTCGCCGTGTACCTCGGACAGCACCTGCGGGCACTCCTTGAGAATCTTGGCAATGCCCTGTATCTCATCCATGTTGGCTGCACGACGCTGTGGATTCGTGTGCAGCACGTCCCACGCCCGAGCCGTGTGGGGAGGGATGTCTCCGTTGCCGTATCCATGTGTAATGGCCGCTCGGATGGATGCCACAAGTGGTCCAAAGGTGGCGACGAACGGCGGCGGGATGCCTCGGTGGCGACGAGCGCGTGCGTCGCTCAGCTTACGAAGAATCTCGGAGAGAGGCAGCTCAGGAGGAGCCTTGGTGCACTTGAGCGAAGGCTCCTCGGTCCACCTGCCTTCTGAGTACACCTTGTAAACCCAGTCGCTACCGACCTCTTCGCCGTACGGATATAGCTGAATGCACTTCGAGTTAATGTAGCCTAGGTGAGTGCCCAGATCTGCCTTGCTTTGGAACACCCACTTGCATACTGCACTCTTGCACAGGTAGCGATCGAGCCCCGCAGCATGGCGCCACACGGGGGCCCCATTTACCTCACGCCCTTCTTCGAGGGTGTAGTTTCCCAAGCACTCTGCTTGATGTGGCTCTAACGCGTGACTATCTCCCGTCAAGAAGATGACTGGCGCGAACGGGGGAAGTTCTGCCTTGGTGCACTTGAGCGAAGGCAAATCGATCCACTTCCACTTGCCTTCTTTGTACAACCTGAAAACCCAGCCGCTACCGACCTCTTCGCCGTACGGATGTAGCTGAATGCACTTCGATTGAAACCAGTTTCGGTCAGTGCCCAGTTCTGCCTTGCTTTGGAACACCCAATTGCCTACTGCACTCTTGCACAGGTAGCGATTGAGCCCCGCAGCATGGCGCCACACGGGGGCCCCATTTACCTGACGCCCTTCTTCGAGGGTGTAGTAGCCCAAAAGTCCGGCCCATTTTGCAACCGCGTGATTGTCTGCCGTCAAGACGAGCACTGAAGGCAACGTTGACATGCTTGGCCGAAAGCGACGAGGGGGCCGCACTTCGAGGCGTTCCGGATTGACGTGACTTCATTCTGTTAATACACTGCTGCTGTTCAACACAGCAGCTAACACACAACACGTACAAAGCCCAGAAGAGAAGACAATACTGTACAAGACCCCGAAACAAGGCCCCAAAGGGAGTCACATGCAGGCAGAGAGCCGAGAAACAGCCTATAAGAGAAGATCGGCGAGACCCAAATATGAACTCGGGAGGGAGCGCGCCCGCCGACATGGGCGGTGAACCCCCGAATGGGCGAGCCAGGGGGCAGCCAGTAGAGGTATACAAGCCGCCCCCTGAAGAGCGACGCTGGCTCCGTCCGTCCTCGCGCATGTCAACGACCTTGTCCTTGAACGACCCGGCATAGTCATAGAGCCGAAGTCACAACGCACCAACACGTGATCACACCGCCTACCCGCGCACGGATTCGCATCCTGTCGTGTTTACGTTCACACACGTGACAAAGAAAGTTCCAAACCCCGTTAAAATCGACGAACGCGGAGTTTCCAGTACCGGTACGCCAAGCCACAGTCGACGCTTCGTGATGACCGTCCATGTTGGGACCGGACATATGCCGACCAGAAGCGGTTCTGAGTGGGGTGAGAGGTGTGCGAAAATTGCCTGTCGCACCGAATGCGCGAGTACACTTTCACAGCATGAATGTTCCGAGTCCTTTCCCAATCGCATTCGCAGAATCATGGCCGTCTCGAGCCTCGACAAGGACGTGGCGACGCGGCTCTTCCGGATGCTCGCCGTCAACGAGCAAGCCGCCGACGCGATCAAGCGCGACCATGCGTCCTACGCAAAGATGTCACTTTTGACGCAGCAGGCGCAACTGCTGCAGCATCAGGCAAAGACGGTGATCGACAAGTGCGAGGCGAAGGCGATCAAGTTCCAAAAGGTCGAGCAGGGCGCTGAGGCGCCCGGCGACACCCGCTTGGCGATCTCCGAGGAGTATGACGAGGGCGCAAAGCGCCTCTGTACCATGCTCGCCGTGAGTGAATCCACGATCGCCTCGATCAGCACCGATCACGCGGCGTCGGCGCGGCTGTCGCTGCTCGCGGAGCAGGTAGGCCTGCTGCAGGAGCAGGCGAAGCAGGCGGTGAACGACGCGGCGCTCAACAGGCTGCTCAGCGAGATTGGCATGAGCAGTCGTACCGTGCCCGGCTCCGTCTACTACCACTACACACAGAACGGCCGGCACGTGCTCTCGCGCATCGCCAATGATGAGTGGGACAATTACGACGAGTTCCACGGCAAGTACCTGTACGACTACGACTTCACGTTCCGCAAGCTGCATGGCGACGTGAAGGATACCGAATGGTGCGCCGCCGTCATGCCGATGCCGCAGGGCCTCTACATGCCGCAGCTCGGCATGTCGCAGAAGATCAATGCGCTCAACGTGGAGCCGACGCCGCCGACGACGCACGACATGGACGCTGAGCAGCCCGCCGTGTCACCTGCCTTGGCTGCAAAGGGCGCCCTGGCCAATGCAGCCATGCGCGATGCGCCGCCGCTACCAAAACCCGTTTGTGGCGTGCAATCACGCTGGTGAGAGGTGTTGAACGCGGCGCATGAAGCACTCGGCGCGGCGCCGGAAAGCCCAAACAACACATATATCTGCACTAAAAATGCGTTGTCAATACATCCACATGTGTTGCATGGTAGAAATCTCCAGTGCGTAACTCTTCTCTTTCTCCCGTTCCACGGTCAATTTAGACCACTGTGGACCCCCCTCCGGATGCGAAGCGATAGTCCACAGCGCACAGGGAACTCGGACCGCACGCGTCGATGACCGATGAGCGATGTGATCCTTCGTTGCGGGGGCGCTTGGCGACTTTTTTACCAAAATACCTCGCCTTCGCCCTCACACTGACACGGATTCTGTTGCTGTTGTCGTCGGAGCCCGGGCCAGTCTCGAGCGAGTCCGTCTGTGCTCTGTGGATCGCAATGCTGGATCGGTGCTTATGTTCGGTGCAGGGGGGGGAGTGTGTATACTCGAGCCCGTTCATTGATGAACGGGAGGGGGGGTACCATCCTTGTACCGGCTCCCCCGGTGTCTTTTTACCGGCTCCCCCGGTGTCTTTTTACCGGCTCCCCCGGTGTCTTTTTACCAGTAGTAGGATTCCTATATGGATATGGCGCATATGGCGGAGCTCAACGCGCGGCTGCGTCGGGAGGCGGATTCGGGGATGGTGGATGCGGCAAGGGCCACCAAAAAGGAGCGGCAGCCCCCTCTGCCGCTGCCGTCGACTGCCTCGGCCGAGGCGATGGATGAGGCGAGGGCTTACGAAGCGCCGCTGGCCTATGCTGCAGATGAAGCTGCTGCGAAGGCACACGCACGAAGCACCGAGCCTAGATCTCCGGCCAAGCGCCAATGCCTGGAGCCCGTTGCGGTGTGCGCGGGCGCGTCCTCAAGCGTGGGCGCGCCAGCCGATGCGCTTGGTGCTGATGGGCCCGACCCTCGTTGGGACGATGCAGGGTTCAACGAATGGGCAGATGAAGCGCAGCTCCAATTCATTCTTCTTGGGTACTTGCGCACGCTTCGTAAGGAGGAGAAGATTCTTCCGGCAGCGCAATGGATCCCACGGCACGCCTATCACGCCGGCGCGCCACCATCGGGCGTGGAGATCTACAACGTCATCCACGTCAAGGGGACAAAAGAGCACCCGGACCCGTGGGGTGATCATCTGGCGGACCTTGTCGAGCACCTCAAAGATGCAGACGACTCTGATCTGGTCCTGATGACGTTTTGCGCGCGGCCACAACGTCACTACACAGCAGCTGGCGATGGGAGCCATACTGAATTCAATTCCAATGGTCCATGCACAGACTCGCGTCTACGTCAGACGACCGAGAGTGATGGACGGCCGTGCTGGACCGACTTGACTGTCGAGCAGGAGCGGCGCTTAAGGGCCTTTGAGGATGGACTCAAACGAACCTCTTGGAACGTTACGTATTCGGGGCTGCGTACGGTGGTGCTGCACAGGAAGCCAGAGCGGCCGTTGCCAGCAGAGCATAGAGGCAGAGCCATACACGAGAGCGTGTGGGTCACCGCAGAGCTCATGCTGGCAGCGTTTTGTCAGCGGATTGTCAACTCCTCTGACCCTGAAGTGAAGGAGCACTTCTCGGCTTCAGCGCTCATGAATCCAGTGCAGCGACTGCGTGAGGGTTACCAATCCGGCAAGCTCCGCATCACCATTGACAGTGATCTCGAGGGGATCATCATTCCGGGGCTGACACGCTCATTGGCGCGCATGGTGCCAGTGCGAAAAGACGACAGCGGCTTCCGTGCCTTCTGCATCCAATCACGTATCGGTTGGATCAAGGTTGGCTTCATCCGACGCTTCGTGTCAGCGCACCAGCGACGGGCACAGGACGAGGTGCTTCTCTTCCCGCGACGCCAAGAGCTGCCTCGCGGCAGCTTTTATGAGGGCATGCCGCCAGAGAATCGGCGCCGCTTTGCTGTGAGCCATGGCTGGGCCTGTGAAAACCACCCCACGCCGAGCAGCGAGCGCATCCACCGACTCGCACTAGCACTCAAAACAGCACACGCGGATGACGACGATGCGGTGTTTCTCGACTACGCCAGCCTCTTCCAGAATCCCCGCTTCGGAACTCGCCTTGGCCTTCCGCCGCAGCGCGATCGGACGGCAGGCGAGAGCAAGTGCTTCCGCACGGCGCTCTTCGAGATGTCGCGCATGTTCGCCTTCGGTGGAGTTAAAGTCATCGTCCTGCCTCAGCTCGAACGCTGGCAGGACTTTCCAGCAGTGTTGGGATCACAAAACGCGCCAGTTCCCGAGTTCAGCGAGGTCAAGAATCGCGCCTGCGAGAAGTCTGACCTGTGGGGCTGGATCAACGCCGTGCCCTACGAAAATCGCGGCTGGTGCGCCGCCGAATTCTCGTGTGCGCTCAAGGCGGGAATCATCGCCAACTTGGAAGATCCTGACGTGCAGCGCGTCCTCCACGCTCGGGCTTGGCCGCAAAACGTGGACGAGTACCAGAAGATGATGGACGACCCCGCGATTGAGTTCACGGACAAGGGCGACAGCGACTTTGTCGCCTACCTGTTCTTCAAGATGTCTTTCGATCTGAGCGCTGCCCAGCATGGTCAGCCGAGCGGCGCCCATGGCCCATAATCTTCAAGAACAAGCTTGGCCGTGCGACCAAAAAGCAAATCTCATCGTGAAACATCCATCCACGTAATTGGAGAACCTGTAGATTGCCGTACTGAGAGAGAAGAGGTTGCCTACTTGCCTTATGTATGCTTGGGGGGGCACGGTGCATTTCGAGGGATGAATGCCTGCTTGATGTGGTGGGGATTTCACAATGCATGCCTGCATGTTTTTATGCCTCATGCTGATGGCTTCAAGCCTTCAACGCCTCGACACTTGATGCGCTTAGTGTATAGGACATGATGACGATTAATTGATGAACGGGAGGGGGCGGGGGATGGGGGGAATACGGCGGAGGCGTATGCAGATATGCTGCTCACGTTTCAGGTTCCATGGGAATCTCAAAATTGTTTGGTGTGCTTTCCGAACGATCTCAGAACATGTACCGTAGTTCAAACGGGAGGCGAGGCACGGTCTCCGTCTCGTCACTCGTGGGTGATCTCGTTGTGTGAGATTCGCGTACCGTACTGTACTGTACGATCCAGCGCGAGTGGCTCAGCTTACCGCCCACCCCTCACAAGGATAGGAGCCGGACTGGCCAGGCCAACCGGAGGGCGCGCGCGCATCTGCCCGAGAGCCTCTCGGAACACTTTGGTGGTGAGGTGGTTGCCTCGCCATGTCTACCACCGATTCTGTGGCCCTGTTACGATATGTTGTCGTAGACGGCCCCGTCGGTCACACCTCCGTCCATTGCGATAGAGGCCCTCGTGCTTGGGGGTCCGGAGAGTGTGCGCGTTTGTGTTTCACAGCAGCAGCAGCCAGCGCGAATCGCGAATCCTCACAGAACACAGGCTTCACGGACCAGTCTTTTCGATGGGCGCGGGTGCCTCGGCTTTGTCCGTCGAGAGCCCAGACGCGGACATCAAGGCCGCGTACGAAGGTGCATCGGCAGATGAGCGGTCGGCCTTCCTCGTCAAAGTGGGCGATCAAGAAAAGATGAAGCTGGAAAGCCTCGGCCTTGACGTCTCGAAGGCAGCTCAGTCTGGAAACGAATCCGCGAACACCAATAACGTCCCTAATTACGAACCCAATGACCCACCGTATTTGGTGGAGCTCAACGCACGGCTGCGTCGGGAGGCGGATTCGGGGATGGTGTCAGCGGCAAGGGAGGTGGCAGCCCCCCAAAAGGAGCAGCCGCCCCCTCCGCCGCTGCCGTTGACTGCGCTTGGTGCTGATGGGCCCGACCCTCGTTGGGACCATGCAGGGTTCAACGAATGGGCAGATGAAGCGCAGCTCCAATTCATTCTTCTTGGGTACTTGCGCACGCTACATAAGGAGGAGAAGATTCTTCCGGCAGCGCAATGGATCCCACGGCACGCCTATCACGCCGGCGCGCCACCATCGGGCGTGGAGATCTACAACGTCATCCACCTCTGGGGGACAAAAGAGCACCCGGACCCGTGGGGTGATCATCTGGCGGACCTTGTCGAGTACCTCAAAGATGCAGACGACTCTGATCTGGTCCTGATGATGTTTTGCGCGCGGCCACAACGTCACTACACAGCAGCTGGCGATGGGAGCCGTACTGCATTCAATCCCAAAGGTCCATACACAGACTCACGTCTACGTCAGTCGACCGAGAGCGATGGACGGCCGTGCTTGACCGACCTGACTGTCGAGCAGGAGCGTCGCTTAAGGGCCTTTGAGGATGGAAGCAGTCGAACCTTTTGGAGCGTCACGTATTCGGGGCTGCGTACGGTGGTGCTGCACAGGCATAGCGACAGAGCCATACATGAGAGCGTGTGGGTCACCGCAGAGCTCATGCTGGCAGCGTTTTGCCAGCGGATTGTCAACGCCTCTGACCCTGAATTGAAGGAGCACTTCTCGGCTTCAGCGCTCATGAATCCAGTGGAGCGACTGCGTGAGGGTCACCGTTCCGGCACGCTCAAAATTGAGAGTGATCTCGAGGGGATCATCATTCCGGGGCTGACACGCTCATTGGAGCGCATGGTGCCAGTGCGAGTAGACGATAGCGGCTTCCGCGCCTTCTGCATCCAATCACGTATCGGTTGGATCAAGGTTGGCTTCATCCGACGCATCGTGTCGGCGCACCAGCGACGGGCACAGGACGAGGTGCTTCTCTTCCCGCGACGCCAGGAGCTGCCCCGTGGCAGCTTTTATGAGGGCATGCCGCCAGAGAATCGGCGCCGCTTTGCTGTGAGCCATGGCTGGGCCTGTGAAAACCACCCCACGCCGAGCGCCAAGCGCATCCAACGACTCGCACAAGCACTCAAAACCGCACGCGCGGATGACGACGATGCGGTCTTTCTCGACTACGCCAGCCTCTTCCAGAATGCCCGCTTCGGAACCGGCCTTGGCCTTCCGCCGCAGCGCGATCGGACGGCAGGCGAGAGCAAGTGCTTCCGCACGGCGCTCTTCGAGATATCGCGCATGTTCGCCTTCCGTGGAGTTGAAGTCATCGTCCTACCTCAGCTCGAACGCTGGCAGGACTTTCCAGCAGTGTTGGGTTCACAAAACGCGCCAGTTCCCGAGTTCAGCGAGGTCAAGAATCGCGACTGCGAGCGGTCTGCCCTGTGGGGTTGGATCAACGACGTGCCTTACCATAATCGCGGCTGGTGCGCCGCCGAATTCTCGTGTGCGCTCAAGGCGGGTATCATCGCCAACTTGGAAGATCCGGACGTGCAGCGCGTCCGCAACGCTCGGGCTTGGCCAAAAACCGTGGAAGAGTACCAGAAGATGATGGACGACCCCGCGATTGAGTTCACGGCCAAGGGCGACCGCGACTATGTCGCCTACCTGTTCTTCAAGATGTCTTTCGATCTGAGCGCTGCCCAGCGGGGTCAGCCGAGCGGCGCCCATGGCCCATAATCTTCAAGAACAAGCTTGGCCGTGCGACCAAAAAGCAAAACTCATCGTGAAACATCCATCCAGTCATTGGAGAACCTGTAGATTGCCGTACTGAGAGAGAAGAGGTTGCCTTATGTATGCTTGGGGGGCACCGTGCATTTCGAGGGATGAATGCCTGCTTGATATGGTGGGGATTTCACAATGCATGCCTGCATGTCGTGGCCTCATGCTGTTGTCTTCAAGCCTTGTTCAACGGCCTCGACACTTGATGAGCTTAGTGTCTCGTTGGAGGGGGCGACACAACCGTGTTCGTATGTAAGTCGGAGGTGGGTGGGTGTGGTAGCGATCTTGCCCCACGGTCGTCGTGGCGCTATGGCCGCTTGGGGGGGCACGCGCGGCGCGGGGCATTTCGACCATTCGAGGGATGAATGCCTGCTTGATGTGTACTTGATGTGTACTTGATCGGATGTGGCTAGGATGTGGCGGGGGGGATTGGTGATGCGGTGAGCCCCGATTACGGCGTAGAGACGCAGCAGCTCTAGCCACTGCGCGGAGAGAATTGAGAAAGGCAGTGCACACTGACCCACGACAGCACTGACGATCAGACTCGACCGTCTCGAAGCGGCGAAGCACTGAGACTTAACTGAGACTCGAGCGCGGTGAATGTCTCGCTTCTCGTCTCGGGCTTCTGCCTTCTCTCGTAGAGACTAGAGTCTGTGAGAGTCTCTATATTCATTCTATGAGAACAGCTACAACTTATATAGCGAGTATTGATTTTTTGTGACGATTTGTGATGTGAGCTCCCTGAACTCCCACCGTCGTCACATGCGTTGCTGATCCTCGGCGGCGCGCCGGTGCATGCGGAGCATCTGCTCTTGTTGGCTGAGCACCGCCTTGAGGTTGACAAGCTGCACCGTGAGCGACGAAGCCTCCGCCGCCTTGGCCTCGAGCTGCGCACTGAGCATAGCCTCGCGATCGCCCATTCCGCCACCAGCAGCGCCATCGCGGGAGCGGCCCTGCTCGGCGAGGCCTCCTCCTCCGCCGCCGCCGCCGGAGCCCCCGCCAAACAGACTCTCGAAAAAGCCAGCGCCGCCAGCGCCGCCAGAAGCAGCGCCGCCAGCGCTCGCGCCAGCGCCGCCCGAGCGAGCCTGCTCGTCGCGCATCTGGAGCTCGCGGTGGAGCTCCGCCAGCTGCTGCTGCAACGCCGCCACCTGCTTGCGCGACATGACCACGTCATTGTCGCCGACGCCGCGCGCCCGGCGCAGCGCCTCGAGCTCGGCCAGCTCGGTTGCATGGACATGGGCGAGCTCCTTACGGATCGCATCCCGCGTCTTCTCCTCGAAGGCCTCTCGCTCGAGCCGCTCGCGCTGCCGTTGGTTCTGCGTCTCGACGACGCTGAGCTGGCTCGCGCGAGATTCCTTGAAGTGCGCAAGCTCGGCCTGTCGGATGCGATCTTGTGCATCGAGCTCCGTCCTGCGAAGCGATGCCTCGAGCGACGCGATGCGCGCCTGTGCCTCGAGACGCGCCTCCGAGCGCACCTGACGAGGGAGGCAATTATGGGTCATCAGTGATCATCAGAGGTCATCAGAGGTCATCAGAGCTCGAGACGCGCCTCCGAGCGCACCATGTCGACACGGCGCGCCTCCGCCTCGCGACCCGCCAGCGCGAGTCGGAGCTGAGCTGCGAGCGCATCACGCTCCTCCATGGCCCGAAGCACGCTCCCCGCGTTCCCGTGCAGCCGGCTCGCGAGCACATGCGCGCGCCATGCGTGGAAGAGCTGTCGAGTCCAGCCGCGTGAACGGTGGACCTCAAAGGCGGTGAGCAGCTTGCTCAGTCGAGCCGCCGCGCCCTTCTCGGCCCGCTCTTCTTGCGCGTGCAGCATCTCATCGCGCTCGCGTGTCAGGGCAGACGTCCTCGCAAGCTCATGCCACGCATGCAGGATCCGTTGCACGGAGGCCCCGATCATCACCTTGAGGACCCGGCTCGCCATCTTCTCCTTATGGGCTGAGAAGAGCTCCTTCTGGAGCCGAGTCTCGGCGGCGCGCTCGTCCGCCGCCGAACGGCGCCTCTCGAGCTCACGAGCTCGAATCTCCCCTCGAACGAGATGGCTCCATGCGCTGAAGACGGCGCGTTGACCGATGCAGCCGGCCACGCCGTGTAGGAGCCTCTTCGCCGCTTTCAGAGTCCTTCTCTCGAGCACCAGCTCCACCCTCTCTCGCTCCCGCTCATCCCTCTCTTGCTGGGTGAGGGTGGCCCAGGCACGAAAGGTGGCACGCAGGCCGATGCCGAAGGCGACGAGGACGCCCAGCTTGCGAGCCAGCGTCTCCTTTTGAACCATCGCCTTCTGCTCGGCCGCCAGTTTCTGGTGCTCTTGCGCTGCGGCCGCAGCACGCGCCGCACGCGCCGCCGCCGTCTCGTTCTCGAGCTGCGAGCGGAGGGCCGCATTCTCTTGCCGGTAGGCCTCGAGGGCGGTGGAGCGGCTAAGGGCCTCGAGGCGCATTGCGCCAATGGACTCGCCTGATGAGGGAGGCAATCAGAGGTCATCAGAGGTCATCAGAGGTCATCAGAAGTGATCAGCCACTGCTGATCGAGGCGCATCAATGGACTCGCCTGTAATGGCCTTCTGCTGCTCGATTTGGCGAGCGAGCTGCTTGGACTGATCCTCGGCGGTACGGCGCACCTGATGAGGCAGTAATCAGGCAATAATGAGGCAGTAATGAGGCAGGCCATCAAGGATCCTCGGCGGAACGGCGCACCTGATGAGGCAGGCCATCAAGGAGCTCATTACAGGCCCTCAGCGGGCAATCACGCTCATCCATGGCGCGGCCACGAGCTGTCATTGCTCATCAACGCACCTGGTCCGCCGCGGCGACAAGCTGTGCCGCACGCTCCCTCGATGCGAGCAGCCGCTGCGTGCGAGCGTAGCGTGCCCACGCGCTGAGGACGATGCGCACGAGACGCTCGCGCGCGCCGTGCAAGAGCTTCTCGGCGGTGACCGTACGCATCTGGAGCCAGCGCTGCAGCTGGTTCTCGTGTGCCTCCTCGGCGCTCAAGGCAGCCTCCTCCCTGTCGAGTTTGCGGAGCTCCTCCTGCTCGCTGAGCTCCGAAGTGGCCTCGGTGAGCTGCGCCTGGCACCTTGCAAGAGCGGCCTCGGCCTCATCCAAATTGCACTGCGCATCGCTCAGGTCAGCCTGCAGCTTCGCGACCTCGGCTTTGGCAGCCTCGAGCTCCCTCTCATGCGCGCGCCTCTCATGCGCACGATCGAGCTCCGATCTCTCGAGCTCGCCCAATCTCCGCTGCATCCTCGCGAGCTGCTCGGGCGAGGTGGCCTGCTGGTGCGCCGAGAGCATCTGCAGCTGCTGCTGCAGGCTGAGCACCTCCGCCTGCTGCTGCTGCACCTGCTGCATGAGCGCAGCCCCTCGCGCGTGGGCGGCCTGCGTCGCGACACTCGCCTCGGCGGCCTCGCGACGCGCCTCGGCTAGCTGTGCCTTCCACGCCTCCTCGGCTGCGAGACGGCGCCGCTCGCGCTCCTGCACGTCGCCATACCGGTGCCCCTTTTCATCGGCGAGCCTTTGCTCGAAGCTCCTCTGCTGCTTCCCCTTTTCGTCCTCGAGCTCGGCCACTCGCCGCTGAAGCGCGCCTAGCTCGGCGGCGTGAGTCTGGCTCGCCTCGTCCACCTGCGCCGCCGCGAGCGAGCGCGCCACCTTCACCTCGGCCTCGAGCTCGAGGAGGCGCTTCTTGTAGCCCTCTCTCTCTTGGGCAGCCTCGCCGCTGTTCGCCTCGCGTTGCCTTTTGTGGAAGGCGCGCACCATCGCCTTCTCCTCGTCGAGAGCTTCGCGCACCTGTGGAGGAATGCAATCGGGGACGCCATCGGAGTCGCACTCGATCGCACTCTGAGGACTGATGAGGGACGCCATCAAGTCGGCACTCAACCAGGGCAATCACGCTCATCAGGGGGCTGATGAGGGAGGCCATCGAGGGAGGATGAGGGAGGCCATGAAGTCGGCACGAAACCAGGGCAATCACGCTCATCAGCCGCACACACACACACACACACACACCTCGCGAAGGTGGTTCATCTTCTCAGCGAGGGCGGCAAGATCCGTGCGCTCATCTCCAGCGCTCGTGAGCGCCTCGAGCACGGCCATCAGCTTCACAATGCGCCGCTCGTGCGTCTCCATCTCGCGAGCTCGCTGCGCCTCCACCTCGCCCACCTTCTTCTCGCCAGTGCCTCGCAGACCGCGTATCTCGTCCTCGAGCTCCCGCAGACGCTTCGCCTGCGACGCCTCACGCTCGCGCACCTGCTGCAGCTCCATCTGCTGCAGCTTGTGCTGTGAGGCCGTCTTAAAGTTGCGTACCTCGTCCTGCAGCAGGTTCACCTTACTGCGGCTCGCCTCGCGCTCGCCAAGCTGATCGAGCTCCCATCGCAATCTCTCAATCTCCGCGGCCTTATCCCGCTCGCCATCCTGAGCTCGCTTGAGCTCGGACTTGTAGATGCGGCCCTGCTGCTTGCGGCCCTCCTCGGCGCGCTCCGCGGCCCGGGCCACATGACGGAGCTTCTCCTTGAGCACTTGCACCTGAGGAGGGAGGCACTTGGGAGCAAATCAGGGAGCAATCAGGGAGCAATCATGGAGCAACCAGGCGGATTCCGAGCGCAATCCAGTGCAATCCCTCCCTTCCAATCCAGTGCAATCGAGTGCAATCCCTTCCAATCCAGTGCAATCGAGTGCAATCCAGTGCCATCCAGTGCCATCCAGTGCCATCCAATGCCACTACCTGCCCCTCGAGTGAACCGGCGCCCTCGCCTAGGTCGCCCAACACGCCGCCCCAGTCAAAGGCACCTCCGTCGTCGAGGAGCAGCTGGGCATTGCCGTTAGGCGAGCCGCCAGAGCCTGAAGAGGCACCGAACCCAAAGCCGCCTGAGCATGTCGCCGAGCCGACGCCGCCTCCCACGCCGCCGCCGCCGCTGGCGCCGCCGCCGGCACCGCCGCCTAGGGCGGATGAGAAGGCGGCGCGCGACACGCTGCTCACGTGTGCCGAGGCCGGTGGGCGCGGCAGGCCCGTCCTCGGATCGACAGCCGGCGGCGGCGGCAGCGAGGGCCAGAACTCGGGAGATTGCGGCAGATGGCCGGACGACTGGCCGATGCCATATAAGGGAGGCGATCTCGGCAACTCAATCGGTGGGGGGGGTGAAGTTCCCTTGAGCTGCATCCCAAGCTCCCGTGCCTCCCTCGCGAGGGAGGCGCCGTCCCAAGCGCCCAGGCTCGCGAACGCAGGCGCCGTACCAGGCACTTGCTCGTCCGCCCACGCCCGTGCCGCTCCGTACGCGCTGTGCGGCTCGGCGATTGCATCTCGGCTGAGCTCGGCGCTGAGGGCTCGGCCGAGCGGCGCCGTGGCCGAACCGTTGAACCGGCCGGCCGCCGCGCCGCCCTGAGCGCCCGAGACAGCGCCCGAGCCGCCGCCGAAGGACGCACGTGGCGGCCGGTGCTTCTGGCGCGCGCCGTACTGAGCGTCGCCGCCCCCCTTCGTTGGGGTCGCGTCCGCCCCGAGCTTGGGCGCCGTGCTGGGCGCCCCTGGTTTGGGCGGCGTCGCGTCGCGCTTCTTGTCGACGGAGCTGGAACGTGCCTCGTGTGCGAGGTTGCGCGTGGCGACGTTCACCACCGCGCGCGCGCGCGACGCAAAGTGTAGCGTCGAGAGGGACTCGTGCAGCGACGAGATCGAGGGCGAGATGGTGCACAGCATGACGCAGAGCGCGGATCCACCCAAACTCTCCTTGAGGAGGTGGGTCAATTTCGAGTTGCGATAGGGCACGTGCGCGGCTGAGTCCTTACCGGTAGCTGACGAGGCGCCGCCCTGAGCGCCGCCCGCCGCTCCCGGCGGTGGCGGCGGCTGCTGCGGCGGCTGCTGCTGCTGCTGCTCGGCGAGCGTCTTGATGACCAGTCCGAGGGTCGTGAGGCTCTGGTTGATCGCGATCGCCTCTTGCTGACGCGCGGGCGCGTCGCCCGCGTCCTTGTACCGCTCCGAGCCAGCGAGATCGACGAGGTGCGCGCGCGAGGTGACTGTCTTGCCGCCTCCCGCGCGCGAGCGGGCGGGCAGCGTCAGCGCAAGCGTGAGCAGCGCGTGCGAGCGCGACGAGTGCGCATTCATCTTGGTCGCGGCCGTGATGCGCGCACCTTCCGCCTTGGCGAGCAGTTGCAGGAGCTCCTTCGCGGATTGCACGCGCGGCTCGCTGAGACCTTGGACGTGCACGCCCTTGGCCTCCGAGCGGCGCAGGCGAAGCTCCGCCTTCGAGCTCGGATCGAGCAGGTCGAAGAAGGTCTCGTTGTGCAGCTGGCAGTAGCTCACATGCACCTTGGCTCCCGGGATCGCGCCCACGCGCTCGAAGAGCTCGGCGCCAAAGCGCGGGATGATGCCCGCCGCGCGCGCGCGCTCGGCGGGCGAGGCTGTCTCGTCGCTGCTGCCCATCATGCTGAACGTCTTGCCGCTGCCCGTCTGGCCGTAGGCCAGGATCGTGCAGTTGAAGCCGTCGAAGAGCGCCGCCATCGGGCTGGCGACGAGCTCCGTGTACACCTCGTGCTGCGCCGCCGATTCGGCAAAGCACGCGTCGAACGTGAACGTCGCCTCCTCCTCACCCGAGGTCACCGTCACTGTCGTGTTCGACGGCATAGCGATGCACGGCTCGCCATCGGCCGGCGTGGACGGCCGGCATCGCACGGCGACCCGTACGGGCAGCCGCGCCGCCGCGGAGGTGGCGTCGCCCGAGCCCATGGGTTACGGACGTCTCCTGTGGCACGTCTCGACCTAGACTGACTCCGTCTGCACCGTCGATGTCCGCTGTACCTCCACCCCTCAAAATGGACGGCGCCTCAACCCAAGCCGTGCGGAAAAGCTCCAAGTGCGTTGAAGAGGTGCTCGCAAAACCCCTTTTTTTCTGGTTCACGACGGGGCATCTCGTTTTTTGGTGCATCGGCGCCCTCGCCGCTTCCGCCACCGCCGCCGGTTCCGCTGCCAGCGCCGATGCCGTCGACACCGCAACAACCAACATTGTCGGAAGATGAGGAGGTCGCCGCGCTGCGCGCGCTGCTGAACAGTGGCCCTCGGACCAACCGCGCACGGCCCCCAGCCCTCTCCCCGAACAAGTCGCCGGCACGGCCCGGCGCCGCCGCCAGCGGGGACCAGGCGGCACGGCTGCTGGAGCTCCTGCAGGACAAATCGGGGCTCGACCAGGCGAGGCCGATGCTCGAGGCCGAGCTGCGCCAGCGCGAGGCGACCAAGGGCCCCAACTCGCCCGAGACGCTCCTTAGCGTCACTTGTCTCGCGATGCTGCTTCAGGCCAAGGGCGAGCTTGCGGAGGCGCGCCCACTCTACGAGCGCGCGCTCATGGGCTTCGAGAAGCAGTACGGGCCCAACCACCGCGACACGCTCATCGCGGTCAACAACCTCGCGGTGCTCCTCAAGTCGATGGGCCAGCTAGACGCGGCGCGGCCGCTCTACGAGCGTGTGCTCGCGGGCGACGAGCAGCAACTCGGGCCGAGCCACCCGCACACGCTCGACAGCGTGTATAACCTGGCGCGACTGCTGCATGCGGAGGGCAAGACTGCGGAGGCCATCCCGCTCTTCCAGCGCGAGCTCGCCGGCTGCGAGCAGCAGTACGGCATCACGCACAACGAGACCAAGACGTCAGCGGCCAACCTATATAATCTCCATCTCGAGCTCGGGCAGACGAAGCCGGCGGAGGCGCTGCGCGTCAAGTACGCGCTCGGCTGAGCGCGTGCGAGCACTCAGGCGGGTGCGGCACGCATGCACGTGAGTGAGTAAGAGCACGGTGCTTTCCTCAGAATGGCACCCGGCTCGGCCGTGGAGACGGTTATGGAGACGACGCACATGCGTGAAACCTCAGGTGCAGGTGTATGGACGCGGCGGGCGGCGCTGGGGAGGCGTGTTGTCCACCCCCCCCGATGCACTGTCATGTGGACCGATCGAAGGCTCTTATTGCGAAGTAGCGTCGTGTGCCGGCGGGGACCGCGTCCGGGACCCCGGGCGACAACTACGTGCGAGAAAGGAAAGCATGCGTTATCCGTTTCGTATTAACGAGATTCTTTATTTTGTTTAATACGCGATACGCCCCCGGTCCGCGCGGTCGACGTGTCGGTGTTGAAGGCACCCGGGTCAACCCGGCGGGAGGCCTCGCGGCGGGCCGGAGCCCCGGACGCGCCTCGCACGGGGCGCCGTCGCTCTGCTCGTACTCGGCTCGCTGGCTCGCTGCCCCCGATAGTAGTGCAGCTCTAGGCTGGGAGGGATATTGTTTCTTCTCCGATCTGCTGATCTCGTGAACCGCACTGTCCGGCGCGGGTTGGGGGCCGCGGTGCGGTGTGGTGCACGCGCACAACGGCGCGTCAGCGTCGAACGCGCGTGATGAGGCGCCTCATCACAGCGGACGCTAGCGTTAGCGTAAGTGAGTGCTGCGGCTCGGGCGGCCCAGCTCAGTGGCCCCGGTGCTCACACGACGGAGTGGCGTGACGCCCTTGGCCGTGTGGAGCACTGGGGTGATGCGCGCCGCCGCCGACGAGCTGTGGGATGAGCTGTGGCTCCGTTTGAGGCATGCGGCCTCCACGTACTCAGCGCTACTGACCGCTAGGAAGCCCGACGAGACGAGCATCATGCCGAGGAGCAACGAGCCGTTGAGCCGCGCGCGGCCGCGCAGCACGTCGGAGGCCAGCGCAAGTGGGATGGAGAGCGACAAGCCGACCGTCGCCACGAGCGGCGACGAGAGGAGCATCGCCTTGGCGAGGAGCAATCAGACGTCATCAGAGGCAATCAGACGTCATCAGAGGCAATCAGACGTCATCAGAGGCAATCAGACGTCATCAAGGGGCCATCCGGTGCGAGCATCACCTTGGCGAGGAGCACATTCGAGAGCAATCAAGAGCAAACAAGAGCAATCAAGAGCATCACCTTGGCGAGGAGCACATTCGAGAGCAATCAAGAGCAATCAAGAGCAATCAAGAGCATCACCTTGGCGAGGAGCACATTCGAGAGCAATCAAGAGCAATCAAGAGCAATGAAGAGCATCACCTTGGCGAGGAGCACATTCGAGAGCACGGTGCCGAGGATCGCGTTGAGAGCGAGCGCGAGCATCGTACTACTGGAGGGCAGCGCGAAGAGCTCCCAGTGGAGCAGGTGGAGCAGTGGTAGCCCGACGGCCGTGATGACACTCGTACTCAGCCCTATCAGGCCGAAGAGGTAGGGCATCGGCAGGGCTGACTCGTCGGGCAGCTCACGCTTGAGCTGGGCAGCATACCCTCCGTATAGCACCGCAGACACGAGCGAGATCGCATTGCCCTGGAGCGGCCGGGAGCCATATGCGCCGACGCTGACGCCGCCACCCTGGAGCATGCGCAGGCCATGCGCACCGGCGCCGCTGCCACCGCCGCTACTGCTGCTGCTGCTGCCGGCGGCGCGCGCGCCGCCGCCGCCGTAGCGCACGACGACGAGCACGCCGCAAAAGGAGATGATGGTGGCAAGGAGCTTGACGGGTCCGACGCGCTCACGTAGGAACAGCACCGAGAAGAGCAGCGTCCACAGAGACGACGACGCCGCGATAAGCGTCACCGACGAGACCGTCGACATCTCGAGCCCCAGAATGAAGCACAGCTGCGACGCGAAAAATAGCAGGCCAACGCGCGCGCCAACTGCGAGCTCGGCGAGCGGGCCGAGCGGCGCGGCGCGGAGCGACTCGTCGCCCAGGCGGGAGGTGTCACCGCTCGCGCCGTGCACGAGTTCGTATTTGCTGCGGCAGCCGCACAGCGCGGCCCAGAGCTTCGCCGTGCGCTGCGGGTAAAAGGGAAGGTACACGTTGAGCATCGCCATCGAGAAGTATGTGACGAAGTAGGGCTTCTCGTAGTGATCGGACTCGAAGACGAAGTGCTGCATCGCCACAGACGAGGCGGTCCACAGCACGACGACGAGCAGCACGAGCAGCGCGCCAAGCACCCTCGGCGAGCACGGCAGCCGCAGCCTAGCAATGGCGCGCAGCAGCCGGACCGTCAGGGCAATGACCGTCACCACAAAAAGCCCGACGACCGCGAGCGCGAACTTACGAAACGGGGACTCGCCGCCGCCGTCGTCCATGTGAAGTCGAGACTACCGGGTACCCAAAAATGGGGCAATTTTTCCGTGTTGGGGAGAAAGGAAAAGGGGGGGGCGCGCGCAGCGCGCGGGGGCGCGGAGCGCCCGAGGGCGCCGCCGGAGGCGGCGCCGGAGGCGCGGCAATGCGCCGGAGGCGCATAGGAACTTATAGATACGACTGGGAGCGATTTCATCACACACATTGCCGCATCCACAGACCTGCCCGAGCATGGTGCATGCATGTGCTCAACACAGTGACTTGGGATGGCGTGCTTCTCTGTGTTGTATGAATCCATACGGTCCCTAGACTTGATCTAGGGCCCTCCAGCTATGTGCTGTCTCGCGATCCTTGGAGATGTTCATCGAAATTGACCTTAGACAATAAGTAGCTCGAGATGCGAGACGTAGCCGGAATTTGATGCACATTTCCAAGGATCGAGAGATAGTGCATAGCTGGAGGGCCATAGATCGAGTCTGAGGATCATATGGTGTCATACGACACCGAGAAGCACGCCATCACAGGTCGCTCTGCATGCCCCTAGTACCGAGATGCGACCGAAACGCGACGTCACAGGTCGTACTCGGGGTCACAATGTGATATCTGAGTGGCGAGAGTGACCTGTACTGGCGTGATTCTCTGTGTTGCATGAGTCCATACGGTCCCTAGACTCGATTTAGGGCCCTCCAGCTATGTGCTGTCTCGCGATCCTTGGAGATGTTCATCGAAATTGACCTTAGACAATAAGTAGGTCGTAAAGGTCGACATTCGAGCTGTAGCCGGAATTGGATGCACATCTCCAAGGATCGAGAGATAGTGCATAGCTGGAGGGCCATAGATCGAGTCTGGGGATCATATGGTGTCATACGACACCGAGAAGCACGCCATTACAGGTCGCTCTGCATGCCCCTAGTACCGAGATGCGACCAAAACGCGACCTCACAGGCCGTACTCGGGGTCACAATGTGACATCTGAGTGGCGACAGTGACTTGGGATGGCGTGGTTCTCTGTGTTGTATGAGTCCATACGGTCCCTAGACTCGATTTAGGGCCCTCCAGCTATGTGCTGTCTCGCGATCCTTGGAGATGTGCATCGAAATCCGGCTTCGCCTCGAATATCGACCCGTGTGAACGTTTGGCCACACAGCTCCACAAATCGAGCTCCAAAACACTTTCTCTCGCCTGTAATCGATAAAGTGTCTCTTATAGAGTGGTGTGCGATCCTAAGTTAAAGAGTGATCGACGTATGACGCACACTGCA
>Ga0210242_100089_pt1 | contig 66050 bp, 47 predicted proteins | sample ChrtobMeP5a_16mM_FD_155445 | JGI IMG/M metagenome (GOLD analysis project Ga0210242, IMG submission 155445) | Chrysochromulina tobin associated microbial communities from unialgal haptophyte culture, Seattle, Washington, United States - P5a_16mM | ecosystem: Host-associated > Algae > Haptophytes >... | reverse complement strand
AACGAGCCGTGATGACCTACTCTATCCGCTTCGGTGATAGTCTGCCCTTCCGTGCCACCCACGTCGTTCAGAGGGGGGGCGTCCGAACGCGGCACTAGTGTGTGTAGAGTATCGCACGGCCCGATGTCGTTTCAGTAACGCACGGTAGGGACCGGTAGGGTTTTGTGGATTCAAGCAGGCACTCGACCTCTTCAGTCCAACGCCGTGCGCTCCGACCGCACGCGCATCGACGACACTGAGTTGGGCCTCTCGACAATCACCCCCCCGGCCTACAGCTATTCCCACGGTCAATCGCGCTGCCTGGCCTGCTGATCCTCTTGTGCTGACCCTGATCGTACAGCGTGTACGGAGTGTATGATGAGGCTCCTAAGCTGATAACACCCATGCTCGCCGGGTGCATGATGTCAATGCTGACGGGCGCCACTTTGGCGCTCAGAGATCCTCGCCAGTCAACCGGGAACAAGCGTGGCTCGAAGGGATCTGATTGCGAGCGTCGCGCCACCCCGGCGCTACTGGGACGCTTGCTGACGACACGCGTTGCAATTGCGTACCAGAAGCCGGTGGGTAGGTAGTCGTACGTCACGATGCGCGCGTCGCGATCGGGCCAATCGACGTCGCCCAGACGCTGAAGTGGATCACGCAGCATGTACACTCCCTGCACCACCTCTCCACGGTACAGGGAGAATTCACTGCCGAGGCTGCTACTGCTGCTGCTGCTGCTGCTGCTGCTGCTTGAGCCGCTCCTCCTGCCTTGTCGATTTGCAATCACCTCAGCGAGGTCGCCGACGGTTGAGGATATTGGAAGACGAACGGTGAAATCCATGACACTCCACGTGCGGCCGCGGATGGATATTGGGATTGGCTCATCATTTGGCGTGTGCTGCATCATCGGCCTCAGCGGCACTGCCGTTGGTACATACGCGTCTTTCTTTTTGGCGCCGCCACCGCCGCCCTTCTTACCCTTCTTGGCCATCCGCCAACATGCGGAGGAAAAGCAGCGCGAGTGCGGAACGAGTCGCGGAAAACTTGTGTGAAACGACAAACGCGGAAACGTGCCCTCCCCTCGCACTTACACAGAGTCTTTCTCACCTTAGTTACAGGCCGTAGTTTCTGGACATCGCGCCGATCCTTGCTGCCGCGCAGTGGCGCGGACACGTCGACGCAGTGCCGCACACCTCCGTGTGATTCGTTTTCCGGGCCGTCTTCCGGGCCGCGACTAGCGCGGAGGGCCTCGGCCGCTCATCCGGCATGCGCGTCGGCATCGTGCGCGGCGCCGAGCGGCTTCTTGATCGTCACGTAGAGCGTCTCAGGCTCTCGCACCTCCTGCTCGAGCCAACAGCGCGTCGGGTCCTCGCGCTTGCCCTTCTGCCGGCGCGCGGTGGCGACCACCTCAGCGGCCTCGACGGCCTCCCGGAAGCTTGGCGGCAGGTCGGGCCCGAGCCGCGACGAGTGCGTCACCGCCTCCTTTGGGATTCCCGCCTTCGCCGCGCATGCAACGAACTCTTCAAAGTCGTACACCCACCGGTGCTCGTAGTTGCGGAAGATGTTGTTGACGATGGTCGCGGCGGTGTATGGCGGGCCAAGCTTTCCCATCGGCGGGAAGCGCGCCGCGTGCTCCTGGAGGAAGTTGTTCTCCTTGCGCTGGACGTAGCCTACCAGATACTTTTCGAGGTCGGGCGTTGTGACGCGCATGATGCCGCCGGGCCTTAGCACGCGGTACATCTCACGCAGGAAGGTGGCGCCGTCCATGGGTAGGATGTGCTCGAACATGTGCTCCGAGTACACGATGTCGAAGGAGCCATCCTCGAACGGCCAGCGGTGGCCTGCGTCCTGACGCAGGATGTACCGGCCCGTGCGCCAGTCCTCGCACACGAAGCCCACAGGCAGCCGCGTGTAGACGAAATCGGCGTTGAGCCAGCCGTCGCCACACTTGTTCCACCAGTCGCCTCCGACTTGCAGGAAGCGGATGCCGTACTCAGCCAGCTCAGCCCCCGTCACATTGGTCCCTTCGACGCGGCCCTGAGGGCTGTCGCCACCCGGCAGGGGCTGGAAGGCATTCCTCGGAGAGATCTCGCTCGGCCGAAAGTGGCACACGTTGCAGCTGCCCTCCTTGCAGTGATACTCGTGAGAGCTCAGAGGCTCGAGCGGCGCGGCGCGTGCAGGAGGTGGCGGAGGCGAATCGGTGCTACTGCTTGCGCTGCCATCGGGCAGCGCGTCGGCCTTGTGCTGGTGCTGCTCCTGCTGCTCCTGAAAGGAGGTCATATCGACGACCGGCGCGGCGAACGCCGGGTAGAGCAAGCAGTACGCGCAGCCGACGATGGCCATCGCTGTGAGCTGAACCTTAGGGCCGCGCATTGTTGTCAAAGGAGCCGCAGACTGTTAACGTTCACACCAACATGGAAAATCGCAATCTCATAACACACATTCACGTTCCGGTACAAGACTTTCACGTCCGCGCCCGCGCGCTCGCGCCCACAACACCTCCGTCTCAACAGGGTCTAAAGCGTCGGCTCTGCTGCCTCCGGTCAACACAAGTATTGAGCACCGTGAGTTTCGAAGTGTGGTCAAGAGACCGCGCCCCCGGGATGGGAGGTCGAAGTTTTAAGTCGAAGTTTGTCGAAGTTTAAGTCGAAGTGCGTGACTTTAAGTGCGTGACACTTCACGTCAAGTGAGTCTGCAATACGGAAGGTCGACGACCCGTCTCGACTCTCACCCGTCAGGGTGTACACCTCTAAGAGTAACACCCAAGGTTTGCCCAGCGGGGCTGTTTTGTATAGCGGGCAGCGTAAAATGAACTTCATTGCAGTACTGCAGCACATGTGGGGCGCCACGAAAAGCTGAGAAAGAACGAAAAGCAGGTACCAGGTTAAGAGCCCAACGCCGGGTCCTCATCCTGGAGGCGTGACAGATCGACAGCCAATTTGCCCACCACGCGACGCGAGCGCAGCTGGCGAAAGGCGCTCTGGACGCCTCCATCCGTGAAGCTCATCGTGGCGCTGACTTGCGGGCGCAGCTTGCCTTCGTCGATGGCTTGCCTCAGGGCCGCCAGCTGGGCAGTGCACCGAAACGGATCGATCCAAAATAGCTCGCGTCCCGCCTCGAAGCAGTTGAGGCCGATCACGCGCTTGATGGCAGCCTTGGCCCACGAGCCCGTACTCGCACCGATGACGACGTACTGATGCTTCAGGCCCGCAGCAAGCAGAGGCACGCTCGCCGCTTGCCGAATGGTCGACTCGTACGCGGCTTCCTTGTCCCTTTTCTCGTGAGAGGACACGGTGTCAAAGACCAAGTGGAAGGGCCCGTGGGTCCTGACGATACGCTCGAGCATTGGGAGCCACGCAGCCGTTCCGCCGTCATAAGGGACTACGCTGTCAGCGCCGAGCGACCGTACGAGCTCAGCGTTGCAAGCGCTACAGATGGCCGTGACGCGAGCGCCGAGGCGATGTGCGAGCTGCGTCGCGATGTGGCCCACGCCGCCGCTCGCACCGATGACAAGGAGGTGCTGGCCCGCCTGCAGCGCGTGCTGCTCGAAGACCTGCAAGGCGGTGATTCCGACGAGGGGCAGCACGGCCGCCTCGATGAAGGAGATCCCGACTGGCTTGTACGCCACCTGGGCACAGGAAACTAGGATGCGCTCGGCGAGCGTGCCTTTCATCGGCCCTTGAATGCCAAAGACCTCGTCCCCCGACGTGAAGCCTGACCCGGGAGGAGCGTCCAGCACTATGCCCGCAAAGTCAAATCCCGGGATTCGACCGTTGACCACGGACTGCGCAAATCCTGCCATCGACTCTGGCAGCTTGTCAGCGAACACGTGCTTTGCGTCAACCGGATTGATGCCCGCGGCGCGCACCTGGATGAGCACCGAGCTATGCCCACAGCGAGACGGTGCCGCGCTCGAGCTCGTTGTCCGCACGCCATCAGGCGCACTCTTGTCGTACACAGCTTTGCGCATGATCCAAAGCGCTCGCGTCTCGACCGACGTTCGACGCGCGAACGGTCCCTCAATCTGACACTCACGCAAGTCAAGTCAAGTTTAAGCGTTCTGCACAGCATGCTCCGTGGGTATCACGTCGCGGGGCGCGCACATGCGTGTGCGGTATTGTAAGATCATTCGTCGAAAACGTTGACCAAAATGTCAAAAGTCAAATCATAGTGAGAATCGTCTTCAAGATCGTCTTATCGAAGGGACAAAAATCGATCCGGTCTGCGGGGCCGATCCTGATCGAGGATGCTCTCGCTACACGCTCTAAAGAGTGACTGTTATACGAAAGACGAGCCGTTCAAAGTCCACACATAGGTTCCTCATCAGAAGGGCACCGATTCATCAAGCCGCGCATTCGGATCGCCCGGGCCGTCGCCGTCACGCGATACACCTTGCATGCGCCGCGGCCCCGGCGCAAACACGACGTCCTCAAGCCGCTGCTTCTTGATGACCTCAATCAAGCTGAGCGAGATCCGCTTCAAGCCCTTGAACTCGAGCTGCAGCACCTCGACACTCACCTTAGACCCGACGGGGCCGACCGTCTGCGCGGGCAACCAAAGATTCGGCAGTGAGAGCAGAGGGTGGAGCAGCAAACGCGAGAGTGAAGCAGGAAGGCCGGTTCATGCGATTCTTCGCTGCTGAGGCACCTCTTCCACAAAGTCCTCGACCTCGTTCTTGAGCATGCGTTTGCCGTCGGCGAGCTGGCGGATGTGCAATAGTCCGAGCTGCTGCCCTCCACAAAGGCTCACGAAGCAGCCGTAATCGGTGATTTTCGACACGATGCCCTCAGCCTTCTCGCCGACGACCAGCTCTTTCGGCTTGAAGCCAAGCTTGCAACGCGCTTCCGCGGCCCGCGGAGGAGCGGTAGCAATGGACCAGCGTGCACTTGCCGGTGCAAGGGGAACGACCGTGAGCGCGCGCGACGAACCGCCCCAGAGGGCGAGCAGCGCTACACGGAGACTGCTCCTCATTGATGATTGGATTGATGACACGAAGTCGAGATCCTTCTCTACCACACGCGAGCACGGACAGATCGTATCTCGCGGGTGCCATTCATCAGCCGACGGATCTCTTAACATATCGTCGCGTCGCCGCGGTCACTTGCTATTGCAAACGTCAGACCAGCTCCACCTCTCTCGCCATTGTGGAGTCGGTGTTGCGGGACTCCAACGCTCCGTTCGCCTTACTCTTGCTGGCGCCATGCCCCTCGGCTCCGATCCCGGCCCGCGCTTCGACCGCGGCAACGAGTTCGAATTCATGGAAGAAATCGCGTCACAAGGCAGCCTGGCCACCGAGAATAGCGATGAGGAGCCACTGGAGGGCGACGCGGCCGACCATGTCGAGGCCATGCTGCGCAAATGCCTGCAGCCCGACGAGCGTGACGGTGGCGACGACGGTGGCGACGACGACGATGGCCATCCCAGCTCAGAATCCGACTGGGGACAGGGCGAGCTGAGGGATGGCAGCAGCTCAGATGCCGACTTGCTGCTTGTCAAGCAGGCGGCGGCGCCCGAGAGCGACATGGAGGACATCGAAGAGGAGGCGTCGCTGCGGCTGCATGTGCTCAGCCTGAACCGTGGCTTGCGCGAATTCGACGCGTGGGCCAGTGCGAGCCTCGAAGATGCTCAGGTGCGCATGACGGAGGCTGTCGGTCGAGGGCCAGCGCAGGCCCGCACGCGGAGCGGCGAGAACACCGTTGAGGTGGCCGGCGCGTGCATGGCTGCCCTTGCGGAGCTGCGCGCGCTGCACGAGCAGCTGCGGGTGCTCGCCGTCAACAACCAGGCGCTCGTGTGTGCCTCGACCCAGCAGCTGCTGCGCCTCTCGCACGCTCAAGCAGAGGTGGCGCTGCGCCACCACCAGCAGACGCGCCGTCGGCATAAGCAGCTCCGGATCGTGCGCAAGGAGACGGCGCGCCTGTGCCGCGAGCTGGAGGAGCGCGACGTCGACGCTGCGCCGCCGCTGGCGCAGGAGCCTTCGTCACAGCCGTCTTCGCCCCATATGCGCCCCCTCTCGGCGCCACCAAAGCCGTCTTCGCCCCCAACCGCCGCCGCGATCGACGCCACCGCCGGCGGATGCCGACCTGTGAGCGCTGCCGCGAGCGCCGGCCGCGGTTCGCCAGGCGGCGTCTCCAAAGCTCTGATGGCGCACATATTGTACGCAGAGGCGTCCGCGGCGACGCAGGTGCTACCGACCGCCGCGAGCAGCTCCGCGAGTGGCGGCGAGGGTGGCAGCGGTGGCAGCGCTGGTGGGTCTGCGCCACGCCGCACGCCTCTGAACACGGGCGTGCCTCGAGCGGCCCGGCAGACAAGGGCGGTACGCGAGCCAGCAAAGAGTCTCGAAGGCCCTGTGCCACGCGAGCTGCTGGTTCTGATGGCGAGCGCGTGTGAGCGCGCGTCGCGAGCGCTGGGCAAGGGAGGAGCACATGCCGAATTCGGCAAAGGAGGAGCCCTTGCCGAGTTCGGCAAGGCAGGAGCAACAGCAGAGCCCAAGCAGGCCGATCTCGAGCTCGAGATTGGTGGGCAGCGCATCGAGCGCTTACCTCGTAGCTCGCCGCCTTCGAGGCCGAGCTCGTCGAGGGATCCTGCGCGATCCCGGCGGTTGGGAGGTCAGATCTCGCCGTTTGCTGTGCCCCAGCCGGTGCCGCGACGAGCCGGTGGAGGCCTCAGCTCATCCTCGACGGCGCAGGGCGAGGCGGCGGGCGGCCGCGCGCCGATTGACTCGTCAGCGCGCGCGCTGTTGCGCCATCCGGCCGTCCAGGCTGCCCTGGCCGAGGCTTTGTGGGCTTCGTTGGCTGGCTCAGAGCTGGCCACAGCAAAGCGAAACGGACAGGTGGATCCTCGGAGAACAAGTGGGTTCGCCTCGGATGCCGAGCTTGCGGATGATGATGAGGATGGATTGCAAGCAGCATGGTAAGAGACAGTGTATTCACCATGCATCCATGTCGCCCGTGAGGTGGTGTGCACACAAATTCAGTTGATTTAATGAATGTCATAGTCTGAGTAATCACCTAGGCACCAGACCGTGGGAGCGCCTCGCCATCGCTGCCTTCATCCGTGGCAGTCGCAGCGTTCTTCCGAGAGGCTTTGCGCGCAGGCTCTCGATCGTCATCGGCTGGTGACGAAGATATCGCACGCTTTTGCCGCTCACGCGCCCTCGACTCCTCTCGCTGATGGAACTGGCGCATCAGAGCGTTCATCCTCTCGGTGCTCACCACCTGATCTGCAGGCGGCTCAGTGCGATCATGTGTCGCGATGTAGAGGGTGGCAGCAGTCCGCTCGGGCGCGGTCTGCTTCACGGCGCTAAGCATCGATGGGGCTGAGGGATGCCGTGGCAGATTCTGGAGGAGCGCACAGGCGCCAGCGGACGAGAACCTCTGCTCCTGCATATGTAGACCACACTCACCGCACAGTCACAGTGAATGCTGTGAATGCTCTTGAGATAAGTGAAATTCGACACTTCTTGAGAGGGAGCTACCCGCGATGGGGCACGGGCCCGCAGAACGTCTCCCTCCTGAAACAGTTCACGACTGTTTTCGAGTAAAACCGAGAAATAAAATTATGGCGGTAGGTGTCTTGAGCGTCACTCTGTCGTCTGAGGTCTGTGCGTCTCAGCCACGCAAAGCCTTCAGAGTGCACGCGATCTCTTTCTTGCGCTCACGGTGCGAGTTGAGCTCGGCGAGGGAGGGGCGCGGTCGTATCGTCGGCCAGGGCTCCTGCACCGTAGACACGCGCTGCTCCTGCGGCGCTTGGTTGGTCGCGCGCGGCGCGACGGCCGCCTCGGCTGCATGCACCTCCTGCAGGTACGCCGCCATGTCCTTATCTGACACCGGTGGGTGCATCGTTCTCGGGCTGTGGGAAGACACCTGTGGCTGCATCGCTCTCGGGCTGTCGGAAGCGCCTCGACCACTCGGGACCGCGTCGTCCCGAGCGATGGCCACGCGCTTGGGCGGCGGCGGCGACGACGACGACGCGAGCGCCGCCGCGGGCGCCTCAGCGGCCTTGGCAGCGGCCTCGACTGCGGCCTCGGCGGCGGCCGGCACGTGCACGGAGCGTCTCTTGATGTGGCTCGGAGGCGCCAGGGTCGGCAGAAACGGCTGCGCGGCTCGGGCGGCGACCGAGGCGTACGCTAGCGCGCGAGGACTTGGCTGGAAATCTCCGGCACGCGGATGCAGCGGCGGCGCGGGCTTCAGCGCGAGCTCAGCCAGCACCATCGCGATCCGCGCCTCGAAAAGCATCATCGCCGCCGGGTCCTCTCGGAGGTCATCGAGATCGCGGCGCAGCTTGGCAGGTAGCCGTAGACTCACATAGGCCTGAGGCACCCCCTTGGGCTGCGGCACGGGCCGGCGGCTGAGTGCCCGGCTGCCGTGACCATCCACTGCCATGCTGCTCGGCGGAGCCTCGATGATGAGCGCCGGGCCCAACTCTGGTGTCTGCACCCCCGGGGGCGCTTCGGGTTCGGGCCGCCATGAAGGCTCTGCAGAGGCCGCCTGAGAACGGGACGCTCGATGCGATGGTGGTCGCAGCGTCGCCTCCACGTGCCGCGTCGCCTCTATATGTCGCATCTTGATGTCGTAGCTGGCATTCGCAAGCATGTGGCACTCAATGGAAACTGCAGCAGCCGACACATGCCGGCGTGCCGGCAATATACGCACCGGAGACGGCGGTGGTAGCGGTGGTAGCGGTGGTAGCGGTGGTAGCGGTGGAAGCTGCAGTCTTCCCTCATGAACACGGGGCGACAGCTGGAAGCCGGGTAGCCTGAGAGCAAGAGGGAGTGCCTGAGCCTCCCATGGCCGAACAGTCTTCCTTGCATGTGCGCGAGGCGTGAGCTCCTGCTGCGCTGGAAGTCGCTCAACTGGTTCATCAAGCGAGGATGGCAATCCAGGAGTCTCGACGGCGGGCAGGCTGTCGATGATGGAGGCAGTTAAGGCAGCGATGACGGCTGCTGCATCGTCGGCTAGAGCTTCGGCCGCGACCACCTCTTCGGATCGCCAGATAAGAGCATCGACCAGTCCGTCATCCAAGGTCGGAGCAGTCAGCGAGAGTAAGTTCCGCATCGCAAACTCGTCTGTTTCAAAAGTCAAGGCAGAGTCCATGTTCGGGAAGTCAAGTCAAGTTCTCATTTATAGGCTTCCTGTTAGGTTGTCTGTTGTGTATGGAGTGACTTGACTTGACTTGTTGGGGAGGAGTTTGCTCGAGCGCATGCCGTTTCTGCCTTCCTACTGTAATGCTTTTCGGTCTCGTCACGACCGTCTGTGTGGAGGGAAAGGGAGCACGTTCGACGTTGGGAGCTCGATCCTGGAAGCAACGAAGCATGCAAATTCGACTTGCCAAACTTTGTCGCGTCGTTTCCCTCGCGCGAGGACAAGCGTCGCGAATCGATCAACAGGACAAGACTGCAGGGGCGCGACGAACATGATTCTCGCGGGGCGCTGGCCGCCTGTACAGCTTGCAAGCGATGCTCAATGCTATCGCGAGCGCATCAATAGAGAGCGTGCACACAGACGTCCCGAGCGGCCGCAAACTACGGCCACAGCCGTGCCACTGCCGTACAACGTCCCCAACCCCATGTATTCGTGGAAGCCACTCACCCGGACACAGAAAGTACTCGTTCCCCTTTCACCTCGAGGAGCCGAACCGCGCAGCTTTGGTCGAGTTGATGGTGCGCAAGTTCCCCCCCGGTCCGAGTTGCTGGTGCCCACCATGGTGCCCACGACCTCAGTGCCATTCACTCAGTTCAGCACCAAGCCTTTCCGCGTCGAGTACTCTACGCTGCCGCAGCGCACTCCAGAGCATCTCGACGCATGCTCCGAGATGACGCAGATGAGCTGGTTCGAGCCGCCGCTCGTCATGTCGCGCAACTATTGCGAGCCTCGGAACGTCTTCAACTCGTTCGTCGAGCACTCGACAGCCTCGGTGGCCAGACCAGCGGCAATCTGGCCTGCAAGAGCGCCTTAAGAGGGCTTGCTCCTCACACTCTGGGCCGGTTGCGAACTCCGCCCACACCCACATCCTCTGAGCGCAACAATGCCGCGGTTTTTGCCGCGGTGTGGGGTCTTGGACGGTTGGACGATGGACATGTGGCTTGGAAGTTGGATCTGGCGGGCATGAAAGATGCATCGTGCATCTGATGTGTCTAGATGTGTGCATGTGATCTGAGGCCCGATCTGAGAGCTCCGCACTGTGGATGTGGGTGTGGCTGAGTGGGTGCAGGCCGGCGGGTGGGGGGAGCTGAATGAACTGTCACGCTGTGGGTGAGGCGACGTCAGCTGGACGTCAAGTGCGTGATGTGCTATTCATACCTTGTATTATAGAACGAAAAATATTACTCCGTTATACTCTCCTCTCCGTGCGCGTTGGGCGTCACCGTCCGCGAAAATCGCACCACGACTCGCGTCGACTTACCAGTGCTGTCATCGTCGATCGTGGGCGCCCGTGGACGTGATGTGTCCCGTATGTGTGTCCCGGCTCCCCATCTTTTTACCGGTCTTGACTGATTTCACACTTCACTCTCTCTCTCTCTTTTGGGAAATAAATTCCCTCTCGCTGAACCCGCTTTTTTTGGCGTACAGGGCCCGGAAAGGGTTTCCCAAAAGCGGTAACTTCCCTGAACTTTCCTTGCTTCCAATGCTACATGTACGACGCTTTCTGGTTCCGCATCCACTCGTGCCGCTCACGGCACTTGGCGCTGGTATGTGGTTTGGAGCCGAGCCGGCGAGGATCGACACCGTCCGTGCTCAGGTGGCCGCAGCCGCCCGCGCGCTGCGGCTAGCGACGGCTTGCATCGCGGTCGCCCGAGAGTACAAAGCGGCCCGCTCCTGGTCCACAGAGCTGCCAGCAAGCCTCGTGGAGCTGGAGCAGGTGCATTTGCAGTTACAGATTGCTGCGGGCCGAGCCGAGCGTGAGCGTGCCGAGCTTGTGGCACAGGTAACTTCGCCGCCCGTAGCAGCGCTTGCTGCGGCGACGGACCTCGCGAGGTCTACGCGTGAGTTGGCGGTGCGAGCGGGCGAGGACTACGCGGCGCGCCGCGTCGCGCACGAGGCCGCCGTGGGCAGTACCGAGCTCTGGGATGCTCTGCACGCACGCTGCGCCGCAAGGCTCCTCGACCTGTGCTTGGGCAACGGCGGCGTCTACGTCAAACTCGGCCAGCACGTGGCGCAACTCGACTACCTGGTGCCCGAGGCATACACGAGGACGCTGGGCGCGCTCTTCCAGTCCAATCGGCAGAGCACGCTGGCGCAGGTGACAGCGATCATCGAGGAGGACCTTGGCCAGCCGCTCGCGCACCTCTTCTCCTCTTTCGAGCCCTCGCCAATAGCGAGCGCCTCCCTAGCCCAAGTCCACCGAGCGACGGAGCGAACGACAGGTAGGCAACTCGCCGTCAAAGTGCAGCACCCGGGGCTGCGCGACGCGGCGGCGGCGGACTTGGCTGCAGTCGCACTCGCGGTGCGCTTCGCCTCGTATCTCTTCCGCGACGAGTTCCGACTGGGTTGGGTTCTCGATGAGCTCGCGCCTCATCTCCCCCTTGAGCTCGATTTTGGGCACGAAAGATCCAACCTGGAGCGTTGCGCGCGCTTCTTTGGCGCTGGGGGCGGTGACGGCCTCGCCTCGAGCGTCGCCGTGCCCGCCGTGCTGCCCCACCTGAGCTCGACACGTGTCCTCACGATGAGCTACGAGGCCGGCACGAGCATCATTGACGTCGAGGGCATCAAGGCGATGGGACTACGAGTCGCTGACGTGAGCCACCTCCTCTGCCGCACATTCAACGCGCAGATCTTCGACGGTGGCTTCGTGCATTGCGACCCGCACCCGGGCAACGTGCTCGTGCGCCCGCGCCCTGACCGGCCGACACAGCCGCAGCTCGTCCTCCTTGATCACGGCCTCTACCGCGAGCTACCTCGTGAGTTCGTCGATATGTATGCGGATCTGTGGTACCACGTGCTCGCCGGCGACGCGGATGGCATTCGGCGCGTCTCGCACGCGCTTGGTGTGGGCGACTACTACCCGCTCTTTGCTGCGATGCTCACCGCCAAGCCCTGGGCCGACATCCTGCACGCGAGCTCGGGCACCGCACGCCTGACAGAAAAGGGAACTGCTGAGGACAAGGCGGCGATCCGCGGCTACGCTCAGCAGTATGCCAAGGGCATCGCGGTCGTGCTCGAGCGTGTGCCGGCTCCGATGCTGCTCCTCTTCAAGACGAACGACTGCTTGCGCCACGCGGAGCGACGGCTGCTCGGCTCCGGCGCGGGAGTGGACACAATGCTTGTCACCATGCGCTTCTGCCTGCAGACGATGCTGCGGCGGGACTCGTTGGCTGGGAAAGGCGTGCCCGGCGCCGCCACACAACCGGCTAGCGCATCGGGATCTGCAGCGGCGCATGCCCACCCGCGGCAAAGCAGGTTACGCCGGCTGCAGCTGAAGCTCGCCGTGTGGCTTCTGCGCGTGGCTTCGAGAGGCGGTGCGGCATTGCTCGAACGCGTGCTCCGCTTGCTCACGGCGCCGCGTGCATCGCCCGTAAGAGCAACGTGACGGGTCGTCGGACGGCTGACGGGACGAGATGAGACGTTCCGTTTTGTGGGATCTAGCTCTCAGGCTGTTGGCTGAGTCTCGGGGACTTAGTTTATTTTTACGTCGTGTATTTCGCTATTTTACTTTTGCAGAAGGACTCGACTTTCACTTTGGTGGGACTACCGGACTAGGCACTAGCCGGCCGGGTCACGGTCGTCAGGTCACAGGTCGGGTGAGCGGCGTCGGGTGGGCGCCCTCCCGCCCTCGCACCCCTCTTGCACCCGAGGTCCTCTAAAAACGGGCGTGAATCAAATCTGAACAGGAGATCGTTATATGACGTGAAACCGCTGAAATGTAGCTGAAATGTCTCGAATGCATGACGTGACAGAAGACGGGAGGCCAGCCGCCTGTTTTCGACGCTGTTTACGCAAGCAAGTGTCGGGACGCTCGTACGCGGTCCCGGAGCAGACCCTGAGTGGTACACCTCTCCACACCGCTCGGCGATGCGCGCACACGCAGCGCGATTTGCATCGCGCACACGGACGACCAGCGCCACGGAAACTATCGGAAGCCGCACCCCTACGCAGTGTAACGCCACGGAAATTTATGCCGTGGCTCACTCTGCACCGTCATCGAGTCCGCAGTGCTCCACCTTCGCGACCTGCTCAGATACCTTCTTTTTGTACGCTGCCTCGTCCTGCTTCAGAAGCTTGTACGGGGCTTGCTGCGCCGGGCTGCCCATGTTGGGTTCGTCGAGAAAGGTCTGCAGAGCGAGCAGGACCGTTTTGAAGTTCAGGGTGGGCTTCCACGTGCCGCCCTTTCCGTACCCATGCGTAGACTCTGGTGGGTTTATTAGGTCGAGACAGACTCCACCGTCCTCATACACGTTGGGATGGAAGAGCGGCTTGCCGTCGATGAGTTTGAACTTCACCACAGGCGCGGTCTGTGGATAGTCGGGCTTGAACGTCATCGTCGCCGCGTACCGACCTGGTGCCCATATCGAGCTGGGCTTGGCTGGTATCTTGATGTCCCACGCGAAGAGGTTGCTTGAGCCATCCGCCAACGTTTGTGGTTTGGCGACAAAGTTTGGCGGGCGATCCTTGCGCCAGTCCTTGCGCTCACGCTGCAGCCGCGCGATAGCCTCCGCAGAAGCAGAGGAGGCCGCCATCAGGCGGACTGAGGGCGGCCGGCGATATTGTTCGCGCCAGTCAAGTCAGTCAAGTCAAGTCAGGTCAAGCCAAAAGACGGGAAAACGAAGTACTTTTGGCTGCCTCGGAATGAAGGTGTTGAGAGAGCGTGTTTTTTTAGGTGTCCGTTTCCGAAGATATGTTTCAAAAGGAATTGCTGATCCAGAAAAGCCGTCGGCTTGTTGATGACGACATTCTTCCCCTTCCACTCAACAGCGCTGGCTTTGCTCCTGGCCAGCGTGGTTAGCGGTTACTCCCCGGCGGCTAGCGCACCTCAGGTGGTGAGAGCGGCCGCCGTGGCTTTACGCCTCCCGTCGCGCGGGTCGCTTCTTGCGGCACACTTCGACGTCGGCGGCCTTGGAGTACACGTCGGCGCCCTCGGCGCCGAGGAGGGACTGGCCTACGCACTGAAGCGTCTGGTGCGGCGCACACCATCGCATACGGTGACCGGCGTCACCGGTTCACGCGATTGGCGCGGCGTTTTTGACAGCCTTACGGGCGACCTGGCGGACACCGTCAGCATCCACGCGTTGCGAGATGTCACCTATGCCATCGCTGGCCCGCGTCGGCTCCGACGAAGTGAGGCCAGCGCCAGCGAACTGGAGAGCATCATCTCGCGCTTCGACACCAACCAGGACGGGTCGCTCACCTTTCCAGAGTACGCGCCTCGATCGACCACAACACCCGTCGATTCACGCTCATGCGCGCCCGTCTTCCCGCGTCTCAGGTTTGAAAACATGCTCATGGCAGTGTGTGGCACGAGCGCGAGCGCTACACGACGCGCAGCCACTCTGAATCTCCACCCTGTGCGCTACACGACGCGCAGCATCTGGCTCTCGTCGCTGTGTAACATAGGAGGCTCACAAGTGCTCCGCGGTATCCTTCAGCCGTTGCTGGCGGTAACGGCGACCGCGCTTCTCGTGGCGTGCATCCAGCTGTTCTGGGGCGTGGTGCCCGGCCGCACCTTGGGCAAGTCGCTCGCGCAGATGCACACGCTCCTTGGGGGCGCACTCTCCCTCCTCCTCGTCTTCCGCACGAACGCAGCGTATAACCGTTTCTGGGAGGCGCGCCGGATTTGGGAAAGCGTGCTCAACCGATGCCGCGACCTGGCGCGCTTCATCTACCTGTACCAGGAGGAGACGGGCGCGGAGCGCGTGAGCCGGCTCATCTCGCTGCTCTGCGCGTTCCCACGAGAGCTGCGCGCCCACCTCGTGGGACGTTCCCTTCTGGACGACCTCGAGGTCGAAAAGAAGCCTCGACCGCTCAACCCTCAGATGCGCACGGGGCTCCGCGACGTGCTTGCGGACGCGGAGCGGGAGTGGCCCACCAGCTCCGCAGGGTACGAGCATGTGGTGCGCCGCGCGACGGCCGCACCCATGCCGCCGGCCTTCATCACGAAACGTCTCGAAAGCGCCGGCAATCGACCGTTACTTGTCTGCAAGTGCCTCTCGACGGATTTCAAGGCCATCCCCGACTCGCTCACCTTCACCTCGCGGGAGAGGCTGATGCTGCTCAAGGACGTCAACCAGCTCTCGAGCTACATCGGCGCGTGCGAGCGGCTGCTCCAGACGCCGGTGCCGCTCAGCTACGCACGCCACACGTCGCGCTTCCTCGCGCTCTGGTGCCTCACGCTGCCTTTCTCGCTCGTGGAGTCGATGGGTCTGCTCATCGTCCCTGTGACCGCCTTCGTCACCTGGTGCCTCTTCGGGATCCAGGAGATTGGTCTGTTCATCGAGCACTGCGCCCTGGACGATGGCGGCATCTTCATGGACACCATCACCGAGCTCGTCGCTCTCGATGTGATGGAGACGTTCGCGGAGCCCCCACCTCACCAGCTCGGCTATCCAGAGGAAGCAGCCAGGCCGCCGCTCGTGTGCACGCAAGCGCTCATCTGCACGTCCGCTACCTCGTCCGGCGCTGCTGCCGTCGCCGCCGCTGCCTCCACCGCACCCCTCTACGACCCCCTCGCTGCACACGAGAACCGCCCTCTGAAGCATCTCGCCATCAACGGCCGCCCCGAGCCGTCGGCGCCGTCCCGAGCCGATAACGGCCGCCCCGAGCCGTCGGCGCCGTCCCGAGCCGCAACGGCGGGCGCGGGCGCGGCGGAAGAAGAATCGCTCGACGTGATGGCGGCGACGCGCGGCATGACGCGTGTGCTCTACGAGGAGTACACCAATCCGAACGCCAACTACAATGATTATTACCCGTGATCGTCACGTGCGGGTCTTCCCGTGCAGGGTCGACTTTGATCGCGTGTGGACCGTCGGGGCGGCGTGCAGGATACGTCGTCGCGGAATGCCCATGCTGCATGCCCAGTCATCAGTGGCGCGGTGCCCGAGGCTGTGCCTGATTCTGGTGGGTGTACTGGGAGTGGCCCGTCTCGGTTGGCGTGGGGACACGTGCCGCGAGGGCGTCCCGTTGAAGACCACGCCTGGGACTGCGCCTGAGGGACGCTGCTCCAAGATCCACCATGGCCGTTCCTGGCGTTGCTGCGGGTGCGGCGATCGTAAGATGGACAACGATCTGCGGAAGAAGGCCACGGGACAGCCACGGGCATGGGGCGACGTGGTCCTGACGTGGTCGTGTTGGAGCACATGGACGGGGCATGATCGATGGTGGAGGACATGGCTTATGGGCCGCCGCCATGGTCCGGTCGGAGGCACCACAAATGAAACGTTGTGTCAACGGAGTCCTCAGTCCACTTACATTCAATATACTCTTGTAAACTAGACATTCCACGTTGCAGCAGCCCCGCAGGTGCCACCGCACGCTCCACCGGATCGGCGCCTTTGTTGGTTTTCGGGGTGTGTGACTGTGAACGGTCTCCTATGCGGGGGTGGCTTGGTTCTGGGTTGCAACCAAGTGCCCTTGGAGGCCTGGGCTCGGCGCTGGGTGGCCTCGCGCAAGCATCGCCACTATCGCTCTTGGATGCGCCGGTCGCGGACAACCTGCTCGAGCACGAGCGCACGCACAATAAGCTCATCGTGGCGCTGCGCGACGATTTCACGCTTCGCGAGGTGCTGCTGAATGCGGCGTGCTCCGTGGCTCCCGACTTTGCCCTATACCTGCTGCTGCCGCAGAGCAGCACGCTCGAAGACGTCGAGGTCACGCTCGAGCTTGTTCAGACGCACCTTGTGCGGTTGCAGCGTGGCGTGGCGCGTGGCTATCCACGGGCGTTTACGTCGCTCAACGGACTGTGCGGCACCTGCCGAGCAGACGGCGAGATCACTGTCAACGGACGGCTTCGGCGCGCGGCGGACACGGACAGCGCGCTGGGCGGTAGCGTGGGCGGGTGGGCGCAGGATGGACGCGGCGCCGCCGTCGCGCAGCTCGAGTCCCAGATTGTTGTGCTGCGCGAGTCGCAGCTGCAAGCGTCCGCCAAGCTACCGCTGCGCGTGCCCGTGGGGCTCCTTATCGTGTCCGATCCGCTCTTCTTCCCGGGCTGCGGCTGGAAGTTACCGCTCGCGCTGCGCCAGTGCACGCACCGCTTCCGGGAGACGGCCCTCGACGAGCTACCGCTCTCCGATCTGCCTGCATTGCTCTGCGAGTACCAAATCATGGCGCGCGCGTGGCTCGAGGGGCAGGGCCTCGGGGGCGAGGCCGAGGAGCCGCCAAAGCCAAGGGACGCGATTGTCATAGCTCCCCCGCCACCGCCCGCGACGCCGCCTGTCGTGGCGGCGCCCAGCGCGGCCTACGCTGCGTCAACCTTGCTGTCGTGCCGCGATAGCTCACCGTTGAGCAGCCATACGCGGATGCGCTTCGCCCAAATCTCTGCCGCAGCCGAGGCGCTCTTGCGCCAGCCCGCGCCCTCCAAGCAGGCGCCCTCGGCCTCGGCTGCGGCGCTACTTCGCAGCTTGCTGGGGCCGACGGAGAGGGAGAGCGGCGGCTCGAGCTCGGAGGCAGCGGGATCGGCGATTCTTAAAGAACAAGATGAAGAGTAGCGTACGACGGATGCGTCATGATTCTCGGTCTGACCTCTCCTTATAAATGCTAAAAAGCTAAACTGATACTCGAGTACTAGTAACTGTTTGAACCTAAATCTCCCTGAGTGGCACTGCGGGCGGCGCGGTGGCGAGCTCCGCAAGCCGCGCTTCGAGGAGAACCATGTGAGCGTGCGCTGACTGCAGCGCGACAAAGCCCTCGCCGCCCAAGGGGGTGGCACTCTCGGCCGCCTCGGCCGCGAGCGTCGCCTCTATCATAGAGCGGACCGTGGGGCGCTCGCTGCCCATCTGCTGTGCCTGGACTGTGGCGAGCTTCTCGCGCAGCACGGCCGCCTCTGCTGCATGCGAGCTCGGCAGGTTGTCGACAGGGTCGGCGCCGCTCGTCGTCTTGTGCTCAGCCGAGCGAAGGTGCATGGGCTTCGGAGGCGAGGTGGGCGGCGACTCGCCCTCCTCATCGGAAGATACGTCCTCATCGAAGGGCGATACGTACACAGCCCCCGAGGGCATCACTCCCGGCGATGAGGCCGTCATCTCGCGCGAGTCGGCGCCGTGCGACGGCGGCGTGCTCCGAAGAAAGTGCGAAATGCCTCCGCCGCCGATCTCGGCATCTCGCATTCTCTTCGCAGCCGATCTCGGCGGCGTGGCCAAGCCGTACGCTGCCGAGTCCGGCGGCGACGCTGCCGTGTCCGGCGGCGAGGTCGCGACCGACGACGCGCCTGGCGACACCACGTCTGCCGCCGGAGAGCGCTGCTGCAAGGCGAGTGGGGGCGTGCTCGGCGGAGCTGGCGACGCGTCTGCCACCCACACGCGCGCTTGGCGGCAGCGCTGTGCAAAGCGGAGCGAGTTGATCGAGTGCGGCAGCTTGCCCGGCTCTGCGCCGCAGCACGCGACGAAGATGGTCTGCATCGGGCGCGCGGCGCCAATGGCATCACCGCCCAGAGCATCGCGCAGGAGCCACGTGAGCTTCGAGTCGCGGTAGGGTACCCCCTGCGGATTGGGGTTCGTCGTCGAAGGGAGCGTCGAGCTGAACGCGGTCGACTCGGCAAGCGCGTTGATGCACGTGTTGAGCGCGGAGAGTGACGTGTTCGCCGGCGGCTTGCCCACGGTGCCGCCCGTCCCCCCGCTGCCCGTGCCGCTGCCGCTGCCCGGCCTGTGCGCCTCGGCCGCGCCGAGATCGACCAGCTGCAGAGACGAGTGCTGCATCTCGCCGGACGCGCCCACGCGCACGCTCACGGTGAGCGTGAAGATGGCGTGAGCGCCCCCGCCAGCGCCCGAGCGAGACGAGGGTGTTCGATGGCCTGCATCGGCGCGGTTCTGCAGTCCAATTAAGAGGGCGCGCATCACATCCTCCTCCCACTCCACGAGCCGTTGGGTGGCCTCGGGCACATGCACGCCGAGCTTGGCGCTCTCGCGCAGCCTCAGCGGCCGCCCGTTTTTGCCGAGGAGGTCATAGATCGCGTCGTCGGTCACCTCTAGGAAGGTGCATGTGACCGTGGCACCAAGCCCGAAAAGACCCTCGACGCCTCCAACAGCCGAGGCCCGTGTGAACAGGTGGTGCGACGCGCGCGGCAGCAGCCCCCACTCCTGCCACGCCGACGTGTTCGCTGCATTGGACAGGTGGCTTGTTGGACCGAAGAGGGTGTGCGTCTTGCCCGTGCCTGGGGCGCCAAAGGCGATGAGCGTCGCGCTCTCGCCACGTAAGAGGCCCTCGGTAGCCTCGGCACACAGCGACGCATACGCGGCGGCCTGATCGGACGTCGGTCCGAGGACCCCATCGAGCACGAATGAGAGTGGCGCCATGTGGGCGTACTCGGCGGCTACCTTGACCACGCGATCCGAGTGTGAGAGGCGACTCTCTTGTGACGAAACGCTGCTCTCGTGCGTCGGCTGCAGCCGCGCGAAGACGCGTGGCGCACGCTGCCTGACCAACAGCCCGTCGGCGCTGGAGCGGCTCGGTCCTTTGGGCCGGTGTAGCGTGTGTCGGTCGAGGTCGTCGACGAGCAGCGTGGCCGCCGACGACGCGTGCTGCACGAGCCCGGTCGCCGTCCGCCCGAGGAGCCGCGTCGCGTCGACGAGACCTTGCTGAGCGCCACATGCCGAGCGCTTGATCATCCGCTGCACGCCGTTCTCGGAGGGAGGCTTCTCGGCGGGCGGCGGCAACGCCAGAGGGCCGACGAGAGGATCGACAGTCGCGCGCGCGCCCGAGCAGAGCCAATCGAGGAAGCCCGGCTTCTGCTCCTTGGCCTCCTTCAGTCTCATGAGGCGCTCCGCCTGAGGGTCCCTTGATTGCCCTTGATTGCCCTTGATCGCCTGAGGGTCCCTTGGGCGCGAGACTCCCTCGATCGATCGGCGCTCCAGGCCCACCGTGGGTTCCCTTGCGCCGCCCGATGGCATCACGCTCGCCGCGCAAGAGGTGGCTGCGCTCACTGCCGCGCTCATTGCGATGCTCGGGGGAGCGCGGGGCGGGTGCGCGCCGCCGCGCGGTGTGGGGGCGCGCGGTGCGCTGGCCTGGACCGTGGGCCAGGGGGCTCCGATCCGGCCGCCTGTGCCGGCGCTCGTACCGGTGGCGGGCTTGGCGGGCTTGGGTAAGGAGCCGCGCGGCGGGGTGAGGCTCGGCGAGCGGGCACGGCTGGGCGAGCCGAGGGCACGGCTGGGCGAGCCGAGGGCACGGCTGGGCGAGCCGAGGGCACGGCTGGGCGAGCTGGCGCGGCTGGGCGAATTGGCGCAGCTGGAGAGCATCCCTTTGGTGATCCCTTGGGTGAGGCTCCCTTCGGCCCGTCCCTTATTTGGCATCGGGGGCATCTTGAGCGGCAGCGCGAACGGGCTGACGCCTACGGACGCGGGCTCCGCCTCCGCCTTTGTCGGTCGGAAGCGCGGCGAGTGTCCGCCCGCGCTGCGCTTGCTCAGGCGCACGCTCGCCGCAGTGAGCACTCCATCTGGCGAGAGCTCGTCGATCTCGTCGATCTCGTCGATCTCGTCGGCATCCTCGGCGCCGCTCCGGTCCGGGCTCCGAGGGCAGCGCGGCTGCGGCGACTCCGCTCTCCGATCCTTGGTTGGTGACTCAGCTCTCTCCGGCAGTTGGATCATCTCCTCCAGAACTTTGCCGTCGCGGCCCAAGGAGAAGCGCGCGCGCCGCGTCGACGACGGGCGCGACGAGGTCGCCGGGCGCGACGACGGACGCGACGATGGGTGCGAGGTGCCATGCCACGAGTGGCGCTCGACCCGCGTGCGCCCTATCGGGCTGTGCAGGCTCACCGAGCGCAGTGAGCCGTCGCCTTCACACGAAGTGACGAAGCTGTCGGCGCTCCCTGCGCCCGTCACGTCCACTGCGGCAGTGCCCCACTTCCGGATCCCGAGCGGGCTCACGGTGGGATTCGCCTTGCTGCTCATCGCGGTGGTCATCGCGGTGGTCAAGTCGCCTGAGAAGCGCAACGAGCGCAGCGGACGCTCGCCGTCCTTCTCAAAGAGCTTGGCCTCCCCCTTGATGGTGCTGCCCGGAACGGCGCTGCTCGGCGTGGCGCTGCACGGCGTGGCGCTGCTCGGCACGGCGCTGCTCGGCACGGCGCTGCTCGGCACGGCGCTGCCGCCCTTGCCTAGGGAGCTTGCAATCTCGACGACGGCTGCGGCCTTTGCCTTCTCAGGGCTGACGAAACCACCGATCTTCTCAGGGCTGACGAAACCACCGATCTTCTCGGCGACGACGATCTGCTGCTCGCCCTCTTCCCACACCTTGACATTCCGCAGCGCCGCACGCCAGTCGTACCCCTCGCTGAGGAGCGCCCTCGAAGCCGCGCGCTCAGCGCGCATCTCTTCAATCTTGGCGTGCACCGCCTTCAACGCCTCTCTCGAGCGCTTGTTACGCAGATTCACGCGCAGGGCGTCCACGAGCATGTCGGCGCGCCGATGCAGGCAGTCGGGAAAGTGTTCATGGACGGCCGCTGTGATGAGCCTCTTGCGGTTGTTGATGCGCGCCGCGATGAGCGCATCGCGGATGATCATCACCTGTCGATGCTTGTGCAGCTCATGGAAGACGTGGCCCAGCCGGCGGCGCATCAGCTTGCCCCGCACGAGAGCCTGGATGCGCAGCACAGCGAGCCGTTTCGGGTGGTTGTGCACGTGCTTGCGCGCGAGGCGCGCGCGCGCCGCCGACTGCAGCAGCACGCAGACAGACTTGACCACGCCCATGGTGCGCATCACGATGCGACGGCGCATGGCTGCCTGGATACGAATGGCATGGCGCTCCTGACCCACAGCTAGCGCGCGATCGATCTCGCGCTGTACAGAGTTCTGCAGGAGCAACGGCTTGCTGGCGGCAGTCCTGCTGGCCACCGGAGGCTTGGCAGGGCTCGGCGGCTCGACCTGCTGCAGCAATGCGCCGTGGGGCTGGCGGAGCCGATGAGAGAGCACAGAAGGCGGGGCGGCGGCACGTGGCGTAGTGCCAACCAGCGTGCGCGTTGGGATGGCATGGACAGCCGAGGCTCTCTGAGACTCAAGCCTGCGTTGCGCAAGCGCGTCGATCTCGGAGCCAATAGGATCGCGCGCCTTTGGCATGGGGATGGGGCTGGCGGCCGAGGCCCGCTTCGAAGACGCCGCCGGCGGCGGCGAAGACGCCGCCGGCGGCGGCATTCCCTCTGAGAGGAGGGCAAATGGACCGGCGACGGCAGCCAAGCGCTGTTCGTCGGCCTTCAAAGCGGCCCCGACCTTTCCGAGTAGTCCACCGAGCGAAGCGGCCTTCCCCCAGGTCGTGCCACCGCGCAGCACGGCGGCCGTCTGCATCGCATCGCGTATCGCGTCTGCTTGAAGACGCTCCTCGAGCGCAAACTCTGCCTCGAGCTCCTGCCGCTCGCGCGCAGCCGCTGCCTCGAGTGCCTCTTGTTCGGCCGCAAAGCGCCTGGCCGCCTCTCTGCTCGCCTCGGCGTCTTGCGCCGCCTTCGCATCTTGCGCCGCCTTCGCCGCCTTTGCCTTCTCGGCCGCCGCCTTTTCCACTGCGGCCTTCTCGGCCGCCGCCTTCTCGGCCGCTGCCTTCTCCGCTGCAGCCTTCTCATCGGCTGCCCTCTTGGCCGCGGCCGCCTTCTCGGCCGCCGCCTTCTCAGCTGCGGCCTTCTCGGCGGCCACTGGCAGCTTTCGCATGCACTGGTGGAGCTCCGCGTAGCTCACCAAGCCATCGTGGTTTGCATCGAGCGCGCCAAAGAAGCTCCGTCCATCGAAGGTCGTCGGATCGAGCCCAAAATCGTCCATCGCCTCCTCAAACTCCTCCAACGTGACGGTACCGTTCTCGTCGCCATCCCAGCTGTAGAACAAGTCGACGATGCGCAGCTTGCGCTCATCGAGCTCCTTGATGAGGCGCTGACGCAGCGGGTGCGCGTGCGCCGCGCTCACCTCGGGTAGCGTGCTGACTGGCACCACACGGGACGCAGGCCGACCCGCTGCCACCTTGGTGCGATGCTGCTCCTTGCGCAGCTGGTACACGCGCCGGCGCCCGCGGCGCCCGCGGTAGCCCGCCTGGATGACCGTCGAGAGGTGGTTGAGCGCATGCATCGTATTCAGCACCAGGTGGCGCCGGTAGATCGATTGAATGTACGTGGCCGCGCCGTGGCAAGCGCGCTCGATCATCCTCTCTGTCGACGTCATCGCCACCGGCAACGCCGCCGCCGCCGCCGGCAGCGGCACGGGCAGAGGCGGCGACGCGGACGCCGCCACGGCCTTCAGTCGAGGCGGCGACGGGCTGCGGCCGACGTGGCGCTCGGCGGCGTGCCCCGTCGTCGCGAAGGCAAGCTCGTCCGTCGAAAGCTCGGTGATCTTGTCAAGCGATGACTGAGCATGCAAGTGGCGCTTGGCCGCTGCCGCAGCCTCCGCCGCGGCGTATCTAGCCGCCTCGACCGTCGCTCGCTCGGCGGATGCCTTGGCTGCTGCTTGCTCGGCGGCTGCATCGGCTGATCTCCGCTCAGCCTCCGCTTGCTCTGCCGCACGCTGCCTCGCCTCGTGTCGCTCAGCCTTTGCCAGTGCTGCTCCCGAAAGCTTTGCCTCCAGCCGCGCAGCCTCGTCCGCCGTAGCTCGGGCAGCCTTGTCTGCCGCCACCCTCTGCGCCTCCGCCGCCTCCGCCGCTGCCAACACCTGCTGCTGCTGTAACCTAGCCTGCTCGCGACTTGCCGCCGCCGCTGCTGCTGCTGCCGCCTTCGCTGCCGCTGCCGCCTCAGCTGCCGCTGCCACCTCAGCCGCCGCTGCCGCCCCGGCTGTCATGAGTGTTTGGGAAGGCGAAGGACTCATGACAGCGGCGGCGGCATGGGCCTTGAGCTTCCCAAGCAGTCCGTCCACAGCTTTGGGCATCGGCGCACCGAGGGATGGGGCGCGCGCGGCCGCCTCTGAGCGGATGAGATCTGCGATGGATTTCAGAGGCGAAGAAGGGTTCTGCTGCGGCGGCGAAGAAGGCGGCGAAGAAGAAGAAGAAGAAGAAGGCTGCTGCTGCCGCGACGACGAGGAGAACTCGCTGGGAGGTGGCGGCGCCACCACCAGCGACCTGAATCCCGTCGTCTCCTCGGGCACAACGGCCGCGGCCGCCTCGGCCTCCGCTGCCGCGAGCTTGGCAGCGCGTGCGCGCTCCTTGTCCTCCTGCATCGCAGCGGCTGCAAGCTTGCGCTTCGTGGCGGCGGCTTGCGCGCGCAACTGGCGCACGTGCTCGCGCTTCGCGTTGCCGCGGGCGACGGACTGCAGCTTGACGACAGCCGCATGGCGCGCGGCCAACGTGAGCTCCTCGATGGAGAGCGAAGAGAGCTCCTCGAGCGCCATCTTGGTCACCAGCCGGTCCGAGGCCGGTTCGTTCTCAGATAGGCGACCGGCTGCCATGAGTGCCTCAACCGCATCCCAGCTCCCTGAGCGGATCAGGTGGCGACTGCCCGCATGTAACAGCGTTCGAGTTTTGAGGGCCTTGGCCCTGGCGGCGACGCCGCCCTTGGTGACCCCGCCCTTGGTGACTCCGTGGCCTTTGCGCGGGGTCGGGCCCTGCGCGCGGCGAGGGGTGCCTTTGCGCGGTGAGCCGCCCACGCCTCCCCGGCGCGGCGTGCCTTTGGTCGGGCTTGCGCCAAGCACCGCCGCCCCCTTTCGCGGCGTGCCCTTGATGGGTGTCGCGAGGCCCCCTCGGCGCGGCGTGCCCTTGATGGGTGTCGCGAGCCCCCCTCGGCGCGGCGTGCCGCCCTTGGGCGCCGCCTTGGGCGTCATCTTGGGCGTCGACGTGAGCCCGGTCGAGTCGAATCCCTGCGTCGCCGGCTTGCCATTCGCCTTGGGCTTTCCCTTGGGTAGCTTTCCCTTGGCCTTCAGTTTCTTGCGTTCTATGCGGCCGCGCAGCACCTTTCCTATCGTGGTCGCCGCCCGCTCCAGCTTCGGGCGGCCGAGCGTCTGCGCGAGCTTTTCTGTCTTGGCCGCCGCCTGCTCGCGCGCAAGCCGCTCCGCATTCTGAGCCTTCCAGAACGCTCGATCCTCCTCCTGCGTCCGCGGTTGGCGCTTGGCTACGTAGTCGTCGGTCCCGGCGACCTGCACCTCGCCACGCGTCACCTTGAGGATCGCTCGGGTCGATCTGCCGCGTGCGAGTGCCTGCAGCCGCACGACCGCTTTCTGCTTCTGCTTCTCCTTGAGCTCCGCATGCAGCTGCTCCGCAGTCGTGGGGAAACGATACCCCTTCTTACCCTTGCCGTGCTTTGGGGGTGGCTTCGCTGCGCGCTGTTTCGCAGCGCGCCTCTGCAGCTCCGCTCTTCCCTGCTTCGTCACTGCAAGCTTGCGCAACGATCTGCCGCGAGCCAGCGCCTGCAGCTTCGTCGCCGACCGTGCACGTGCGAGCTCAGACGCCTGCGCTGAATCTGTGGCGGGCCTGGCGGCGCGCGCTTCGACAGCGGAGCGGACGGCGGCGGCAGAAGGCTCGGCGGCTCGAGCCGCCGCCGCCAAGGACGCAGCATACGCTGCGCTCGCCTCCGCTGGATTTTGCGGCTTCACTGGTCCGCGGCCGATTCTCTTCGGCGGCGGCTGCGGCGGGGACGGCGGCGACCCCTCTGGAGACGACGGCGGCTCAAAGGTGAAGGCCGCGCAGGCAGCAGCAAAAATGTCACCGCCCGTTGCCTGCTCCGCACCGACGTGCTCAAAGGACATGGCGGGCGACAAGGAGGGCGAGCGCTGTTTCCATTTGCTCGTCCGGCGCTGCAGCACGGGCGAGCGGGGCTGAGACTGCGTTCGGCTCAGATCCGTGCCGATAAGCGGAGGCTTCGGCGCCTCGATAAGCATGGGCGAGCGGGGCCTTGGCTTCATGCTGCTGGCCTGCAACTCTGAGGCGGCCGCCTCTTGCATGCTGGGCACAGAGTGATCCGGCCAAGAATTGCCATTGCAAAGCAGAAGCAAGTTGACTTGCCGCCGAATTGGGCGATTTCCGAACACGAATCCACACAGGGCTGTCGAGGTCATTCGCACCATGTTTACACTTCCGTACCTCCTATCGGATAGTCACAGCGCGGAATAGTCCGCTCCCGAGTTTACCGGGCAAATGCTGACCGCCATTTTGGACGCCTTCGACGCCTTCGGTAGTGCGTCGGGCCCTCGCGACGAGGACGTGCTCGTCGGCTATGCGCACACGCTCTCCGCGTCCGCGCCACTCGAGCTCAAGGACCTCGAGCAGACGGCGCGGGCGCTCAACCTGTACACCAATGTCGGTGACGCCGAGGGCCAGACGCAGGCGTGCGACGCGCTGTGCGAGCGCGTGCGCGCCGGAGTCGGCGGCCTCGCTGGCCGTGCCGTCATCGACCAGGGTACGCTGCCATCCATCATCGTCATCCTGCAGGGCGGGCGCGAGGAGCCGTGCCGTGCCGCGGCAGCACTGCTCAGCGAGATATGCAGCGCAGGCGGCGAGCAGCGGCGTGCGGTCGTGCGCAGCGGCGCGCTGCGGCCGCTCGTGCCGCTGCTGCGCAAATCGCACGAGCCGCGCCTGCTGCGCGAGGGCGCACGCGTGCTCTCCGCGCTCGCTGCCGAGCCGCTGGCGCTGTCGCCTCTGCTACGCGAAGGCGCGCCGCGAGCCCTCAAGCACCTGTGCCGCTCTCAGGCACTGCAAGCGCACGCGGACGCGGTGGTGGCCCTTGGGCGGCTCGCGCGCGCGGACGCCTCGCTGCTCGGGGAGGGCGGCCTGCCGCGCGTCTTTTGCTCCGTCGCGTCCAGCTCGGTGCTCGAGGCACGCGCGGCGGCGGCGGCGGAGCTGCGACTGCTGCTGATGCGCCCGACACGGCGCGGCGCGATGCTCGCGGCCGGGTGCGTGAGCGTGCTACTGCAGTGCTGCGACAGCATGAATGAGACGCTCAAGCTCTCCGCGCTGCAAGGGCTCGCGCTGCTGCTCAGCGGCGCGGGGCTGGCACACGCCGAGCGCAGCGCCGCCTCCCCCATCGAGTGTCATGCCGAGGAGGCGGCCGCGGCCGAGGCACGCGTCATAGCGACGCAGCAGCTCGAGCTCTCAGGGCTGCAGATCCTCGTGGGGCTCGCGCGCGACTCCACGATGGGGCGCGTCGTCGAGGACGTGATGCGACTGCTCGAGCTCCTCTCGCGCGATCCTCTCAACCAGCCCTTCCTCGAGCAAGCGAAGACGATGGCCCTGCTCGTCCGCCTAAGCGAAGCGGAGGGGCGCACAGCGGAGGCGAGGGCAGCGGAGGGGCGGCGGCCGAGGATCGGAGGAGGGCTCGACGGGAGCGGCATTCACATTCACAGCGGCATTCACAGCGGCATTCACATTCACAGCGGAGGTGGGCTCGACGAGGCCTCGCAGGGAGATGGCTCCATCGAGAGCGCTTCGCCCGCCCTCTCCCAAGGCCAGCGGCAATGGCGCTCTGGCGGCGGCGGCGGCGGCGGCGGCGGCGGCGGCGGCGGCGGCGGCGGCGGCGGCGCGGCGACGCAGCAGCTCGAGCGCGCGGCGCGTGAGGTCGCCGCACAAGCGACCGAGCAGATCGGCAAGCTAGGTCAACTGCTCCGGGGAGCCAGCGGCATTCACATTCACAGCGGCCGCTCGTCCTCGCCCGAGCGGCGCGCTCGGGATTCACGTGGCCTGAGCGATGTGAGCGATGTGGACGCTGCCCTCGACGGAGGGTCGCCGATGCGACTTGGCTATGATGGGGGCAGCGGCGGCAGCGGCGGCGGCGGCGGCGGTGGCGGCGGCTCGGCGCTCGTTGCGCGGGGCGAAAGCGGCTCGCTGGACGCGCGGAGCGCCGTACTAAGCGCCGAGCTGAGCGCGGAGGCGTTACCATACCTCGAGGCGGGCGCGCCATCGGACCAGCGCTTTGGTGCGCAGCTGCCGACGGCGCAAGCGATCCGGCTGCTCGTCGCACGTGCCACCTCCAACATGCTCAGCTCGCCAACGGCGCAGCTCGGATTCGTCAACGCCGGCGGCATCCCGACCCTGCTTGCCATGGCGGGCGAGCCCGGCACGGCGCCTGGCACGGCGCCCAGGCTGCGTGGCGAGGTCGCCAAGTCACTCGCGCTGCTCGCACACGCGCCCGAGCACAAGGTCGCGCTGTACCGCCATCGCGCTCTGCCCGTGCTGCTCGAAGTGCTCGAGACGGCGCTGATCGAGACCGACGAGCGTACCGTGCGGCATTCACACCTCATTCACACCGTGCGGCATGCCTCGTCTGCCCTCGGCTCCCTCTCGGCACTGCCTGAAGTGCAGCTCGAGCTCGCGAGTATGAGCGGTGCCATCACGTCGATCGTGCGCCTCTCGCGCTCTCGCGACCCCGACACGCAACGGCATGCGGCGCGCGCGATCGGCCGCCTGGCGGGCAATGCGCAGTGTCAGCGCCAGATTGGTAACGCAGGGGGGCTGCGCCCGCTCATCAAGTGCGGCTACTCGAGATCGACCGAGATGCAGCTGCTCGTGGTGCGCGCGGTCGCCAACCTCGCGCTCGACCCCGAGCTCAGCGCGTTGCTCGAGAACGAAGGCGGCAATCAGCTGCTGAACACGCTGCTGCGTGCGGCATCGTCGGAGGTGGTGCACTGGGCGCGTGTGGCCCAGGGCAACCTCGAGGCCGCCTCGGCGCTCGGCCCTCTCATCCGGCATTGTCCGGAGGATAATGCGGTCGAGCCCGTCGACATGATGACCATGTCGGCGCTCGTGTCGCACCTGCGCGTCACCCCGGCTGATGGACGCGTCGGCAGCTCGGTGCGACGGCTGAGCGCCGGAGCGATCGCCAACCTGCTCGTGTCGGCGCACAACCAGCGGCTGCTGCTCGACTGTAACGGCGTCAAGCCGCTCGTGTCGCTCGCTCAGGAGGCCGTGGAGCCGGAGCTGCAGGTCCAATGCATGCGCGCCGTCGCCAACTTGGCCGTGACCCCCGAGTACCGGACCAACCTGCTGCAGGCGCGCGCGCTGCCGCTCATCGTGCAAACCCTCCGAGGCGCGCAGCTGCACGAAGGGGGCACGCATACCTTTGCGCTGCTCTCGCACGCCGCGCGCGCGTTGGGCAACATGAGCGCCGACGGCGACGTGGCTGCGGCGATCCAACACAAGGCGGCGGCCGAGGGCGCGATCGCGGTGCTCCTGCCCCTCCTCAAGAGCACGCGCGAGCACCTGCAGGACTGTGGGAAAGCCGAAAGCGAGCACCGCGCCAAGATCGCCGACCGGGTGGCCGGACTGGACGAGCTGCTCCGAGAGACGACGCGCGCGCTCGCCAAGCTCGCACCCCTCAAGGCGAACCAGCGCCCAATGGTCGAGTCGGACACGCTTCATCTCGTGATCGAGATGCTCTCGGCGGAGTTTGGCCGCGAGGGCGCCGCCTCGGGCGCCGTCTCGCTCGGCGTGAAGCAGGAGTGCCTCGAGCTGCTCGGCTGCCTCGCGGAGATGCCCGAGTGCCTCGCGCTCCTCATCTCGAACGGGGCAGTCCAGTCGCTCATCGCGCTGCTCCAAACGTCCGCCGTCGAGACGGAGACGGCCGCCGCCGAGCTGCTTGCCAAGCTCGCCCAGGTGAAGGAGTACCAGGCGCAGATCTCCGCGAGCGAGACGCTCCCGCTGCTCGTCGAGCTGCTGCACAGGCCCAACGCCGCGGCACAGCTCGCTGGGCTCCGCGCCCTCAATGAGCTCACCTTCGACAACCACGGCTCGCAGCTCATCGCTCTCAAGGCCGGCGTGGTCGTGCCCTGCATCGAGCTCGCGCGCGCCGGCGACGCGACCGTTAACTCGAACGCTGCGACGCTGCTCTGCCAGATGGTGCTGGCTGAGGCCGCTGATCGGTCGGCCGTCGCGAGCGGCTTTGGCGGCAAAGTGAAGCTCGGCTCCGAGGAGAGGCTGTCGATGTTCGCGGCCATGGCCATGAGCTCGAACACCGAGGCGCATTCGGTCGCCGCTATGGGGCTCGCCACGATGTGCAACGCCGCCGATGCGAATCTGCCAGCGATCGCGCGCACCGCTCTGAGCGCGCTCGTCCGCCTCGGGCGTGCGACGCAGCCCGACACGCAGGCGGCCGCACTCGACTCGATCGCCGTGCTGTCCGAGTTGCCGGACGTGCAGGTGGACCTGGTGCGCATGGGTGCGCTGCGGGTGCTGCTCGACCGCGCGGCGACGCCCGGAGCTCGCAACGCCGACATCCGCTCGCTCGCGTTCACGGCGCTCAAGCACATTGCGTCCAACGGCGCGAACATGAGCGCGCTGCGCAGCGCGGAAATACGGCATCGACTCAAAGGGCTCACGACGACGATGCGAGAGGAGCCCGTGGTGCAGCGAGATCTCGAAGCGATTGAGCGCTCGATCCAAACCGTCTCGTCGCTGCTCGAGCTGCAGGGCAGGCAGCGGCCGCTGCGCGCAGGGGATGTGGCGGCGATGACCGAGTGCGTGCGCTCGGCGGGCGTCGACTCATCGATTGCGCGCGAGGTGGGGCACACGAGCGCCGCCGTGGGCGCGCACATGGCCAACGTCGACCTCTTCGTGGCCGAAGGCGGCATTGAGCTGCTCAACACGCTCGCTCGATCGCGCTCCATCGCTGTGCAGCTCGAGTGTGCGCAAGCTCTCGAAGCCTTTTGCCGGTCACGCGAGGTGCACCGCGCTCTGCATAAGCAAGGGGGCCTCGTGTCGCTCGTGCATCTCGCGCGCTCGCAGCAGCCCGAGCTTCAAACGCACGTGGCCACCGCCTTCAGCGTGCTCACCGACGAGCAGATGCCTCGGACGTGGCTCATCCAGTCGGGCTGCATGCCCCTGCTCTTTGCATACATTCGCAACGGCACGCCCGATGTGCGCTACCTCGCCGCACGCACCATCCTGTACATGCGCTGAAAAACGCTGTACTGGTGGTGGAGACGCCCGCCCACCGTCGGACACCCGCCGCCGGCAGCACACGGCAATCGCACGAGCGGTGGTCGCGTCCGTTTGCGAGCAATGTTGGTCTAAGGTTCAGAAAGTTAAGCACTTAACGCGGTTATGAGAGACGATGATCCGAATCCACTTACATGCACTTAGACGATAAAACTTTCGTCTGTGACGAACCGTCATTGACGAAACCATTTCTGCGATCCAAAAAAGGTCCGACCCCTCCCCGAACCCCAATCTTGGAGCTGCCGATCCGATCGCTGCCGATCACATGCTCGCCCTCCTCTTGCCGGACGCGTTCGACAGAGTCAGCTACCACGCACGCACTCGAGAACCTCGTCTGCACCGGTCTTATCCTCGACGAACCCGTGCGCAACGCTGGCGCCCACTTCGCCATGGAACCCGCTCGCTTGGCTCAGCTTTTCTAGGACCTGGACGACAGCGGCACGGCGTACGAACCCATCAATGGCCCGGACAAAGAAGCCATCAAAAGGGCGGCCGCGCTCATCATACCCGACCTCCTCCAGCTCCCCGCCGCGCCCAGCGCCTCATCACGCTGGCAGATCTCATCTTCGATGACGATCCCAACAGCGCCGACACCCGCACCTGGTTTGACCACATGACGCCGCTCTTGATCACCTCGGGCGGAGGCGGCATGGAACTGCTGTCGCAGTTCTTCGCCTTGACCCCGCCACGTTGTTGTCATCACGCTGGCAGATCTCATCTTCGATGACGATCCCAACAGCGCCGACACCCGCACCTGGTTTGACCACATGACGCCGCTCTTGATCACCTCGGGCGGAGGCGGCATGGAACTGCTGTCGCAGTTCTTCGCCTTGACCCCGCCACGTTGTTGTTCTAAGATTGGCACCCCGAGTGACCATGTTGATGTCTCACTGCACGCATTTAACCGCATGTGAGTACTCATCTGTCCCCATTGTGGAAAAGTACCCGTGGGCTCTTCGGGTCCATACAAACCGTGACTACCCGAGAGATGGACGCTTCACCCAAAATAAAGTAGCAAATGACTCAGATATATCTCCGTAGGATATATCACTTTATTACGCACACATATGTCAGGTAATAAGTAGGTAATGAGGAAGCTTGCGGAGAAGGACGTGATTTCTTCGGTCAAAGATAATCCCTTGAAATTGCGCCACCCTTCCCAAACCTGGTCTTGTGTCGCCCACGAGATCGATGTGACATGAAAAAGGACGAAACACAAACTCCGCCTTTTAGATGCAAAAGGCCGCGGGTACTGGCCCTTACAGAAAAATCTGCCGTGCACAAGGTCCCTAGCAGTCCCCTCCTTTGGTCTGCAGCCAGGCCCGTCTTGCGTGGGAGAAAAAGATCGCCGCGGCCGCCACGATCCATGCCCCACCAGCCGCATGGACGGTGCCCGCGGCATCGAGCGTATCGGCGTCGAGAGTCCAGCAAGGCCATTTCCGAGCCCGATACCTGCGGGGTCTATGACGAATGTACCCCCGCCACGAGGAGGTCGAGCAAGTGCGACGCTGCCCTGGATCCAAACACTCATCAAGCAGCAGCAATGGACGATGAGCTCGCCGCCACCGAGATGCGGCGGCCGCAACACATGCGCTTGGACGAGCAGCAGTCGTCCTCGCCAGTGCCCTGCCTCGACAAGTGCGTGTGCAAATGCCAGGGAGGCCATAGCATCGTGGCCATCAACGCGAAAGGCCAAGTGTGCCAACCGGCCTCTGCTCTTTACTCTACTCTGCTCCTTGTCGACAAGAAGCGCAAACGTCGGCCACGTTACGACCACACCGCGTCTTCGGACGGCCATCCCGCGCTCACCTCATTTGCACTACCGTCGAGCAACGTTGCGAGCAACGCACAGTCGCGGACAGACGCACTCACCGGACCTGAAGTAGCAACTGGCCAGATCGATGGCGCCACGGTGCTGCCGCCGCTGGCGGGCCCACCGCTCTTCGGTTCGATGGCCGCGCCTTATGAGATCGCGAGCGCTGCCATCGCCGCCGCCCAGATGCGGATGAGTGCGATCCCCCCACTGCCCATGGGCGTCAACTTGGGCGTCAACATGGGCGCGATGCCACCGATCATGCCGTTTGGCCACGGTGGCTTCGGCTACTCGTATCCCAGCCCTTACACGCCCTACGGCGGCTTCGAGACATACCCCTTCGACCCTCGGGTGAATCCGTATTCAGGGTACGGGATGACATTTCCCAGCTATTACCCTGCATGGTACGGTATGGGCGGCGGCATGCCAGGTCAGATGAGCAGCGGTATGGGAGGCCAGTATGGCGGTCCAATGCCCGCGTCAGCACCGGCAACGGTGCCTGCTCCGGCGCCTGCAGCCCCCGACGCCTTCTCGAGCTTCGGTGGCGGCTTTCTCCCAGCCTACGGCGCGTGCGGCATGCAGCAGTGCTGCACGGCCTACAGTACGTGCGCCACCCAACCTAGAGCCGGATCTGATGCTGACGAGCCCAAGGCACCAACGGCTGCATCGACGAGTGCGAGATGCCCGAACACGAAGAGCGCGACGCATCCAGTGGCGCTGACAGTGGCACCAGATGCCGATGAGCCATCGATGAGTTCAACGACGAGTGCAACGTCGGACACGCCGTGCTCATCAGAGTCATCGTCGACGTGCTCCTCGAACGAGGCTAAGGCCGCGGCTGATCGTCCCAAGGCGAATTCGATGCACCCAAGGACGATTAGCCCAACGCGCCCGATGGCGCCGCCCCCGTTCGACCTCGCGGCGGACGCGCGTAGGCCAACCTTCCTCCTGCCCGACGGTTCACCCGAAGGGTCGCCGATCGGGTCGATCAACAGCGGTGTGTCCGTGGAGTCGATCGCAACTCTCTCCTCCGAGGAGGAGGCGCGCGACGACGGCGTGAGCGAAGAGGGCACGGACGATCTCGGAAGCAACTCGTGTCGAAGCGACTTCAGCAGCTCCGACGATGTCGAGGACGAGGTCGAGGGCGACGACGAGGGCGAAGGCGAGGGTGAGGGCGAGGGCGACGACGAGGGAGAGGGCGAGGGAGAGGGCGAGGACGAGGACGAGGACGAGGGCGAGGGCGATGAGGGCGACGAGGGTGGCCGGCTTGTCGGTGAGGCCGTCGAGACAATCGGTACGTCGTCCCTTCTTGACGAGCCATTCTCGGCCAAGGCTTCCGTCGGCCACGAGTCCAGCACCGATGATGACGAGCCTGAAGACATGCTGAATACGTTCAGACCCCTCACGTCGGGCTACAACAGATATTTGCAACTCACCCGCTCAGGGTCGCGCTCGTCGCACTCGACAGCGCGTTCGGAGACCACGCAGCAGTCTCGGGAGTCCTTCAGACGTGACGCAAAGACAGTGCCGGAGGGCTTCTGTGTCGCCCACAACGAGGCCGTGTACAGCCCCCCCAGACCAAGCGCGCTTGATTCCCACGGCTTCGATGGCGACGATGATTCGGTCGACGATTAGGGGTCCCGAAGTCTGACCTCTCGGACTCACCTCGCCCACGGCTCGAGATCTGACCTCGCACTGGCCTCGCACGCTGGCGACACTAAGGCGACACACGATAGCGTGCGAGGAGGGCTCGTCCTGGTGCCAGAGGAGAGTACGTCCATCCGAAGAAGCATGGAGGCACGGAGCATGGAAGCAGACATAGAGGAGCGGGGAGCCCACAGAGGCCCCCCTGTGTGTCACATGTCACATGAGAGGTGTGGGGCGGCCCCACGAGCACACGAGGAAGTGCAGGAGGTGTGAAGCGAGGTGTGAGCGGAGGTGTGAAGGAGTTGTGAAGGAAGTGTGCTGATCTGTGGACACGGTGTGCGGGCTGCTGTTGCTTAGAGTGAGTTTTATCTGCTGTTATTTAGCTGTTGGTCTCCGTGGTGGCCCCATGATCGTGGTGCTCGCTCGCTACAGCACTGCGCTCACCTGTGTGTGCGTCGTCGTGTCACCGCACCTGTTGCAGACGGTGTCGGTGTTGACATCACTTTTCAGATTTCACCTGACCGATGTCACTGGAAGAAGGACGTCACGCGTGGCGACCGGAGGGGATTGAACACATATGTAACGACAACGATCACAGTTCACACACGGGCGACGACCGGCAACTTTTGACCCCGGAACGCGCGAATCCACATCAATACGCGGGGCGAGGCGACAGGAAACCCCCGTGGAGCGACCGCGGGTCCTCACGACATCACACATCAGCGCAGCGATCCATACTATTGACCCAAAGCCAGCAGCGTAGCTCACACGACCCCTGCAGCCCTCTGAGTGCTTGTACCCGATCACCTCTTACTACCGCTCTTAGTGCCGCTGCCGAAACCAAAGGCGCGCGCCACCAAGGACGCCTTCTTGTTCGAACCGGATGGCGTCGTCTCGACCGACTGAAAGGGTGCGTCATATGCCGATGACTCGAGCTCCATGGTCATCGGCTGCTGCGCCGCGCGCTGCATCTCTTCCTTGATGCGGGCCACCGCCGCGTCGGAACCCAAGCCCTCCATCGGATGGCCTGCGACGCTGACGAGCTTGCTGCCGGCCACCACGCCCTTCTTTGCCGCCTGCGAGCCCGCGGCCACCTCAGTAATGAAGGTGCACCTGCCCGCGGCCTCAGTAAACGTCATCCCTAGAGAGCCGGGACCGAAGGTGAACGTGCGGCGGGGCTTCTGGCGTTCAGCTTCGGACAATGGCGCCGGCGACTCAAAAGGGGCGGCATATGCCGATGACTCGAGCTCCATGCTCATCGGCTGCTGCGCCGCGCGCTGCATCTCTTCCTTGATGCGGGCCACCGCCGCGTCGGAACCCAAGCCCTCCATCGGATGGCCTGCGACGCTGACGAGCTTGCTGCCGGCCACCACGCCCTTCTTTGCCGCCTGCGAGCCCGCGGCCACCTCAGTAATGAAGGTGCACCTGCCCGCGGCCTCAGTAAACGTCATCCCTAGAGAGCCGGGACCGAAGGTGAACGTGCGGCGGGGCTTCTGGCGTTCAGCTTCGGACAATGGCGCCGTCGAGGCCACCGACGCAGCACCTGGCGCGGCACGCTCTTCCATCGGCAGAGTCAGAATCGCAGCATTTGAATCTCTGTCGGCAGAATCACTATCGATGTCCGCAGCTGATGCTGGTGGCGCAGATTCAGTCTCATGGTCGGCAGATGCGTCGGCAGATTGAATCTGGTCGGCAGATTCAGTCTCGTGGTCGGCAGATGCGTCGGCGGACGTGAGTCTCTTGTGAGAAGGCGTACTCATCTCGCCGCGCTCTACCGGGCGCTCTACCGGTGTGACGGCAGAGTCGTCGTGTGTGTCCGAGCCCGGCCTGGATGGAGGCTGTGCAGATGAGCGCGGCTCGACCGCCTCGACGCCTAGGGCGGTCCCGCTCGATGCTGGCGTGGCTGTGTCGCCCGAGACGGCGCGGCGGGCGGCGTCGAGCTTGGCGCGCTCTTTGTGAATAGTGCGCTCGAAGCTCGCCTCGAGAGCCTCGAGCGCCTCAGTGGGCACCGGTGACGTGGCGGAGACGTCGGAGGCGGAGGCCCAGCCACGCGAGACGGACGAGGGGATGGAGGCGATCGATCCCTCCGCCTCGGAATCCTCGTCCACCTCCGATGGGATGCAAGACGACTCAGCGCTCAGGGAGGAGAGGTTTGCGGGGGGGTCCCGGATGGCCGTGCGTGATCGCGCCTTCGCCGCCGCAAACCGTCGCGCGAGCGCCGTGGCGGCGACCTCGGAAGCGAGCATCTCACATGAGTTCGGAGAGTGCCGACCAGCTGCTGCCAGCTGCCAGCCGCCCCCGACGAAGCTCGCTTCGCCGCCGGTGCCGAGGCTCTCTGTGCCCTTGACCTTGCTGCTGACTTGGCGCCTTCCGGAGATCGACGAGTCGAGCTTGGACATCTGGGCGCCGGGCGAGGCGCGCGCCTGCATGCAATGAGGGAGGCCATCAGGCGCAATCAAGGCACAATCAAGGGACATCTGCGCGCCTGCGTGTAGAGCAGCTTCTCATCAGGCGCAATCAAAGCGCAATCACGGGACGCGCCTGCTTGTAGAGCAGCTTCTCATCAGGCGCAATCAAAGCGCAATCACGGGACGCGCCTGCTTGTAGAGCAGCTTTTCCTGCTCGCGCGACTCACGCAGCTGCGCCTCCGAGAAGGTGCGGGGCGCCGCCGTCGATTCTCTCGCACCCAGCGTCGGCCCATCGAAGCCGAGACGCTGTGCGAGGCGCCCGAGCGCATGGACTTGGCGCAGAACAGCCATCATGTCGCGCCCCTCGTAGAGGTCGACCGTCTGAAACGAGTCGGAGGGGAGCAAGCCGATGGCGGTGCATGCTTGAAGGTAGTTGCCAATATTCTCCCGATGCACCGCGGGCGCGACGAGCGCATTCTTGGGCACCACGGGCGGCGGGCACGAGCCTGGCACGATGACGTTGACGAGCTCGCACAGCACCTCCCCCGACATGAGGAGATCTTTGAAGCTGCACTCCTTGTCCCCCACCGGCGCGCCCGTCACCGCCTCAATCCACTCGCGCGCATCATTCTCCATGTCCTCGTCGTATGCCGCCGCGCGCAGCTCGGTCGGCTGCGTGGCCAGTACCAGGTCGGGCGTCTCCTCTCCCACCGACCGGTAGGAGCCACTCGACCGGCAGGAGGCACTCGACTCTGCCTCGCTTACCACGGCGCTTACGTCAGGCAAGGGCGAGGGCGCGGCTGAGCCGGCGCTCACCACGGCGCTCGGCCTGGGGGACTTGGACGGTTTGGCAAGCCGTTGCCGCTGCGCTGAGTCGTCGATGGCTTTGACCGTGGCCCACTTCGAGACCCTCGAAGCGCCGTGGTGAGCGCCGCCATCGGTGGCCTCGGCCCCGGAGGCCAACGTGCTCACCACGGCGCTCACACTGCACGAGGGACGCCGCCTCATCGGCACACTCGCCCCGACGTCGCCCTTGTCGAAGCCGCCGCCAAGCCGCGCCTTGAGCAGCTCCAACGCCTTCGTGTGCTGCCGTCCTGGAGACGCAGCATCCTTCGCCTCCACATCCGACGCCTCCACATCCGACGCAAACGGGTCCAACGCCTCCACATCCAAGGCAGCCCGCGAAGCTAACGCCTCACGCCTCGCCTGCGCTCGCTGCTCTCGCAGCTGGCCGACTCTGGCGCGGTCGAGCTGGGCGCGACGTGCAGCCTGCACCTTGACCGCCGCCGCCCTCGTAGCCTCAGATTCACGCAGCTCGGCAGCTAGCTCTTCACGCCTCGCCTGCGCTCGCTGCTCTCGCAGCTCGGCGACCCTGGCGCGGTCGAACTGCGCGCGACGTGCGGCCTGCACCTTGACCGCCGCCGCCCTCTTTACAGCATCGTCCGCGGGCTCCAGAGCGTCAGGCGCCGTGGCGGGCTCCAGAGCACCAGGCGCCGTGGCGGGCTCCAGAGCAACAGGCGCCGTGGCGGGCTCCAGAGCAGCAGGCGCCGTGGCGGGCTCCAAAGCAGCAGGCGGCTCCTCGGCAGCGGCCGCAGAGGGCTCGAGCGCCTCGGCAGCGGGCACGGGAAGACTTTGGGTCTCCGCTGCGGCAGGCGGCATAGAGGTCCGCCGAGACGGACTCGGTGGGGGAGGACGCCGAGGCAGCGGAGGGAGCCGCGGCAGCAGCGAGGCAGGGTCCTTCGTAGATTCGTCCGACGGAGATGCCGGAGGCGCCGCGTTGTGGTGAGCACTTGCATGCGAGGCAGGGTCCTTCGTAGATTCGTCCGACGGAGCGGCCGGAGGCGCCGCGTTGTGGTGAGCACTTGCATGCGAGGCAGGGTCCTTCGTAGATTCGTCCGACGGAGCGGCCGGAGGCGCCGCCTCGAGGCACGCTGCCCGCTCTGTGGAATTCGGAAGCTCCGCCGGCTCGGGAGGCGCCGTGATGGGCTCGGGAGGCGCCGTGATGGGCTCGGTAGGCGCCGTGATGGGCTCGGTAGGCGCCGTGATGGGCTCGGGAGGCGCCGTGATGGGCTCGGTAGGCGCCGTGATGGGCTCGGAAGGCGCCGTGATGGGCTCGGGAAGCGCCGTGATGGGCTTGGGCGGCGCCGTGGTGGGCGTGGGACGCGCCGTGGTGGGCTTGGGAAGCGCCTCCGAGAGCAGCTGCGAGGGAGCCTGATCCATATTAGGCAGCTGTGAGACCGCGGCCGCCACTCGCTCGGCCTCCGCCTTCTTCGCCGCCGAGCTCTCTGCCTTCGCCTTCTCCGCCGCCGCTCGCTCCGCAGCCGCCATCTTTGCTGCAAGGAGCGCCGCAGCGGCCATCGCCGCCGTTTCCGCCGCCGCGCGCTCCGCCTCCGCCTTTTCTGATGCTAATCGCTCCGCCTGAGCCCGCTCCCACTCCGCCTCCGCCTTCTCCAACGCCTTTCGCTCCGCCTCCGCCTTCTCCAACGCCTTTCGCTCCGCCGCCTCCGCCTCCTCCAACGCCATTCGCTCCGCCTCCGCCTTCTCCAACGCCTTTCGCTCCGCCTCCGCCTCCTCCAACGCCATTCGCTCCGCCTCCGCCTCCTCCAACGCCTTTCGCTCCGCCTCCGCCTCCTCCAACGCCATTCGCTCCGCCTCCGCCTCCTCCAACGCCTTCAGTTGGAAGAGAATGCGATTCACCTCCTCGCTCAGTTGGTTGACCGTCGCGACTCCGATACTCTTCTTCTCGGCGTAAGTGACATTCTCCCTCTGCAGCCACCCAGGGTCCCTTGCCATATTAGGGACGAGCCGCTCACGCTCCTCCACCTTCGCCTTCTCTCGGGCAGCCCCGAGCTCCGCCAGTCGCTCCACCTTCGCCTCATGAGACGCCAATCGCGCCGCGGCCTCCTTCTCTATCGCCACTCGCTCCGCCTCCGCCTTCTCAGCCAGCGAGCGCGCTGCGGCCGCTGTCGCCGCCGCAGCCCTCTCCGCCGCCGCCCTCGCCTTCGCCACCCTCATCTCCGCCGCCGCCACGGCCTCCTCGGCCAGTCGCTCGGCATCCGCCTGCTCCGCCGCGAAACGTTCCGCCTCGGCAGTCTCCGCCGCCAGCCTGACCGCTTCGTCACGTTCCGCCTCGGCCTGCTCAGGAAAGACCAGTTCCGCCTCCGCCTCCACTGCCGCCAGCAGCTCCGCCTCCGCCTTCTCAACCTCGGCGCAGGCCCCCATTCCTTCGTCGTCGCTGAACCGAACACTCACAGCCCGCGAACCGTTTTGGCGCTCGACGGTGGTCATGTGCTGCTGTACATAGCTGAATGAGACACCAAACTCCTGCTCTGGAGTCGCGGGTGGGGTCTGCAGCCCGGAGCGGCTGCGGCGCGGTGGAGGCATCGGTGCCGTTGTTAACGTCGTCGGGGCTCTCACCGGAGGTACTGGAGATGCTGGAGGTGCAAGTGCCATGGGCTCGGATTCTGGCGAACGCGAGGCCGGGGGGCTGCTGCATCCCTGCGGGCCCTGCGGGCACGACGTGGTCGATCCTGAACGAGCTGGCAGCATAAAAGTGCCACGCGCTGGCTGGGGAGACTGCTGCAGTTTGGCTATCAAGCGAGGAGGTGACAGCTGCCGCTGTGGCGGCGGCCGCTGCAGCTGAGCAGCTGCCGCCGGCGACTGCTGCAGCTCGGCCATCGGCGGCCGCGGCGGCTGAGCAGCTGCCGCTGGTGACTGCTGGGACGGCCCCACCGTCGTTGCCACCGCCGCCGGCCGGCCGAGGGGGCCGAGCGTGCTCCTCTCTGAGAGTTCCGAAGAGGAGGGGTCTCCGAAGGTGACCTTCGGGGGAGGAGCTTTGGGCGCAGCGCTCGTCGGCGAGACACCTTTGGAGTCAAAGGAAGCGCTTCGCCGAAGGACATCCTTCGCCGCGCTTGGCATCGCCTTGCCGATGCCCCGCTGCGCAAGCGCCGTCGATGCGAGCGCGAGGAGCAACGGCGAGACGGGAGGTGGGTTGGGCCATGCGAGCGCAAGTGGCTCGATGGCCCGCGGCGTCGAAGGGGGTTGAGGGACGAATGCCCTAGAGAATACGGGAGCGACGGCGGAAGTCAGAGGGGTGGCGCGCGCAGTCGAGCAGCCTGCCGACGAGGGCGCTGTCGTGACTGCCGACGGCGACGAGAGCGCTGTCGTGAGCGCCGCCACTCGTGCGAGCTCCTCCGCACGCTCGGCTGCTGCGAGCTTCGAGGCGGCCGCTCGCGCAGCGATTGCCGCCTTCTCGACCGCCAGCGCATGCGCAGCCGCCGCCTCCTCTGCCTCGCGCCACTCAGCCGCTGCCAGCGGCGACGGCGCGACTGCCAACGGCGAGGGCGCGACTGCGAAAGGTGACGCCGCTATGGACGATTTCAGACCACTGACGGCACCCTGCCTGAGCAGCTGACGAAAGGCGGCGGCATCGCGCTCGGCTCGGCGCTGCTCCGCGCCTTGCCGCGGCTCGTACACCACAGGCTCGCGCGGCGCGGGCACCACCGCCGTCGCGGCAGCCACCTCGGCGACCCTGAGCAGCGCCGGTGAGGTGGGCGTGTATGGGGCGCCGCCCACCTCAAACGACGAGGCGGCGGGCCCTGGGCCGAACCTTCTGAGGACGACACCAGGTTCGGTCGCTGCTGTGGGCGCCGTGGCGGGCGCCGTGGGTGGCCGCGTGGGCACGCTGCTGCGTTCCAGATCGCTCGCCGCCACGAGCTCGATGGCGCGCTGCAGCGGCGCTCGCGCCATCGACTCCGAACTTGCATTTCGTCGGAGCCTCAAGCCCGAATCCCGTGCGCCGGGCGTCGTCCACGCCGGCGCATCGTCCGTATGTCCATTGGTTTCGACAGGGGGTGCCATGGTCGCAGCGCTCTCCAACCTCGTCGGTGGCCGACTCCCAAAGGACGAAGAGCGGCGCAGCGCAGTGATCTTCTGCATTTCCTCGGCGATGGCCCTGCGGATCGGATCCAGCGGCGCCGGGCGACTTGCAGTCGATGCGCGCCATTGGAGAAAGCACGACCGGCACTGCCGCGTCCGCGACTTTGCCGCAGCCCCATCGGCGCAGTGCTGATCGAGCACAGCACAGCGGAAGCGAACAGCCGCAATACGCCAAGCGAAAAAGGTTCGCTCGATCGCGCGTACCGCCGCGTATTCGCTTAGCCCCCGGTCCGATAGGTCGTGCGTGGATAAGATCCACGGAAACAGCGCCTGGTCCTTTGGCATCCACAGAGACCGAAACTCACCACACCCTGCTGCACAGCACCTCGGTGCAGCAGCGTCAACACCCGTTCTCTGAGGCACCGCGGAGGCAAGTGAGAAAGAAAAGTTGCGTGGGCGCCGTCGCGGGCTTTTATGCGCTTGTCCGTTGTCTGAGGTCCCCCCGCGTTCACCACACTCCGTCTCAAAGGACGGCTTTCAGTTTTGTCAAGCGACCCTCTTGAATCACAGGCCTAGAAGTTTGCTCGCCATGCCCTGCAAGAGGGCGGACGCGCCGAGGTCAGCGGGGACTTCGTCGTACCTCGTCGGCGATGTGGCGTCGCTCAGCTTGGTGTAGACGAAGAGCTTGCCGTCCTGGTCGCGCGAGATGCGCAGCCTCGCGTCCAGGTACGTCGTCTTGAAGAGTGGCCGCGGGTTGGCGTAGGTGGGCACCACGCTCTCAAGCGCGGCGCCCAGGGAGCGCGACTCGAGACGTACGCCTGCATCGAGCGCCTGACGAAGCCCGGGCAAGTTGGAACCCTTGATCTCGACGGTGTCCATGAGGAGGCGCCAGGCGTCACCGAGGTTCGCCTCGACGCTCGCCGTCGAGACGATCGCGCCGCGGATGCTCAGAGGCATCCCACCCGAATAGCGCAGAAAAGGCACTACGTCGCTCAGAAAGGGCACTGCGCCCGCGGAGACCTCGAACTCGGAGACGATGCGCGCGCCGTCATAGACCTGGCGCACCTTGCCGATCGTCGAGATGGCCAGCGCCGCCCGATGCATGTCGCAGAACCAGTCGTACCTCTCGGCCTCGGCGCCGTCGGCGCACACGGCGCGTCCAGCCATGAAAAAGGGAGAGGAGCGGAAGAGTTGTGTGTCGCTGAAGACGAGTTCCCATGTGCCCATGCACTCGGGCGCGAGGGTCGGCTCGGGCGTCGGATTGAGCATCTCGAGTGCAGCGACCAACTCGCGCGCCTCCTTGAGGTCGGTAGCCGTCGCGGACTCGCCGCGTGCACATGCAGCCGCGCGTGAGAGCAGCTCAACCTTGAGGCGCTCGCGCTCGAGGGCCCCCTCCAGACCGGGCGCCGCCCCCGCGCCGTCGGCCATCATCTCCATGGCATTCTCCATCGCCGTCTCCATCTCCATGGCCATCTCCATCGCGGAGGGCTTCGCCGCCGGCAAGATGACGGAGTCGATGATGTGGATGACACCGTTGGCGCACTCGATGTCCGTCGTCACGACCTTGGCGCCGTCGATCATGACGCCGTCCGCACCGACCTTGATGGTGATCTTGGCGCCGTTGACGGTGGCTACCTTTTGGCCATCCATGGTGACGACCGTCTTAGCCATGACCTTGGCGGAGACGACGTGGTACGTGAGGATGGAGGCGAGCTTGGCCTTGTTGTCGGGCTTGAGGAGATCTTCGACGGTGCCCGCTGGCAGTTTGGCAAAGGCGGCATCGGTGGGCGCGAAGACGGTGAACGGCCCTTCACCCTTGAGAGTGTCGACGAGGCGGGCAGCACCAAGCGCTGTGGCGAGGGTCGTGAAGGAGCCAGCTGACACTGCGGTGTCGATGATATCCTTCATCGCAACGGGCGGCTCCACGAGAGGTGCTGCATTCTCGACCTCCGCGCACCGCGGAAGCGACCGACGACAATTCTCCGGTAGCACGAACGCTCGTGGCGCGACGAGCAGGCCCGACGCGGCCTGCACCAGGAGCAATAGACTCAGATGCATTTCTGAATCGGACTGGAGGCACGATTTCCGAAGGAAGATTCGCATATTCTTACATGTAACTTCATATCGAACTGGGGCATCGAGAGAATGGGCGGGTAACTCTCTGCATCTTCATTCACACCAACCGCGAGCCTCGTCAACTGTTGTCACATTTCCCCGAGAGCGCGGCACCAACCTCCGTGCAGAGCTGAGCCCCTGAGTCGGGTCTCGCCAACGCAGCAGCGAGCGTGGCCGGCGCTGTCGTGCGCGCGTCCATCGTCTATAGCGCGCGTCGTGTCGTCGTCTGCCAAGATGTCTGCCGCGAAACAAAATTCCCAAGCGGCTCTCGACTGGGCGAAAAAGCGCCAGCAGCAACTGGAGCGCGCGGCCGCAATCAAGGCGGAGCGGCAGGCGACGCTTCGGAGCCAGCGGCCAACGGGGGAGCTCGATGCCATGGAAGGGGAGCCCTCGGCCAAGCCGACTCCCTCGCAGCGGCGCACGTACTCTCAGCCCGCCTCCGACCAGCAGGCCAACGGTGGCCTCGACGAGATGCAGGCTCATTTGCCGATGCGGCCGAACACGGAGGCGGGCGACAGCGCCCACCTGCCCGAATGGGCGCGCGAGATGAATTTCAGCTCGAACCGCAAGGCGGGCGCGGCCGCCGAGCACCGTGCGTATGGTCACACCGAGAGCGCCCCTGACAGCCACTTCCCTTACAATGGGTACGCCGACGAGCCCTATGATGGCGGCCCGCCGTCGCCGTCATGCGGCGAACTCGAGAGGGGGGGGCGAGATGGGAGCCACGGCGCGCACGCGTACGGTGCGCACGCGTACGGCGCGGCGCAGGCGGTCGCCAACTGGCCCGCGGACATGCCTCTTGGCCAGAGCGACGGTGGCATCGGCTACAACCGCGGGCGCGCGATGCCTCGTGGGCCGCCCAAGGACCTGGCCATCGACTTCGTCGGCCTGCCGAGCGAGCGCACCAAGCCCACCCTTGCGGCCGCCGAGTTCTTCGGGCTCGACGGCCCGATGCAGCCGCGCCGCGGTTCACGCCGCTCGCCACCTGCAGCCGTCGAGGCCGCCGCCACCCAGTCCTATCCGCCGCCGCCGCAGCAGCAGTACGCGCAACAATATGCGCAGCAGCAGCAGCAGCAGCCAGCGTATTCGCCGGAGGGGTATGCGCCGCTGCATCAGTACGCGCAGCAGCAGCAGCATTACCCCTCGTACGCGCCACCTCCGCCGCCGCCGCAGCAGCAGTACGCGCACGTTGCGACTGGGCACCCGCCGCCCGGCGCGCCCGCCGCTGCGCAGCCCGCACGCGGTGGGCGGCGCGCGTCGCCTCCGCTCGCGCTCGTCGACGACGACAGCTACGGCGCCGGCGGCCTTGCCTGCAACGGCGCTGGCGGCTACCAGGACGGCGCGTATGGTGGGTACCGCGCGGCCGGCGCCGCCGGCGCGGCGATGGGCGGGGTTCTCAGTGGGGTTCTCACTGAGCAGAATCATCAGAACGGGCCCAACCCACTGCAGCGGCCGCCGCGGCAGCGGGGGGGCGACAGCAGCAGCAGCAGCAGCGGCGCCGGCGCTCACCACGGCGCTCTCGGATCTCGTGCCGACGTACCTAATTTGGGTGCACTCCCTAATTTGGGTGCACCCCCACCGCCCGAAACCGAGGCCGACGGCGCCTCCGAGAGCGCTGGACGCGCACGAGCGTCGGCCGGGGCACTAGGGCGCCGAGCCGGGCGAGGCGGCGCGAGCGCCGAGAACGGGCGCCAGGCCCCTGACCGACCCGTGTGGAACAGTGATTTCGGGGGCGACCCCCTCCGGCAGCCGCCCCCGCCGCTGCCGGGCGCTCGCTCCAACGTGGGTCGCCGTCGCGAGCAGCAGCAGCAGGATCCGGAGGTCGAGCCCCCCGCGGCCGCGCCGGTGCGCCGCCCCCCTTCGAGCTCTCGCCCCCCGTGGCTGGACACGCGCGACGGGTGCGGCGACGCGTGCGGGAGCTGTGCGCCCAGTGCGTCCTCGGTCAGCCGTCAGTCGTCATCGAGCACGCTCGGGGGCGTGCCTCCCCGGCGGGCAGAAGGGCGTGTCGGGAGCGCCAGCCGACCCGCCCTCGCTCCCGAGCCCGATGATTACATGCAGGAGCACCCCAGCTACGGCCATGCTCCCGCACAGCACGGTGGCGGAGGTTACGGCGGTTACGCCCAGAGTGGGGGCAAGGGCTACGCGCGCCGTGACGAGCGCCCCGTCGGAGGAGGCGGTGGCGGTGGGTACGGCGCCGGCAGCCTGCCGCGCGACGAACGGCCCGTCGGAGGCGGCGCCGGCGCGGGCAGCCAGCCGCGCGACGAACGGCCCGTGCGTGGCAACCCCGAGCGCCCTCTGCCAAAGGCCCCAGCCCACGCGTCGTACGAAGCGCAAGCACAGGCGCTGATGGATCAGAACGGCGGCGCCGACGACGACCTGGTCCCGTGCAGCATGTGCGGCCGGCGCTTTGCGCTCCATCGGATCGATGCGCACATGAAAGCCTGCCAAAGCGCCGCGACCAAGCCGCGCAAGGTCTTCAACGCCGCCAAGCAGCGCATCGGCCAGATCGAGGGAGTCACCCAAGCCGACATCCGCAAGGCCAATGAGGAATCGACACGCAAAGCAGCCGAGGCGCACGCGGCGGCGGCGGCGGTGCCGTCGGCGCCCCCGAGCTACGGCGGCGGCGGCGGCGGCGGCGGCGGCGGCGGTGGACGCGGACGCGGCCTGCCCGTCGCCACACGCGACGAACGGCCAGCGGACTCTGGATCACGCGGTGGCCCCCGTGTGATGCTTGGCAAGGACGGCCGGCCCCTCTCGCCGCTCTCGGCGGCGATCGCGCGCAAGAAGATGGGCTTGGATCCGGAGGACGAAGACATCGATGGTCCAAGTGACATCCGGCCCTGCCCCAACTGCGGGCGCAACTTTGCGGCGGATCGGCTCACCGTGCACCTCGAGATCTGCCGCAAGGTCTCCATCAACAGCCAGCAGCGTGCCACGTGGGACGCACAAGCGCAGCGTCTCAAAGACTCGGCCGCGCGGCTTGGGGGCGTCTCGCCGCAACTGGGGCGCCCGTCGGCGTCCTCGCGCCGTCTCGGCGCAGCCAACGACCGGTGGCGCGCCTCGCACACGCCTGGCGAGACCTCGCGCGACGACCGGCGTGCAGCGGCTACCTCGCGCTCCGCCGACGTGCGCGGCGGCTTTGGAGGAGGAGGCGGCGGCGGCGGCGGCGGCGGCGGCGGCGGCGGCGGCGGCGGCGGCGGCGGCGGCGGCGGCGGCGGCGGCGAGGCGCGCCCCGCGTCGAATGCGCACAACCCATTCGCCTCGACTGGCGACATCCCCGCGAACAAGATCCCCAAATGGCAGCGCGACCGCAACAACCTGCGCGCGGCGCTCCGGGCGGGCCGCGAGCTCAAGGCAGCACAAGACGCAGGCGTGCCTGCGCACCTGCTGCCGCCACCGCCGCCCTTGGACGACGCCAACGATGACCGCGTCCCGTGCCCTCACTGCGGGCGCAAGTTCAACCAGAATGCAGCAGAGCGTCACATACCCAAGTGCACCTCCATCCAAGCCAAGCCTAAGATGTTGGTGCGCGGCCAGCGCGGCGCCCAGGGCCTCGGCGCGGCGGCGGGCGCGAGTCGAGGCGGCACCGGCCGGGCTGGCTACACGGTGCTATAGACACTGGTGGAGGATGCCGAGCTCTGACGAAGCCTCCTAATATGGCGCGACGAGCCTCCTAATATGGCTACACGATGCTCCGCCTTGGCGGCGATGCTGTGTGCATGAGCAGCACCTCCTCATATGGAGCGACGCTCGGCACGGCGCGAACGTGCTCCTTTCGCGGACCGCGCCGCAGCCGGGGGACGCGCGCGCGCGCGCAACGCCTCCTATGAGAGTTGATCATCTTCCAAACAAAAGGATGCCGCTGGTGCCGGGCGTGATCCCGGGCCGCGGTATGGCATGCATGGACTTAAGTCCTCATCATATTACGCGCGAGAGCAGCTGGCGCAGCGGGGGGGCACATGGGAGAGGATTGGACGAGGAACACACGCCAAGGGCGGGTGCCACCATGGCGCGCGCGTGCCGCACTGTACTCTGCGTGGCATGTGTCGTGTGGTGGCCGGTGGCGAGCGCGAGCCCGACTGCGGGAAAGGTGTGGCAGGTCGCGGTGTGGCGCCACCGGCCAGCGTCTCGAGATCCCCCCGTGTCCTTTGTCTCTCTGAGCGCGCGTGGGGTGGGTGCGTCTGCGCTGTGTTCGCGGAGACTGTGGAGGTGCGACGAGCGGGATGAGCGACCGACTGACGACCCGCGACTTACGACTCCCAGCCTCCGAGAGCGGATCGGATCGGCGGATGCCGGTGAGAGTATCCAGCTGTCCTATAACGACAACCTTATTTCAGCCCCACTCTTAGACGCTAAGCGTCGCCTTGCGTCGCCCTGGGTCTCAGAGGCTCAACACTCAGTGGCTCCACTCAAGCTCTTCTCAAGCTCGTCTCCGCAAAGGCACGCACGGCGCGGCTCTCGGCAAGACACGATGTTGCAACGGCCGCGGCCGCGCCGGAGGCTGCCGGCGCCGAGAGGTGATGCTTGTCCTGCTGCTCCGCCTCCTCTCCAAAAGGGACCATGTGCGCTGCTGCAGCTCGGGCTTCTCGGCTCGCGCTGAGCAGTTGATGCAGGGATCCGAGCTCTGTGGACTCCCATGGCCGCTCATCCGGTGACTCCAGTGACGCCGTGCCAAGCATCTGGACGTACCGCTGGAGGAGTTGCGCGTGGTCGCGGAGGAGGGCCTCTGCATGATCAAATTCGCGTGTCGGATTTGGATGCGTCCTCGTCACTTTTGGAATCTGTCTCGGCAGCAGGCTTGCAAAAAGCAAAGTAGTAGCGTGTTCGTCACCAGTGATGATGCTATCGATCTGCTCAGCGTCAAGCTTGCGCCTTAGGCGCTCAGTTTGCTGCAAGACTGCGAGGCGCACATGAAGAGCAGCACGAGCAGCTCCGCTAAGCATATCGTCATGAGGCAGTGGAAGACGCGCGAGAAGCTTGCGCGACGTTTCTGGGGCGACCCAGTTGTCAGCGGTCTCTGGCTGAGAAAGCTTGGAAAGTTTGCGCTCGATCCAGCTTTGATGCGGCACAGAGGTATGTGAGTCGGATTGTAGAGCTTCACCTGACGTAGCCCCTCTGTTTCTCGCTATGGAAATCTTCCGGGCGAGGGCCTGGGCTTGGTAGAAGCCGGTAGACTCCATCTTCCAACGGGTTGGTGCCAGCCATTTTTCATATTAAGGTAGTCCGCTCATGGTGTACATGGGGCAAAAACTGATCTCCAAAACTACTGAAGGGATTTGAACGAAACTCAAGCCAGAGGTGTCCCACGCACTCCCATTGAGTTCTAGCTCAAAACTTTCAGAATCGAACGTGGAATTCCCATACTCTAGTTCACAAACCAGCCCAAAACCCTAATTTCGCCTAAAAAAGCAAGCGCGGGAAGTGCCCCCTGAGACTCGAACCAGCTTATTTTCACTGTTTGGCTTCACCGTTGTCCATTCTTTCCCCACCCTCCCCCGCCCCGGGGGCCTTGGGACTCATTGATTTATGTAGGGCTGATTTCCAAAATTACCCTAATGAGTGCGAGCGGACTACCTTAATACACACACACACGTAAGGAGGACAGCTGTGAAGACAATACAATACAAAGCAGGACACCGGACTGAGACACATGTAGGCAGAGAGCTGAGATACAGCCAAAGAAAGAGAAGAAGGGCAGGCCCCATATATGAACTCGGGAGGGAGTGCGCCCGCCAACGTGGGCGGTGAACCCCCAGATGGGCGAGCCAGGGGGCAACGAGTGTCGAACTGAATCGTGCATGTCGCCACCCCCTGAAGATACGCGAGCTCCGTCCGTCCTCGCGCATGCCAACGGCCTGGCATAGAGCCAGATTCGAGACAGGGGCCCTCTTCAGCTCTCCCCTCCGAGGGGCAATCACCCAAGGAGCTCCACATGTGCCTCGAGGAAGGAAACGATACAGCCAGGCAGGCCAAAAAAGTGAGCGCTCATAACTCTGAGCCTCAGGAAAAACAATGAGCGCTCCATCACGCTGAGCCTCGATGTCTCGGTCAAAACCACGCCTCTGCGGGTGGAAAAAAAGAGCCGAGACGCGTTGTGCAGGTCGTGGGGCCCCAAAAAGCCTTCGGCGGCGAAGCGAGATCGATGCGGGATCGCTTACCTTGACGGCCCGAGTGAGATCAGGACGGGATCACTCGGAACGTGAGCACGTTGATCACCGGAATGGATCGAAGCACCCTGAAAAAGGATCGGGCGTGCTCTTCATGTCCAAACCCAGCCAACGTCGCCCACTGCCGTGCCTTGGGTAAAAAAGGGAGGCCCTAGCTGCGGCAAGAGAGGGCAAAGTGGTCAGGTGTATAGCACGGGGCTCCTCCAGGAGGCAAGCCCCTCATGCATCCTTCGCACAGAGTCGCCTGGTGCCTGCCCAACCCCCCGGGCTAGGTGTACGCGTTCAAAGTGATCCGCACCTGAGTCAGCAGGCTGGTAAGGGCGCGGTCCGACCAGCCTGATCAGTAGCAAAGGAGGCAGTCAGGTCACTCGCTATCACTCGCCATCACGTCTGACCAGCCTGGTCAGCGGGAGAGGAGGCAGTCAGATCACTTGCCAACGTTCGAACTAATCAGGGGGATGGGGCTTAGAAGTGACCCTCGTGGTCGTGGCCGTCAGGGTCATCAAAATCATCAGAGGAGTCACAATCACCTGGGTTGTCTGGATCAGGCTCCCAATCGGGGATAGACTCGTAAGGCTGGGATCGTGGCGGTCTGGGGGGAGCGCTATGACCGTGGAGGAGGTCACGTCTGCAGAAGACACAAATAGGGAACTTCCGGCTAGTGGTGTGGGCGCGGGGGGCATCACGGGAGAGGGGAGCAAGGAGTAGAGCTTGGGAATCAAGGGGGGCAAGGTCAACCGGGACGTGAGCATCGAAAACTGGGAAGATCATCGAGACGTGGCGTATGGAAGCGCACGAGTAGCAACGGTGGAGATCAGAAAGGCGTTGCAGGTCAGAAGGGTGAGGGCGGGGCATGATGAAGCCAGGGGGGGTAAAGAAGTCACGTCCAAAGCAGTCGAAGTTCGTCCTGACCACTTGGACGCAAAAGACGCATCGACGCCGGGAAGGGGGTACTCGATCAGCAAGCATTGCTGGGAAGAAATGGTCAGGAAGGCGAAGGAGGGCGCAGCAGTTGCAAAAGATGCCGTCTTCGCGAATGCGAAATCGATGGAGTGCATCAGCTCGTTGAGCGAGTTGCGTGTTGATGTAGTCAGTGCTGTGCCACTGAATGTAAATCGCCTCATCAATTTTCGTCGAGAGTCGGTCGTTTTCGAGGTTGAGGCGGATGGCGTCGGCTTCGAGAACTTCAAGGCGTGACTTGAGGCGCTGATTCTCGAGGTCAAGGGACTTGAGTTCAGATTCTAAGAGAGTCGAGTGGCGCTCAGTAACAAAAAGTCGTGAGATCAGCCCCTGATGCTCGCGGGGGTCTAGGGAGGGGTGTTGAGGAGGCTGGGGTTGGGCATCGGTGATGATGGGGGTGGGTTCGGTCATCATGACGTGGGAGGCATCAGCAGGGGGATCGAAAGGAGTCGGTGAAGACGGCGGTGAGGGAGGCGGTGAGAACGAAGGTGGGAAAGGGGGCGGCAAAAGTTGTGGCGGGTGTGGGGGTGGTGGGGGTCGCGGGTCAAGGGCTGGGAATCGTCTCCACCAACGGTAGACAGCAGTAGCGAGGCCTCGTCGGACGGCAAAGCATAAGGCCATTCGTATCATCGGGGCAAGCCTGGGCGTGGCCCAAGAGGCTTGTTCGAGAAGGGTTGGGGGGATGGAGTTGTCTGTGCGTTTGGCAAGGTTGGCTATGAAGGCGATTCCTTCATCGTTGATGGCTCCACACGTACTGATTGCAATGATGACTAATCGCATATTGGGCCCAATGTCATGATATTGGTTGCGGCGTGAGTGGGATGCAATAGCGAGATGGGCCTTCATTCGCGAGCGGTCAGAATGGTGGGCTGTGATGTGCGTCGGAGCAGCCGCGTCAAGGGTCTTGAGATCGATGAGAACGTAGGAGTTGGGTCCATCGTAGTCACGTAGAATGATATCAGGGGCGTGCGAAATGGGGTTGTTTTGCATCCATTGGTCGACAGCTCGTTGGCCTCCCTGGCCGCCTCGTTCCGCGGTAACTCGCGATTCGCCAAGGATAGCATCAAGAAAGGGAACAAGGGCTTGAACGGAGGGATCGTGAGAAGTGGTATGGAGTCTCAGGCCATGGGGACAGTGAACAAAGTGTCGATCGCCAGGGCCGACGAGGGGGTATCCGCAGGGTTGGGCAACGGTGGAACAGGCGGTGCAGTGGGTAATGTTGCCTTCCCCTTGTGTAGGCGGTAAGAGGAGGAGGTCGAGGGCGAGGGTAACAGGGAAGAGTTGGGGGATTTGGAAGGCAAAGAAGGAAGTGTTTCGAGGGTCGCTGGAGGGGATGGGGAGGCGCCGGAGCCACGTAAAGGGTCCCTTGGGGGCGCTGCCGTCAAGGAGGCGGGCTCGACCCGTGGGCGTGGCCATTTTTCACAGCCAATGTTTAGAATTCGACACCGTAACACAATGAAAACACAGCCTTGTCACAAAACGCTAAGTGAAATGTGAATGTTTCTCTGAGTGATTTCTAACACAGAGCAGTTCAACTCCTCTCCGTGCCCCCCCCGGGGAGTCGGCGGCCATGCGGAAATGCATGTCGGACTTTTCCATTTATGGAAACACATTTTAGGAGCGAATGGTGGTGCTCGAACCCTCACTGCGGTTAATGGTGCCGCCGGAAAACTTCCAGCGCACTGATCCGCTATTGCTAGGTCTCCACCGCGTTGCCACCGAGCTCATCGCACAGGATGCCGCGGAGCCGCTATCGGCACTGGCAGCGCCAAGAGGATGGCCGGTGCACAGCCATCACCTCAATTCGGTCAATGATACGAGCTCCGGCGCTGGGGTCGCCAGTGCCCCTTTAGTCAATGATACGAACTCTAGCGCTGGGGTTGCCAGCGCTAGCGACGGATTGGTCCTCGCCTCGCACAACATTACATTCATAGTCATAGGGACGGTCGCACTCCTGCTGCTCATCGCCTTCACGTGCTGTTGCTGCTATCGCGACCGACTCATGCCTCCTCGGCTGCCGCCCGCGGCTTTCGCCGAGGCCAAGGAGGCGTCCATGGGCGAGCACGTCCGCGCGTATGTGATCAGCGACAAGGATGCGACATACACGAGCGACCACCATCGAACCGGCATCAGGGACTACACCTTCACTTGCAGCAGCATTGGGCTCGTCCTTACCGATACGGCGCTCGGGGCCGTGCGCATCGACCGCGTGCTGCCCGACTCGCCGGCAAATGAGCAAGGGATCGCGCCGCGTAGCACGATCATTGCGATCAACGCGCAGAGCATCCGGCTCTCCGCTGCCGAGGTCGCCACGTTGATCTCCACCCTACCCCGGCCCATCACGCTGCGTCTGCAGGACGATGAGCTGATTTGGGAGGACGAGGCGTCAAGTCAGAGGTTCGCACGCATCCCGGTGGTGCCCCGAACTGGCGACAACGACTTCAACTACGCGGTGCCCGTGGCGCTGAGCCTCTTCATGAGGGTGGCTCTCGAGGGTGCCCTCGTGTTCACGGCCTTGTTCATGCTCTCGCTGCCCACGATCCGCGACAACCTGATGCGCAGCGAGGCGCGCGCCGCCTGCCGCGACGCCGGCTCGACGGTGGCCGGCTATCAAGCCCTGACCAACCTGGGCAATGCGTCCAAGGCCGAGCTGAAGCACCTCGAGGCGAAGCTCAAGTTCCCGCCAGCGGAATGCGGGTGGGAGGGACTCCCCATTCGCCGTTTTCAGCACGCCTCGATTTGGAAGGTCGTCCAAGGCTCCATATTAGGCAGCTCGCTCGGCGGGTGCAACGAGTACCGCGACTGCGACACGAGGGTGCTCGCTCGCTGCGATCAGGTAAGTGGCTCTGATTGCGTCTCCTTGCGCGTCTCCTTGCATCTGCTTGCGTCTGATTGCAGCTCCGTGCTCCATGCTCGTTGCATCAGGCGGTGCTGCCGATGGGCATGTTCGCCGAGCACCCCACTGTCCTCGATGCTCTCGAGCATCCCACTGTATCCACTGGGAAGTCCGGGCTGCTCGTCGAGGTCTCCACGGCTCGCTGGTGCGCGGGTAGCGAGCCCACGGGTAGCGGGACCACTCCCTGGTCGGACTTCTCGATGCTCTCGATGCTGCTGTGCATCGTGCTTGTCATCCTCTTCCTCGTGCGCATCCGATGGCTAGCGGGCACGATGGCCAAGGCCGAGGACGAGGCAATGATCACGACGGCCGACTATGCCCTCTGGATCAAGGGGCTCGACGAAAGCTTGCCCCCCCACGAGCTGTTGCAGGTGCGTACTGAGTGCCACTGAGTGCTTCTGAGTGCTTCTGAGTGCTTCTGAGTGCTTCTGAGTGCCACTGAGTGCCACTGAGTGCCACTGAGTGCTTCTGAGTGCTTCTGAGTGCCACTGAGTGCCACTGATATGCCACTGATATGCCGCTGAGTGCCGCTGAGTGTCGCTGAATGCTTCTGAGTGCTTCTGAGTGCTTCTGATGGCCACTGAGTGCCACTGAATTATCACTGAATACCACTGCATGCCTCTGTGTGCCTCCGTACCCTGCTCGCCATGTGCCCATGCCATCGTGTCTGCCGTGTCTGCGTGCCACCAAATGCCATCCTCTCCACAGCGACTCAAGGCGAACATCGAGAGACTCACCTACCTGCGGCAGCCCGGCTACTTCAAGGGCAAGGTACATCACGTCGAGGTCGCATCTGATTGCCACTGATTACCACTTATTGCCAGTGGTTGCCTCGCTCATTGCATGCAGGTGCATCACGTCGAGGTCGCCCGCCGCTGCAGGGAGGAGAAGGTGACGGCGGAGGCCATCCTGAGGCTCGAGGAGGTTGTCGACGAGCTCGCGTGCCAGCGCGCCTTTTTGCTCGCGCGGCGCAAGCCGTGCGACGCGACCAGGACGGCGCTCGCCAATCTGGTGCCCAGATTCGAACGGCTCCGTGCGCAGCTCCGTTTTCTCGCTTCGGAGGAGGAGGAGTCGACTGGGCACGCCTTCGTCGTCTTTGAGCATGAGCTCGATCGCAACCGCTTCTATCTGCTCTTCAACCCGCCTGCTAAGGCCGGCAATGTGCTCGCCAACGCCTCTGCCGCCGCCAAGGCGGTGCTCGATCTCGAGCTCGCATCTCCCAAGGCGGTGGAGGTCGCGAGGGCGGCCGTGGAGCACGCGGAGCGCGAGCTGCGCGAGGCGATGGCGTCCAGTCGGGTCGCCGAGGGGTGTGAGACGTTCATGCTCGAGACAGTCGACTCGCTCCACTATTGCCTCGGATTCGAGAAGCTCGGTGATGGGCTCGTCGTGCAGGCAGCGCCCGAGCCTCGCGAGATTATTTGGGAGGCACTCGAGCTCGATCAGGCCCACGAGCGCGTGATGGTGCTCCTCGGCACTCTCGCGATCCTCATGATCGTGCTCGCCGGGGCCGTGGCCCTCCTGGCCGCAAAGATCGCTCAAGCGTACTTTGGCATGGCCGACCTGGGCGGATGGAGTCCCGTGGTCGAGCCCGCGACGACGCTCGGCGTGATGATCGTCACGATCGCCTTCAATGTGATCATCCGGATGGTGACGGTGGCAATGGTGCACTGGGAGGCTCAGGACACACAGGCGCTAGAGCAGTCGAGCATCTTCTCAAAGCTCTCGCTCGGCCTCGTCACCAACTCCGTGTTCCTTCCCTTTACGACGGCTGTCTTACTCTCGGGTGGTGACGTGGGCAGTCAGGCGTGGTATGAACCAGGGGGGCTCATCGCAACGTCCGCGCTGCTCATCGTGTGCGGCTACATAGTCGACGTGCAGAACGCCTTCAACCCAAGCGCCATCCTCGCCAAGTACATACACTCGAGGCTCGCTTACTCGCCACGCACGCTCAAGCGGCTCTGGCAGCCCAAGCCCCTCGACCTCGGCGCGGCGTACTCGTATGCGTTCGTCGCGTTCTCGATGGGGCTCCTCCTGGGCCCCCTGTTCCCGATTGCGTACCTACTCACCGCGCTCGGGCTAGCCCTCAAATGGATCTGCACCCGCTTCGCACTGCGCCACTGGCACTCGAATTCTTGCCCGTCTGTGGACCAGGAGATGATGCTCACGTTCCGTTGGCGCCTCGGGCAGGTGCTCGGCCTCTCCCTCGTCGTTCAGTGCCTCGCGCTCGCCAACTCGACGGGCACCAGCATCATAGCGGGCACCTTCTTCATCGGAGCCTCGGTGCTCCTCGGCGCGTACACTGTCGCGCCCCTCGGCTACTTTCAGAGCCTCGCGCGCTTCGACCAACTGGCCAGCCTGGAGGACACGGATACGGGCAACTGCTCATTCTCAGAAGCGCAACGGCGCGACCCGCGGCTGTGCGCGTGCTATGCATGCCCCAAGCTCCACGTCACTGCGCACTCCGAGGAGGAGTCGGTGGCAGCACAGCATGGTCATAATGACGCCGTGCGCGCGATGCACAACATCGCGGCGATCCTGCAAGAATTCGGGGTCGAGGACGACGACTTGGGACTTTATCGCGAGTAGCTTGAGCTGCATGCAAATTAACAAATACCGTTACATATAAGTTCTAATTTTTAACAAGTAAGTTTCTTTTCCGAAAATGAATGGAGGGGAGAGTGGCTTGGCCGGTTCTCCCGAGGAGGAAGGAGAGGGGCTCTTCACCCGTGGCAGAAAATTTCTGCAGCACATTGGCTCCTTTCTTGACCTGAACGGTGCAACCAAGGACGACACTACTCAGCAGTGGGCGACGGTCTCGCGAGCCGAGTGCGTGGCCATCCTGGCCCTGGCAGAAAATGCGGCCAAGGGCACGGCCGTCCGCTTGCAGAGCTTGGTCATTGCCGAGAGGAAGCTCGATCATCAGCGCGCATTCCGTGCCAACGGCCAAAGGCTCAAAGCCGCGCGCCGCTATGGCCAGGAGCGGGTCAAGGACGCCATTGACGATCGCCGGGAGGCCAAAGCGTTCGTCGGTTCCGAGATCCGCGAGGAGCTCGAGATCCAACGTTTGAGGCGCGCCAACTGGCAGCATCAATGGGAATTTCATGGGCGGCAGCTCCACCGGGAGCACAAGGAGAAGCAGCAGAAGATGCGTGACGCGGAAGCCAAGCAGCAGGCGACATCCCGTGACGAGTGCCGAGTCATGAGCGAGGAGCTGAAGCAGCTGACCAAGGCGACGCGCGAGGACATCGAGCGGCAGAAGGACGAGCAGGCAGCGGACGTGCGCTCGCGCAGCAACGGCGACCTATACGCCAAACAGCTCTTCGCCAACGAGCGCTATCATTCCGCCGCGGCTGTGAAGCACGAGGTCAAGCAGTGGAAACAGCGAACGTATGACCATGAGATCGAGTACCTTGCGAACGCACTGGAGGCGAAGAGGGCATCACAGACGTCGATTGCGGAGGCGCAGGCGCAATGGCAGGCCAAGTGCGCTGCCGACGCAGCCGAATGCAGGCTTGAGCGCGAGCGTCTCAAAGAGGAGGGGAAGAGCGCCAAACACTTCGAGCTCGAGCGCAAACGCGCCGTCGTGCAGACAGTACAGGCGGCCAAGCGCACGCCCGCCGCCGCGCTCGAGGAGCAGCTGACGATGGCGCTCAACGAAGAGGGCGCTCTCGACTCCGTGTCTCGGTACTTTGGCTTTCGCAGGCGCGGCGCGAACCAGGTGCTCAGCTCGTGCTCCGTGGCTTCCACAACGACAAGCCCAGTGCGCCTGTGAGTGCTGGCCTCTGGCGAGACTCGAAAAGGCATCATTTTGCGAGATTGCGACGTGCCAGCGCAGAGCGTCAGTTGTTTGGGAGTCATGGAAGGTGTGTGTGGTGGGTTCGGGTGAGTGCAAGTGCGATGCAGCAAGGAACCACCTTTAGAACGTGTATGACGTTATACACGTTTTAAGCGGCTATACGAGAAGATAAGTATTAACTTGTAAATTCCGGACGTTCTATTTAGCGGAGACTATATCCTTCGGAAGATAGTACGGGGTATTACGGGGAATAACTGTGCCCACAACGGCGCCCTCTTCATATAAAAGTTCCGTTACGTTCCTCATTGCGGTTTCGGCGCTCATTTTGATACATGTACTGTTTGTTCGCGCACTCTGCGTCCAACACGTACACGACGGTCTGACACTGCTCGTGCATGTTACTCCTTTAACACCCTCGCCTACTGAAACCCGAACCCCTAACCCTAACCCGAACCGCCCTGGCCTAGCGCACGTACGACATCTGATCTCATTTCTAACTATTTTTCAGGTCCGGTGTGCACTGAATTAACCCAAAGGGTACCTAGAGGGGAGCGGAGAGGGGGGGTGCGAGCGGCAGAGGATCCAGGGGGAGATTACCCCAGGATGTGTCGGTCGGGGTCGCCACTCATGCTATAGAGAGAGGACGAACGAAACCTGTTCGTGATTCCTTGGCGGGAAGTATCCGTCCGCCCGGCGGTCTCTCCGTGTATGGTTCTCGCGCGTCACAGACCACAAAGTGCGTGACTGTGTCGCGCGGCGTATCTTCAATCTTGGCTTTGAACCTTTGATCGTCTGGGGTTCAACAGTCGCTTAGATGTTAGAAGCAGGCCCGAGGCCTACCACGTACCACGATGTGCTGATTACTCGCAGAAGAAAACCGCTGGATCTGGGTCCGAGCCGGTCTTCCACACCCAGGGGCGATCTGCGCGACTGAAGATTGACGTGAGATTCCCCGTGCACAACGGCCACAACAAGAAGCCTCATAGTACCTGTCCCCTCTACACAGTGTCTCCGTGACTCCGCCTCTGCCCATGTTTCGCCGCAAGGTTCAGGTTACACCACACGCGCCATCACCCATAGCTGGACGGACTCGCGACAGTACGGACAAATCTTCATCTTGGCCGTGCAGCGCTCGCACGCCAGCTGATGGCCACACGGCACCGCAAGGTGCGACTTGGGTCCCACCATGCACACGATGCACGTTGTCTGGCCACCGATGGTCGATTCGGGCACCTCGTCATGCACACGGCCGGTGATGTTGCCCACGTCTGCAAGCGTCAGATGCCTCTCCGCTGGCATTGAACCTGGAGCCGGTGCTGGAGCCGTTGGCGGCGCAGGGGCAGGGGGCGGCGGATGCACGGTGGTCGGGCCGCGCCCACCTCGCCCCGCCTCTGCTGCAGCGGTCGCCTCCACTTCCTCCTTCTCGATCACCTCTTCTGCCACCACCTCCGCTTCCGTCGGCTCTAACTGCGAGGCCGACAAGCTGGTGGCCGCCTCGCCTGCGGCTGTGGTCGCCGGTTTACCCTTCTTCGCCTTCTTCCTTCCCTTCTTGGACGCCTTTACGGCCTCCGCTTCGGCTCTCGCTTCCTCCTCAGCGAGGAGACGTGCCATCATCGCATCGGCGCGTGCTTGCTCGTCCTCGCGTGAGAGGCCGCCTCGAGCGCCGCCAGCCACGACAGACGCGCCAACTGCACTGGACGCTGCTGCGGCGCATGATGAGGTGCTGTGCCGGGTCGCAGCCATGTTTCCAAGTTGGCATTGCGCCAAGGCATGGCCCTGGTCCGCTGCAAGCTTGAGTAACACCGAAGCCCGCTTCTCATCTCGGGCCACGCCGTGTCCACCAAGGTGCATGCCTCCGAGATAACACTGCGCATCGGCATCGCCCTGGTCCGCTGCGAGCTTGAACAGCGCCGCAGCCCGCTTATAATCTTGGGCCACACCCTCTCCACCAAGGTGCATGAGTCCAAGTTGGCGCTGCGCCTCGGCATGACCCTGGTCCGCTGCAAGCTTGAACAACACCGAAGCCCGCTTATGATCTTGGGCTACACCGCGTCCGCCCAAGTGCATGACTCCAAGATAACACTGCGCATCGGCATCGCCCTGGTCCGCAGCGAGCTTGAACAACTCTGCAGCCCGCTTATAATCTTGGGCCACACCCTCTCCACCAAGGTGCATGAGTCCAAGTTGGCGCTGCGCCTCGGCATCGCCCTGGTCCGCTGCGAGCTTGAACAGCGCCGCAGCCCGCTTATGATCTTGGGCTACACCGCGTCCGTCACGGTACATGCGTCCAAGTTGGCGCTGCGCCTCGGCATGACCCTGATCCGCTGCAAGCTTGAACAACGCCGAAGCCCGCTTATGATCTTGGGCTACACCGCGTCCGCCCATGTGCATGACTCCAAGATAAGACTGTGCCTCGGCATCGCCTTGGTCCGCAGCGAGCTTGAGCAGCTCCGCAGCCCGCTTATCATCTTGGGCCACTCCTTGTCCAGAAAAGTGCATGCCTCCAAGTTGGCGTTGTGCCAAGGCACGACCCTGGTCCGCAGCAAGCTTGAGCAGCGCCGCAGCCCGCTTATCATCTCGAGCTACACCATGTCCGCCCAAGTGCATAACTCCAAGATAACACTGCGCCTCGGCATGACCCTGGTCCGCTGCGAGCTCGAATAGTGACGCAGCCCGCTTATCGTCTTGGGCTACACCGCGTCCGCCCAAGTGCATGACTCCAAGTTCGTACTGCGCCTCGGCATCGCCCTGTTCCGCAGCAAGCGTTAGCAGGTCCGCTTGCCCGCTTGTCATCCTCTGCCACACCTCGCAAGGTGCAAGCGCCAATCGTCCGCGAAGGAAGCCGGCTTTACAAGGCGCCGACCTGCCTTATCTCGGCAGCTCTAAATACATAAATGATCCTGTTGCAGGCCGTTCCTAAAATAGATGTCGAATCACGTCAAGTCAAGCTGACTTGAACATGGATCGAGCCGGTAAAAAGACACCGGGGGAGCCGGGACACACACGGGACACACACACGTGGGACACACGGGCGCTCCACACGGGCACACGGATCACACAGACGAACCTCACAACCATCCAAACCCAGGTTGACCCACCAACACACACAACCCGCACAACAGCGCGACGACCGAAACCGCGGCCGACTCAACAGCCGCAGCCCGGAGCCGACCGCACCCCGCGGCCGACTCAGAAGAGGCCGCCCCCAGATCGAGCCGGTAACAAAAGCCGGCCCAAAGAGTACACGTACATAGTAGGGGAGAGGGATGCAAATTTCTGGAGTCAGACACGATCCCCTTAAACTTCATTTTTCGAATCCAGACACCAAGAAGCACATTCGTCTAGTTCCCTCGGGTGTGTGCGACTGAGGTGCTGAGCTATCTACTATAACTCGATAATAACTCGACTGCTACTCATGGCTCTACTCTCTACATCTCAGAGACCGCTCCACCGCTACACATTCTTCTCTGCAGGGATTCCCGTGAAACACACACTCGTGTTACCGGTGTATGTTCTCGCGCGCAACGGCCAACGCCAACGGCGTAACGGGGGGGCGACCGCTCGGCGAACTAAATTAATGGACAACTCTTGGGGGACCCCCTCTAACAACTGAGAGTGAACTCCCAGCCGGCGTCGACTCCTGTGACCTGTCTATAGTGACCTTCACTTTATGACTTTAATCATTGATAAATCATGGCAGGCCCCGCCGGCCCCATCGACAAGACCGGTGCTGGCCGCAACGACTGGTACGTCGAAGCAAAGCTGCACGCGGCGGCGCCTGGCTGCAGGAGGGCGGGCTGCGCGGTGCGAGGTGGCTGCACCAATGCGGGCAGCGTGGCGCGAGCGGCCTGCGCCTGCGCAAAGCCGCCATTGGCCGTGGCCGGCCGTTGCGAGCGCCACGGGGAGCGCGGCAGCGAGAGTGGGCGCAACCCCATGTGCGCGCCGAGGCTACGGATGGCACTTTCTGCCCTTTGGTCGGTTGACTGCCTCGAGAGAGAGACGGGCGGAATGCGCGGCGCGCCGCCACTCATGGGCTGCTGGGGCAGGATCCAAATTTCGGTCGAGCTCGACACCCCCTGCTTCGAGGTCTCCGTGCCCCTCGCCGCCACCGTCGTCGCGAGTGCAGAAGGGCCAAGTGCGTGCCCCGTGGACGTTGTCGAGCCACCTGCACTCATGACGTGGCGGCCAGCTGCGGGCAGTGTCCCGCTGACGGGTACGGGATCGCCTCTCGTGCCCTTCGAGCCGCCGCCTGCGAATGGGGAGGTGGCCCACGCGAAGCCGAAGCTTGTGTTCATCGCGCTTCGGAAGCCCGAGGCTGCAGCAGGGCCACGCGGGATTAGGAGGAGGGGGCGCGGTGCTGGCTGCTGCCGTGGTGGAGCGCCCGGCCCGTCGAAACCTACGTTGACGACTGCGGCCCGAACGCTCGCGCCGTCGTGGGCGCCCGCGCTGAGCTCGCTCGTCGAGGGTCGCGCCGTGGCGGGCGCTGCCGCGGCGAACCCTTTGGCGACGTTACGGGCCTCGCGAGCCTGCCGTGGGCCGCTCTTGGAAAAGTAAGGCGCGCGACTACCCGGGTCGGGTCGCGGCGTCTTCAAGGGCGGCGGCCGCTTCTTCGCCGACTTCATGCGGGCCGGCGACATCATGTTCAGCAGCCGGCCCAGAGGCGTCGTCGCCGCGTTCGTTCGCACCCCTTCCGGGACGGCGCTCTCGAGCTCGGCAGCCGGGATGAACCACGCATCCCTGCCCTGATCCAGCGCCTTGACGAAGTGCGAGAACCGCAATCCGTGCACGCCAAAGCCCTGCCACTCTTCGCCGCTGAAGCTCACCGCACGCTCGCCGTGCTCCGTCTTCGCGACGAGGGCGGCGCCGAGAGGCATATCGACGAGCTCCGTACGCGACCCAAAGTCTTTGTCCTCTTCGTAGGGGCGATACAGCCGCAACCAGTGCAGCCCGGACGCACCAAAGCCGCGCCGCGCTCCAGCGCCGGCGCGGCGCGTGCTGCTGCTCCCGCGCCCAGGGGAAAGCGAGCGTCGAGGGCTCGCCGCTGGAGTCAGCCGCTGCTTCTCGGGCGATTGAAGCGCCTCGTCGTCGAATTGAGGATCGAACTCGATGGCGTGGTCATCCTTCCAAAGGTAGTTTTTCCCGTCGGGGCCCAGCTGCGCGAGCCGCGCGTGCAGCGCGCGCAGGAAGGCGGCGTACTCGGCCGCCTCGCACGTCTTCGTCCAAGTGTCCGCAGTCTCAAAGATCGCGTCACAGAAGCCCTCGCGGCTGAGCGTGTCCGCGCCACCCGCGTCATGCTCCCAATCCTCCTCCGCGCACTCCTCTGCGTCCTCCTCGTCATACTCCTCAATCATCGCCTTGTACATCTTCTTCATCATCACGACATAGTACTGCTTGCTGAGCCGCGGCTCGCCGACGGCGCCGACAGCCTTCGCCTTGCTCCGCTTCATGCTGTTCAGCGCCGTCGTCCACCAGAGGTGCAGGTACTCGAGCACCTCTGGGTTGTGGCGCACGGCCGCGCGCTGGCGCATCGCGTCGTCGGTGTAGAGTGCATCATCTCCTTGCTGCCAGATCGCTGCGCCCTCGGTAAAGACGACCTTGCTCTTGTCGACCTTTCTCAGGCGGGTCCTCGTCCTCAGCACATGGATGGTGCGGCTGCCGACGAGCATACCTCCAAGGCGCTTTCGCCAGGCGCCGCCAAGGCCCACCTTTTGAGGACGCGGTAGTGAGGCCGCGCCAGCAGCATCCACATTCGCAGAAGCAGGAGCGGCAGCTGCGCGATCATCCGCAGTGGCGGCAGCAACTCCGGCGGAGGCGGAAGCGTCCCCGGCGGTGGCGGAAGCGGCCACGGTGATGGTGGAAGCGGCCGTAGTGGTAACGGTAGAGTCCCTGGTTGTGGCGAAAGCGGCTGCAAAAATAGTGGAAGGCACTGGCTCCATCACGATGGTCATAGTGGAAGGCACTGGCTCCAACACGATGGTCATTCTGACGCGGTGCGGACTTCAAATCATGAACGTGACGAGCCCGTCAGATACAAGTATACCCGGTAGCAAGTTGAAAGTTGGAGTGCTTCACAAACTTTCGTGAGTGTGAAACTGTGCATGGCCTTTTTGTCCTTGTATTGTTTTCACGGCTGTGCTGCTTACGTGTTGTGTGTATTCATAATGAAACTGTGCATAGGAATCTATGTTCACGAGCGACCGTCGCATGCTGCTCCCGCGTACTGTGGAGCGCTCAAAATGCCTGTCAATGCTCAGGGCACATCGGCAGCATACCACTGTGCACGACTTCCACACTGCCTTTGCCGTGTCAGAGATTATCGGATCTGCACAGCCGGTTGATTATGTGGGTCACTTTGTGCAGCCTAATGGGCGTGCAGTCTTCTGGTTCGAGGGCGAGGGCGACCATGCGCGCATTGTCGCCGACGCGAACGTGTTTTCTTCGGACCAGCTTACGGTGGTAGATGCGACGAATCTGCAAGCAGGCGCTACATCGAGGATCGGCAGCCTGCGCATGCCCGCAGTGCTGCCGCTAGACGTAATCGCCGAGCTGCTGGTGACATCAGACGTCGTGCTCACCTATGTCCATGAACGGAGCAGTCTGACGATGGATCTATTGTCCACTGATGAATCCGCGACCATCTTTCGCTTCTCTGGCACACACGAGTTCTTCACCACGAAGCGCAAAGTAATGCCGGTGCATTTCGAGGTGCGAATAGACCACGAGGGAAACGTTATCGTCGCCGATGCAGCGGGCAACCTCCCGGTGTGAAACAGGTGTGCAAATATTCCTGCTCGTAAGAGGTCCCCAGCAAGTCTCTGTAAAGCTCAAGTCCCTGATTGTAGGGTGAAGAGAGGCGGGCTCATGTCATGCTTTGTGGGAACTGAGCTCAACTTCCCTCATGGGGTAGAGAGAAAGAGACCACCTGTACAGTAGGCAACTTGGCGCACCGTCAAGTTTGAGGGGGGCGCCGCTGTTGCAATCGCCGTCCGAGGCGTACGAGGGTACAAGTATTCCGATGGGGAACCGATGCAGTCCTTGGTGCAGATCGCCATCGGGGGCGGCGGCCGCCAGCCCGGCACCGCACGGGGGTGGGGAAGCCTGCGGTAGCAAACTAAACATAGTCCGCGCGCTTCGGCATTTTAAAATCAAAATCACCCTCAGGGACGCGAACCAATTAAGGCATGCAGCTTTCCAACCCAATTTTCGTATTTGGTACTTGTCGGCCACGCCTCCGTCCATTGAGCCCCGTCCGCCGCGGAATGTCGGAATCGGAATCCAAGAGCGTCACGAAGCTCAAGGCGAAGCTCGGGCGTGTGCCCACCGAGCAGGAGATTGCCAGGTACGAGGCCAAACAAGAGAAGAAGCGCCGGAAAAGGGAAGAGGCCACCGCACAACTCGCAGCGCCGCCAGCCCCGGCCCCGGCCCCGGCCCCGCCGCCGCTGCCGCCGCCGCCGACGACGACGACACCCGTCGTCCTGAGCGACGCGCCGCCGCCGGCGCCGCCAAAGAAGAAGGCGAAGAAAAGCGACGACGGCCAAGCCGCATCCGCACCGCCGGCTTCCACGCCCGTGCCCGCTCCGCGCTCCTGCTGCGCCTCCGGCCGAGTCGGCGAAGAAGGCCGCTAAGAAAGCCGCAAAGGAGGCTGCCGCTGCCGCTGCCGCGGCGGCGGCGGCGGCAACGACGGCTGCCGTGCCTGCCGTGCCTTCGGCGGCACCCGCACCCGCTCCCGCACCCGCTCCGGCGCCAGCGGTGCCTGCGCCCGCGTCAACGACGAAGGGGACATCATCGGGCAAAAAGCGATCCGCCGCCGCCGCGACCGATTCGGTCACACCTGCAATCGTGAGACCCGCGCACAACCTGGTCGCCGAGAGCAGCCGCATAGTGGCCGAAGCCGCCAGCAAGGCGACCGGCAAGGGCATGGCGCCCGGCGTGACCGAGGAGGCGTTCAAGGAGGCATGGTCGGCTTTGCACGAGGCAGCTCAGACTCTGCTCAAGGAGGCGGAGCTCGCGAAGCTCGGGCGTGTGCCCACCGAGCAGGAGATTGCCAGGTACGAGGCCAAACAAGAGAAGAAGCGCCGGAAAAGGGAAGAGGCCACCGCACAACTCGCAGCGCCGCCAGCCCCGGCCCCGGCCCCGGCCCCGCCGCCGCTGCCGCCGCCGCCGACGACGACGACACCCGTCGTCCTGAGCGACGCGCCGCCGCCGGCGCCGCCAAAGAAGAAGGCGAAGAAAAGCGACGACGGCCAAGCCGCATCCGCACCGCCGGCTTCCACGCCCGTGCCCGCTCCCACGCCTGCACCCGCTCCAACGCCCGTCCGCGCTCCTGCTGCGCCTCCGGCCGAGTCGGCGAAGAAGGCCGCTAAGAAAGCCGCAAAGGAGGCTGCCGCTGCCGCTGCCGCGGCGGCGGCGGCGGCAACGACGGCTGCCGTGCCTGCCGTGCC
>Ga0210242_100088_pt1 | contig 66131 bp, 38 predicted proteins | sample ChrtobMeP5a_16mM_FD_155445 | JGI IMG/M metagenome (GOLD analysis project Ga0210242, IMG submission 155445) | Chrysochromulina tobin associated microbial communities from unialgal haptophyte culture, Seattle, Washington, United States - P5a_16mM | ecosystem: Host-associated > Algae > Haptophytes >... | reverse complement strand
GCACAAACCGAGGAAATCATGAGCGCCTTCACGGCCGCTATGGACCTCCTCGACTCCCGCACTGTCACTACCAACGGAGACGCGTGCCTGAAGAAGACCAGCTCGAGCCTGCTCGACCTCTTCTTCAAGCTCGTTCGCGGCCTTGACGCCGAAGAATTGGCAAGCCTCTTTTCTGCCGCGGTCACCGAGGCGACCAGGCCGGAGGCAAAGGCGGACCTGATCGTGCTCGCGTTCCAGACCCGCGCCACTCGTGGCCACGGGAAGGGTGAGAAGGACCTCGCGTACCATCTCCTGAAGCTCTGCGCCAAGGAGTTCGGTGAGGAGCCCGTGGCCGCAGTCCTCGGCCTCCTCCCACTTTACGGCTACTGGAAGGATCTCGTTCACCTGCTCGCATCGGACGACTGGCCTCGGGCGCTAGCCGACAAGATCGAGGAGCTCCTCTGTGAGCAGCTCCTGGCAGACGAAGCGGAGCTCGCGGCTGCCACGGCAGAGAAGCGAACGCCGAGCCTCTCGCTGGTGGCGAAGTACGCACCCCGCGAGGGCATGAAATTTGACAAGGGTCCGCTGCGCCTGGCCAAGCGCCTCGCGCAGCGGCTCTTCGGCTCCGCCAATCCGGCGGCCTCGGCACGCAAGTACCGCAAGCTGTGCTCGTCCCTGAACAGCCAGCTCTGCACGACTGAGGTGCTGATGGCTGCGGGCCGGTGGGAGGAGATTCGTTTCGCGCGAGTGGCTTCGCTGTGCCTGCAGCGCCACCGCAAGGCGTTCCTCAATGAGGCGCTCAAGGGTGTGCTCACGCCGGCGCAGGATGGCACAGGCAATCGGCACCCGGATGACCCCGCCCGCGTCGCCGCCCGCCTGCACCTGCGCGAGGCCATCGTGAGCAAGAAGGGCGTGCAGGGCAAGGCGCTGATGCCGCACGAGATCGTGCAGCATTGCATGGGGGGCGAGGGTCGCTCGCTCTCGACGCTCGAGGCGGACCTGATGAACGCGCAGTGGGCCTCGCTTCGCGCGGGTACGCTCGAGGCGATGCGCAAGGCTGCGGAGCTGCGCGATCTCCAAGTCCTCGAGGCGGCGGCACCCGCGACGGCTGGCCTCGGCTCGCTTGCGGCGCTCGAGCGGGCTCTGCCCAAGCACGTGGACCTGGGCAAGCTCGTGGCGTTGGTCGACGTTTCGGGCTCGATGAGCGGCACGCCGATGGAGGCTGCCATTGCGCTCGGGATCCTCGTGTCCGAGCTCGCGGCGCCAACCTTCCGCGATCGCGTGCTGACCTTCGAGTCGGTGCCCAACTGGGTCGACCTGTCGTCGCACACGAGCATCCGTGACAAGGTGCGCGCGTGCGAGCAGGCGCCCTGGGGGGGCTCGACCAACTTCGAGGCCGCGTGTGAGCGCATCCTCGGGGCGGCCGAGGCGGCCAAGTTGCCGCCCGACGAGGTACCCGACCTGATCGTCTTCAGCGACATGCAGTTCGATGAGGCGCGCGGCCGTGGCGGAAGGTGGGAGACCGCCTTCGAGCGCCTCCGGCGTCGGTTCGCCGAGGTGGGCCAGCGGGTGTGCGGTGCGCCGTACGCGGCCCCGCGCATTATCTTCTGGAACCTGCGCGCGAACACCGTAGGCTTCCCGGTGGCCAAGGACACGCCCAACGTGCAGCTCCTGTCAGGTTTCTCGCCTGCGTTGCTCAAGCTGGTCGTGTCGGGCGCCGATCTGGTCGGCGACGAGGAGGAAGTCACGGAGACGGTGATGATGCCCGACGGCTCGATCCAGACCACGACCAAGGTCGTGCGCTCTGGCCCGACGGCCGAGCAGACCCTCCGGACGGCGCTCGATGATGCTGTATTCGACGCGGTGCGCCTTCGACTCGCGGCCCTCGAGGCGGGTCCCTTCAAGGACTACGCGTTCGCGCCAAAGGACGGCGCGTTCGAGATGGTCGCGAAGCCCGCGCCAGTCGCGTCGTTGGACGAGTTGGCGGAGGACGTCTTCGAGGTGGTGGGGGGCGACTACTCTGAGTGCTGAGGTCAAGGATCGTCCGAATAGAAGCATGCCGACTAGATTCTATTCTACTGAGTACAAGAACAAGTACCGCGAGTACGACGAGTACTGTACTCGTACTCGGCTACGGTATGTAGCACGGTAGACCGCGTGTAGCGTAGTTGTATCTTGTAAGTTGACACCTGTTCCGTAAGTCAGCATGTGAAACATGCCGCTACAGGATACACAGGAGGCAGCGTACACGTGGCGAGGGGGACGCCCCCAGGGTGGCATACAAAGCGCGTACGGTGTTCAGCAACAGGAGTGTTGGTACTGATAAAAGCCATCAGTCAGCACCCGGTTGCGGCTCGAGAGCTGCGGGGTTACGCATTCGCCCCTCTCGCCCGATCTCGGTCGAGCTCCATTGTTGTACGTCCCTCTCCCTCTCCTGCCTCTGCCTCACGTCCTCCCGCTGCCGGAGGCTCGCCGCAGCGCCATGCGATGATGCGCCGCACTGCCCAACGTCCTCCGTCGTCAGGTGCCTCCTGACCGGCGACAACAGGTCCCATGACTGCGCGTTCATGCCGTAATTCCATGCGTAATTCGCGCCTGTTGCGTTGAACCTCCTGCCTGCGGCGTTTGACACCCGTGTTCCGTCTCGTCTTGTACGGTAGTATAAGTAATCGGTTCTATTGCTTTATATTGTAAAAAGGATACATAAATTGGCAAATTGCCGTGTTGGTACAAGGTCACGATTGCACGGTTGCAGCGTGCGCACGAACCGTCCCTGATTACGTCCCTGACGTGAGAACCCACAACCGAACCGCGGTACCGCGCAGACCCCGCATCATGACCGTGCCTTGGCCGGATACACACCGTGACACCGTGCCATGGTGCGGGCACACACGGTCGGCAAACGCACAGCAGAGGGCACAGGTCAGCAGTGCTCAACGCACAGCAGAGGACACAGGTCAGCAGCGCTCAAGGCACAAATTCGATGCGCTCGATTGCGATCTGCACGTTCTTGCACAGGGTGGGCACCTGGCTGCCAGCCAGCACCTTGAGGTCACCGAGCGCCGCCTTGAGCAGCTTGCGGCCCTTGGGCGAGTCAGCCAGCTCCGTCATCGACTTGGCCGCGTACACGCCCAGCTCCGAGTTCCGGTCGTCGAGCTCGCCTGCCATGTGCAGCAAAACCACCTCGGCGACGATCGACACGAGAGACTGGCAGATCCCCTTCTCGATGGCTTCCGCTTTGCATGCAGCGTGGGGAGGCGGGAGCGACTCGTTCCGCGTGCCGTTACACATGGACATGAGGAGGGCCGCCGCCGCGGTGCGCAGCCGGCGCCGCTCCATATCGTCCTGCACTTTGTCCGATCGGAGCATGACGGCAAGCTTGCGCATCACGCCACCACCAAGGCATTCGGCCTTCTCGGCCTGATCGAAAGTGAGGAGTGATAACGCCATGGCCGCCTGATACTGAGCCTCGACGCTCTCCGCATGCAGCATCTCAAGCACCGTCGGCACGGCGTTGGCGCGGATCGCCTCCGCCCTCCCCCCCTCTCCTTGGCAAATTCGGCCGAGTGCGGTCAGCGCGAGGCACTGCGTCTCCTTAATCTCCTTAATCTCCGACTCTGGCGGGCCGCCGTCGGGCGGGTCGCGGCAGTGCACTAGCAGCAGCTCGACGAAATTCTTCTCGACGAGAGCTTTCCTCCCCTCGTCGTAGTTCGCGAAGTGGCCGATCGTCGCCAGGCACTCCTTGCGCACCGCTGCCACTGAGTCCGTGCACGCGCCGCACAAAGCGGCGCACGAGTCATTCTCGAGCATCGACTCGCGCCCTGTGCGCTCGCGTGCCAAGCGGCAGAGCGCCACGAGAGCTGCCACTCGGTTCTTCTCGTCAGCGTCCTTGGTCGCGGTCTCGTTGAGCGCAGGCACGATGCCGGCGGCAACAAGGCTCGTGAAGTCCTGACCGTGCATCAACTCCATCGATTGCTCCATGGCCTTGAGGCGCAGGATGGACTTGTTCGAACCGACGGCGTCCGAGCCGGCATCTTCGATGTAGCGCACTAGCTTCACCGCCGCGCCACGGCCGTAGGCAAGCGTCAGGTCTGTTGGAAACAGCTGCTTGGGATTGGGTTTCACCTCACCCATTGTGAGGTGCGCCAAGTTCACCTGCATGCCCTGTGGTTCGGACGGGTACCATTCAAGGCCCTGGCGCTTGCGCCAAATCTGCGGGCGGTGGATCGGTTCGGCGTGAGTTGCATGTTGGCGTGTGGAAGGCTCTTGCGCGAGCATGTACGACAAACCTGATGCATTTGCAACTGCGAAGCAACGTGCGTGTTCGTCGAAGCATGCAAACGCATTTCGTGATCAGTTAGAAGTCACACAGACACACAATCCAGGAAATCTCACCTCCTTAGCGGCGCCCCGCTTGCTGGCCTGTTGCCAGTAGTCATGTAAGCGCGCCCCCCCCCGGGGACGCGCCTGCATGAGCGCCGCTGTACAATTCGTGTACTGTGTGCTGTTTCTAATTCACACATTCACACCTTGGCGGCGCCTGTGCCGCCTGTATGGGGTTGTGACAGAGAAATCAAGCTGGTTCCAGAAACAGGGGGCAATTCACCTCTCGCTTTTGACGGGAATAAGAGTTTCGTCTCGTGAAACTCCCTTTGGTGAAACTCTTTTTGGAAATTGAGGCGAACTTCTTCTGTCTGTCATGTTCATGTACGAGTATTGGATCTGACTCACTCACTCACTGGGAGGACGAAGCTGAGGGGAGGCATGCAGGCCGCCAAAGCCGTCATGAAAAGGGTGGGCTTTTCAAAGCAATCGGGCCTCGCGCCGAGCATGTCGTACGAAGAGGCCTTCAAGGTGCTGGATAAGGACGGCGGCGGTAGCATCTCCGTCACCGAGCTCAAAGCGGCGCTCGTCAATGCGAGCAGCGTAGAGGCGTCCGAGGCAGAGATCAAAAGCCTCATAGACCAGGTCGATGCCAATGGCGACGGCGAGCTGCAGCTCGACGAGTTTCAGACGTTCTGGAAGCTCTTCAAGGCCAGCTGTGAGGAGGCGGCGGAGTACAAGCAGAGGATGGCCGACGGCACGGCCGAGCAAGCTGAATCCGCTGCGAAAATGAAGAGAGCCTTCCAGCTAGCGCGCACGGAAAAGTCGGTAAAGGCCACGAAAGGGTCGAGCGATGCAAGAGCCACAGGGTTCACCCGCCTTCGGGCGCAGCGCTCAGCAACTCAGCAACTCGTGGCGCAGAGTGCTGTGAGCCGTTTTACGCTGAAGCCGATTTACGCGATTTCTGTGCGTGCCGAAGACGTGTGCTTCTGTATCGCACCCACGGAAGTCCAGGTCCACGTCGATTTGGGCTCTCTGGACCCGACCACCACGGATTTTGAGTCGAGCTTCATTTCCTCGCTCAGCTACAAGGTGGTGGGCGACAAGGCAGCCATCTCACTGCTCAACCGCCTGAGTCGGCCCGGTGAGACTGCGGAGACCATCCGAGGCAAGCTCGCGCCGCTCAGTCGAATCACGCTCGTGGGTGAGGCCAAGATGAAAGCCGGCATCCCACCGAGGGCGCAATTCTTTGCGTTTGCATACCCCCTCGACTGCCTGGTGGCCGACACGCCCACGCTGCTGCGCACCATCATCGGCTCCGTCTCGCGCCTCGACGACGAAACTTTCTTCTTCTTTCTCCTCGGCGGCTTTTGCTACTTTGACAAAGAGCTGCAGTTTGTGAAGGCGAACGCCATCTCGCTCAAACGGTCCTCGGCCGAGCTCACCTTCGATGGACCGTACACGTTGCGCAAGAACGTGGCGGAGACGCTGCGCGAGGCCAATCGCTTCTTGCCCTTCAGCCTCGGCTGGCTCAACACTGCTGGGTTGCAGAAGGTGGCCTGGGTCAACCCGTCAGAGCTGCCGGGCGGGAATGCCCTGCACGAGACGCTCGCTTATCCAGCGGGTGCTTTCGTATATGCGCGCCGGGACGGGTCGGCAGTCTTCTATCGGTTGGTACCTCCCGGCCTGCAGAGCAGCTCTGCGACAGAGCGCTCACTTTTGTGGGCGCGTGGCTGGGCGCGCGAGCACGAAGGCTTCCACAGGCTGCGCACAGGCTTCGAGGAGGAGTTGGCAAAGTCTCGCCGGCTGCGCGCCAGGATGCGGCAGGGCCAGCGTGGAAAGTTCGAACGGTGGATGCGGGGGTACGGCATCCTCATTGCCTTGTACTACGTCTTCGGCTGCGCTCTCTTCAACTACACAGAGGGACTCAACACGCTCGAAGCAGCTTACTTCATCACGCAGACGGTCACGACCGTCGGCTACGGCGACCTGGCCCCGGCTTCGTGGCAAGGGCGGCTGCTGTGCATCTTCCTCATGCCGGTGGGCACAGTGCTTGTGATGAGCGGCCTGTTCGGGCCGATGTGGGGCCTCCTCTACTACCTTGATCTGATCAACGCCACCCTCATGAATGCGTGCGTCACGTGCGTCCCGCGCGCGAAGGCATGCTGGTCAGCATGCATCCGTCGGCTCGCTGGGCAGCAGGCCGCGTCGCCACCGTCGTCACCTGATGCGGCTGCCGGCAGCAGCGACAGCAGCAACCTCAATGTGCAAAGGTTTACAGTGACCGCGCTTCGCGGCATACGGCTCGAGGTGGGGCCCCTTTTCGCTTTCTTGCACGCCTTACTGAGGCCGTTGATCATCTTGCTAGCGTACGTCATTGCGACGGCGTACTTGTATTCATGTCGACATGGCGAAACGGACATCGGCGCGAATGGGAAGTGCGATGGCATAGATAGGTATGCGTTCCTCAACGCGCTCTACATGATGATGTACACGATGTTGTCCATCGGGTACGGCGACTCGGACCTGGTGCCGCGCACCGACAACGAGTACGTTTACTTCATCTTCTGCATGCTGATCTTGCTGACGACGCTCACAGTGAGCCTGGAGCGCGTGCGACTCCTCTTGATCAGCCGACGCATCTTTCTCCAGGATTTCTGCGAGGCGCTGCCCAACGTGATGCTCCGCGAGGCCCGCAGGGAGTGTCGACCCAACCCGACCTTCACTCAGGACGAGTTCGTGCTGCTCGTGCTCGAGGAGCATCACGTCGTCGACCGCGACCTCATCAATAGTATCCGGAAGGATTTCGGGCGCATAGAGAACTTTGGAATGGGCAAGATTGCCGTGGGGATTGGAAATGGCGAGATCGAGGTTGGCACCGTCTTCGAGCATTTGGTCTCGCGCGGCCACATCCTCGACTCCAACCGCGTCGACCCGACGTCGACCCGAGAGGATCGCAATCGCAAGCGCGAGGCCCAGCGAAAAGCAAAGTCGTCGACAGTCTTCGACAGGCTAACTCATCGTCTCGACTTCCTCGACAGGCTAAGCCATCATCGACAGAGTCAGTCGGCCGTCGTCGACGACGTGCTGCCCGACGCCGTCGTCGACATGTCAACGCCCGACATGGGGTACAGCGAGTGGTTTGAGGACGTGTGGACCTCCCACCTCGAAGTCGACACCGTATACAGGACGCGTACTACAAACGCGTCGTTTCTGGAGAAGCAGGCCTCTCGGGAGAGGCAGGCCACTCGGAGGTCTGTGGTGAGGAGTCCGACGAGGAGGGAACCTTTTGCCCAGCCACCTGAGCAATCGCAGCCAGTGCGGGCCGTCGAGGAAGAGCAGCTGCATGAGGTTCCGCTCGGCGGGTCGTCAACCAAATTATTGGTCGAGAGCTTCGAAGAGCAGCATTTGCGTCGCTGCCTTGAGGAGCAGGCACAGCTGCACGCAGAGCAGCTGGCGGCCGTACAGGCGGAGCTGGCGGAGGCGCGCGCGGCGCTCGCGGCGCTCGAGGCACAGCAGCATCTTGTACAGCAGCAGCATCTTGAGGGTAGCCTGAACGCCGGCACCAGCCAGCTTCGCGAGGCGGCGGTGAGGATTCAGCAGGAGCGCCAGCTCGAGGCGCTCTGGGAAGAGGTGCCATCAGCACAGCCGCGCGGGCAGGTGACCGTGAGCTGGCTCACGGCGACGATGCGCTCGGCCGGTGTGCCCGACGACCACATTGCGTCGGTGCTTCGTGCTGTGGGGAGCCAGCCGCGTGCGGACCACGCTATCGACCACGGTAGTCCTATGAGAGCGGAGAATATAGTCGAGAATCGACGGAACCAAGAATGGAGTCTGGAATCGTGAACGTGTTGGCACGTCCGCTACATGCTACCTCTGGCGCGATATCTGAGGGCTGAGCGATGCTCCGAGGCCATGTTGTCGTTCTCGCAAGACATGCTACTACCTCCGACACGAGCCATGCTCCTAGGCCCGGAGCTCGCCGGCCCATGTCGGTCCAACTACCGTAGGTACCACCTTCGAGCCATACCGCCGTAGGCACAGCGGTGGACCGGGAGCATCGCGGTCTGCAACGGTACGGTGCCACAGAAGTGCAATGTACTCCTGTAGCGTGTAGGTGCGCGAACGAAGTGAAACTGTAGAAGTACTCTGTAGTGTTAGCGTGCGGGTCGGGTGGGCCCTTCCGCTTCCCAAAACTCCCCTCGTCGCGTCGCGGACGGTCGCGTCCGCGCGCATCACATCAAGAAGAGTCCAGACTGAGGAGCACATGCACACATGGCCCAAAACATGCTGATACGGAGTACTTCAACCACAACGTACCGCCGTCTTCGGGCGCGAGGTCGCCGCGGCCGCGGGCGGCGGCATGGGCATTGTGAAGCCGATGTCCTTGCTGACTACGATAGACTCGTTGATGAGGAGCACCGCCGTCTCGGCGTGCTCCGGCGCGCCCGAGAAGAAGACGCGCCCCGCCTCCACCTCCGCCTGGCACACGGCTGGCTCGTCAATGAGGACGACGCTCTGCCACTCCGCCTCCGCGCCGCCGCTCGCGCGGCGCAGCCGCCCACGGTAGACGAGCAGCCCGTCAGCGAGCAGCTCGAAGTCATCGACGCCACGAGCCGGGTCCTTTGTGTAATTGGAGAGCCGGAGCAGTGAGAGAGCCACAGCCTCATCGAAGACAAACGAGATCTCGTTCACAGTGTTCGGTGTCCAAGGGGAGAGCCAAACATCGGCCACGGGCTTGCGCGCCGTGGGCGGCGCCGCCCAAGGGCCAGCACCAGCACCAGCACCAGCACCAGCACCAGCACCAGCACCAGCACCAGCACGTCGTACAAAGAGCTTGTCGACTGTGCGCGGGTCGCCCTTGACGTCAGGTAGCACGTTCACGTCGGCTGGGTGCGCGTGCACGAGCGGCGGCCGGCCGACGAGACCCAGCGCCCCGCCGCCGTCGCCCGCCGCTACCCTAGCCCCGCCCACGGCGCCACCGCCGCCGCCGAGCGCGCCGGCACCGACGACGAGTTCGTAACCATCGGCTCCAAAGAGCTGGAGAGCATCGAGACCCAGGTAGTGGACATCGCCCCAAGTGGAGAGTAGTCGCAGCTGCCACGTGTGCGCGGCGGGCAGTGCGGGCACGTAATAGTCCTGCGGCAGCGGTGCGAATGGCACGTATCCGAGCCGTGCCGCCGCCTCGGCCGCGCGCGAAGCGCCGCGCCCGCCGCCGCCGCCGCCGCCGCCGCCGCCGCCGCCGCCACTCTCAGCGGCGGCGCGAGGCAGCAGCGGCACCAGCTGTGAATGGTCGTACTGGACGTGGCCTGGTGCCTTGCGCAAGACGGCGCCCTGTGGTGGCGAGACTAGCTCGCCGTCACGGTGCACGAGCATCCGCTGCACGCCGCGCGTCGCATCCTCCTCGCTCTTGTTATAGTTCCACACGCGCAGCGCCGCGACGGGCACTCCCCGCGGTAGGTCGATGCGGAGCGTGTGAGAACGGCCCGTCTCCGGCTGCCAAGGTGCGAGCCACATGTGGTTAGCATCGGTCGTCGCGTTCACGCCATCCACAAGCTTATCGACGGTCCTCGGATCGTTCGAGCCCGGCTGCAGCTCATTGATCGACGCGGGCGAGGCCGACAGCTGGGTAGGCTTGAGGGCGACCACCTCGCCACGCTCGCCGAGCAGTTCGATGGCGCAGAGACCAAAATAGTTGGGGTCGCCCCATGTCGAAAGTACAGTGCACACGAGCTGCGCGCCCGAGGCAGCCGAGCCCGGCGGCGGCGCCCAGCGTGCGCGCTCCTCGGCCGGGGGCACACCGGCGCCGCCGCCGCCCGCGCCCGCAACGGCGCGCATGGTGTGCACGGAGGGGAGAGGCTCGTGCGCGCCGTAACGGGCGTGCCCGAGGGGGGGCGGCGGCGAGTCGAGGCCGCTTGGGGTCTGTGGGCGCTCGGCGGCGAGACCGAGGGAGCGGCGCATCACTTCGGCCTCGACATGCGGCAGCGCCTCCGGTGGAGCCTTCGAGCTCGCCCCGAGCGCGTCGTCACGGGCGCTCAGCTGCGCTAGGATGCTCGGGTTGTTGGTGAGGAGCACATCGGTCACGTGACGCGCGCCCGTGTCGGCGCCGACCGCCTGCTGGATCTCACCGCCCCAGATCAGGGTCGAGTCGAGATAGAGCTCAGCATGACGCGCTCCGCGCGGCGCGTGCGTGCGGCTTGCGTTATAGTTCCACACTCGCACGCGCGCGAGCACGAGCGCACTCGGGAGCGTGATGAAGACCTCATGCCTCTCACCTGCCGTGAACGGAGCGAGCCACATTGTGGCTGCGTCTGTCGAGCCTGGCTGGCCCACAAAGAGCTTATCAGCCGTGCGCGGGTCGTCTGTGAGGCCCGGCAGCTCGTGAACCCCTGACGGACGCGCCCGTACCGCCGTCTTGGGCGCCTCGATGACGACGAGCTCGGCCTGCTCATCGAGAACCGTGCGCGCTGTGGTGAGCACTTGCATGCAAGGCAGGTCATCAGTGGCAATCAACGTACCTGCTCATCGAGCAGCTCGAGGCTCGAAAGCCCAATGTAATTGGGGTCGCCCCACGTGGACAGAAGTGAGAGACGCAGCGTGCTCCCGCGCGGCAGCCGCGACGGCGGCGCCACGACGGCAGGGCGTAAGCACTCATCGTCCTCAAAGTCGGTGGCGGCGACCATCGCGCCGGGGCGACCACCGGCGCCGACGACGCCGCCACCGCCGCCGACGACGCCGCCACCGCCGCCGCCGCCACCGCCACCGCCACCGCCACCGCCGCCGCCGCCGCCGCCAACACCGTGGTCCATGATCACGCCCAGCCCGGAGCCCACGGTGAACGCCTTTGAGGATGACATGAATTCTGTGAGCTCATCTCCATAAGGGTCCGAGCTCGGTCCGGTTGCAAATCGCGGCGTGAGCAGTGCGTGGGTGCCGGGCGCTGTCTCGGGCGCTGCGGCCGCAGGGACGGCGGGTAGGCTCTCATCGAGGAAGTCGACGCGAGGGCGGCGCGTGCGCGGCGGCTGCAGCCGCAGGCTGGTCGAGAGGGAAGAGAGGGACGCGTTGAGCTCGTTGACGCTTGGACGTCGACGGCCGTGCCCAGGACCACGCGCGTTCATGAGGTTCGTCACCGCGGTCGACTCCGTCTCCATACCCAGCACCTCAACAGTCGGCACCGCCTTCCCTGGCGCGCGCGATTCGCCTCCGACGCCGCCGCCGGACCGCCCCCCCCCGCAGACGCCGCCCAAGCCGCCGCCGCCCGCGCTACAGTGGCCAAAGCCGCCGTGGCCAAAGCCGTTGCCGAAGCAACCGCCCGCGCCGCCTTCGAAGCTCGACTCGAGCCCCGCCGAGTCGGGCGGACTGTCCATGAGGACGCCCGCGCCGAAGCCGCCAAGCGCCCCCCGGTGGCTCGTGACGCCTTCAGAGCTACCCTGGAGCCAGAGCGGCTTGGCGGGCGCCGTGTTGAGCGGGAGCATGACTCCACCCGCTCCTCGCGGGCTCGGCGCCCAGCTCGGCGCGGAGAAGGAGGTGCCCGGTGCGGCGGCGCGCGTCGGTCCGCTGCCATCGTAGGCATCGTCGTCGAAGGCGTCGTCGAAGTCATCGTCGATGTCACTGCCGCGCCGTATTGGGGGCGGCGAGGGCGGCGCGGTCGGCGGCGCCGTCTGCTTCGGCAGTAACGGCTCCCGTTGGCGACGGCTCGTCGGGGGCAGCTTGGCCGCGGCGGGGCTACCGCGAGCCCGGGGCTTCTCGCCTGGCTGCTCATCCTCGTCCTCGTCGTCCTCGTCGGCGTTCGGCTGTGCCGCGCTGCGGCTCAACCGAACGCTTCCGCCCCGGCCGCCGCCCCGACCGCCGCCTCGACCTCCGCCTCGACCCCCTGGACCGCCTGGACCGCCTGAACCGGCCGCGACGTCAACCGCGCTGTCGCCTGCGCCGCCGGTGCCGGCAGTACTACCGTCGGCCCCGTCGCCACTTCGTCCGTGACCGGCGTCGTCGCAATGACTGCTGCTGCCGTTGCTGCCATGGCCATTGCCGTTACCACCACCGCCGCTGCCGCTGCTGCCGCATGTCTCAGCGGCGCCGCGCTCCAGTGACGTTGCTCCCACGGCCTCGGTCGGTGCACCTTCGATGGCCTGGAGCATCTGCGTGATCATCTCTATCTTGTGGGGGGCGAGACGCAGCAGTCTCTCCGCGAGTGCGGCGGCAGCTGCGGCCTCCGAGGCCGAGGCGCCCGAGCACTGCTGCAAGGCAGCCGCGAGCTGCTGGGGTGCCGCGGAGGACGTCGACGGGGCTGCCTCTGGCACAGAAGCAGCTTCCAAAGGCAGCGGCGGCGGCGGCGGCGGCGGCGACGGTGACGCCCGCACGGGCAGTGGCGCGTCCGAAGGCACCGCCGGCACCGTCGGCAACGGCCCAGATGCCCATGCGAGCGCAGCGGCGGGGGCGACGGCGGGGGCGACGGCGGGGGCGACGGCGGGGGCGACGGCGGGGGCGGCGGCGGGGGCGACGGCGGGGGCGAGGGCGGGGGCGACGGCGGGGGCGACGGCGGGGGCGACGGCGGGGGCGACGGCGGCAGGCTGCTGTGGAAAGCAAAAGGGCGCAGCGAGATGTCGACGTACCGCCGAGGCCGAGGCCGCCCGCGCGCCCGAGCGGGAGAGGCACGCACCTGTGGCAATCAGTAGCAATCAGTGGCAATCCGTGGAAGTTCGTGGCAATCAGTAGCAATCAGTGGTAATCAGAGAGGCACGCACCCTCGGCCGCGCCCGCGCTCTCTCCCTCTCCCATGCCTCCGGCTGCACCAATGGCGGCACAGCCCAGCGCGACGCGTGGCGAGGCGCCCATCACGACGCGCGGCGAGGCGCCCGGCACGACGCGTGGCGAGGTGGCACTCGCGGGCAGCGCCACGCCAGGACGCAAAGTGGAAGCAGGCACAGCGCTGCCGGGACGCGCTGCCGAGCTGGGTCGGCTACACGCGACGGCGGCGCGGTGCGGCGGTGGCACTGCCATCCCCGCTGGCGGCGCGCGCGCCGAGGGCGTCACGACCCCCCGAGCGAGCCGACCCGAACTAGACGAGCCGCTAATGGCGCCGCTCATCAGGCGCGAGGAGTCTCCTAGGGCGGCGGTCGAGGATGGGCGCGCTAGCGTGGAGCCGCGCGGCGTGTACATGGACGTAGCCGCCGTCGCGGCCGCCGCCGTGTCGTCCGCCTCGTCAGTCTCGTCAAGTACCTCGTCGACATCCGCCGCCGCCGCCGCCGCCGCCGCCGCCGCCGCCGCCGCCGCCGCCGCCGCCTCCTCAAGCTCCTCGTCGACCTCCTCAACGTCGAGCACCGCCACAGCCGAGGGCGGCAAACGCATTGCTGCAGCCCTTGCGGCAGCGCTCGCTGCGGCGCTGGCGGCCGCGGCCGCGGCGCTGGCGGCCGCGGCCGCGGTTCGCTCTCGCTCGGCCAGCAAGGTCTGCTGAGCACGGCGCGCCGTCTCGAGCTTGGACTCCGCCTCGCGCTCAGCACGGCGCGCCGTCTCGAGCTTGGACTCCGCCTCGCGCTCAGCACGGCGCGCCGTCTCGAGCTTGGACTCCGCCTCGCGCTCAGCATGGCGCTCAGCCTCACGCATCGACGCGCGCAGCCGGCGTAGTGTGGCGCGTAGCGAGCCTCCACCCTCGTCGGGCTCGAAATCGTCCTCGTACTCGCCCGGCTCCGAGGGCATCGATGGCAGCGCCGAGGGCAGCGCAGGCGCGGGCACACACGCCACCGTGGGCACACACGCCGTCCTGGGCGACTGCGGTACGGCGGCGGCGACGGCGGCGGCGGCCTCGTCCTCGTCCTCGTCCTTGTCCTCGTCCTCGTCCTCGCCATCGCCGCTTCCTCCGTCGTCGCTGCGATACTGCTCGTACCTCTCCGCCGCCGTGTCAAGAGCGGCCGCCTCTCTCTGCTCCGCGCTCATCATTGACGGGCCTGCCGCTGCTGCCGCCACTGCTGCCCGCACTGCTGCCGCGACCTGGGCTAGCTCGCTGTCGTCACCGAGGGCCGCGTCCGCGGCTGGGAGTGCAGGCGAGCGCTTAGGGCGCACCTTGAGCTGCTCACCACCCTGCCCCGCCAGCACCACCGTGTTCTGCTGCCAGCCGCGCCTCGCGCCACCATCGTTGTTGCCACCTGGCCGCCATGGCGGCTGCGGCTGCTGCTGCTGCGGTTCTGGCTTCTGAAGCGCCGACTGGCGCTGCTGCTGCTTCTTGTGGAGCAGCTGCAGCGGGTTCTGCCTCTGTCGGCCCTGCTCGGCCTTCTTGGCGACGCGGTCGGTGTTCGCTCCGGAGAAGCACGTGTCGAAGCCAGCCTCGAGGCTCTTGAGCCGCTGCTCCCGCCTCTGCTCTTCGACGCTCTGGCGCGTCTTCATGGCGCGGTTGCGCTCTGCGAGGCGGTCGAGGTAATCCAGCGTTCGAGGGTCGGCGCCGCCCGGGTGGTCGCTCGACGCCATCACCGGAGCGCTCGCTCGCTCGCGTACACGGCCGGCGTTGGCGCTAGAGGACGAGTTCTACAGAACGCCGTTCGGAGTGTGAACACCCTGAGCGGTGTTTCGTCAAACAAACGCCCGACCCCCTGGAACGCACCATGCCGCCAATTCAGTCCCTAACTTGTGCGAACGGCTGCTCCCAATTATACACGTCGAAGCTGAGAAGGGGCACGTCGACGGCATTGAGGTTGTACCGTGTCAGGAACTGGTCGCGCGTCGTGCGTGCAAGAGAGTCGCCAAAGAATGCTTCAATGGTCAACGGCAAGTGCGCGTTCCAATGGTCGCCCTCTACGACGACTTCGTTGTAATCTGTGTTTCGTCCACGTGCTTGCACCGTCGTCTGCCAACGATTGGCTCGCTTCAGGTAGACGCCAAAATCCTGTGGGCCCCAGCTGCAACCATCCCGCCCGTCTCTCTGCGGGTCGTAGTGGCTCGGGTCGCCCCCGGTCGCCGCAATGGACGGGCAGCGCTGCCTGCACGCCCCGCCACCAGAGTCGCCACCGGTGCCACACGCAATGCGCGTCGTGCGGCCAGGGCGTAAGACGACGCCGTTGGAGCCCACGCCATTTCCATACACAGGGATAGGTATATTCGGGCTGATCGCCGGGCGCTGCTCGGCATAGATGAGCGAGCAGCTCAACTGCGGTCTGTGGGCCAAATCGGCGCGCCAGTACTGGTAACCATCGTTGTCATGGTACTCCCACCGGTCGAAAATGTGGACCAGTACAGCGGCATCGGCGAGGCTGCCGTCGAAGGCCCATTGGATGTCGTGCGGACTGCGCCGGAATCGACGATTGATCGCCGACACGTGCTCCGCGAGCCTGAGCGGCGTTGCGGACGGCGACGTTGGCATTGCGGGCGGCAAGGGCGGCAACAATGGCAACGGCGGTGGCGCCGAGGCCGCCGCGACGCAGCAGTGCTTTTCGCGGCAGCCCTTTGTGCCAAAGCCGCACTCGGGCATGTCTTCCCATTCTGGCCCAAGGCGGCAGCACGCACCACTCAATCCGCAGTGGCCTGTGCAAGCGCCACCCCGGGAATGGCAGGGCCCCCAGCAATCGGATCCGAGGTTGAGAACCTCATGTGGCGGTGGTGGTGGTGGTGGTGGTGATGGTGGTGGTGGTGGTGATGGTGGTGGTGACCAAGATGGCTGAGACGGCTGCGGAGGCATGGGTGGAGGCTTTGGCTCGGGTGGCAACTGCGTCCCAGAGGCGGCGTTCTCAGCCACTGATGGAAGCGCTACAGATTGATTCAGGGCAGTGTTGGTTTCCAGCCGTGCTGGAGCCCGGCTCAGCTCGAGTGCACCAACCACGATCACGCCAACCAGCATGAGTGCAGACATGAATGCCAGTGAGGACATGAGTGCGAGGCCCATGATCTCCGTCAATTTAGCACGCGGAAGACGGGGTTGTGCGCTAGGATCCACATCTTCATCCTCGAGACGCTCATTGCAAGCCAGCTCCAGCTCATCTAGGTCTGATGCGGACACGCGCTCGCCACGCGCCATTTTGGTGCCTTTTGCCTTCATTTGTGAATGTGCGGTTCGCCGCCGCTGCTCGAGGCGGACGCGGAGGCGGGAGACGTACCGCGCCGCCGACGCATATTGGGCGTTGGCCACGTTCATTGCCATCTTTCGTAAGTTAGGCGCACTTCCCTAAAATGGAGAAAGCGAAGGCTGCACACGAGTCCGTCAGTCGGTTTCGTGGTTACAAATAGCTTGGAAAGGGGTGGGGGAGTACGTGCCCGCGCTCACGTCGGGTCCCCCCGCGCTCCCCCACACAAAAACTTGCTTCCCACCCGGATCGACACGCAGGTGCGTGTGTATTCTGAGCGCCGGGCAGGAACAGTGCCGTATCGCGTGCATACATGCGCGCCGCGCGTAGCACCGGTCCGGTCGCGTGTGCCGTGTTAACGTTCACGCGAACATGCGTACCGACCAGCCTCTACGTCGCACGGTCGACGGTGGACTAACGCACCGGCGGGGATCACAAGGATCCGGACCCCCCATCCCCGACCCGGCCCGACGGCCGACATGTGGATGTGCGCGGCTGCGCGGGTTCGATTATCGATACATCGATGCCTTCGAACCCGCGCAGTCCGCAGATAAAACACATCAGATATCACCTTTAAACCGACACACATCCCATTCACGCATGCAGCATTCACGACATGGATATTGTGTGCCCCCCGCCCCAAATTCAATCCTGTGGTACCCTGAGTACTACCGCACCAGTCCTACGCTAGAGTGTGTGGCTCTGACCTCTGAGACGCGGGGGGCTTCGCAGAAAGCTGTCGTCTGCTGAAGGTGAGGCCTGACACATCTAAGTGATACGTGTTCAGGAATTTCGTCGAGTAGTGGCCGCCCCCCAGGCCTATGATCAACGCGCGCACGAGCACTCGATGACGCACCGCCTCATCGTCGCTGTTGGAGATGATCACTGCGCACTGGTCGTCGTCAGGACAGCTCGACATAGGCGAGCCCGGCTCGTCCGGTGCGGCACGGGTCGTTGGAGGCACGCGCTCAACGGCGAGGCGTGCGAAGGCGGTGATGGAGATCCGTGTTCGGATCAGCCCATCAAAGATGCAGCTTGCATTGAACGCGCCGTGGTGTGAATAAAAGCAGTTGCACCTGCATGCACCTGCGCAACGAATCCTCGCGTGTCCGAAGAGGGGTGGGTTCAGATCGTGTGACATCTGTAGCCCGACGGCCATGGCATAGGCATGCCCCGGCGGCTTGCGGCTTGCTGAGAGCAGCTTGGCAGCTGGCCTAGACGCAGACGACTGCGTCGGCGGAGCAGACGGCGGTGGCGGCGGCGGCGGAGATGCGTCACGCGGAAAGCGCGTGCAGAGGGTCAGCGAGGCGCTTGCATTCCGAGCCTCCCACCCCACCTTGTCGGCGCGACCGCCGCCAAAGTTGACCTTCGCGAATCCGGTGCTGTGGCTCACGAGGTCTGCGAGCTGATCACCGAGGTAGCACCTGACCGGCAGCTCCTCAGCAGGCTCATCCCTCGAGTGGGAAGACCGTTGGGAAGGCCAGCGTGAGGCATCCTTATAGAGGCTGAGTAGCTGCGCGTGCACCTCATCGTGACCCAGCTGGTTGAGGTGCATCTTGTCCCAGCTAAACACAGTTGCATTGCTCTCATAGTCCATGGTGACGCTGGGCACTCCAAGGTGCGCCGCCATCTCGAGCAGCGAGGTATGCAACCTCTCTACGTGAGCGCGAGTTGTACAGCCAACCCTGCCCTCGACACAATGGGCAAAGCGCTCCATGGACGCACCTGGCAGAATGTTGACCAGCGCGGGCTTTCCCCCACGAGCTAACACGGAAAGCAGTATCTGCTTGATCGCAGCGAGCTCTCCAGCATCGTCGTTCGTGTATCCGATGTTTGGCAGATATTCAACTGTTGCAATGGCGGTGCCGGCCGGTACGAATGTGTTGGTGCATGAGCCTGCAAGCATGGGTCCCATGGCGCCGATCCCAAAGTTTTTGAACGAATCGATGAGGCCGTCATGCTTCAAAGACTCGTACAACTGCTGGCCAAAGCTCTTGTGCGAGCCACGCAAAGTACCGTTCATATCCTTGGCACCCAACGTGTTAGAGCCGCCGAGGGCAATAAGAATGTTCGGTTGGCCATCATGCAACTCAGCTGCAGGAGCAGCATGCAGGAGCAGGAGCTGCAGGAGCAGTGTCGCAGCAGCGAGCACTTGAAGCATCGCGGGTCCCTCCTTTTTTTCACGTGGCTGCTGCATTTCCCCACACAGCGCGGGGGGCATGCCCCGCGTTGGGAGGCGCCCCTTGATGAGGGATGTAATTGCGCCTGCTTTTTCAACCCTGCAGACCACACCCAGTTGAAGGCCACACCAAGTCAAGACACAAAGTTCACACTGTTAATCACACCAAGTTCCAGCCGACAGCGCAGGTCCGCAGAGTGCATTACCTCTCCGAGCTGCGGTTCGCATTGATCACATCGAGCGAATCCTGCACCCTCCGCACCGTCTCCTCCAGGCCGGACACGCAACTGCGGAGCGCATAGAACCGGGGGCTCACCTCAGGGAGAGTCAGAGTGATCCGCGCCCCGTCTCGTCTGCCGGCGCCATCGAAGCTGTTCCGCTGTCGCTGAGGAGCTCCGCCGAGGTCGAAAACCTCCCGGTTGGCAGCTTGCCCCTCCAGGTGGGCAGCTTGCCCAGCAGCGCCCATGGCTTGCTTGGAGAAGGATGCAGCGCTCTGCGCCCGCCCGGACCGAGCCTTGGCACTGGAAGGCAATGGCAAATCTCGCCAGTGGCTCATCAACACATCTTTCGGAGCATCTTTTCTTGGCCCCCCACTCGCCGTGTGCGGCCGCATAGGAGCACTGCGCGGGCCCTGGCGCGGGCCCGCTGACGCACTGCCATGCGCGGCTGGAGGCGTAAGAAGATGCCTCACAGGACGCGCGTGGGCCAGCCGGCCCGTCTCTTCCTTGTCACGCATCGCGGTACCCGGCGACGCTGCCCTGCTCACCCTAGGCGCTCCACTGCCCACTTTAGGCGCTTCCGTCAGGCTGGCGGCTTGAAGCGCACGCAAGTAGCTCGACATGAGGGCGTTCGGGTCAAAGGGCTTCGCAGCCTCCTTAGCAGCCCCCTCCTCTGTCTCCTGTGCAGCAGTCTTCTTCGCAGGAGTCGCAGCCTTCTCCTCTAGCTGGTCGGTGGATGGTCTTCTTGTCTGTCGCATCGCCTGTACCCCACCGTCATCTCCAAACACGACCTCCTCATCCTCCTCATCGGAGCTCACATCGGCGGCGCCGAGCTTGAGGCGCTTCTTCTCCCTCTTCCAGATCCCGTTGAGCCAGCGCACAAACTCCTGTACATCCATCACGCCGTCGTCGCCCGCAATCTCCTTAAAGAGCTTTAAGACGGCCGGCTTGATCTTTTGGTACCAGAGCTGGTCGCCCTCTTTGCGGCTCATGGTCTTACGGATTTTCCGCCCTCGTGCCGAAGCCTGAAGCTTGGTGGCAGCCAGATTGCGCGCTAGTTTGTCGACGGAGCTCAGTTTCATTTCCTCGACCATCAGTTGATCGGCTTCAGTCTCGGCTGCATTCTTTTTGAAGAGCTCCGGGTTGAAGTCGGCGGCGATGCTGGTGGTAGCCTTCTGTTGTTTGAAGCTCGCGCTGCCGTCGATAAGGCCCTCGGTTTTACCTATCTTCGCCAGCCCCCACTTGATTTCGCCGTCCGTCCCCGCAGTCGCCTTGAGCTCCGCCTTCTGCTGCGACAGGGCGGTCGCGGCGCTCGCCTCGGCCGCTAGGCCCGAAAGGTAGATGATCTTCTTCATCATGACCAGGAACTCTTGCTTGGAGAAGGTCATGTCGTTGTTCGGGTCCCACGCGCGAACCATGTCGATCGGTGCGAGTTCAGCTCGTTGCAACATGCGCACCATTTCACGCCGCAGGCGCTTCGGCGTCCATTTGATGTCTCGGAGCGTCACGCCTTTGAGACCATAGAGGAGGTGGGTCTCCCTGGCGCGGGTCGTGCGACGCATCTTACCGGTCATCCACTCGCGCAGCTCCGCAAATCCGATGATCCCCGTCTTGTCCGAGTCAATGCGCTTGAAGAGGTTGACGAGCATGCCGGGCGCCCCGCTGTAGCCCAGCTCCTGTATGCCACGGACGAATGTATTCTTCGTGAGTGGCTGCGAAGGGTCGCCTCGAACCAAGGGCATAGTGAGTAGATTGTACAGGTCGGAGTCGCGCATCGCATTCGCCGCAAGCAGCTCTTGCAGCTGCTTGCGCAGAGACTCGGCGTCTGGGCCCTTGAGCTCGGATGCAGTTGAGGCCTGGGTCGCCTTCAGTGCCTGAAGTACGTCGTCGGAAGGAGGGCCATCAGCGGCCGGGGCAGATGCCTTCAATACGCGACGGCCCGTCCTGACGTCCACCTTCTGGGCGGCGTTCCAAGCGTGAGAGTCGTGGAACGCTAACGAGGTGAGCAACTTTTTGGAGTCGGCGCCAAGCTCCCCCACGCGTGCCTTGAGCGTTTGCGTGATCTCGGAATAGCTGACTGCCCCACTGTTGTCGTCGTCCAGGTCGACGAAGAGGTCGTGCGCGAACGTGGCTGAGAATCCTAGATCCTCCACAGCCAACGCGAACTCGTTCGCGTCGAGCAGCCCCTCGCCGGTCGTATCGTACTTCTTGAACAGCGATTCAAGGCCGCAGCCCTGCTTCGTGGACATGTCGATTGTCCACAGGAAGTATTCATCCATCTCGACGAACCCGTTTTTGTTCCCATCGATCGAGTCGAAGAGTTCTCGAAAGGCCTGCTCATCCTTGGCGTCGATCGTATCAATCGAGCCAGTGCGGCTCCGAAGTCGACCGATGGCGTCTTTGAATTCGACGTACGTGAGCTTGCCATCATTGTTGGCGTCCGCCTCCAGAAAGGCGAGCGAGGCTTCGCGGGCAATGTTGACAGTCGACGCGGTCTTGCGCTCGATCTGCCAACGCTGCCCCTTAGTAAATCCGTATTCTGGAGTCGGCGGGCGCACGTACACGGCAGGAGGCATACGTCTGCAGAGAGAGCTCGTGCACGCAGGATGGCCCACTGCAGGGGCGAAACAGCAGCTTTTCAGGACCGACTGTCAAGTCAAGTCAAGGCACCACGTCTGGCTGTTTTGATTCAATTTGACTTCATGTAGTTTGCATGCAACATGTAGTCTTCCGCAACGAGCGTAGGCGCTCTTCATTCTGCGCCCTCCACGTCGTGTCTCTTTGGGACCTTGTCGTGCGTCTTCATGCAGAGATGGGCGCTCTTCACAGAGGCGCGCGATGCGAAGAGGCGCTTTTTTCCCTTCGCGCCGTCGCCGTCCTCGGTGCGAAACCATCGCCAGCGTCGCCGCCCGCACGCTCGCCCACACCAAGCTGGCTTCTGCAAACAGTCTCGAAACCACCCGGACACGTTTATTTCACAACCAGCGCACAGCACCTTGCTCACTGTCAAGTCAAGTCAAGGCAACTCCTTGCGAGAGCTTTGCCAACACGACGTGTGTACACGACTCTTGCGCGCAGGATCGATGAGCGACGCGTTACGTGCTTGCATCGACAGCATAGTCGTGCCGCATGCGGTATCGCTCGACGCCGCGCTCGAGCGCGTGAAGCACATGCGCTTCAGTGGAGCCGAGCGGCAACGCTTTGGGCCGGGTGAGATCAGGCGGTGGCACACGGAGCAATGGTTCCCGACGGGCTTGAGCACGATGGACGCCGTGCTCGAGCACGAGCTCAGCCACTTCAACGCGTCCGGCGTGAGCAAAGAGATGCTGCGAGCCGCGAGCGTGTGTTGCCCTCACTGCACGCGTGTGCGCATCCGGCGAGGCCAATTGTCAGTCCAGGGGCCGCAGCAAGGCAAGATGGCGGCGGCGCTAGGTCGCATCAAGCGCCTACATGCCGAGGTGCAGCTGCCGCCCTTTGAAGCGCTGCTGTGCGACCGGGACATTTGCAGGACGCCCAGCCATTCCGCCGCTGGCGAGGACGCCGCGTGCGCCCGTAGCGCTCCCATCTTAGTGCATGCCAAGCAGCGTAGCGCGCATCACGAGGTGGCGATGCCCGAAAACACCTTCTCGCAAAGCTATGGTGGCAACCCTCCGTGGGTTGAGAGCCGGCGGCAGTTGCTCGAGAGCCGGCGCGCAAACCCATGGGCCGTCCGCAGGGACCTGCTCGCTTTCTTTGGCAGGGGCGCGGGCTACCGCAAATTCCTCAACTACTCGGAGGAAGCCGCCACGTTTGAGGAGGTCACACCCTGGCTTCCGGGCGTGCATGTTCACATGACCCCGCCGTACACGCGCGTGCCGCCGAGCCACGTACCCATGGCCGAGCAGTGCGCCGAGCGCTTCCTACTGCATCTACCGGGGGCCTGGCCTGGCCACTCCAATAAGCTCAAGCAGCTACTTGCATGCGGCGCCGTCGTGGTCATGCCCCAGAACGACTGGTACGAGTTCTGGTATCCACTTCTCCGGCCGTATGTGCACTTCGTGCCCACGCCCAACCTCGCGCTGTACAATGGCCACGACTGGCCGCACGTGCGCCGCTGCCTGTTGTCGCACGCCGCCGAGGCCGAGCGCATCGGCGCCGAGGCGGGCCGCTTCGTGCAGGATGTGCTCACGCCGCTCGCGATTGATGTATATATGCGCGCTCTGCTCCGGCGCCTCTCGGATCTGCAGCTCCGCGGCGGCGCGATCGCGCAGGAAGGACGCCGCCTCAGCGGCGGCGTTGGGGGGGCCTCGGCGTCGCTGGCGGAGTGGGCTCCACAGATACGCTTTAGTAACGCAGCACGAGATCTCACGTCACGCCACGTGGTGAACCAGAACGATTCACATTCAATAAGATATTTTAGATTTACGTAGTCGAGTTTGAACTTCAGGATCATGTTGTACCAATTGTGTTGTACATCACTGACTGTGTGTGCAGCAGTAGCGGTTCGCACAGCCGCAGCGCCAATTGCGCAGCGCCGGCGTGTCGTGTCGTGCGGGCGGGCGGCGTGCCCGTGCGCAGGCACATCGCACAACGCGACCGCCGTCCGGCCCAGGTATACACCTTCCTCCGGTCGAGGGACGGAGGCGGGCGGGGTGCGGCGACAGCGTTCGGGGATCGGGGGTTTGCGCTTCAGGAGGTCCCCGAGTGCGGTGCATGGTGCGCTGCTGCGGTGTGAGAGGCCTGGTGGAACCCATGCAGGTTCCGTGTAGGTTCCGTGTAGGTTCCGTGTAGGTTCCATGCATGTTCCGTGTAGGTTCCGTGTAGGTTCCATGCAGGTTCCGTGCGCTCATTGTAAAACTCAGCGGGAATACTCGATGTGGACGTCATAGCTGCCGTCAACTACCTCAAGGCTGTCGATGAAAATCGTCTCGTGCGGATGCACCTTCGCATCGGCGAAAATCTCGTAGAGCGCCACGAGAAGGTCGTGCACCGTGGCGCCCTTGGCGACGATGCGCGAGAACTCCTGCTCGGGCTGATCCTGACCGTCAAAGAAGTACGAACAGGGAGTTGCCTCGGTGTACACCTTGAAGCTCTCTGAAAAGAAAGGCCGGGTGATCATCGGGACGACGCTAAGGTTCTGCTTGACGAGCGCGAGGAGTGGTTCGTCTATCGCCCATGTCTTGGGGATGGGAATGCTGGACTCCTGGCCCGGCAGCACGTTCAGCAAGCCCGGTTGGACGTAATTGCTGTTGATGTAACCGAACTGGAAGGGCAGGGACCCGTTCTCAAAGAGCTTGGAACGGTCCAAGAACTTGTCAGTGATCTGCTCGATCTCTCTGTGACGCGGCGAGAGACGTACTCGCACCTCCGGCTTCGCAACGTTAACTTCCACATCATCTAAGTCACGCCGGCGTTTCTTCTCCACCTTCAGCCAGTTGAGCTTACTTTGCTCTTGTGCCGTCGAGAGCCTTGTTGTTGAGGTGGCTGTCGGCCATCTCCCGTCCAGCGCCATCTTTCGCAAAAAAAGATTCGTGTCGGCGTGTCTTGTGCGCGCTATCATCAACCGCGAAATCAGCCCGAGTTCTACAGTGCATGCATGCCAAGAATTAGAAGCAAACTCAGCAATTTTAAGTTCCGGCCGCCCAGTCAACTTCCTTGTCATCACAGGCACATCGCCGCTGTTCACACGCAGAAAATGGCGTCCCGAGGAGAGGCCGACAGCAGCGGCTCGCGCTTCTCGGTCTCCCACAACGGTCTATCCACGTTGCAGGACCTCCTTGAGGTTCGTGCTCACCGGCAGCTATTTGGGCAAAGCCAGAGCTACTATGGCCAAGCCAAGTCGATTCATGCGGCACCGACGCTCGACAAGTCGGCAACCCTCCGGAAACTTGAGGCGCTGCGAGCGGTTGCTGCACACGCGCAGGCGAGCGAGCTATCATATGTGATCCGCACCTGGGGGCAAGCTGCCGAGGAGATCGAGACGCCCTCACGGGCGGCAGTGGCCACTGGCGTCACGCTCTCTCCCACGCCAAGCGGCAACGCACTCGCCCTCATATCTGCGAGCGACGTTGCGGGCCCAGCGAGCGGCCAGCTACGCCGTGCGGCCACAGGGCGGCGCACTCTGCGTCTTCTCGAGATGCTGCGTGCGGTCGTGCAGCACGCGTCCGCTGCCGAGCAAGCATGCATCGCTGCAGCCTTTGAGCAATGGTACGAGCTACCGTTGCCGCCTTCAGCGCGGCTGCCGCGGGCGCCCTCGCCGTCGCTGGCGCCTCCTCCGCCTCCGCCACTGCTACAGCTGCCTCCGAGCCCCAGCCGCGCCGCACCGTTCGAGTCCGCGCCGTCCGAGACCGAACCGTCGCGCGGTGCGCACAGCAAGCTACCCCGGCTGGCGCTGCCGCCTCGGTTGAGCCTCAACCTGTTAGCCTACGGTGCGCAGAACTCGGAGCGCGCACCGACTGCACGGATGGGAGACAGCGCGCGAGGCGACGCTACGCCACGCAGCGAGCGCGGCGATGCGACGGCGCGGGGCGACGCGACGCCACGGCGGAGTGAGCACGGCGACATGAGGCCTCGCGCCGGCACCCCGGACCGCTCGGCACGGCGCGAGCGCGGTGGCGAAGCTGACGACGCTGACGACGCTGACGAAGCTGACGAAGCTGACGACGCTGACGACGCTGACGATGGCGAGGAGGAGGAGGGCGAGGACCCGGAGGCGGCCAAGGCGGAGGAGCTCGACGAAATCGACGAAGCCCACGGGGCAATCGACGAAATCGACGAAGCCCACGGGGCAAGTGCCGAGCAGCCGCGCCGCGCGCGCCGCCGCTCGCTCACAAGTGACTTTGGCAGCAGCAGCGGCGGCTTCGAGGCGAGCAACGGCAGCTTCCAGCAGAGCCGCGGGGGCTTCGGAGTGAGTGCGCTCGGCCGTCATCTCGGTAGCAGCGGCGGCGGCGGCGGCAGCAGCCACGCCTGCCACGGTGGCGCCCACGACGGCGCCCACAGTTGTTGCAGCGGCAGCGGTAGCAACGCTGGCCGCAGCAGCAGCGGCGGCGATGGCGCCGGCGCGTCCCTCGTTGCCAACACGTTCGGCAACTTCAGCGCGGGATACACACGCTCACGCGGTGGCGCCCAGGACGGCGCGAGCTCCCGGTCCATTGGCGGCGCCCAGGACGGCGCCAAGGACCGCGCCCAGGACGGCGCTGGCGGCGGCGCTGGCGGCGCTGGCGGCGCTGGCGGCGCTGGCGGCAGCGGCGCGTCCCTCGAGGCTGGCGGCGGCGGAGGGCTCGTGTCCGTCGCTCTCGCCGATCTGAATACGTTAATGGGCTCTGTCAAGGAGCTCCGTGGCCAGCGGCGCCAGCAAGTGAGCGACCGGCGCTCTGGCGCTCTGCGCGCCGTCCTGCGATCGTCCGACGCCCTGCGCGCCGAGCGTGGTATACGCCACGCACTTGCAAGCTGGAGCCGCGCCACGCGCTCGCTCAGCGCCGCGACGGCGCTGAGTCGTTCAATGGAGGAGGGCGCGCGGGCGGCGGAGGCGGCGGAGGCTGCTTATGAGGAGCGGCTGGGGGCGGTGCAGGCACGTGCCGAGGAACAAGCGAAACGGCTCACGTCGGAACGCGAGCAGGTGAGATTGGATCTCCACTGATGACGCCACTGATGACACCACTGATGACACCACTGATGACCTCCCTCATCACGTCGGAACGCGAGCAGGTGAGATTGGATCTCCACTGATGACGCCACTGATTACGCCACTGATGACGCCACTGATGACCTCCCTCATCACGTCGGAACGCGAGCAGGCGCGTGCGCAGGCGGCGGCGGAGCGCGCGGCAAAGGGGCGCCTGCAGACGGCCCTGGACGAGATGCTCGCCGAAGGAAAGGATCGTCTGAGGAATGAGGTAGCTTCAAGAGCTCCAAGAGCGCGCCCTGATGGCCCCTAATTGCATCGGAGTGCACCTGAGTGCACCTGGTTGCCTCCCTCATCAGGTGGCGCTCCAGGAGCGGCTCGCCGATGTGATGAAGGCCGAGGGCGCGCTCCAGGTACGACTCGAAGAGTCCCTCGCGAACGAGTCGCGGCTGCTGCAGCGGCTGCAGCTCGCCCAGGAGGGCGCGCAGGCGCACCAGCGCTCGCTGGACGCCGCAGCTGCGGCCGAGAGCGAGCTCCGCGCGCAGCTCGAGGCGATGCGTGCGTCTCGTGCTTCGTCAGACAGTGGGGGGGCCGCCGCCGCACGGCTAGTCAGTACCGTGTACTGCGAAGTGCTCGGGCGTGCTCTGCGTGAGGCGGAGGGTCACGTCGCCGATGCCCGACGCACCACAGAGCGCGCGCGTCAGGCCGGGCGGGAAGCACTCGCGGAGGCGCACGCCACTGCGCAGGCGGAGGCGCACGCTGCTGCGCAACGGGCGGCCGACGCGACGCGTTCCGAGGCGGGAGAGCGGGTGGCGGCGACGGCGGCCCAGATTCAAAACGCGAGGGCGCGCCGGCTGAGCACGTGGATTCGTCAAGTGGATGGGCAGCGGCTCTCGTGGGGATGGGCCGAATGGCGTGCGGCGGTTGCGCTGGTGAGTCGCTGGGAGCTCACCATCTCCCCGGGAGCTCGCCATCTCGCTGGGAGCTCCCCATCTCCCTGGGAGCTCCCCATCTCCCTGGGAGCTCGCCATCTCGCTGGGAGCTCCCCATCTCCCTGGGAGCTCCCCATCTCCCTGGGAGCTCCCCATCTCCCTGGGAGCTCCCCATCTCCCTGGGAGCTCCCCATCTCCCTGGGAGCTCCCCATCTCCCTGGGAGCTCCCCATCTCCCTGGGAGCTCACCATCTCGCTTCCTGATGGCCTCCCCACGGCCACCCCGATGACCTCTGATGAGCTCGGATTGCCTCTAATGAGCTCGGATTGCCTCTGATGAGCTCGGATTGCCTCTGATGATCTCGGATTGCCTCTGATGAGCTCGGATTGCCTCTGATGATCTCGGATTGCCTCTGATGATCTCGGATTGCCTCTGATTGCGCCTCGGATTGCCTCCCTCATCAGGTCAGCTCCGACGAGCTCCGACGCGCCGAGCTCGAGAAGAGCAAGCGGAACGCGATGCAGCTGCGCAAGAGCCTCAAGGAGTCCGACAGCTCGGCGCACGAGCAGCTCGAGCGGCAAGAGGAGCGCATGAAATCTCTCGAGCTCCAGATCGAGCGGCTCAAAAAGGAGGCGGCCGCCGTGTCGGCCAAGCATGCGGCCGACAAGAAGGCGGCCGAGCAGCGCGAGCGCTCCGCCGCACGCGACGCGGCGAGCGCCGTCGCGAGCGCCAAGGCGTCCGCGACGGCGCTCGAGCAGCAGCGTGAGCGGCTTCGGCTCAGTGTGCTCGAGAGGCTACTCGGCTACCGGCCCAAGTGGGAGCGTGTGAAGAAGCTCGAGGCCGCCTGCATCCGCTGGCGCAAGGCGGTGCTACTCGTTCAGAAGCATGCGCGCGAGGCTACCAGGAGTGACGCTGCCACGGTGACTGCGCCTTCGGGGATGGGAGCACCCTCGTCCGCCCCACCAGGGTCGTTACGGCCCGAGCGCCCCGTGCCCGCGCCGCCAACCTCCGCCCCCTCGCACACGCCGATGCCGCCGAGGAGGCCAGTTGAGGCGGTGAGCGCTGTGGCGAGCGCCGCGTTGAGCGCCGCGCCCTCCGAGCCAAAGCCCGCCGAGGCGGCATCGATGGTCGTGGGCGTCACGCGCCCGCCACAGCGCCCGGTCCGTCCAGTGGCTCAACCTCTTTCGCCCCCCGAGCTGCCGCCCGAGCTGCCGCCTGCGACAGGGCGCCCAAGGGCGCCATCCTGGGCGCCTTCCGCCGAGCAGCCTGACAGCCACATGGCGGCGCGCTGGCTGCAGGGGGCGGCGGAGGCCACATCTCGCTGGATGCGGCAGGGCGACAAGGCTGAGGGCGGCGGCGGTGCGGGCGGCGCGGCGACCGAACGACGCGGAGCCGGCGGAACCGTCGGAGCCGGCAGCGGCGGCGGCGCGGCACCGAATGAACGACGCGCCCACGACGGCGCGAAGCCCGTGCTGCTCTCGAGTCAATCGTTCTCGCGATCGGCGGACGGGACGACGGGGAGTGCCAAGGGGCTGAGCGGCGGGCGTTCGCCTGGGAGCGTACGCGAGGCCGAGGCGCCGAGGGCGAAACCGTTGGAAGAGGTCGCTCGATACGGCGCGTTAGAAGAGGTCGCTCGATATGGCTCGCCGCAGGTGAGTCGCCTGCGCCAGCAGCAGCAGCAGCCTAAAGCCGCGCCAGCCGCCGCAGACGAGGCCGCGGCGGGCGCGGGCGCGGCTGGTGCAGCGCCCTACCCCGTCGTTGCGAGGCAGCGCGACGATGCCAAGGACAACACCCCTCGAGCCAAAGGCAAGGGTAAGGAGGGCAACGGGCTCGTCGCGCAGCCTCCTAGCAGTGTGGAGCTGGCGGCGTACCGCAAGATGATCCAATCGTCTGTAGGGAAGGACGGCGCGCCGCGCCTCGACTCGGTCTCGCTCTATTCGCTCGGAAAGCTTCTGGGCAAGGGCGCCTTCGGTGCAGTCAAGATGGGCGTGCATAAGCTGACCGGCGCGGTGGTGGCCATCAAGAACTTCAAAAAGGCCGACGTGAAGAACGAGGTGGAGGCGCGCGCCATCGACCGCGAGATTCGGATCCTGAAGCAGAGCGTGCACCAGCACATCATCAAGCTGTACGAAGTGATCGACTCGCCCACCAATTGGTACCTTGTGATGGAGTGCGCGGCCAACGGCGACCTCGCTGGGCACTTGGAGAAGAAGGGGCGGTTGAGAGAGGCCGAGGCGGCCAAATACCTCGTGCAGACTGTGGAGGCGATCGGGTGCTGCCATGCGAATGGCTTCATCCACCGCGACATCAAGCCTGAGAACTTGCTGCTCGACGTGCACTACGACATCAAGGTGACCGACTTTGGTGGTCGACTTTGGGCTCTGTTTGCCTCTGATTGCCTCTGATTGCCTCTGATTGGGCTTGAGTGCCTCCCTCATCAGGTGACCGACTTTGGGCTCTCGGCCATCGCTAAGCCGGGTCAGCTGCTCAAGGTGGCTTGTGGCACACCATCGTACTCTGCCCCGGAGGTCATCTGCCGAAAGGAGTACGATGGCACTCTGACCGACGTGTGGTCTCTCGGCGTCCTCTTGTACCACCTGACGCACGGCGTGCTCCCGTTCAACGATACCGCGCACATCCGTGCGGGCGACTACCATCCCAACCCCGAGGTGATCGCTCCCTCGACCCTCGAGCTACGACGGGGCGTCATTGCCACTGATGGCCTGCCTGATTGCCTCCCTCATCAGGTGATCGCTCCCGCGGCCCTCGAGCTGCTACGCACCATGCTCGTCGTCAACGCCAACCAGCGCATCACGCTCGACGCAGTGAGCCGTCACCCTTGGATGGTGCAATGGCGCCCGCACGCACTCCGCCCGCCGCGACGCCGCTTCGGGCTCACCTACCACGAGCCCGATCCCGAGCTCGTCAAGCACATTGAGGACAAGTTTGGCCTGATGGCCGATCATGTCGAGGCTTCGCTCAAGGGCGGCCTGTACAACCACGCGACTGCCTCGTACTCGCTTCTCGAGGAGGAGCGAGGCGGTGGGTGAGCGGCCTCGCGCAGAGACGACGCTCAGACGTCCGGTCGGATGAGGTAAGCTCGAGACACTGCTTGTTTTGTTAGAGAGATACAGATGAGAATGAGACACCAGGCGAGGAGCAGGCCGAGGACTCGACTCCAGAAGTTGTACAATGTACTAGAAGCAGGCTGCGAATGCGTCGACGACGAGGACGTACAGGTACTGCATGAGGTACTGTGATCCCGGCGCGTGGTGTGTATTTATAATCGTGGACTCTCACAATAATAATATCGTATGTCCGATGTCGACGCTGTGTTTAATATGCCGCGGCACCCGGGCAAGTCCCACCGTTACAGACATAGCGCGCGACGCCAGTGAGAAGTGTTGTCACGCTAATACTAGGCTGCTATAGCCGAGCCCCACACGCCACCATGATACCATGCTGTACGCATTCAGAAAACAGCGCGGCGACCCACGTGCGCGCGTGCCAGGCACGCACCATTTCGCATTTGCGTGATGCTATCTAGACACTAGTAGTCAGAGCCCTGTGGCCCGCGAGTCGCATCGGAGGCGAGCCATCGGGCTTCCGCGCGCGCGCGCACCGCGAGAGGCGTCTCGTCAGGAGAGGGAGAGAGATAGCAGATACGCAGCTCAGTGTGCTGTGTGGAGATCCCGACTGAGATAGACCGGTTTGTGATGCGCGTTTACCGTCACGCTGTGGATGCCTGGGTGCCCCGCCTTGCCACGTGTGCGCTGGTGCTTTGCGCACTGGCGGTGTGTTACTTTTTACACGAACAGACCACCGTTACAACTCGACGCATTGCATTGTCATGGCTCATGCGTATTTTGTTCACAATCATGAAAGTCGCGTGGGTAAACTGTGATATAATCCTTCTTCCTTGGGCACGTCCTCCCGGAAGACGCAAGACCCAAAACTTCGCGAACCTACTAACTTAATACGTAGTACGGTACTTACTTACTATCTGCATGCTCTAGAGAGCCAGATCATGTAGCCATGCATACACAGGGCTCGGTTGGCCTCGGCGGCCACACCGGCCATCATAATGACGAGCTAACAACTATGCTGCGACAAACAGTCCATAGGTTTGCAAATAGGTAGTCGAGGCTTGCGGCATCGACCCCCCCCCCTTGTAGCACGAGCGCTCGAGCTATTGCCCCGCGGCATCGAGTGCGAGTGGCGCAGTGAGGCGGCCCTGACGAGGATCGGCTGCAGGCGCACGGTTCGTCACAGGCGCACGGGTTCGTCAGGCGAACGGGTTCGTCAATGCCGGACGCCTTCTCGTCGACGGCTGCGTAATACACTCAGTACTTCACAGTGTGGACGGGCTTGAATTGCTTGGTCCAAAGAAAGAAGATGAGCCACCCGAGCCACCAAATCCAAAAGCTGCAGCAGGGGAAACATGAAGAGGCGGGTCAGAATGATGCAAGGTTGAAGACGGCAGGTCGGATGCAAATATGAAGAAGGCGGATCAGATGCGGGCGAGTGGTAGGAAAGATGCTCGGCAGGTGCAAGGGGTAGTGCATGGATGGGGGAATTGCGGCGTGGGGAGTCAGAGCACGCACCAGCCCCATAGGGCAAAGTAGGAGTTTTCGTTATGGAGCTCCGGAAGAACGTCGAAGTTCATGCCGTAGAGACCCGTGAAGAACTGTGGCGGCACCATGATGAGCGTGCATATGGTCAGGTTGAAGAGCAGGTTGTTGGTACACTGCTCTTGGGTCCGGCTGTAGAAATTCTCCTGCGATTCCGCTTTTTCGAGGTACGCTTTTGCGGCTGTCATGAGGGTGTTGGACTGCTGTAAGAGCATCTGGATCGGCTTCTCCTGCTCTTCGGTGAATACATCCCACGGATCCACCGCGAGGTCTTGCGCGGTGGTACTCATCAACCAGCCCCAACGCCTGATCACCCATAGATCCTTTTCTATCCTGCGAGACATCAGGTTGCGCCGTACCGTGGGCTCGTACTCGTCGAAGAGAAAATCGAGCCCTTCAAGCGCATCTCCGTACATGTTGAGCAGCGGCTCGATGGAGTTGATGACATCCGCAAGCAGGAGGAACATCAGGTACGCGGCGTCCATCTTTTTCGAAACGAGTGAGGTCTTCTCCTGCAGTTGCTTCACAATGCCACCCCAGTGGCACATGGTCGTCTCGAGGCCGCTAGGCGCGACGCGCACCGACAGGCACGTGTTCGCCTTCGAGGAATAGAAGAGCGCGATAGGCTGCTGCTGGATGGTCTTAATGGAGCTGGCCGTGGTCGTGCTGCTTGGTTTGTCGTCGGGGCTCCACATTCGCGTGAGGTGCTTTGGGGGCAGCACCTCGCGGCCGCCCGCTCGCGTGAGGTGCTTTTGGGGCAGCACCTCGCGGCCGCCCGCTCGCGTGAGGTGCTTTGGGGGCAGCACCTCGCGGCCACTCGTGTCCACACGCACGAGGTCGACGAAGGCGATGCCGATGCAACCGGGGCCTTGCTCCGTGCAGATCATCCCGTTGCCGTAGTTCTTCATGGTATTCTTGATCACGCTGCTGGTGATGCCGAGCGCCTCGCCGATCTCGATGAGAGCCTTAAGGTCAACGGACTCCGCGCTTGCAAGGGCGGGGTCGTAATAGAATGTGTTGATGTGAAACCAGTTCACCGGCGGCTGCTCCGCGGACGCGCAGGACGCCAAGACATCGTTGGCGCACGTTTTGTTGATGATGCCACCCTTGCGAACGGTCAAAGGTTCGGACACAGACATCTCTTCGTGAGCAGATGGGAGCTTGAAGTTGAGCATGATCATGGCATCAGACACGGTCTCCTGCGTCTTCAGACGGGACTGGTGGAGCAGGTGGGAAACCTCGAGTAGCGAGGCAAAGTCAGTGCCTGTCTTCAAGTCGAGGCAAATCTCCTTGAGGTGCTTGATGTCGTTTGCGCGCGGGTCGTGCTGCGGGATTGCTGCTGCTGGACTGTTGCGTCGAGGGGACTGCAGTGGTGGAACCTTGACTGCTGGTGGATCCTCGGCGGCCGACTCGATGCTGGTGACCTGGACGGTGTTCATTGAGGTAGGGTGCAGAGCCGGAGGCTGCCACGGGGTCGGTGCGACGCGAATGGTGACAGATGCGACCCCAGGAAAGCACGCGGGGCCAACTCGCGGCGCCGCTACGGTAAAACCAACTGACATCCCGAAATCAAGTCGTGCATGCAAGGCGTGTCCATGAGCATTCCGTCGATTTCAATGCATGCTAATGAAAAGGAAAAGGATTCTCTTGGGGGAGCGTTGCAGGGTTGCGTCACCTTCGCGAGCGTCGATCACGTTGCAGCCGCCCGCGTTTGTCTGTCTTCAAAATGAACACCGTCCATGTCACCAGCATCCAGTCAAGCGCCGAAGATCCACCAGCAGTCCAGCTCACCAGCATCGAGTCGGCCGCCGAGGATCCACCAGCAGTCAAGGTTCCACCACTGCAGTCCCCTCGACGCAACAGTCCAGCAGCAGCAATCCCGCAGCACGACCCGCGCGCAAACGACATCAAGCACCTCAAGGAGATTTGCCTCGACTTGAAGACAGGCACTGACTTTGCCTCGCTACTCGAGGTTTCCCACCTGCTCCACCAGTCCCGTCTGAAGACGCAGGAGACCGTGTCTGATGCCATGATCATGCTCAACTTCAAGCTCCCATCTGCTCACGAAGAGATGTCTGTGTCCGAACCTTTGACCGTTCGCAAGGGTGGCATCATCAACAAAACGTGCGCCAACGATGTCTTGGCGTCCTGCGCGTCCGCGGAGCAGCCGCCGGTGAACTGGTTTCACATCAACACATTCTATTACGACCCCGCCCTTGCAAGCGCGGAGTCCGTTGACCTTAAGGCTCTCATCGAGATCGGCGAGGCGCTCGGCATCACCAGCAGCGTGATCAAGAATACCATGAAGAACTACGGCAACGGGATGATCTGCACGGAGCAAGGCCCCGGTTGCATCGGCATCGCCTTCGTCGACCTCGTGCGTGTGGACACGAGTGGCCGCGAGGTGCTGCCCCCAAAGCACCTCACGCGAGCGGGCAGCCCGCGAGGAGGTGGCTCTGTCCTGAAGGACATGTGGAGCCCCGACGACAAACCAAGCAGCAAGACGACGGCCAGCTCCATTAAGACCATCCAGCAGCAGCCTATCGCGCTCTTCTATTCCTCGAAGGCGAACACGTGCCTGTCGGTGCGCGTCGCGCCTAGCGGCCTCGAGACGACCATGTGCCACTGGGGTGGCATTGTGAAGCAACTGCAGGAGAAGACCTCACTCGTTTCGAAAAAGATGGACGCCGCGTACCTGATGTTCCTCCTGCTTGCGGATGTCATCAACTCCATCGAGCCGCTGCTCAACATGTACGGAGATGCGCTTGAAGGGCTCGATTTTCTCTTCGACGAGTACGAGCCCACGGTACGGCGCAACCTGATGTCTCGCAGGATAGAAAAGGATCTATGGGTGATCAGGCGTTGGGGCTGGTTGATGAGTACCACCGCGCAAGACCTCGCGGTGGATCCGTGGGATGTATTCACCGAAGAGCAGGAGAAGCCGATCCAGATGCTCTTACAGCAGTCCAACACCCTCATGACAGCCGCAAAAGCGTACCTCGAAAAAGCGGAATCGCAGGAGAATTTCTACAGCCGGACCCAAGAGCAGTGTACCAACAACCTGCTCTTCAACCTGACCATATGCACGCTCATCATGGTGCCGCCACAGTTCTTCACGGGTCTCTACGGCATGAACTTCGACGTTCTTCCGGAGCTCCATAACGAAAACTCCTACTTTGCCCTATGGGGCTGGTGCGTGCTCTGACTCCCCACGCCGCAATTCCCCCATCCATGCACTACCCCTTGCACCTGCCGAGCATCTTTCCTACCACTCGCCCGCATCTGATCCGCCTTCTTCATATTTGCATCCGACCTGCCGTCTTCAACCTTGCATCATTCTGACCCGCCTCTTCATGTTTCCCCTGCTGCAGCTTTTGGATTTGGTGGCTCGGGTGGCTCATCTTCTTTCTTTGGACCAAGCAATTCAAGCCCGTCCACACTGTGAAGTACTGAGTGTATTACGCAGCCGTCGACGAGAAGGCGTCCGGCATTGAGGAACCCGTTCGCCAGACGAACCCGTGCGCCTGTGACGAACCGTGCGCCTGCAGCCGATCCTCGTCAGGGCCGCCTCACTGCGCCACTCGCACTCGATGCCGCGGGGCAATCGCCCGAGCGCTCGTGCTACAAGGGGGGGCTCGATGCCGCGAGCCTCGACTACAATTGTACCTATGGACATGTGTGTCGCAGCATGGTTCTTGTTAGCTCGTCATGATGATGGCCGGTGTGGCCGCCGAGGCCAACCGAGCCCTGTATGTGCATGCCATGGTGCAAGCCTACAATCTACATGTGATCAGGGAAAACTCGTACCACATTATGTGGAGTGTGGTGTAACGATATACCGGAACGCGCGACCGCGCGGCGCGCGGGCGAGCACGTCGTGTGCGAGCCTCCAGCCGACGATAGTTCGCGACGTGAGAAAATATATAACGGACTGATTCTGATAACGGAAGTGTGTCGAGGACCGACGACGGGAACCTGAGACGGAAGAACGTGCGGTCTGACCGGGAACGACTAAAATGCGGATAAATACTTTTTTTCCGGAAACACATCGTTTTAAATGCCTCCACGGCGCTCTCGCTCAATTTCCTCGACAGCATCGGGCCGCGCGTGCTGCAGCGGTCCTGCTGCTGCCGCTCGCCGCGCCATCGTTGGTGTGTCGCGCTCTCCTCTGGGCTCGGCTCAGAAGAAGCTGGCCGCGCGTCCCTCCGCGGTCGTCTGGATTGGGTCAGAGAGGACGCCCCCAACGACGAGCGCGAGGGCGAGGCCGGCGATCAGCACGCCGACGAGGACCGTCTGCGACGTCTCCGATTTGCTGTCGATCTCGACGAGCTTTTGGCACACGGCCGAGCGCTCACCGTTGGTGTTGCAGTCGAGGATGCGATACACCCAGGTGCCTGGGCTGACCGCATCGTCGAGGAAGACGTACTCGCCGCCCGCGACGCCCTTGGTTTTGAGCGGCGAGAAACTCTTGTACGAGGCGATGTCCGCAAACTCGGGCTGCCCGCCCTTGCGCCGCTGCACGATAAAGCCGGCATTGCCCACCTCATCCTGTGTCGACCAGCGCAGCTCGACCTCCTCCTCGGAAAGCACCTTCGATTTGAGCCCGCCGCCTGCGCCGAGCTCCGCCGCCTGCGGATCGATGAGCATGGTGTCCGATTTTTTCGTCGTCGCCGAGCGTATCTTGCGCTCCGCGCGCTCCATCTTCGCCTTCGCGATCGCCTCGGCGTCAACTTTCATCCATGGCGCAAACTCGACGCCGCTCGCCGAACGCATGTTGTTGATGACCTTCTTGGCCCCCGCGCTCATCTCTGCCTGGACCTGCTCCGACTGGTACTCCTCCTCGGTCATCGCCTGATCGAAGCCCATCGACTTCTCATACTCCGCAACCGACATGCCCGCCTCCTTGGCGAGCTCCTCCATGGTCGGGTAGTTGTCTTCCTCGACGACCTTCATGTGCGCGAACGCGCGTGAGGCGCTCGATGTGCGCAGTGCCGGCCGCGGCGCCACGGCCGCCGAGTGCGGGCCGTAGGCCAGCGCCGAGGACGAGACAAGCATTGCCAGCATCGCCATAACCTCCGGGATCTCGTTAGGTAAATTTCCTGAAATTTCGCGACGAAACAGATGACTTCGCAGAAACAGAAGGAGCCCCCTGCGGCCTTCAGATGGCGATGACGCAATTTATTAGGAAATTGTAACTTCTGTAACGGAACTGTTCGGTCCCGCTCGTGCCAACAATCGTGCCCGCGTCAACTATGCCGTCCAAGCCTGAGACGCGGGCGAAGGGTCAAGGCTCGGACCTCTCGCTCTGCGCCACACTCCTCTCTCTGTTCGACTTCAACGCGCTCGGCGAGGTATCCAAGGCGGACTGGGAGCGCGGCACGACCACGCTGCTGCTTGGGGAGCTCGGGAAAGATGATGTGCTGTGGACACGGCTGCTCGGGCTCTACGATCCGTCCGGCAAGGGCGCCATCCAGCTCGATCGCGTGCGCGACATCCTGCCGATCGACCCGCGCATCTCCGTGCTGCTGCAGCAGCTCGTTCACGCGGTGGCCGGCTGCCGCGAATTCATGGCCGCGGAGAAGAAGAAGCAGACGCAGCAGCAAGAGGTGAGAGCCAACCGCGCGGTGATCGATATGCGCAAGCGGCTGATGCAGCCCGTCTTTTCTGGCTGGTGCGACGCCGTGCGTAAAGACCGCAAGGCGCGCATCCGCGCCGCGCGCTTCATGCGCTCACAGGCCATCGGGCGCGCGTGGCGATCGTGGCGCGGGCTGGCCGACGCATCGGCCGCCAAGCATGCGCGCATGGGCGCGCTGATGCGCCGCATGGTGCACCGCGGCGTAACGCGCGCGCTCATGCGCTGGGTCGCATGGTGGGAGGAGCGGCGGGGGCAGCAGGCCGCGCTGAGGCGCGCACTCTCGCCACTCAACCGCGCGTGGAACCAGTGGAAGGCTCTGTGGAAGGCTCTGTCCGAGCAGAGGGCTGCGTTGAGGGTCGTGCTGCGGCGCGGCCTTGGCGGCGGCGCCCTCTCGAGAGCCTTCAACACGTGGCTCGCGTACCTCGCAGGCCAGTCAGCGCAGCAGGCCAGCACACGCCGGATAGGCGCGCAGCTCGTCGGCGCGCCGATCGCGCGCGCCTTCAACACGTGGCGTGCGGAGCGCGCCGGCAAGCGCGAGATGGCTCGCGCCCTTCGCCATCTCCTCCAGCATGGCCTCGCCAAGGCATGGCGGCGCTGGCGAGGCTCGCTCAAGGACCGTGGTAAGATGCATGCATGCGCTCGTCGGCTGCTTCAGCGAGGCGTGCTCCGTGCTCTCAACCGTTGGCACGCCCTCGCACGCGAGCGCCGGCGGCTCCACGTGCTCGCCACGGCGCGGCGCGCCTTCTCTCCCCTTTGCAAGGCCTGGCGCGTGTGGCTTGAGCACAGCGAGAGGCGCCGCCAGCTGCGAGCGTTGCTCGGTCGCGGGCGGAGCGGCGGCGGGCTGCTTCACAAGGCGTGGCGTCAGTGGGTCGCAGGTGTGCGCGTGTGTGCGTGCGTTTGTGTGTGCGTGCTCGCACGCAGCCCCTGGCCGCCGCCGCCGCTGTCTGTCTGCCACCGCTGCTTGCGGCCGCTGCTTGCCACCGCTGCTTGCGACCGCTGCTTGCGACTGCTTGCTGCCACCGCTGCGACGGCGCCTGCCAATGTTGCGACTGCGCCTGCCACCGTTGCGACTGCGCCTGCCACCCCACGTGCGAACCGGTGCCGGCTCTCTGCGTCGCCCCTGCTCACCCCCCTCCCCCGGCGCTCCCCCCCCTCCCCCCCGCCCTTTCCTCCCCACCCTTGTTTCGCGATCTGCAGCGGCCGGTGACGTAGCCCAATTGAAGCAGTTCCTCCAGCGCTCGGCGCATGCGTTCAAAGGAGGACAGCTCAGAGCTTGGCACAAGTGGCGCGAGGTGCTCGACGAGCTGCCTGAGGCCTTCGCATGCAAGTGCTCACCACGGCGCCCTCCCTTCCCCGCAGGTGCTCGAGGAGCTGCGAGAGGCTAGCGCGATCGCGTCCCGCATCGTGACGCGCGGCCCACAGAGGGCCTTCAGCCGGTGGCGCGGCTTCCTCGATGAGAAGGAGCGGCTGCGCAGCCTGACGAAACGGCTCCTGGCCAGCGGGCTCGCGCGCGCGTTGAATGCGTGGGTCGACTCTCTCGACAAGACCGGTAGGAGAAGGCTGGGGCGCTTTGCTCGTCGGATGGTCCAACGTGCGCTCTCGAAGGCGTGGCTATGCTGGGTTGACCTTCTCGAAGAACGCTCAGGTGCGCTGCGCCATGAGCCATGCCCGGCGCAACGCCCATTTCCGCCGCCGCGCCCACCTCGCCGAGCCGCCGCCGCCGCGCTGCTGCCGCCGCCGCTGCCGCCGCTGCCGCCGCTGCCGCCGCCCACTCCCCATCCTCACCGCCGCCTCGCCTTCCACTGCGCCTGCTGTGCTCGCAGCGCTCATCGCAGCGCTATCCAAATTTGGGAGGCGAGTGCTCCAGCGAAGCGCGCTCGCGGCATTCAACACGTGGCTCGATTTGAAGGAGGCACGCAGGCGCGCGCTCAAGATAGCAGGCCGTGTCGGGCGCGGCTCACTGCTGCGCGCGTGGAATAGCTTGGCGGCGCTCGGCGAGGAGCGACGGCGGCTCCGCCGCTTCGGCGCGCGTCTCAGGTTGCGAGAGGCAGCGCGCGCGATGGTTGGGTGGGTCGACGCCGTGTCCGAGCAACGCGAGGCGGCACGCCGGCGCGACAAGCTCAGGCAGAAGGTGCTCCGCCGAATGCGCGGCGACCTGACGCAGGCGGTGAGTGCACGCACGCCGCCGAACCCCGCCCTTGACCCCGCCCTCCACCCCGCACGCTCGCCACTTTACAGCCCTCCATGAGCCTCACAATAAGCCCTCCATACAGCCCTCGACCCCGCACGCGCGCCACTCTACAGCCCTCCAAAAGCCTCGCCTACTTGGGTGATGCGCAGGTCTTCGACGCGTGGTCAGAGCTCGCAACAGCGGAGGCGGAGCGCAAGCGCGCGCTGCGCCATCGGGCCGCCCATCGGATGCGCAACCAGCTGCTTGTGCTCACGTTTGAAGCGTGGGCTTCCTTGTTGGGTGAAGCGGCTCGACGGCAGCAGTTGATCCGACCTTTTGTCAACTTGCTCAAGAACCGCACCCTCACAATCGTGTTCCGTGCGTGGAAGGACAGCACGGCCGAGGCGAAGGCATTGCGCAAGCGGTACGCGGCCAAGATCGTGCACACGCTCCTCGCCAAGACCTTTGGGGCGTGGGCCGCCCTGACGGCCCAGATGCGCGCGCTCGAGCGCGAGCGGAGGCGTATTGCCACCGAAGCGCTGCGCAAGTTGCAATTTGGGGCCGTGCTGCAGTGCTTCCGCGCATGGAGCGGGTACCTCGTGGCGGCGCGCGAGGCGCTCACGATGGCGGCAGCGCGCTGGCAGATTGCGGGCGCCGCTGCGGCTTTTGTGACGTGGAAGGAGATGGTCTCGGAAGGTTCGAGGCTCGTCGCGCTTGGGCGCAAGATGATCCTACGCGCACAGAACAGCCTGCTCGCGCGCTGCTGGCTCGCGTGGGCGGCTCTCGTGCGGCGCCGCAAGGAGGAGCGCGAGTACTCGAACATGCGCGTGCTGGCAAAGCTCACCGGCAAGGCCGAGCTGCTCGTCAAGGCCCTCTTCTACGCGTGGCGCGACGAGGCGCGCGCGACAGCCCAGCGGCGCTTTGAGCTCACGACGAAGTTCATGGCGCGGTACAAGAACGCGGCGCTGGCGAAGACCTTCCTCGCATGGGTCGCTCTCACAGCTCACGAGGCGGCCATCCGCCGGGCGAAGATGACGCCCGCTGCGGCCTTCATCTCCGGCCAACGCGAGCTCATGCTTCGACTGTGCTTCGACGCCTTTGTGCGCGCCGTGCGTGCGGCCGCCGAGGGGAGGGAGGCCGAGTCGGCTCAGGCGCGCCAAGAGGCGCTGCGCGTAACGGCCGAGTCGTCCTCCAAGTTTGCGGAGTCGGCGCAGGCGCTGCTGCGAACGACGCAGAGCTTGAGCGAGGCGGTCGCGGAGCTGCGCCAGAGCGGCGCCAAACGCGAGCGCTTCGTTGAGGAGACGGTCGATGCAACCGCCTCCCGGCTCGACACAATCGAGAAGCAGCTGCGTCGTACTGAGCAGCTTCTCGCGCCTCTGCCCGCTCAGGCAGTCGATCAGGCCGCGTACGCCCTGATGCGCGAGGAGGTAGGTCGACTGAGTTGCGCACTCGCGGCGACCCAGCGCCAGATGGCCGCGATGCAGAGCGCCAAGGCGGGCCGGCACGAGCTCGCCTTGATGGCGAATGGTTGGCACGCGATGCTCTTTGGCAGCGGCGGGGCAGCCAGGGTGCTCCGACACATGCAGACGACGCCCGCGACGACGCCCGTGCCCGTTGCGTTCGCGCCGCCCGAGCCGGCGTACGCGTTGCCCACGTACCAGCCCGTGCACCTGCCCGCCACCGCGCCGCTCGATGCGAGCGCGTTCGCCGCTGCCGAGACGGGGGACAAGCCCAGGCAAGCCCCGCTCGTCACGGCGGTGGATGGTCCGGGCGCGGTTGCGGCGATGAGCTCGGCGGCGGCGGCGGCCGAGGCTCGTTCCACTGAGGCCAGCAGCCTACGGCCGCATCCCCCCGAAAGCCCGCGGCCGCAGAGCGCATCCCGGCCCGGCACCACCGGCCGACCCACAGCTGCCGTTGCCGCCGCTCGCGCCGCGCAGCCCATCGAGTACGGCATGGTACGGGAGTCGCAGCCCGAGTACGGCATGGTACGCCAGGCGTCGCGGCCCGAGTCAGCGCGACCTCTCTCAAGGACGAGCGTTCGTGCGGCCAACGAACCGTTCGTCGAGGTGACCGACCTAGCGCAGCTCTTCAGCACGCAGGTGCCGGGGCGCTCTGCGGGCAGCGGGCGACCTTCGACGACGGTCAAGCGACCGACCAGCGCAGCCTCGGCGCAGCAGCGTGTCGGACGACTGCCGGGGGTCTGATGAGGGCGCGCGCCGTGGTAAGCACTTGCATGCAGCTTCGGCGCAGCAGCGCGCCGGACGACTGCCCGAGGTCTGACGATATGCATCTCGGTCTCCCGCACATACCTGACAGTGTCACGTGACCGAGCACGGCTTGCAGAACGGCTGCGGCCAGGTACCTCCACAACCTGGAGAGGCGGCGGAGACCACACAGAATACGGAGGAGCGGCAGCCCACCGCACATTGCCATGTGCGAACACGTGATTGGTATGAGGCCCAGTTGAACCCCCAAATACGAAATAGGCATCAACGGTTTGAAATTACATCGCATACCGTACCGGCCCAAACATCGAAATACGCATGCGCGAGGTCATACCGGCGCGGGATCGCCGCTCGCGGCGCATTGTCGCCGGCGGGGGGGCTTGCCGCGTTGCGGGGGGGCGCGAGCACGGGCGCGAGTATGCGGTAGGGCTTATATCTGGATTCGCACACTATCCCCACCACCTGATTTCAGTCTAAGTGCCCTGACTGACTGTTGATTTTGGTTCGGCCTATACATACGATAACGTAACGGTGGGCTAGCCGGGACGCCGACTCGCGAGCGGCGCACCCGCGGACCCTCGATAGCTTGACGAGCGTCATACCTCGTCTTTCAGCTGATCGATCTCGTCTACAGTGCCATCTCCAAGATCCAAGTCACTCCCCTTCATCATGGTCATGCCGGGCATGGCGGGCATGCCCGCCAACAATTTCTCAAGCTCGTCATCCTTCGTGTTCATCCTGGGACTGAAAATCTCATTCTTGCGCACTTTGCCCTCAGGCCAGACCGGCTCCTTCCCCTTTTTGCACACGTTGGCCATCTTGGTGCAGACGCGCTGCGCCGTGGTACCAGCCGATTTCTTTTCTCGGAGCAGCTCGACGAGTTCATCGGCGTCCACCTTCTCCATCACCTGATCGCACGCCTTCGCAATAGTCCTGCACTCGCGCCTGCAGTTGCCTGGGCCGATGTGCGACAGCACAAGTTTCTGTCCCTGTTTGGACACGTCAAGCTCAGACATCCAGAGACCCTCGTCTCCACGGCCTTCCTTGCCATCCGCGTCCGCATCGCAGATCTTCTCAAGCATGTCCTCCACCGCGCTCTGAGTTGACATGGCGGCTGCACGCTTCACCGCCTCATGTACCATCTTCGTGCAGGTTTCGCATCGTATGTACTTGAGGTCTTCGGTAAGTGGCGCGGGCTTTGGCTTCTTAATCATTCCATATTCTCCCATCATTTGCGCACTGGCCAGAGCGACGGCCAACAGGAATGCGGAAGGCCGCATTACGGAAGGCCGCATTTCGGAGTGACGTGTCGTGCACCGTAATTCCATACTAGGCAATGAAAGAATCCCTCCAGTGTTTCGTCGCACGTCTACAAGAAATGCACAGCTGCTGCCTTGCAAGTCCCGGATCGTGTTTCGTCATTCATGCGACTCACATTCGTGAGAAAAAGCAATGACCTTCTCCAGTTCCTTCTCCACGATGTTTGGAGTAGGTAGCTCTCTACTAGCGCCGCTGCTGCCGACAGAGCACGAGAGCGGCCTCCACGCCATGCTGCTTGGCTTACGGCACGCATCGATGGCCAGTGACCAGGAATTGCTTGCTCTCGTCGAGAACGCCGTCGAGGCCCTCGCCGACGCCGATCAGGAGGCCGTGCTATCAGCGGCCGCGCGACCGCACAGTGAGGTTCGTGATGCCTTGCACGCACTCGTGGCGGACAAGCGCATCGCCAATGGCGATCCGGCGGGTGACGAGACTCTGGACTCGACGATGCTAGTGCCGCTGCTGCGGCGGGCGAGCAGGCTCTCGTGTATGGACGCTGAGCTCGGGGAGCGCCTCCTCAACGCAGTTGGGGTTCTCACAGCGAGCCTTGCGGGCCATGGCGAGCACACGTGCCGCATCAGCCTCGGCGGCATGCGCGCGCCGATTGTGCTGCGCCACGTGCCCAGCGGGCCGTCCAATGGCGTGCGCTTCTGGCCAGTCGCCAGGCTGGGCGTCGGCGTGTGTGCCGTTGGATGGGCCGGCCTGCGCATCATGGGCCGCACCGTGCTTGAGCTTGGATGCGGCACGGCCGCCGTCGGGCTCGCGTGTGCGGCGCTCGGCGCACGTGAGGTTTGGTGTACAGACGTGGACGCCGATGCTCTGGCGCTCGCCGCGCGGAACGTCGCCACCAATGGGGCAACTGCCGTGCGTGTGGCCACGCTCGATATGCGGGACGAGACCGACGCAGCGCGGCCGGAGGGCATGCCGCGCTGCTTTGGGCTCGTCGTGGCGGCGATTGTGGACGATGGTGACGAAATTTCGGCAGCCGCACTGAGGGCGGCGGCACGGTACGTGGACCTGACCGACCCCTTGTCACGCGTTCTCTGCTGCTTCGGGCAGGCGAAGCACTCGGGCCAGGCACGGCGCAGCGAGGGAGCTGTGGAGGCCGCCGTCCGCATGGGAGATCTCGTGCTCGACTGCGGACTACGCCTCGTGGCGAGCGAGCGTGTGTCGACCGACGCGCAGGGCGATGTGATGTCGACTGAGATGCTCCTGCTCCTCCTCGTGCCAGCGTCCCATCGTGAGGATGGGAGAGCTGTCCAACACGAGGAAGAGATGCCTGATTTGGAAGAGGAGGGCATCCCGTATGAAGTCGATGCCTCCTCGGCAACTGTGGACTGGGTCGCAGCCGCCGCTCGCTCGCTTGTCGACAACGGTGCATGCGTGCTGCGACGCCCCGTGCTCATGCCGGCCGATCTCGTTGAGCTGTGTCGCGCAGATGCTCGCCCTCGTCTGGATCGTTTGCTAAGGATGGCCGCGGAGGCGAGTGCGGCGTTCACGAAGTGGTCGAAAGAGTCGGCGCCCGAGGCACTCAGATTTCGCGAGCTCTACTCCCGCGCGCCGTGGGAGTGCCGCTTCGACGTGACGGTGCCGCACCGTCACGACTCCGCGACGACGGACGGCATCGCAGCGGCCGAGGACGTCGCAGCGTCGGGCGGCATAGACCAGGCGTCGTCCACAGCGCCGTGGCGGGCGCTGCTGGAAGCCCTGGATCCGATCGTGCGGCCGGTACTAAAAGCGAGCGCTCTCCTTGGCAGCGACGATGAGATTGAGATCGATCACGTGGGCTTCGTGCTGAGCGAGCCGGGAGCGCCCGCTCAGATGTGGCATCCAGATTGTGAGTCGCGCATTGGGCTGGTCAACGCCTTCGTGCCTCTGGTGCCCTTGACAGACGCCAATGGTCCGACGGCGCTCGCCCTCTGCTCACACCGGCCGCCGCTCCCGTGCTGCCCGCGCGTCGTGCGACCCCTTCTTGCTGCGGGGGAGGTGCTCCTCTTTGACTGGCGCACGTGGCACCGTGGGTGCTCGAACAGCTCGCTTGCGGACCGGCCGGTGGCATACGTGACATACGTGCGGCGTGGCGTCGAGGGCGCCTCTTATAAGCGATCGCTACCCTCGCTCGAGGATCGTGCACGGCACTCCGCGCAGCACCCGGGCGCGTCTGCTAGAGGCTGATAAATTTCGCATGCCTTCATTCACACCCCACAAGCGATCGCTACCCTCGCTCGAGGATCGTGCACGGCACTCCGCGCAGCACCCGGGCGCGTCTGCTAGAGGCTGATAAATTTCACATGCCTTCATTCACACCCCACAGTTTTCACACCAGTCCACACTTTCAACGCCTCGAAAAGAATGGTCTTCCCGTGGCACCAGATCCAAAACTTGAGCCGCGATTGCTCCGCGTTTGTGACCCCGACAATAGACCGCCTCGCTGCGAGCCTTGCCAGGCCTGTTGCCGCCAGTGATGATGCCAGCTGCTTCAAACACAGCTCCAAGAAGGACGCATCCAAGGTGCTCGGATCCAAGAAGCTCGAAGCTAATAAGCTCGCGCCAAAGGTACAGCAGAAGAGGCGCGTCGTCGACCTCAAGTCGCTAAACCCATCGCTGTCAGTGATCGGCGCCGAGACCATCTCGGCGTTGATGCCGCGTTTTCTGCCCAAGGCTGGCCTCGCGTGCGAGCGCATGCAGCACCTCGGCATGACTCCGGAGATGATTCGGATGGTCCTGCGCGCGGTGTGGTCGTTTCCCCCCGATGGCGAGGAGAAGCAGTCCGAGGAGGCGCTTCGCGAGATCTTTAGCATGCTCGATACGTCGGGGGACGGCGTTCTCGACATGGATGAGTTCCTCGCCATGCTACAGATTATCGGCGAGACGTTGCCGGCCGCGGTGCTTCCGCGGCTATTCGCGCTGGTTGACAACGACCGCGGCGGGACGGTGGATGGCGCCGAGTTTGTCCAGTTCGTGCGACGCGCCAACCCCTATGACGAGGGGTCGCCTGAAGGCTGGATGGCCTTTTTGCCAGAGTCCGCCGCCCATTTTGAGGAGATGGTGCTGCTGCACGTGAGCGAGGGCCGCTCGGTGGGCGAACGTGGGCGCTCGAGCGGTGGAAAAGCGTGGCGCGTCATCGGTCTGGACGAGCTGGAGCACGTGACGCGCTCGGCGGCCGAGCCGTGGTCGACCTCCATCGTGCTGCCGCGCACGGACGTCGAGAATGCCGAGGCGGTCATCCGCGGCTTGCGAGCCCTCAAGTTTCGTGATGATGAGATCCATACTGTGGTGCGCACGCTCTTCGTCTCGCATACGGACGCCGACTACGCAAAGCTCTTCCGGATCTTTGACCGAGACAACGACGGCGGCATCGACCCTTACGAGTTCCGCGAGATCTGCTCCCTCTTTGGCGACCATGCGACCGAGGCCGAGGCCCGCGAGCTCTTCGTGGGAGCGGACGAGGACAACGACGGCACGTTGAACGTGGCCGAGTTCACGCAGCTGATCAAGCGGATCACGCCCAAGGCCCAGGTTCGTTGATTGCCACTGATGACCTGCCTTGCATGCAAGCGTTCACCACATCGACCCGCTCCCGCCCATCGAGCAGGATATCTCCGACTTGCAGGCGCAGAAGCTCGCAGTCGCTACGGAACAGCTCCGAGAGCGCATCGCGAGCCTCAACGCTCAAAAAGCGCCCGACCCGAGCAGCGCCGATGCAATGATGCAGCTGCTCATCATGGGCTCGTCGAAGAGCGGCAAGACGTACGTGCTGAACCAGGTGCTCGAGGACAAGCTACCCAAGGGATGCACAGTCTCGGTCGGTGTGGGGGGCATCGTGCTGCGCCTGGGCCAGTTCTCCGTCGCCGTGCAGGTCATCGACATCCCCGGCGATCCACGCTATGCGCCGCTCGGCACCCTCTTCTACGCAGCTACTCCGTATGTGATCCTCATGTTCGACGCCACGTCGTTCGAGAGCTTCGAAGCGCTCCAACCGTTGCTCGATGCCTTCCGGCGCGCCAATCCCGCTTGCGACCCGGCACAGCATGCATGCGTCGTGGCGAACGAGGCGCGCGTCGGCATGAAGCACGCCGTCACTCCCGGACTCGCGCTCCAGTGGTGCGAGCAAAACGGCGACATACCGTTCTTCAACATCGACCCCCAGGCGCCGCAGGGGATCCTCGAGGCCCTCCGCTGCCTCGCCGACCACGCCCTCACGCAGCAGGGCGTCGCGGCGTCAGGGCGCCACGGCGGCGACTCGCTTTGGGGCACGCAGAGCTTCGGGGGGCGCGTGCTCAAGGGGCAAGCAAGGAGACATCCGCTCAGCCGCCAAGCTAGTTTACAAATCCCTCATCCGCTGAGCCGCCAAGCTAGTTTGGGATTGGGGGCGCTAAACTAAGAGTACGTAACCTCGAAAGGATATAATACGACGGCGAGTCGGGGTGCGACCCTAAAATGTATCAAACATATCCGGATAGTAACGGCTAACGCCATCGAGCGATCTAGGCTAAACGAAAGGGCGAACATCGACGCCTCCATCAAGCAAAACTCTCGACGGGGGTCCTTAAACTCGACTGTGCTCTTAAACTAATTAACTTACCCTAAGTAACAAGATCATCTGCAAAAATGCGGGCTGTGTCTGTACAAAAACGCACAGTTCACATCCGGCGCACAACAATATAATTACATCCATCATTGACGAAGGACGACCCTCACGAGACCCGAATACGGATTCCGATCCCGTGCGAACACAACATGGCGGCTATGAAGCCAGGCTGGTCTGCTCTGCAGGTGCGCTGCTGCTCATCCGCGCACATCTACCCAACGCACGCGGCCTGCACTGCCCACGATTGAGCCAGCCCCTGCCTCGCTCTCCGTAGTCACACTACGACGAGTCGCTGCACGCCACGCACATGCGCGACCTCTTCGCCAAGGATCCGGATCGCTTCAAGAAATTCAGCGCAACATTCAAGGACATCCTGCTCGACTACTCCAAGAACATTGTGACCGACGAGACGATGTCGCTCCTGGAGACGATGTGCAAGGAGGCAGACGTGCTCGGTGAGGCGAAGAAGATGTTTGCCGGCGAGAAGATCAACGCGACGGAGAAGCGCGCGGTGCTGCATGTGGCGCTGCGCAACCGTGCCAACACGCCGATCATCGTGGATGGTGCCGACGTGATGCCGGAGGTCAACGAAGTGCTCGGCAAGCTCGAGGTCTTCGTGAACAAGGTGCGCTCGGGCGAGTGGCTCGGCTTCACCGGCAAGAAGATTACGGATGTGGTCAACTTGGGCATCGGCGGCAGCGACCTTGGGCCGGTGATGGTGACCGAGGCGCTCAAGCCGTACACGCGCGGCACCGACCTCAAGGTCCATTTTGTCTCCAACGTGGATGGCACCCACGTGCAGGAGGTGCTGCGCCCGCTGAACGCCGAGACGACTCTCTTCCTCATCGCCTCGAAGACCTTCACGACGCAGGAGACGATGACAAACGCGGGCACGGCGAAGGCGTGGCTGCTCGGCAAGCTGACTGACCCGGCCTCAATTGCGAAGCACTTCGCCGCGCTCTCGACGAACGCCAGCGCCGTGTCGGCCTTCGGCATCGACACGTCGAATATGTTCGGGTTCTGGGACTGGGTTGGTGGCCGTTACTCGTCCTGGTCGGCGATCGGCACGTCGATCGCGCTTGCCATCGGATGGGAGAATTTCATCGAGTTCCTCACCGGCGCGCATGAGATGGACAACCACTTCCTGAGCGCGCCCTTCCGATCGAACTTGCCAATGCTTCTCGCGGCTCTAGGGGTGTGGTACGGCAATTTCTTCGGCGCGGAGTCGCACGCGATCCTGCCGTATGACCAGTACCTGCACCGCTTCGGCGCGTACCTGCAGCAGGGCGACATGGAGTCCAACGGCAAGCGCGTCACGCGCGGCGGTCAGCCGGTCACCGTCTCCACCGGCCCAATCATCTGGGGCGAGCCAGGCACCAACGGCCAGCATGCTTTCTATCAGCTCATCCATCAGGGCACGAAGCTGATCCCGTGTGACTTTTTGGCGCCCGTCATCACGCAGAACCCGGTGGGCGAGCACCACCCAATCCTGCTCTCCAACTTTTTCGCGCAGACTGAGGCGCTCATGATGGGCAAATCCGACGAGGAGGTTCGCGCCGAGCTGAGCAAGAAGGGCATGAGCGCCGACGAGGTTGCCTTCCTCGCACCGCACAAGGTCTTCCCTGGCAACAAGCCGACCAACTCGATCATGTTCGACAAGCTGACGCCCAGGTGCCTCGGCTCGCTCATCGCCATGTACGAGCATAAGATCTTCTGCCAGGGCATCATCTGGGACATCAACTCGTTCGACCAGTGGGGCGTCGAGCTCGGCAAGGAGCTCGCCAAGAAGATTCTGCCCGAGATCACGTCTCCCGGCGAGGTCACCTCGCACGACGCCTCGACCAACGGGCTGATCAACCACTTCAAGGCGCGCTCCGCCGCGGCGACAGACATCTCGTGAGCGTGCGTGCGCCGAGAGCGCCGTGGTGAGCGCCTGCATGCAAAATGGTTGCCTCGAGGTCTCTCGAGGGGTACAGGGGGGTATGGTTAGCCCCGCGGGGCTGTCGATATTTGTGGACACGGGACGAGCGGACGTGGGACGACGGATGAGGAGCACACCGACATGGCGGCTGGGCGATGGCGGCATCGATAGCGTAGTAGTACTGCATGACGCTGTTGAGGCTGCTCGCGGAATGTTGCAGCCGACTGTAGTTTCGTTAAAATTGCGAAGAGAAAACGGTTGGAAACGTGCTACATTGACGAAGCCGTCGGAGTTGCCGATCCATCAGGTCGTATTGCGCCACATCATGCTTCTTGGCACGCTCCTCGTGGTTGGCGCCTCCGCTGCAACTCCTATCATCGACACTGCACCGTACACGACGTTGACGAAGACCTGCCCGAATGGCAAGCTGTACCATGTTGCAGCTCCCAACTCTGCGCCGCTGGACGTCGTACACGTCTTCGGCAGTGCCTATGATAGGGGTGTGGCCCAGGGATGTTTGATGAGCTTGACCATCTTGGACTTCATCGACAATTACCTGCCAGCGTATTACCGTTCGGAGGTGTACTCGATTCCTGTCAGCACGTTGCCTCAGTGGCTCCAGGATGTCATCGTGCCTCTGCTGCCCTATGCAGCAGACAAGGCGCCGGAGGTCTTCGACCTGGCGCTCAGTTATGTCGAGGAGACGCAGCGGCCATTCAACGAGGCCGGCGCGAATAAGCTGTACGACGAGATGAATGGTATCGCCGAGGGTACGTGCGCTCAGGCGGTTGCCCACGGCAGGCGGTGCAACGCCACCGAATTGGCTTACACGATCAAGAAGACGAACATGCTGCCCGACCTGATCCGCATGCAATGCTCCATGCTGGGGGCGTGGGGTGGCGCGAGCGCCGGCGGTTCGCTCGTGCAGCTCCGTTCACTCGACGCCGGTTCGCTCGGGGTCAACCACAGCTACTTGGTGGTTCAGCATCCCGAAGGTGATTCGAGACCGTTTGCGTCGCTCTCCTTCCCTGGGTTTGTGGGGGTGGTCACCGGCTTCAGCTCGGCGGTCGCGCTCTCGGAGAAAGTGAACGACGTTGCGGGCGGCCCGAAGCCGGCAGGCTCGTACGAGGGGCGCTCCACCTCGTTTGTGATCCGTGACATGGTCGAGCTCAGCGCTACCAAGGAGGCGGCACACGCCATCGCGCTCGGTGCATCGCGCACTTGGGGTGTGTGGCTCGGCGTGGGCGACTTCGCGTCCCAGCGCATGCTCGTGATCGAGTACTCGCAGGCCGCTGCGCCAGCCACCGACGAGCACAGCACGCCCAAGCTGACCGGGCAGCCGATGATCGATTCCGTGGTGTACGTCGACAAACACCCGCAGCCGTCCACGGGTGACCTTTCGATGCCTACTGCGCTGCAGGCCCTCCGAGCCACCCCCGGGAGCATCGACTCGGCGGCGGTGGCTGCCCTCGGCGATCAGACTCACTCTGGCGACGTGCACATTGCCGTGTATGACTTCAACCCAGACGCGCCGAGGGTGCTCCTCGCCCTCGGCACCGTCGACGTCAACGGCACGTACGGTGGCCCCGGCGGGCGGTATGCGTGGGCGGCGCCATACCTACGCTTCGACCAGAAGGCGCTCTGGGCCGAGCCCAAGCCGTGAGAAGCGCGCGGACTGCGGACTTGCGCGCGGGCCCTTGGGGCAGGTGACTCGTTTTGCTGCGGTGACGCTCAACGGCGCTTCGGCGAGGAGGTGGCGGGGGATTATGTGATATGTGGCCGGGGCTGCTGGCTCGCGCTCTCGAGCGGGGTCGGGCCCGCGCGGGGTTTATTAATATGTCGATGATAATCGTGTCATAGAAAGAAACTCGAACAGCCCGATGTGCGCTCCTCCGTCGTCTCGCTGCTCGTTGACCCTGCAGTGTCGTGTGCTCAACCTCGAACCTGTCAACGCTTTACCTCGCCTGACCTGCCTCAAACAACGAGCCGGCCCGGGTGTCCCGCGGAAAAGTGGTTCGCCTCTCCCTCTACACGTGCTACCGGTAACGGCCCTGTGTAGCAGCAGGTCACGACCCGGCCATCCAAAACTTCCAAGCGCTGTCGAGCGCGTTGAAGTTGTCGAGCGCGTTGAGATGGTCGGCAAACTCCGGATTTTCGACGACGTCGCTCTCCCGTCCGACCCGATGAGCAAGCAGGACGCGGCGACCGTCTTCGTGCGCAACCTGCCCTACGACGCGACAAACGAGGCGCTCGAGACACATTTCAGCGAGGTCGGCCCAGTGCGCCGCGCCTTCATCGTATGCGACAAGGCGACCAAGGTGAGCCGCGGCTTTGGCTTCGTGAGCTTTGTGCTCGCTGACGATGCGCAACGCGCAGTCGCGAGCCTCAACGGCAAGGAGTTTAAGGGTCGTCGCCTGTCCATCGACGGGGCCAAGCCTGGTGTCGAGGTCGCCGCGCTCGGGCTGCACAAGGTCAAGAAGCGGCCCGCTGACGCCGCCGCAAGTGCGACGGCGGCAGAAGGAGGTGGAGCAGCTGGTGCAGCGCCCTCTTCCTATGCGCACGGAAGCAGCGGCGCTGCACGCAAGAAGACGGCTGATGAGACCGGCAAGGCGCTGCGTCTCATTGTGCGTAACTTGTCCTTCCGATGTGACGAAGCGGCGCTGCGCAACGCATTTGAGCCTCACGGTACCGTGGCTGAGGTGCACGTGCCTATGAAGGCGGATGGCAAGCACTCCGGTTTCGGCTTCGTGCAGATGAGCAGCCAGGCCGAGTGCGACGCTGCCGTTGCCGCGCTCAACGAGACTAAGATCGTCGGCCGGGTAGTGGCGGTCGACTTTTCGTTGCCAAAGGCGCGCTACGAGAAGCAGCAGAGCGCCGCACCGAGCGCCGCTCCAGCTGCCAGCACGACGGTGCCCGGCGTTTCAGACGACGGCGGCGACGACGACGACGACGATGAGGAGGAGGACGAGGACAAGGACGAGGACGAGGACGAGGACGAGGACGAGGACGACGAGCCGGAGGGCGAAGAAGCCACGGTGCAGGCCGCTGACGCTGACGACGACGACGACGACGACGCTGACGACGACGACGACGACGACGACGACGACGACGACGACGACGACGGCGACGACGACGACGATGTGGAGGCAGCGCAAGCGACCGGAGGGAGCTCCGGAGGCGAGGCTCCCAGCACGGCGCCAGCGGCGGGAGAGACCGAAGAGGAACGTCTCACGTGTACTCTGTTCATTCGCGACTTGCCCGTGCAGGCCACTGAGGTGCAGATCCGTTCGCTGCTCGAGCGCTACGGCCCCCTGCGCTACGTGACGGTCGTGCGCGACCCGGCGACCAAACTCTCTCGTGGCACGGCCTTTGCATGCTTCACCGATCCGAGGGCGGTGCTCGAGGCCCTCCTCTCCGAGCAGAGCCGTAGGCCCTGGCTCCTGGGCCAGCAGGTGCAGCTGGTAGCGGCCACCAACAAGGCCTCAGCGACCCAGGCCGCCGACGAGCGGCGCGCCGCCGCGAGCGTCCATAAGAAGGAGGGCTCGAAGCGCCACCTCGAGCTCGCACGGCTGGGACTGGTGCAGCCCGATGAGGAAGGCGCCAAGGACCTGACGCCCGCCGAGAGGCTCAAGCGTGAGCAGGCGTGGGCGGAGAAGAAGGAGAAGCTGAGCAACCCCAATTTTGTCGTCTCCGAGTTCCGGCTCTCGGTGCGCAACCTGCCGACGACGGTGGACGAGGCGCAACTGCGCAAGCTCGCGTACGAAGGCGCCTTGGCCGCGCCGCAGTCGGCGGGAAGGCCGGTGATCAAGCAGGTCAAGATCCTTCGCGATGAGGGTCGGCTGGATCGCCATGGGATGCCTCGTTCTAGGGGCTTTGGGTTCGTTCACTTCGAGAGCCACGCGCATGCGCTCGCCGCGCTGCACGCGCTCAGCGACAACCCCAACGTGCTGCCAGAGCGTCGGAGGATGCTTGTCGAGTTTGCCGTGGACAACGTGCAGAAGCTCAAGGTGCACTCGACTCGCGAGCTGCTCGGGGCAGGCAAGCTGCCGCGGCGCGCTGCCAAGGAGGGCGATCGGAGGCAGGAAGGCGACGGCAAGGGCGACGGCAAGGGCGGCGGCAAAGGTGAAGGCAAGGGCGGCGGCACGGGTGGCGGCGGTGCGGGCAAGGGCGCCGGCGCCGGCAAGGGCGGCGCCGGCAAGGGCGGCAGCGGCAAGGGCGGCAGCGGCAAGAGGAGTCCGGCCGGCGCTGAGGCCGAGGCGAGTAGCGAGGGCGGCGACGCGGCGGCGAGCGCGATGGCATTCGGCAAGCTGCCCCGAGGTGCGAGGCAGCGCCAGCGCGCGGCCAGCGAGGGCATCCACCTGCCCACGGCTGCCTTCAGCGCACCGGAGCAGCAAGCACGTATCGCTGCCCCGACGAGCCACCGACGCCCTCTGTGGCCCTCTGCAGATGGTACCACTGCGGAGCCTGCGCGTGACGAGCGCCGTGGCGAGCGCAAGCGCCCCCGCGGAGAGTTCGACGATATCCTCGACGCAGCAGACGTGAGCGCTGGCGGCAAGGGCGGTGGCAAGAGGCGGCGTGGTGGCGCACAGCAGCAGGATGAGGCGCGATTCGAATCCCTCGTCTCCGAGTACAAGCGCAAGCTCTCTGGCGGCAGCACCTCTGGCACCAGCTTCGCCGCGCACGTGAAGGATTGGCTTTAGTCACCGTGAAGGACTCGCGTTTGTCCCTAACAAACAATGAATGCGTTGCAGGTGTCGGGTGTGTGATTTCTTAACTCCTGGCGAACCAGCTGCAAATCCTTACCGGGAAAACGCTTTGTACAATAAATGCTAAATCCTAAACGTCGACGTTAAAAACGAAAGTCACGGAGCTTCGCGCGGATGATGTCCCGCAAGGGTGCACGATTTGACAGTTGACACGTCCCGGCATGGAGCCACCGTACGCGTTTCCGGCTTACTACACGTGAGTGGGAGTCTCCTCTGGTCCTGGCTCGAGCACGTAGTCAATCATCGTATCGTCATGCGTGTCGCGGTCTGATGAGGTCGAGGTCCCCTGCAGAGTTGGGTCCGTCGGCTTGAGCCTGGGGCTGTCGAGCAGTGGCCCGAAGAGCGGGCTGTGGGTGTTACCCCTGTGCGTCGTGGCATCGACGAGCGAGGCCTGCTGCGTGAGGCGCGCAAAGTCGAGCGTCCTGGTATCCCACGAAAGGAAAGGGAAGTAGAGGATGAGGCCCAAGAGGAGTCCGATGCTGATGGTGGCGGCGGATTGCACCGAGTCGGTCACCGTCACGTAGCAGATGAGAAGCGACCAGCAGATGGGAACGATCAGGAACAGGGCGAGGCCGGCGGTGGAGAGAGGGATCTTGTACGGGCGCGCCATCTCGGGGCGCTTGATGCGCAGGCGCACGATGGCGGCAAACTCAAGCACGCCTTGGGCGGCGGAGAAGAAGTTGTCGATGCACATGATCGAGTTGAAGTCGAGAGAGATGAGCACGGCGATGATGACGAACTGAAAGAGGATGGCGTTGATTGGCGTGCCCGTGCGCGGCGAGACGCTTGCAAAGAATCGGGGCGCCAGCCCCATCTCGGCCATGCCGAGGAGCTGGTAGCTGTCCTCGAGCAGCTCGGACGCGAACAGCCCCCAGTTGGACAAGATGGAGGTGCCGAGCATCCAGGCACCCAACCAGCTGCCGCCCACGACTGTCGCCGCCGTCACGAGCGAGCCGTCCTGCCAGCAGTTCCACCCCGGATCGGCGGCGGCGGCGATGAGGAGCGGCCCCCCGGTCGCGAGACCTACCATGGCCACGCCGAGGAAGAGAGCGCGCGGGATCGTCTTGCCGGGCCTTTCGACCTCGCCGGCAATGGTGGAGGCACAATCGAAGCCTGTCATGCTCCAATACAGGGTCGAGAGCAACGTACCCCAGTCGTACTGCGGCGGCTCGCGCATCAGGTTACCCATGCTCATTTGGGGCAGCCCGACGGCGCAGAGCACGAAAAAGGGCGCGAGCGCGAACGCGCACAGCAAGGTGAGGAAGTCGCCGACCACCTTGGACGAGATCAAATTGGGCAGGCAAAAGAAGACGAGGATGCCGAGCTTAATGCCGTACTCAAGCGCGCAGCCCGACTGCGGCTCAAACATACATAGCCACAGGTTGCGCGCTCCCGGCTCGTCGTCGTCGTCGTCGGCGGCGGCGGCGGCGGTCGAGTTGTTGATGCACGTCGCCCCATTGTTTGGCACCAATCCAGTGTTGAAGCCAAGGCCAGAAAGGAGCTGCTGCGCCGCGGCGTAGAGGAGCACTGGGTAGAGTGCCGTGTCGACGACGCCCGAGAACCACGAGTAGTACGACTCCTGCACGCCCCAGAAGGTGCCGAAGGCGGCTTGCACCCACAAAGAGTAGCCGCCATTGTAGGGAAAGGCCGTCGAGAGCTCAGCGGTGATCATGGCCTGTGGCACCGAGAAGCAGAGCGCGAAGACGCAGAGCAGAGTGATGCCGATGATGGGGCCGCAGGACGACACGACTTGCTCGCTGCCGAGCGGGCCGCCCGACACGTTGAAGAAGATGATGGACACCACTGCCATGAGCCGGAGCTTCGTGGGTGCTCTGGGTTCTGGGCGCGCGGCCGTCAGCAGCGGCTGCTCATGCGACGACTGCGTCGCGCTGGCGGCGCACATGGCCGTCAGCTCGAACGTGGCTGCCAGCTAATGTGGCTCCGAGCACCACGTCCAAGACTCGATCCATCGAACTTAGTTTCCATTTGCGGAAAGTCAGGCCGGTACGTCGAATAGTTCGAAGAAATCAGAGCCAGGAGACAACGTTGAGCTTCGATTCGACAGCGCCGTCACGTGCACCTCGAGAAAAGACACGCCCTTCACACTCAGACCAGTTGTTCCGCTCTGGGGGCCCTCGGCTCCGTCCGGCTCAGCCAATCTTGCTCCACCGCACGCCAAGTCCTCGTGCATCCGGCCATGCGCTACGAGGAGGCGCTCCGGATTGCCGAGGAGCGCGACCGCTCGCTGCGAAAGACGTTTGACCGCTTCGACATCGATGGGTCCGGCACAATCGACATGGAGGAGCTGCTCGCGCTCATGGACGATATGGGTCTGCTCAGGGACCTCAAGTCCGACCCGGTGGACTTTGCGAGCCAGATGTTTGCGCGCTTCGACGTCAACGACGACGGCGTGCTGGATTTCGAGGAGTTCAAGCAATTCCACAACGCTGCCAAGGATGATGCCGCTGGCCGGCAGAGCGTGGCAAAAGGTGGTGGCCCCGTCGTTGCGCGTACCGTCTCGGGGCTGAGTGCAGAGCAGCAGGCGGCGCGGCGCAAGGTGGCGGAGGAGAAGGCGCGTAAGAAGGCGCTGGAGGCGGACCGCATCCGCAAGGAGAATGCGGCGCTCAAGGCTCGGCTGAAGGCACGCGCCGAGGCGGGCGGCGCTGACCAGAAGAGCCTAGACGCGGAGTACGAGGCGGCGCGGCGTGAGCTCGCGAAGCAGCGCGCCGAGACGAAGGCGCGGGAGGCTGCACGCATCGAGGCCGAGAACGCGGCGCTCAAGCAGCGCATTGGCCACGTGTCGGCAGCCACTGAGAACCACCTGAGCGGAGCGCATGAGGTCGCACGCATGCAAGCGGAGAAGGAGCGTCTCGCGAACCAAGCGGCGGAGAAGCAGAGGCTTCTGGAGCACGCTCAGCAGCTGGCGGAGCGCACGGCCGCGGCCCAGGCAGTGACCGTCAACCAGCTCAGCGCGGAGGAGAATTCGATGCGCCAGCAGGCCGCAAAGCAAGCGGCCGAGGCACGGGACGCACGGCTCACAGCCGAGAGGGAGGCGGAGCGTGCGATGAAGGCGAAGCTGAACAGCATCGGCGCCGCGACGGTCAATGCGCTCTCGCCCGAGGAGGAGGAGCTTCGACGGCAAACCGCCGCGCGGATCGAGGCTCAGAATCAGGCCAAGGCCCAGGCGATCGCCGAGCAGAACCTGCAAATGAGTCAGAGGCTTGGCTCGGCTCAATCGATGAATCCCAAGTGAGAGACTCTCTTGGAGCGCCTCCTCGGAGGCTCCTTGCACACTCTATGCATGCGACGGGGTCGGGGGCGCAAGTGACGCGATGCTGTTTGTTGCGGCCCACCCGCGCCCGTCGCATCGTCGTGTACGTGTACGGGGCAAATTTGTCATACCTAATACATAAGAATCGCTCATTACCGCGAATAGCAAGCAAATACTTAGTAGGCACATAATGTCCGAAGAGGCCAACAAAATGACATCGCCCGGCCTGGGATTGATATTACTATTTACTATACAATGTCCGAGTGTCACGTCGATGCGTCCAACGCTCGCCGAAGGGCGGCTCGCCTCGCCAATCGCTCAGCCTCCCTCTGCACGCCCTGCAGCAGCCGCTCTGCGCGCTCAGCAGCGGAGCGACTCTTCAAGCAGGCGAGGAAGCTCGACGCGTCGTCAAGCCCTATTTGCTTGGCGGCATCCGCGGCGCGGCTGTCGAGGTCCCACAGCCTCACGCGGTCCGCTTCGGGCAGCGTCGCCTCATTGACTGGGATCGAGAGCACTCCTCCCTGTTTGAGCTTCGCCTCGATGATCAGCTCGTTACGCTCAGCACGGTGCAGTGCTGCCGACGCTGCGGCGCGTGTCGTGCAGTGTCGCTGCCAGAGCTCGAGTGCCTCCCACCATCTGCGAGGACGCGAGGCACGCCAAGGGCAGTCAGTGCGGGCTATCGTGACCACGAGCGCCCATCAGTGCACGGCACGGGGTCGCTGCGATGACGACTATGCTAAATGCACGGCACGGGGTCGCTGCGATGTCGGCAATGCTCAATGCACGGCATCGGGTCGCTCACCGGCCATCCTCACACAAAGTAGCTGCATCCTCGAGGGACGCGACCGCCGCCTGCGTGTCGAAAAGGTTCGGCCCCTCGAGCTCGTCCGCCTCAAGCAGCGCGTCGGTCAGACGGTACAGACTGTCGACCACACCGTCTATAAGCTTCGACGTGTCGTCCTCGTCACCCATGCCGCCATCGTCGTCGTCGGCGTAATCCACGACGTCGGCGAGGAGGTATTCGGCTTTTTCGCGAGCGCGTCGCCAGTCGCGCCACGCTTCCAAATTCTCGCAGCCCACGATGTGGGCACGGCCGACGACTGTGCATTGCACTCGCAATACCACCTCCGACTCCAGCGAGGCGAGCACCCTGCCTGAAGTGTCGCTCACAGCCGGCTGCACACTGTCAATGCGCAGAATCGAGCCGATGCTTGCACATCGCGAGCCGTCGTCGTCCACCAGCGAAGCGACGAATTCGGACTGCTCCCGGCACATGGCGATATTTCGTGGCTCAATGTTCCGCAACTCACAAGTGCTGCCTGGAAGGTAGACGGCTGGAAGCGGGTAGAGCGCCAGCTGTCGCGAGCCTGGCGGGATCCTGGGCCCTCGACCAGGTGCATCTAGGTTGAACCAGTGCGTCACGCAACTGGTTGTCAGCATCATCACGAGCAGCGTTTGCACGCGAACTCGAAAAAGCATGGAACCCGCGAGCGCTCAACACAATTCAAGAGAAGTCAAGTCTAGACGATTCACCTGCCGCGAGAGCTCGCGGCCTGGGATGCGCCCTCTGATGAAGGATTCATCGCGACTTTTCGTGTTTGGCAGAACATGTGGGCTCTTCTCTTTGTTGTCGCAATAGCCGACGAGCAGAACGCGACAGTGCTAATCACAGGCGCGACTGGCCGCACGGGATCGCTGCTCTTCAACTCCCTGAAGGCGCACAGAGTCAATGTGCGAGCTTTTGTGCGCTCGGCAGAAAAGGCGGCCGAGTACCTGAAGTGTTCGAAGTGTGACGAATCCGAAGGCATCTACGTTGGCGACGTCAACGATACGGCCGCGCTCAATCACGCTGCACTCGGGGTGTCTGCCGTAGCCATTTGCGCGGGCGTCAGCGGCAACGGCTCCGATACTCCCGAGGAGATTGAGGCCGTCGAGTTTCATGGAGTCCAAAACACACTCGCGGCGCTCGCGCAACCGGCCAACGTGGCGGTCCGTGGGATCAGCGGCCTGCGACTCGTTCTCCTGTCAAGTATGGGTACTACCGAGCCAAACAGCCCCGACTTGGTGCTCTTCTACAAGCTTCAGGCCGAGGCGTTCCTTGGAGCCTCGGGCGTACCGTTTGCCATCGTCAAGCCTTGCGGGCTGCTCGACACGGCGGGCGGCTCAATGAAGCTCCTCGTGGGCCACGACGACACTCTCCTTGAGACAAGCCCGCCGCTCATCTCGCGGGCTGACGTGGCGGCCGTGCTCGAGGCGGCGCTCTCATACGAGACCTCAGCGCTTCGGCTCGATCTGTGCAGCGAGATAGGAGAACCCCCGACCGACCTTCACGCTCTGCTCGATGAGGCGCGCTACCCTTGGCAGCAGATGGGACGGCGACCCGTGCAACGTTCCTGAGCTCCCGTCCATGTTCCTGACATCCTGAGACAATCCCTGATCAGGATATGAGACAATCCCATGGGATCAGGGAACGTTGCACAGTCCCTGATAACCTGATCCCCTTCTTCCCCCAGAGTGAGAGCACGGAGCGAGCGTTCGTCATAATTGCGCATTTCACTGCAGATGAACCCTAGTTTCTCACGCAGCGCTCTTTCACACCGAAATTTCACACTTCACAATCCCAACTTCGCTGCCTCCGGGGCTCCGCGGCCGCCGTCGCGCTCCTCCTGAGAGCAGGCGGCTGCGCTGATATTTTTAGCGAATGACCAAGACCAGAGAACAACGTGAAAGCCAATATCTGCATAGAAATATTGCAGCAGGCCGCTGCCAGAATGGCATCGGCATACCGCCAATTTCCCGCGCAGAGTTCATGCGAGATCTGCCTGAGTTCATGGCGAACGTTTACGAGAAGAGACCACTTGGGAATCAATCGGGTTCCCCATTCCAGTTCAACATGGGGGGCACTGGGTTCTTCAACCAGTTTTATTTATGGATGCTCGTTCGGGCTCTCAAGCCGAAGCACATCATTGAATCGGGCGCTTACAATGGCCTTGGGACATGGATGCTCCGCCAAGCAGCTCCGAATGCGCAGCTTATCGTTGTGTCTCCAGCCACGCCACATCTCTACATTGACAATCACACCGATTCTCTCTACTTCAGTGATGTACACTTTCGAGATTTTGCAGCCTTGACTGGTCGTGCGTGAAGCGTATCGACCGTAGTCAAACGCTCATCTTCTTTGACGATCACCAAAGCGGATATCGGAGAATGCTCGAGGCGCATGCACGTGGCTTCCGCCACCTGCTCTTCGACGACAACTCGATGCCTGAGAGGAGTGATAGCGACCACTTTTCCGCCAAGGGTGCTTGCGCCGCATTCAACGGCTCTCTCAGTGTGCCTTCTCATGGAACTTTGAAGTGGGACGACTTTCGTGGGATCGTGGCCGATTGGGGGCGCTTCAAAAAGGGAGTCTTCAACGTCTCTGAGGAGCAGCTCCAGAAGGTAGCGCACTCGTTTGGAAAGGTCATTGACGTCTATGCAGAGATGCCCCCTCTGTGGACCGGCGGGCGACACCGACCGGACGCTCCCTATGCATTGCTCGACCAAGATGCTGCGAAGGTCTTCGTGGAGCAGCATGCACACAACCTTCGTTCAGCCTGGACCGAGAATCGCGGCTATGCGAACTTCGGCTACGTGCATACCAAATCCTTGAAGGACGCTCCTGCCAATGAGCTCTATTACCCTGGGCACGTGGCCGCAAATGGCTATCAGGGCATTTTGCCCGTCGAGACCGGCCGTTGCGACAGGAGAAGTTCCGGCGGTGCCTCTCCAGCCAAACTGAAACCAACGAGAGAGCGAGACGACCCGCGGCGTAACAGTGGCGCTGGCGTGAAATCGGACCTCACACCATCAAACTAGACTCTAGAATCGCACGGATTGAAGGTTTGAAAGCCCTCTGCCACTCTAATCCTGTTGGCGCGCGACTCATGGCGCTTGGCGCAACGCCACTACAGCGCCACCGTACGACCCACGGGCCAAATCCGAAATCCGCAGTCGCAAAATTTCGGGGATTGCCCACGATGCGCATCAGATGAATCCGATCAAGATGGGGACAGCACGCATTTTCTGCGATGGCGTCTTGGCGCGGTCGTTTTATAGCGGTCGGGGCTCGTCGTTGCTCGCATGGCATCGAGTTATAAGTCGACTGCGCTTTTTAAGCCGCTTTCGTCGCTACGGAGCTTGCAGAGCTTTTTCGTCCTCATAGACTCACAGAGAGATCCTACGTCAAGTAGAGTCCCCAGCTCTTTCGCGCGCCGTGCGTCCGGAGAACGTTCGCCCCGGGCCCTTATTCCGAGCAGCATGTTCTTCCACTGACAGCTGGATTGCCTTCGTTGAGTTTCGCAAGAGCGCCCGCGACGTGGGCCAGTTCCAAGTCCTTGGTCTGTGCCTTGGTCACCTCAGCCAGGCGCACGCGCGTGATCAGGACGGATTGCATCCTTCCAATGAGCTGGTCGTACAATTTGCTGTCAGCCTGCATCGGAAGGTAGTCGACCTTCTTCATGGCGCGAACGTGCCTCATGGGTACATAGAGCGGGTGCAGCGATGAGTGGTTACGATTGAGATCGGTGCCTCGCCAGTCGAAGATTTCCTGGTGCGTGTGAGTGCGCAGCCGGTACACGTCATACCCAAGTCGTTGGAGACGCCACAAATCGTGCACGTCGCCGCCGCGCGGATGCTGCTGTCCGCTCGAGGGGCCCACAGCAGCAAAGACGCACCCAGGCCGATCTTTGGGCGAAGGATCCAATTCCGTTCTAAAGTGGAAACATCCAAGCTCAACGAGTATCGAGTCAATCTCCGTCGTGCGGGCTTCGAGCATGTTCGTTGCTGTATGCAGCAGCGCCCCTTCGATGGAGTCAATGTCAATCTTCAGAAGGCTCACATGTCGTCCCTCCAGAATGTCGCGGTCGAGCGACACGCGAGGCACCGTTACTGAATCGTTGCTCATAGGCTGCCGGCCAATCTCGCAAGGGCGGTAAGCATTGTAAGTACTCAACGTTACCGACTTCTCGTTGTTTGGAGTGACAAAAGGAAACACTGCTGCCTGTTGCGCTTCAAACCGCGGGAACGAGGCCGCAGTTTTCTGCAGCGCCGTGGTCCATGTACTTTGGGGCTCGAAGCAGCGCACTGCCGCTCCTAAGCTGGCTGCGTACGCCGCGAAAATTCCCATGTTGCATCCGATGTCGACGTACGTGCAGTTATCGCAGTGCAACAGCAGCGACGAGAGGACCTCGAACGTGTCTTGCTCAGGCTCAAAGCACTCAATTCCAGTCAGCAATTGGCATTTCGCCTGCGAGTCAGGGCACCACAGCGAGAAGGGCGTCCCGGGCCACGGCGGTGTGTATCGAAGCCATCTCCCTTCGGCCTTTGTCATGTCCGCGCGGGTGCGTTGGCCAGAGGCGATACTGACAATTCCTTTTCTCTCCCCAGGGGGTCTTGTGTGGGGCAAAAGTTTGTGGGCAGTTGCCAAAGTTGGGAGTAGACTGACTTCACAGGAATAAGATCACAATGGCTAGATGCTCTGACTCAAGGAGAGTCTCCTGAAACTGGTGATTCGCGCCTTGCATGTATCATTTCGGTTGATGACGAGGTGGAGGCAGGCCAGCGCTTTTGAAACCGCGCATCCCAAATTAGGAAATGGGACTCCGCCAATGAATCATACTAGGGAAAGCGGAAATATCCCGCGTCGGGACACCAAGAGCGCGGAAGAGACACCTCTACTGATGTCTGCCCGCGGATGTGATTCGACACCGCAACCCCACAGCACTCAATTGACCCACAGTTGCACAGGCTCTCCGGTGCGATGCGGACATCGCCTCACGCGTCACGCACAAATGAGCGCCGCTGTATTGTGTGGACCTATTTAAACTTCACACACACAAGAACATGGGCCCACCGCGGCACCGGCTCAGCCTCATTTGTTCCGAGCGCGCTTGCTCGGCTTGCTCGGTTGCGACTCATCCTCGTCCTCCTCATCGTCCGCCTTCCCTTTGCCCTTGCCCTTGCCTGCCGCCGAACGATGGAACACCAGCTCCGTCTCCGAGCTTGCCGAGGGCACGAACGCCCACTCACCTCTTGTGCCGGTGAAGGCCGTGAGCTCCCCGGGTTTCGTCACGCGCCGCTGTGCGCAGAAGCGCACCATCTCGCCGCGGGCGGTCTTTGCGTGGACGGCGGGCCCAGGGAAGACGGCCGTGATCACCTGAGCACCGGCCTGAGCGAGCCGTTTCAAGTCGACTGCTTTGGCGTACTCCTGCGATGCCACATTCAGCACGAAGGTGACCTTGCGCTCGGGGTCAAGAACTTCGCTGCACAGGCTCGCGGTGATGTCGTCCGACCAGTACTTGTAGAGGTTGGGGTTCTCACCAACGGCCAGTCTGGTGCTCATCTCGAGCCGATAGGGCCGAATCTCGTCCGTCGGCACCAGCACTCCGTATTGGCCGCAAAGGATGCGCAGTGAGGCGCACAGGTACTCAAGATCATCAGCTTTGAGCGTCGGCGCATCCATGCCCTTGTACGCCGCCCCTTCGAAGGCGCCGATGGCGATCCGTGCCTCCTGTTCAGCGAACGCCGAGTACCTCGCATGGTTGAGTGCGGCGAGCGAATCGCTCAGACTCATGAGCGACTTGAGCTGTGCTTTGGGCATAGCTGCCAGCAAATTGGAGAGATCATTGGCGCGAGAGAGGAAACGAGGCTCTGTTGCAGACAACGCCGCGATAAAGGGCGTGAGCGCGCTTTCGAAATTGAGCGTCTTGGCCGGGCTGAGTAATAGGAGCGGCCGCATGGCTCACGGCCGGGACAGTGCCGCGAAGAATAGATCCGATCCTGATTCCGCAGCTCGATTTCACACCCACACGAAGCCTCTCCCCCCGGCGTCCCTCGGCACCTCTGATCTCCGAAAGATCGAAGAGCATGTCGTCGCCCGAGTCAATTACCCGCTTAACGCTTCCCAGAGCGTGTCTTAGATTCGGTTCCCGGTCTTCACTGTGTCCTGTTTCACTGTTAACAAGAAAGCCCACAATCCTTCGCCTCCGAACACTCCACCGCCATCGATTTCACCATCAGCTGCCCTCTCCTCCCCTCCTACGCGACCGCCGCCGCCCTCGACGCCCACGCCATCATCACCGCCCGCGCCGCCGAAAAAACCGCCAAACACGCCTCCGGCTCCGCCGCGCGCGGCCGCCTCTTCCTCCCGTGGGTCATCACCACCTTTGGCGGCATCGGCCCCGCCACCATCTGGCACTTCATTGACTCCATCTTCGCCACCTCCTCCTCCCTCGCCAACCTCAACCTCACCTCCTCCCACGCCGTCGCCACCCGGAAAGCCCACTTCCTCGCCGCCTTCCACGCCGCCCTCATCCGATCCTCCCACGCCATGCTCACCCTCCATACCCAAGCTCCACCCCCAGCCCAGCCCGCCCACACCCCCGCCCCGCCACGGAACGACACCCCATCACCCGCGCCATCAATCCCGACCACCGACGACGACGACGACGACACGCCTCGCCGAACGACGACTACCACTCCCGGGCGTACCTGAGTGTGCGTACCGGGACTCCTCTCTTTCTCGGTTGCGGCAACGCAACAACGCGGCCTAGGCCCTATGGGTAAGGCGCGTCGGGCCTGATAGTGGACGGGTGATCCCTGGGCACCCCCACTCGCTCAACCCCCTCGCGGCGTAGGAACCCGATCTGAGATGGACGGGAGGATGTAGGACGATAAGCGAGCGGGGCTTTACTCGGTCCGACCGATCCCCTCAGAGGATCGGCGGCCGATCGGGGACTTGACCTCGAAGCCCCGCCCCAACTCCGAACCTGCCCTTTCTTTTTCTTTTTTGTGCCAACTGGGCACCATCGGCGAGGGACGAGGGACTTGTTGCCCTTCGCCGGCACGAGCCACGGCGAGGATGAAGTTTATTTTTTCTCTCGGAGCCGTCGCGCTATCCTTGGCACACTGCCCGCCGCGCGGCGCGCGTCCCCTCTCCCACGCCCACTGCGCCTGAGTCAGCATGCCACTTGCCACGGAGGGGTATCGGTAACTAGTCTTCGACACGCGGGGAGCGCCGGCCTGTGCCCCACCACTTCGTGCGGGTGGGCTCGCAGATCACCGGTTGCTCTAACCTTTACCCGCTTAACGCTTCCCAGAGCGTGTCTTAGATTCGGTTCCCGGTCTTCACTGTGTCCTGTTCCGCTGTTAACACGACGGCGGCGCGTCTACAGGCTCTCGTGACTCTCTCGACGCCCTCATCCAGCGCATGGAAAGGGGCGAGGTCGCTGCAGCGGAAGAGTGGGCGAGCGCCTACCGCGCCTGGGCGGCCGCCCCGGCG
>Ga0210242_100081_pt1 | contig 66978 bp, 46 predicted proteins | sample ChrtobMeP5a_16mM_FD_155445 | JGI IMG/M metagenome (GOLD analysis project Ga0210242, IMG submission 155445) | Chrysochromulina tobin associated microbial communities from unialgal haptophyte culture, Seattle, Washington, United States - P5a_16mM | ecosystem: Host-associated > Algae > Haptophytes >... | reverse complement strand
CGAGGGGTGCGTGGGGGTCGAGGGGGGCGTGGGGGTCGAGGGGGGTGTGGGGGTTGAGGGGGGCGGGGGGCATCGGGGCGGCGGGGGCAGCTCCAGCCGGCACGCTGCACCGATAGATGCCCACGTAGCCCTCCGGTGGCGGCGGTGGCGGTGGCAAACCGATCGAAGAGCCCCAAACGATGCGCATCGGTGCGCCGTAGGCTGAGGCGTGTGCGGGCACGCCCGGGGCGGCGCTCTGAGCACCGACGTGCGCTGTATCGGGCGCGGAGCATTCAAACGCGCGCGCTGTATCGGGCGCGGGCCATTCAAACACGCGCTCATAGCAGCTGATGAGCACCGCAACCAAATTGACCACGTAGGCCGTGTCCGCGAGCTGGTCGAAGGACGTGACCTGAGCTCGAAGCAGATTGGGCGCGAAGACCGCGGCCACGTTTCCGATCGTCATCTTGCTCTCAGAGGAGCAGTTGACGGTCTCGATGAGGAATCTCATCAGGTGATCGAGCAACGCGTAGTGCCCTTCGGGCAGCCGTTGAAGCAGAGCACGCAGCTCCGTCACGTCCGCCGTCGGTGCGGGAGGACCGATGGCCTGTGAACACTGTACAAACTCCTCGTACCTGATGAGGGAGGCAATCAGAGGTCATCAGAGGTCATCAGAGGTCATCAGAGGTCATCAGAGGTCATCAGAGGTTATCAGAGGTCATCAGAGGTCATCAGAGGTCATCAGAGGTCATCACTCCTCGTACAAGCCAAACGTGAGCAGCGGCGGACAGAGCTCCCGATAGTACATCTTGAGCAGCCCGGCGGCGCTATGGATGTTGTCGCAGCTCGTGACGAGCGCTCTGGGGTCGGCACCCTGGTTGAGCTGCGCGCGCATCGATTTCATCTCGTCTGCATCGCCCTACGAGATCCGACGAGATCCGACGAGATCCGATGAGATCCGATGAGATCCGATGAGATCGGAGACGGTGACGCCGAGATCCGACGAGATCCGAACCATTCGATGGGAGGCAATCAGCCATCATCAGATGCTGTCATAGGCAAGTAAAGGCAATGAGAGTCCAGCAGAGGCCATCAGAGGCCATCAGAGGCCATCAGAGGCCATCAGAGGCCAGCAGAGGCCAGCAGAGGCCAGCAGAGGCCAGCAGAGGCCAGCAGAGGCTATCAGAGGCCAGCCGAGGCAATCACCGGGATTCGAAAGATGCCTTCGGTGCGAAGGCCTTCGAAGCGGTTGGAGCGAAGCTTGTCCATGAGCACGTTGATCAGCGCCGGGATGCCCGCCATCGTGTCCGGCCGCCGCAGGTGGGCTGCCAGCTGACCTCCAAAGAGGGCGTCTGGCGCGCCCGATGCGCCCAAACCGGCCCATGCCGGGCCGCCTTCCCCCTTGTCGCCCATACTAGGATGCTCTCGGAGGATGCCGCGGCGCAAGAGGTCGCTGAGCGTACTGCGCTGTGGAAGCCAGCTGAGCAAGAAGCTCCGGATTGCGTTGTGCTTCTTGCCACCCTCCGCCTCGGCGAAGCGTAGCGAATCCGCGAAGGCGGGGCGAGGCGGCGGCGGCGGAGGCTTCAACAAAGTGTCTTCGCAGGCAGCGTGCGGCATCGGCGGCGGCGGCGGCGGCGGCGGCGGCGGCGGCGGCGGCGGCAGCGGCGGCAGCGGCGGCAGCGGCGGCAGCGGCGGCAGCGGCTTCGCTTCCAGTGCGCCGCCTATCGGGAAAGAAGTCTGCGTACCTGAGTCTCGCAGACAAGGCTCAAGCACGGATGCTGGCGCTTCGGGCCCGCTGGACATCACATCCGGGAGCGCCAGAGCTGGACAGGATGATGCCGCAGGTGCGGCAGGCGGGGGCGGAAGAGGTTCGGGCGCGGCATGCGAGGGAGGAGGAGCCGCCAGTGCAGCTGCGCCCTGCAATTCGGCCAGCAGCGCGACGTTCTCCTTGATGCGCGTCCACGCTGTCAAGCCCTCACACCAAACGAGGGTCTCGGGCGTGATGCCGGGTCCCTTGCCCATCGCGAGCAACGCCGCGAGCTCCCCAAAGCTGACAGGCCCTTGCTGCTGTTTGGAGCGCGCATAGAACCATTCCACGTCCACCGACGCGTATGCAGCCATGTCGTAGGGGAGCACCGTCTCGTCGTTCACGCGGTCGGAGTTTTGCGGTCCACTCTTCGTCAAAAGTATTTGGGCAATCAAGTTTGGCCCTGTTTGGACAGAATTCGGCCATACGGGACAAGGCATGCACCATATGCCAGTGCTACAGCACACCCATGGAGGCGCTCGCTTGTCCTTGCGCGCGCGCCTCCCAGCAGCGGCCTGCTGCGGTGACCGGTGTTCTTCTATCTCGGAGCGCTTCATGTCTCGGAGCTCTCCTCCGAATATATGAATATATCTCCGTAGGATAATAACTGCCCATTCCTCCGTAAGCGAGAAGCTCCGACGTCCGATCTCCAGTCTCCGAGATCGCTTCCGAGATCGCCGGCCTCTCCGAGCACCGGCGCCGTAATGAGCTCTCTCCTCATGAACGGTGCTCGAGCGCCGTACCGAGCGCTCCCCTCACTGAGTGGCGGCCGAGCGCCGTTCCGAGCGCCGTACGGAGCGCTCCCCACACTGAGTGGTGGCCGGGCGCCGTAACGGGCACCGTGCTGAGCGCTCCCCTCAAGAGCGGCTGACGAGCGGTTCGGGCGCCTCGGCTGCAAGCGCCGTATTGAGCGGCGTCTCGTCGAGGCCGACTGGCTGGAGCGGCGGCGGTGGGAAGGGCGAAGGTATCTCGGTGCGCTCGCCGTCCTCGCTCCGCACGAGCGTCAGGTTCGTCGCTTTGACGGAGAGGATCCTTCGCTCGTCCCCCCCGAGGACCGTGAAGCGCACCTGTGGGGAGAGGGGGGCGCCGTGGTGAGCAGCGGAAAGCGAGCGCTCGTCCTCCCCGAGGACCGTGAAGCGCACCGCGGTCTCGTCTTTGCGACGCACGGGGCAATCAGCCTGACGAGGGAGGCAATCAGCCTGATGAGGGATGCCATCAGTGAAGCGCACCGCGGTCTCGTCTTTGCGACGCACGAGCACGTTGAAGCCCTCGGACGGAATCTCACCCGCCTGATGGCAGAGGAAGCCGGAGAGAGTCGCGAACTCGTTCAGGAGCTCTTCGTCGATCTGGTCGGTGAGATTGAGGCGCTCGGTGACCATGTCGAGGTCTGCCATGCCGTCGATGACGTACGAGCCATCAGACGGGTCGTGTACGATCGAGGACGTGTCCTCCTGCACCTGAGGAGGGAGGCAATCAGAGGGGCCATCGGAGAGTCAATCCTCGTCTCATCTGCCTCATTGAGGACGCGTCCTCCTGCACCGGATGAGGGAGGCAATCAGGCCCATCCAGTGCTCATCAGTGCTCATCAGTGCTCATCAGTGACCATCCGTGGCCATCAGTGACCATCAGTGACCATCAGCAGCCATCATGGCCATCTGTGCCAATCCCGAGCCAATCCACGGTACCTCCTCCTCGTCGTCCTCGTCGTAAATCTCGCCCACCAGAGTCTCGAGGATATCTTCGAGCGTGACGATCCCCGAGGTGCCGCCATACTCATCGACCACCACCATCATGTGCGCACGCTGCCGGCGCATCTGCTTGAGCGCGTTCATCACCGTCATGCTCTCCGGTACGAAGCCCACCGGCTCCATGATCCGCATCTCGGGCTTCGTCACGCTCGTCGCGAGCAGCGGGCGCACACCGGCGCGCTGCTGCACCTCATTCCCACTCGGGCTGCCCGTCAGCCGATCGTACGCATACGCGTAGGCGAGCAGGCATGTCGTCAGTCGCAAGCTTCATATGGCAATCAGCATGCAATCAGCATGCAATCACACCTGCCCGTCAGCCGATCGTTCGCGTAGGCGAGCAGGTTGCGGCTGAGCACGACCCCAACGATCTCGTCGATCGTCTCGTTGTACACGGGCACGCGGCTGTACCTGATGAAGAAGGCAATCAGAGGTCATCAGAGGTCATCAGAGGTCATCACTGTACACGGGCACGCGGCTGTACTTTTTGGCCATCGTCAACTCGAGTAGCTCAGCCAGCGAGGCAGTCTGGGCGACCGCCACGAGCTCGACTCGAGGGGTCATGATCTGGTCCACTTTGGATCGCTGGAGATCGAGCACGCCTTCGATCATGTCTTGCTCGTACACCTCGACGGCGCCCGATTGCGAGGCCGACGAGAGCACCTGATGAGGGACGCACTCAAGACCAATCAGAGGCCATCAGAGGCCATCAGAGGCAATCAGCGGTCATCAAAGGCCATCAGAGGCCGACGAGCGCACCATGCGCAGCTGGCAATCAGAGGTCATCATGGGAAATCAGAGGTCATCAGAGGCCATCAGGGGCCATCAGGGGCCATCAGAGGCCATCGCACCATGCGCAGCTCTGGCATCGTAACCGCAACGTTGGCATCCTCGGAGCCGACGCCGAAGGCCGAGAGCAGCCGATCGTTGGCGAACGAGGTGAAGGCCGAGAGCGGCGTGAGGAGGTACGAGAAGACGTTGATGAGGGGTAGCGTGAAGTTGGCGAATCGCTCCGCCTGAGCGACGGCGAGCGACTTTGGCAGGATTTCGCCGAAGAAGAGGGTGACAGCGGTGACGGCGACGGTGGCGTAACCCACGCCCGCCTTGCCAAACAGCCCGACCGCCACGTCCGTCGCGAGCGCCGTCTGGAAGATGGTGCAGAACGTGACGCCAACGAGCACGGTCGTGAGCACCTTGGTGATGTCCTTCTCGAGCGCGGCAAAGGGCGAGTCCTCGCCGCCCTCGGCTGCGAGCTGCTTCACCTTCCACGGCCACAGCGTCGTGATCGCCGTCTCCGCACCCGCGAACAGCGCCGCCATCGAGAAAAGGAAGAACCAAATGATCATTCTCACGACCAGCTGCGGCTGCGAGAGCGGGCCCGACGAGAGCGTGACGCCGCCGGCGCTCGAAGCGAGCGCGAGGCGCGGGATGATGAGCGCGCCGACGAGCACGCTCGGTAGCCGCCGCAGCGCCCGTCTCAGCGCCACCGCTCCCAGACCGCTGCTGCGGCTGTTGTGCTGCTGGACCGCACCTCCTGCCGCCGGCGTCCGCTGCGGCGCCCGCTGCGAGAGCGCGAGGGCCCGCATGGGTGGGGCGCGAGGGCATGCGTGCAGCTCGAGCAGCGGCACACGGGTGGCCGCGAACGTCGCCACCATCGGCAGCATGAGGAGCGCAGGAAAATGGCACATCGGCATGATGAACACCAACTTGATGAGGTCGCGGGAACTTCCGTAATTCCTATGTCGTGAATCCGTCGGCGATTTGCTTCACAGTTCTTTGTCGTGTTGACGTTCACACTTGACGAGACTTGACAAGGCTTGACTTGTTTGACATCACGGAGGGGCGCGGGACCTTCGCGATGATTGGTCAAAGCGCGGCGAGGACACATGTGCCGCGCTTCGGCTGACGCGGCGAACGTTGAGACCCTGTTGTACGATGATGTCACCTGGGCGCGCGAGAAGGAGACGTGGCTGACCGCGCGGCGGCAGGAGTGGGCGGAGGCGCAGCGACACAGGTTGCGCGCGGCGTCTCAGCAAATACCCCCCACGCCGAGCGGTGATCTCGCCGAAGCGGCGAAGAAAGAGTGGCTCAACGAGCGACAACGCGAGCGGAAGCTGAGTGCGCGCGCGATGCAGCGCTACGATCCGAAGAGCAGTGCGCCGCTCGTCAGCTCCTCGTGGCTGTCGACGTCCGAACGCGAGCGGTACCTGCTCCTCCACCAGCGCGAGCGCCGACAGCAAGCAGAGCGCGAGCGTCGCCGCCGGATGCAGGAGGCGGCGCGCCGGCCGTTAGTCGCGCCGCCGGACGCTAGCGTCGCTTCAGCGGCCGGGCGGCCAGGCGACGGCCGCAGCGGCGACGGCGATGACGGTGATGACGATGACGACAGCGATGACGACGGCATGCAGGCGGTGGACGCGGCGGAGGCGGAGGCGGAGGCGCAGGGGGAGGCGGAGGCGGAGGCGGAGGCGGAGGCGGAGGCGGAGACGGAGATCACGGGCGGCGGCGCCGTGGACGAAGAGGGCCGGCTTCCGGCGTACGGCAACAGCGGCTATGCAGGCGGTTGGCACAGCCTCGCCCACGACAACGCCACTGCCGAGGGCGATGGTGGCGGCGATGCGCTCGACCAGGTGGAGGCCCGCAATGGCACCTCATCCAGCTCGGGGGCCTCCTCAGCAGAGCGGTTCGAGAACGAACCGTTAGACGAGTTGGAGAGACTCGAGACACAGCGATCGCTTGAGCATGCATGCATGCATGCGAGGCGGAGTGGAGATGGGCGACGTGAGCATGCATGCATGCATGCGAGGCGGAGTGGTGATGGGCGACGTGGCGCGAGCCATTCGCTCATCCATTCGTTGCACGCTGCTGCCGCTGGCAGCGGCGGCGGTGGGCAGGCAGAGTGCAGCAGCTGGCCCCCATCATTACCGTACCGGCAGGACACGCATGACGAGGCCGAGGCTGGCTACCTGCCAAGCGGCTGCGGCTACCTGCCGAGTGGCTGCCTGCCGAGTCCCATGCGATCCACCCGCTCGGCGCCGGCAGCGGCCACTCGCTGCGGGCTCGGGCGCCTCTCGCAGCAATGGCGGGGTTGCAGGCGAGATGGTGCAGCTCGATAAGGCCACGCTCTCGCAACAATCTACATCCTTCCAGCGTTGCTCTCGATGACGTGTCTTGGTGTCTGTGGAAATGATTACTATGGTACCGCCTCTCTGTCATTACACCCGCGGTGTCCTTTAAACTTAAAACTAACCGCGCGTCTGGGACTGGGTACTAGATCGGCTCTGACTTGTTTATTACCCAAAATATTGACCCAAAATCCGCTCAGAGAGCGTCCAAGTCAGGAAGGTGCGCTAAGGAGTAAGGTGGGGTCTGGGCGTATCATCGGATCCATGTGTCAATCCAAAAGAATCCTCCCCATCCATGCCAAACTATTTGCGCGTTGGGTTCTCACTCAAGTTCTATATCAAAGTTCTAGTGGTGAGCGCGGGAGTTCAAGTTGTTGAACTTGAACTTGAACTTGAACTTGAACTTGAGCGCGGGAGCACCGCGACGAAACTGACTTTCTGGATGAAGTTCTAAATCAATTTCAAGAGACGCGTTTCCTTTCTGGGTTCTTGTTGCAGCGAGACGGAGACCACACATGATCGTGCTCATGATGGTGCCGTTAATGTTCGTGCAACCACCAGAAACCGTGCCGCTGCCTCCGCCACCCGTACGATTGGAACCTCCCGCGACGACGGCTGTCCAGGCTCCCGCATGGGCTGTCCAGTCGGCCGGCTCTGGCAGTACCATCGCCCCCGATGGCGCAGGCGGTTCTTTCGTGACAGGCTGGTTCAGCGATAAGGGATTGTTCGGCTCGACGTCCCTCCTATCCAGCAGGAGTATGAGCACTTTCGTGATGCACGTGACGGCGTCTGGCACAATTGACTGGGGTGTGAAGGCTGGTGGAGAATCCGAATGCGTAGGCTACAGCATAGCGTCTGATGACGCCGGGGGTGCTTTCGTGGCAGGGTACTTCGCTGGCAAGGCATTGTTCGGCTCGACCGTGCTCGAAGCTTCAGGGTTCGTGTACGATGCGTTCGTGATGCACGTGACGGCGTCTGGGACCATCGACTGGGCCGTGCAGGCGGGCGGCATGGGCCCAGACCATGGCTACGATATCGCGCAAGATGGCATGGGTGGTGCTCTCGTCACGGGCGACTTCAGGGGCAATGCTTCGTTCGGCTCGACGACACTCGTAAGCCGCGGCAGTTACGGCGCCTTTGTGATGCACGTGACAGCGTCGGGCGTCATCGACTGGGCCGTCCAGGCGGGCGGCGAGTTCGATGAAGCAGGCAACAGCATCGAGTACTACGGCATCGCGCACGATAGCGCTGGGGGTGCTTTCGTGACGGGCGACTTTAGGGGCGAAACATCGTTCGGCTCGACGTCACTCGCGAGCACCGGCACGTTAGATATCTTCGTGATGCACATGACGGCGTCGGGGGCCATCGGCTGGGCCGTCCAGGCGGGGGGCATGGGTTCAAACCATGGGCACGGCATCGCGCAGGATGGCGCAGGGGGTGCTCTCGTCACGGGCGACTTCATGGGCAAGGCTTCGTTCGGCTCGACGACGCTTGTAAGCCGCGGCAACGCCGACGCTTTCGTGATGCACGTGACGGCATCGGGCGTCATCGACTGGGCCATACAGGCGGGCGGTGCGTCCAACGACGAAGGCCGCGGCATCGCGCACGATGGCGTGGGCGGCGCTTTCGTGATCGGCTCCTTTGCTGGCACGGCGTGGTTTCAAATGTACGAATACGTTACGGACAACAACGCCTACGACGCTTTTGTGATGCACGTGACGGCGTCGGGCGCGATTGACTGGGTTGTCCGGGCTAGTAGCACGTCCAGCGAACCAGGCTTCCGGTACGGCCTTGGCATCGCACACTACACCGGCAGTGGACGTGTGCTCGTGAGCGGTACTTTCATGGGCGACGCGTCGTTCGGCTCGAAGGCGCTGTCCCTCCATGCGGACAAACCCACCTGTTTCGCTGCTTCACTTGTGCCTGGTAAGGATACGGGATTGGTGCCGTTCCCGGACTTTGAGCCCGACGCTCCAAGTCCACCTCCGAGTCCCCAGACAGCGCCCAGCACAGCGCCCACGAGAGAGGGTAGCCCACTCGACGACAACTACGCCGTCTTGGGCGCCTCGTTGGCCTTCGCGGCCTCGGTCCTCACTGTGTCTGCACTGTTGCTCTGGTGAGCCTTCCCTGTGCCTTTTGAAGCTGAATGAGCACGCGCCGGTGGCTTCACTGACCGACCGTCCTTGGCTTCACTGACCGATCGTGCTTGGCTGTTGGGTGTGCGCGTAGGAACTCGCACCGGCGCAACGCTCAGCTCGCACGGGAGAAGGAGCGACTCAAGTACGAGCGATCGTTCGCCCTCCACGCCCTCTACTCGAGGAACTCGACTCCCCAAGAGGAGTCACAAGACGGGGACCACCCTAACCCTAACCCGAACTCTACTCCCCCAGAGGAGTCACAAAACGGGGACCACTTGAGGGACGGGCATCGCACCAGCGATGCCTCGGGCCCGAATGACGTCGACGACTCGGGCGCGAGTACTGCTCGGAACGACGCCTCGGACCCGATTGACGTCGAGGACACGGGCGCGAGTACTGCTCGGCCCGTTAGGGCAGCGAGGGCGCCTGGGCCGGATGCGTTGGGGGTCGAGATGGTGCCGATTGATAAGCGATCTAGGCGTCAGATCCTACTTTCCCGATTCAAAGCGACAGTGAGGCCGAGGGGTACCGGTCCGCCTCGGGACAGTGCACCTCTGCCTACGGACAGTGCCGCCCTCGCGATCGCTGCCGGGGGCGCCGCCCCGCACTCCACCCAAAGCATGTCAGCCGTTGTCAGAGCCGCGGGCCCGCCAGAGCCTTCGCGCGCTGCGGCACCACTTTGGAGAGCGGCATCCCCCTCGCGGGCCGCGGCGTCCTCAGCCATGGGCCACCTGGACCAATTTATTGCTCGACCTGGCATCCCCTCTAACGGGAGCAGCTACGGCACGGAAAGCGAGCTCGAAATGAACTTGCCACCACGCTCACCTCCTAGGCACGCAGAGGCGATGGCGACGACCATCCCAGGAGAGTCTCCGCGATTACCGCCGCTTTTGCTGCCGCAGCCGCTTCATTCGCCGCCGTCGTCAACGTCGTCGACAACGTCATCGCCGCCGCCGACGCCGCCGCCGACGCCGCAATCGCTCGCGCGGGCGGACGCCCTTACACGCACGCTGCAAGCGATGGGCCTCGAGTACAAGCCACATACGGCTTCGTCGCCGCGAGATCGTAGGTAAAAACAGGCAGCAAGAGCCCCCGCCCACGCAAGACACGGTAGGTACACAGGCAGCACGAGGAGGTGTCAACGCGGCGAGAACACGGGGTACCCCACGGCGTGTCAACTCGGCTCTAGCAGCACACATCAAAACTCTGTTACACATCCTTTCTCCCACGGGTCTACGGCACACAGACGACACGGTACTTAACCCCGCCGGGCGGCCTCTTCAGAGTCGGTGGCAATTGGTCGGTGGCACCGGGGGCCGTGATCGTGCGTCGTGCGGTGCGCGTCTGTGAGTCGGCGTCGGTAACTCTGGCCTCAGTGGAGTTCGGCTGCCGATGTTTGTCTAGATCTGGGCGTCTTAGAGGGGAACTCTGCTGACCTTTTCGTATGAATCTGATCGATTCCACTGACCTTTTCTCAAGAATGGCGCAGGCCTTCACCTCCCTCCTCGACAAGCCCCATGTCAAGCGCACGTGGCGGCCCTTGCAGGCGCTTTCGCGCGCGCTGATCGTCGGTACCTTCGTGGACGACTTTGTGCGTATCGCCAGTGACTACACTGGCCAAGCAGACTCGATGCGGACGGTCGGATTCGGCGAACCAGCGTCCTCCATCCTGCCTGCGCTCTTCTGCGCGGTGCAGGGCATCGGCGCCGGCCTCGTGCTCTCCGGGCAGGCGCGGTTCGTGCAAATCGGCTGCGTCGTGCTGATCTCCTGGAGCGCCGCTCATCCTTTCCTCTACCAGCAGCAGCGCAACACAGAGTTTGTCGTCGAGGAAGTATCCATCATCGGCGGCCTACTCATCCTGCTGTCGAGCACGCGCGCGACGCTGCGCTCGAGCGCGTTGCCCGTCGTGTCGCAAGAGGAGCGCCAGACCGAGACGGATCGCCTGCAGCTAGCAGGCCGCTGCTGCTTGTCGGCTCTCTATCTCTTCTATGCGCAGAAGATGGCGCGCGAGCGGTTCGCGGCGCTGAACGACGGATTCACCCATGAGAACCTGCCCGCCACGATGACGGAGATCGCTCTACTCGTCATGTTGCTCCCGCTCACCGCCTGGCTCGTCATTGGATTGAGATCGCGCTGGTGCCGCGCGCTCTCATCCTGAGTGCATGCTGATTGCCTCCCTTTCATTAGGCGGCTCTCGCATCCTCCTCGCGGCGGTGGTGACGCGCTCGATGAGGATGGCCTTTGAGTGCCTCTCTGAGTGCATGCTGATTGGCTCCCTCATCAGGTGCGCTTTCATCCTTGCGGTGGTGACGCTGTTCGCGGCGCTCTATTCACATCCCTGGTATGTCGTTCTCTGGTCCGATCGCAACTACACGCTCGACGAGGTGATTGGCTTCGAAGGTGCTCGATCCTGATTGCATCTGATGGCTCCTCTGATGACGTCTGATTGCGTCCGTCGTCAGGTGATTGGCTTCGAAGGTGCTGTGGTGCCCGCGTGGGTCTATGCGACGCACCAGCGCTACTTCTTCTTCCAACAGTGGTCCACCGCCGGTGCCTTGCTGCAGCTCGTGGTGTTCGGACCCGGCCGCCTCTCGTTAGACGAGGCGGTTCACGGCGAGACCAGCGCCTTGCATGCAATGGAGGCTAAGGCGACTGACTAAGTACACTAAGGACCCGAGTGGCTGACGAAACCGACTAAACGCGAGAGGCTGGCGCGCTGTCCGCTGTGGAAAGTCGCGTGCGCGTGGCTCTGCTCGACCTCGGAGCCGGTTTCGTCAGGAGCCGCTGGTTAGGTTTCGCGCATGGGTTGACACCGCACACAGCGACAGGAACACTCACAGGAGCGAGGAGGGACGTGCCCGCCCCCCCGTAGGGGGAAAGATCACGGTGAAGTAGATGAAGTTCTGCGGACTCGATATCACCCCTTTGTGTGCGGTGCCCCCACGTGTATGCTGAGTGTTGGCCTAGCGCCTATTCATAGATGATCTGCGATACTTAGTCGCCTCGAGTCTCGTACCAATTTGCCACAGTCACACTCACTACAATTCGAGTGAGAAACTCTCACACTGTGTGGGCTGCAGCAGAGCCGAAATGTCTAGTCCACTGCTTTTGCTCGGCTCGATGCGCTCGGTAGAGAACTCGAGCCCGAAGAAGGCGACCGCATTCGCTGCTGCAGTCCGTCAAGCGACGAGCTGATGAACGTCATGTCTGACTCGATCGCCCGCGCCCAGTTCTCGATATCACCGAGGTTTTTGAGCGCCTGGTGGAATCCTTGGTAGGAGGCCACCCATTGTGATGCTTCGGCGGCGAGACGCTGTGAGTTCTGGTGGAGCAGACGCGCTTCTGCCTCAAGTTGCTGCTGATTGTGCCACACGGCGGCGGAGCCGTCATTGATCGAGTCCATTGCCGCATCCGTGGCCGCGCCGATCGATGCTATGGCCTCGCGCTTGCGCACCTCATTGTCAGCCGCCAGCCGTTCACGCCGCACGCGGCTTTCTTGGACCAGCTCGGTGAACATGTCACCCAGATAGGCAACCACGAGAGCGTAGGGACCCTACGCAAGTTCCTACGCACGCGCCGCGAGACGACGCACGCTTCGCTCGCGCTCCCATCGATCGAGCCTCTTCTACGTTTGGAAAGATCATCAAGTTTTCTCAAAGTCCGGAGACCTTAGTACCTGAAAATTTTCTGATGCGGGGCGCTGCCCCGCACCCCTATGGAGCTCCCGCCCCAGACCAACTCAGCCCATGGACCACGCTGTGCCCAGACTCAGTTTACAGCTCTACCCACAGCCCTTGCCACAGCCTGAGCGGCGCGCCCCTGACCTTGTGGCCTGTACGCAGTACCTGGCCCACCTGGCCTACCTGGCCTACAATGTACCCTGGCCAACTTATATTTTGTGTGTCAAGTCAAGTCAAGTCAATGATATGTAACGACTTGTCATTCACGACACACCTGACAACCCTGCCTGACGCCGCGCACACCAAGCACGCGTCTAGGTTTTAACGTACCTTAGAGTTGAATTTTCACGCGCGATTGAGCCGATTCATCGCGCAAACTGCGTGCGCACGTGTCTGTAATTATCGACTTTCGTGGCATCTCGACGATCTCCGAGAAACCACTTTCGGCGAAATGCCTTTATTTGCTTTAATGTGTAATCCTGTTATGTCCGTACACGCATACCCTGCGTTAATGCACCCACGCGATACTCGCGTGTACGCGACGCAGCCGATCCGCGTGTTCGCACCCTATACGCTGCGTACTCGGCGCGGCAACCGACGAACGTCATGGTGGAGAGCTGCCGCTTAGCTGCCGCGAGAACGTTGAGCAAGATCGGATCCAAGATCCCACAACGGGAGCGCTATCTCAGACTCAGTCCTTGTACTCTGCAAAGTACGCGACGACCAGTGGGTCGCTCTTGACCGCCGCATGCATCGCGAGCAGCTTGGGGTAGCCATCCATGTACCTAATGTGGGAGTCAATCAGGTGCCATCACGGAGGTCATCAGGGAGGCCATCAGAGAGACCCGTAGAGATTACCATGAGCAATCCGGAGCGATCAGGAGTGATCAGGTGCAATCAGGAGCAATCAGTGGGCCAGCATGTACGAGGGAGGCACATAGTCAAAGTTGCCCGTGAGCACCATGTCGACGACGCCGTACAGAACGAGGTCGGCGATCGTGAGGCTGCCGGTGCAGAAGCCGCTCGCGTCGTCGTATCTCGCCTCCAGCGCGCTCATCGCGCGGAACATGAACCCCGACTGCGAGTACTCCTCTCGTGCCTTTTTCTTCTCGTCCGGATCCTTCGACGTCGGTGACTTGCCAAGGATCTCGTTGGCGGTCTCCATGACGAAGTCGACGATCAGCGCGGCGGTCGGGTCGGTAGGGTACAGAGTTGACTGCCGGCCGGCCCAACGCGCCAAAGCAGTCGACTGGGACACCTTCAGCCCGTCAGGTAGCGTGATCATCGGCAGCGCTCCGAGCGGAAGCTCTCCCGCAGCCTTGCGACGCGCGAACGTCGGGCCGTCGATGCGCTCGTCCTCCCACCCGTCCTTGCCCAGTGCCTTGAACAGCGCGACGCGGACCGCAAACGCGCGCCCTCCAAAGTCGAAGTAAGTGAAAATCGGCCGGGGCATCGGCACGCACGAGCGGAGAAGGCTCGGTACGCAATTCATCGGTGGAGTCCATCTTTGACTGCATTCATGACCTCCGACTACCTCCGACAGTTTCTGGACGAAGTCCGTCAGTTTCGTCGCGATCCCAGCGACTTTCAAGTTAGGAAGGCACGTGTTCCAGTCTCGTGTGTGTTCCGGCTTCCCCGGGTGTTTTTGAACCGACGTGGCGACGTCCTTTTTCGGTGAGGGTGTCATGTTTGAGTTTGGTTTCGATTTTGGTCATGTTCTGTCACTTGACCGGAACTAGCGGGGGCCCCAACTCTCTGGGTGACTGTCGGGTGGAGGTCGGCCATGTTTCTGGTAAACAAGAGAATTTGGACTCTGTCAGTAGCCGTGTTCAACGGTCAATTTCAAATGCAACCACCAACGCTCGCAACTTTCATCACTCCCTGGTACGGGTGGACGAGCACAGACAGCGAAGCTCGGAAGCCTCGATCGATCTCGGACAAGCCACGCATGGCCATATCACTGCTGATCAAATCTGTCTTTGTCACACCCGCACCAAACTCCGACGCGGCGCCGTGACGGGCGGCGTGGCTTCAAGCGCTCCGATGCATGCCGGTACACGAGTTCGCCTCATCTGTGCGCTCGCTCACGCCTTGCTTATGCGCTTGAGCGTGTACTGGCGCGTCGGCAGGGTAATGTCGATCCGAGTCGGGGTATTGTTCCGGCGATCGACGAAGGCCTCCGAGTGCTTGCTGAGGTCAGCGGCGGAGATCGCCTTGTGATTCACCTCGACCTTGAGCCCCTCGTCGTCCGCATTCACGGGCACGGAGCCAATGTCATCACGGAAATAGGCCTTGAGCGCGGGAGCCACGAGACCGTCCCTGAGGGACTTGTTGAGCCATTTGTGCACCAGCTCAGTCTCCGTCTCCCAGCGCTTCAGACCGCCGTGGATATTGACCTGGAACTGGGCGGGCTCGAGGAGAGCCAAGGCGGTGCTGCCCTTGGGGTGTGATGCGTGCGAAAAGGGGTTGAAGAGGCTGACCGCGTGCTTGGCGCCAGCGACGAGCGCGCCGAAGAACGAGGGCGGAGCTGGGCTCTGCGTGATGTCGTAATCAGGCAACGCGAGCTCAACGAGCGTCGGCCCTAACCTGGCCCGCTTGACGAAATAGGACGAGGGTCGCTTCTCGAGGTCGCGCAGCTCGATCGGCTCGGAGTCGATGATCACTCCGACCCTCTCGGGCGCGAGACCCCCCTGTTTGGCAGTCTTGAGGGCGGTCTTGACGATGGATTTCAAGATCGGCTCGGCAAGCCACCGCTCGTTGAGCTTCACGTCAAATTCGGCCATCTCACCCGAGGTGAACCGCATGATGACGTGGAAGTCCGCAGCCCTCAGTGGCCCATCGCCCGCGCCGGGCAGCTTGAAGCTCGCGGGCAGCATCAGCACCACGCCCACGACGTCGGCGTCCGGCCGTACGAAACTCGAGCACTTGGACGCGCCTTCCACAGGCTGGCCGTTGACAATGATCCGGATGGCGGAGGGGTCGACCGACATCTTGAGCTTGTTCTTATTGCACCAATCGATGAGCAGCGGCTTCACGATCGACTCGGTGATCGGCATGTTGAGGAACTTGGCGGTCAGCTCGGTGCCGAAGGACGAGACGACCTCACCCGTGTCGGTCTGCAGATCGATGACGAATTTTGACGGAGGGCCCAGGGGCAAAGGCACCTCCTTGGCCCCCTTCTCCTTCTTCTCCTTCTTGCCCTTCTTCTTGCCCTTGTCCTTCTTGGCCGAGGCGCCTTCTTCGTCGGCCGTTGCGGGCGCACCCCCCTCAGAGCCCCCGAGCAGGGTCGTAGGGAGCGTGAGCTTGATCGGCACGGGCAAGTTGGCCGCCTTGACGTATGAGATCGCCTTGTCGTCGCCAGGGGTGACCACGCCATCCACCTCGATTTGGATCGCGTCGTACGCGACGCGTGGCGCGTCCGGGCACAACTTGAAATAGTGCCTGAGTGCGGGTACGACGACCGCCTTCGTGAGCACCTTGTTGAACGAGCTCTTGGGCACAACGCACTCGAGAGACGTGAGGATCACGCCGTCGAGCGAGCGCAGGTCTACATGAAAGTGGGCCGTGTCGGCGTCGATGGGCTTCTTGGCCAACGGCGCCTGCTCACCGAGCAACGGCAGCGCGATCACGATGCGCGTGAACTGATACGCCTGCGACTCGGGCTTGAGCAGGGATGAGATCTTAGTCTCCTTTTGGGACGTTTCAAGCAGCGTGCCGTCGACCGAGACGCGCACGCGCTCGGTCTTGCCGAGGTTGTCGGAGACGGCTGTGTTGAAGGCCTCTTGGGATTCGAACGCCGCGTTGGCGTACGCGTCGAGCGCGGGCACGATCAGCCCCGCCCAAACGGGTTTCTCCATCGCCTTCGCCTTGAGCACCGTCCCCATCGAGTGCACGACGGTACCGTCGGCCGTCTGCACGTCAAGCACAAAACTCCACTCCTTACGAGCCTTGGGCGCCTTGTCCTTCTTCTCCTTCTTGCCCTTCTTGCCCTTCTCTTTGCTCGCGCCGTCGCTCGGCGCTTCCTCGGATGCACCTGCCGCCGCCAACGGCTCCTCCGACGATGCACCTGCCGTAGCTGCCGTAGCTGCCTCGACTGCCTTCTCCTTGCCCCTGGCCGTAGCTGTCTTCTCACCTTTGGCTGTCTTGTCCCCCTTGGCTGTCTTGTCCCCCTTGGCCTTGGCTGCCTTGTCACCTTTTCCCTTCTTTTTCGATGGGGAAGGGCCCTTGGACGAGGCACCCAGCGACAGCCCCGACATCGCCCCTTCAAGCTCCGGATCCTCGCCCTCGCGGTCGCGATGCGTGAGCACGCGCTCCCGCGAGCGCGGTGTGAACAGGCTCTCGACGGGCGTGTCGTCGTCCAGAAAATCGCGGGGGGTGAAGATTGGCCCACCTTCGCCACCTGGCCGGGCGCCGCGCTGCGAGAGCGCCGACGCGCCCTCATCCGCCTCGTCGGCAGCCACGATCACTGAGCGGGGCAGGGGAGGCAGGGGAGGAAGGGGAGGGGGGGTCAGCGTAGGGAGCGTGTTCACACCGCGCAGGGAGCGTGTTCACACGGGGAGGGGGGGGTCAGCGTAGGGAGTGTGGACTTAAAACTGGGTACGGTGTGCAGGGGGGATGGGTACGGTGTACAGGGGGGGTTACGGTGTGCAGAGGGGTGGGTGAGGCGCGCACTGAGAGCGATCGCCATCGAGCGCGGCGTGAAGACGGGCACATCGGACTCCAAAGCTTGCGCCTGCAACTGTAATTCCTCCATCGCTGCTACTTGAAGAGCGATCGTGCGTGGCGTGAAGATGGGCATATCCTCACCCTCGCCCGTGCCCGAGCCTGCGAAGATCATCGTCCCACGCGCCGTGAAGATGGGGCCGTCCTCGGAGACCTCTATGTCCGAGGACGGCTGTTGTGCGGGCAGCTTGAGCGTGAAAGGGAGTGGCTCTCTCTTCCCCTTGCGTTGGGCAGTAGCGACCGGAATGCCGCTCTGCTCGAAGGCGGCCGCGGCCTCTCGGGTCGCGCGCTCCTCCTCGGTCTCCTCCTCCTCTTCCTCGTCGTCTGAATCAGACTCTTCGTACTCGCGCTCGAGGACCTCCACGTCGGCCGCCGCGTCCTCGTCCACCGCTAGGGCCGCCGCCGCCGCCTCGGCCGCCGCCGCCTCGGCCGCAGCCGCCTCGGCCGCCGCCGCCGCCTCAGCCTCAGGCCCACGGTCGAGGCGCAACTCCTTTTCGCGCGCGCGCTTCACATCCCCAGTCGCGAGTCGGAGCACGTAGATGGGTGGGTGGTGCGAGTCGTCGAACTCGTCGACGATCGCGGCCGTTTCCGAGCCGTCACTCCGTTTGAAATACACGGACGTGCCGACAGCGTAACGTTGCCCAGGCTCGAGCGCCAGCACCGCCGCCCTCTCGGCCGCCGCCTTCTCGGCCACCGCCTTCTCGGCCGCCGCCTTCTCCTGTGCCTCCAGCAGCGCCTGCAGCTGCGGCGAGTGCGCGCTGCTCGAGGATCCCCGCGAGGACAGCATCGCGACGAGGTCGTCGACCTCCTGCGCATCGGACATGGGAGGCGAGAGCTTCGAGGGAGAGCCACGGTTGGAGAGGAGCTTGGTAGGCGAGCCTCGGTTCGACAGGATCGGCGCGGGCTTCAACGCCATCGCCGACCGGTACGAGGGCGTCCGCTCGGAGGGTAGTCGCGCGCTCTGGATCCCCGATTGGTCTGCCCGATATGAGCGAGGGGCGCTGGTGACGGCGAGGTCCAGGTTCCACAGGATGCTGGACGGCCCGTTCGGTATCTCCGGCCCACGGAGGGCGTCCAGGGCGGCTTGCACCTTCTTGGCAGTCACGCCCTTGAGCCGCAGCGGCACGAGCATCTCATCCCTCTCGGCCAGCCCCATGCGGCGCAAGTTGTCGAGGGTGCCCGCCTTCTCAAAGAGCGTCTCGCTCAAATTAGGGATGGTCCCCAAGCCAGCCTCCTGGACCCAATCATTGATCGTCGTCGCATCGTCTTTGGAGGAGGTGGCCTCGCTGGAATCGCGCCCGCCCCGAAATGATCTCAAGGCCTTGGTTTGCAAACGGCGTGACTCGGGTGGCGGCGACACTTCTGGAGGCGGTGGAGCTGGCAGCTCGTCGGAGTTGTCGGGGATCCCCACTGGCGGAGGAGGTGGTGGTACGTCGTCGCTATCCATGAACAACAACCTTGACCGCTCGCGAGAGGGCAGCTTTGGCTCCGCAGTCCGACGCGCCTCTTTTTCCGTTTTGTCCAAACTATCATGCGTAAGTTTGGTGCCGAAACTTCGAAAAAAAGACTTCTTTAATCTCGCCACCACGAGGGGGATCCTAAGTGCTTGTAACGAAACGGTCTGTCCGCCACAGATTGGTCGGTTCGTCAAAAAGCGTTCTCCTGGGCACAATAGAGTTTTCAACAGACTTGGACTGCAATGGTGCAATACTCCCTCCCTGTCCCTCAGTCTTTCGCTCGTCCTCGGCGCCGATCCGCGCTTCTCTCAGCGACGCAGGACCTCGCCGAGGTGAATTCGTTCGTCGCGGAACGGCGGCAGCGGGAGCAGCTCGGCTTGGCCATGCCGCAGCAGCCAACCTCGACGACGGGCTGGGCGAGCGCGGACCGGAACGCGCTCCATGTCGGGTCGATCGACGTGCCCGCCGCGCTCTTGTTAACTACGACAAGAAGTGCCGCGCCAGCGCCGATGCCGGACCACGTGTTTCGACGACGACTGCTGATGGGTCGGTCTGATATCTGTTACAATAGCCCCGTCGTGCCACCTGCGCCTCCGGGCGTGATGAGCGCACCGCCGTCGCCTCGCTACGGCGTGCGCCTCGCCGCTGCAAGCGCTGCACGCAGCACGCAGCCGTCGTACACGCCGAGCGATCTCTTCTGGCCGCACGGCGATTGGCCTGCAGAGGAGACCGGTGATGGGACGGGTGGGACGCCCGGCGCCGGCGCGTTCGTGGCAGCTGCGAACCTCGCGTCGATGTCGGAGCCTCCGTCGTGGCCATGGCGGAGCCTCCGTCCTTCAATCGCCGTCGTCCTACCAAAGGGCTTCGACGCGCGGACGGCGGTGGCGGCGGCGGAGGAGGAGGCGGTGGCGGAGGCGTTGGCGGTGGCAGCGGCGGTGGCGGCGATGGCGGCGGAGACGGTGATGGCGGCGGTGGCAGCGGCGGTGGCGGCGGTGGCGGCGGAGCCGCCGGCCTTTGAGGAAGGCGAGACTGTGCACGCGGGCGGCAGCACGCACCTGATGAGGGAGGCAATCACGGCTCACGAAATGCGCGCGAGCGCCGTGCTGAGCAGCTCGTTCGCCGGCCGCCGACCGCCCTCGCAGGTGCAATCTCGACCGCCCTCGCAGATGCAATCTCGACCGCCCTCGCAGATTCAATCTCGACCGCCCTCGCAGATGCAATCTCGCGCCGAGGCTTCGATGATGGCGAGCGGCGCCGCCGCTTCCTCGACAGCTCGCCCAGTGACTCAGAGCTCCGTCCTCGCCGTTCGAGATTGCATCTCGAGCTCCGTCCTCGCCGGCTCCCCGTTCGCTGGCTCGGCTCGGCTCGCCCTCGAGCTCGCCAGCTCGGGCGCTCCGCCTCTCATGCCCCCGAGCCCCGCGCCGGCGCTCCTGATCGCCCTCGATCGACTGTCTGGGGAGGGCATGTTTGGCGCCGCCGGCTCCGGCTGGCGCGGCGGCAGCACGGCGCCTCGACCGTCCGCGGGCCGAGGCTCCGCGCGCTCCGAGATGGCAATCTCCGAGAGGCGGGATGAGATGGCAATCTCCGAGAGGCGGGATGAGATGGCAATCTCCGAGAGGCGGAATGGGGGCATCTCGTCGGTGATCCCGAGCTACAACACTGGGCGCGCTGCGAAGGTGTACTCGAGTTGGTTGCCGTCCCTCGACGGCAATGCGAGGCGGTCCTCCCGCGAGCTTGCGATGCGCTTGACACGTCGCTCCGCCCATTCCAGGCCCTTCTCGGCACTCGACGCCGGATGCGGCGGCATCGAGGACGTCGGCGGCGGTGGCGGCGGCGGCATCGACGACTGGCATTTGACGCTCTCTGGCGCTTCCTCGTCGGTGCCGCACCGCCCGGCGTCCCGCCGCCCGTCGTCTCAGCCAAGTGGCCGACGGCCGCCAGCGAACCCTGACGCTGGCAGCGGCGGCGTCAGCGGTTCGGCGGCCATGTCGCGAACCAAATTAGGCATGTCTGGTTCTTCCAAATTAGGGAGTGGCACCTCGTCCGTTCCAGACGCCTGGTACGGCGAGGCGTTGAGAGCGACTGATGACCTGCCTTGCATGCATGTGCTCACCACGGCGCCCCCCTCTCTCTCCCTAATTAGGTACGGCGAGGCCGAGAGCGACGTGCTCTCGAGCTTTGCACGCAGCGGCCGGCTGCTAGCCGCCGCCATGAGGGACGAGCCCGAAAAGGAGCTCGCCGATCTCGTCAGAAACGATCTCGCGTACGAAGACCTCTTGACGAATCTCGATTCACACCGGAAGCGCACGGCGGACGCCCTCGCTGTTCACAGCGCGCAGCTCGAGCAGCTGCGTGCCCGCCTCGGCTCGATTGCACGCGCGCGGCGCGCCATCGGCGACCGGACGACTCCATACGTGAGCAGAGGCGTCGCCTCCGCTCACACCGCCTGGCTGGGCGCCTCGGTGCGTGCGGGGCACGTGTGCGAGTTCGGCGATAGGATTCGTCAACTTCGGCTCGCCGCGGCCGCGGTGGTGGAAGCCGTCACGGAGCAGCGAAAAGCGAGCACCGAGGCGAGCGTGTACGCGTTGCGCGTCGCCGTGCGCATGCATGCAAGTGCTCGCGTTCAGCGGGTCGCCGCGGACGCGCGAGGCGCGGCGCTGACAGAGGGGCGCGCGGCGCTCGAGGCGCTCACGAAGACGCGTCCATGGCTCCCGTTGCCTCTCGATGTGGACCCGATGGTGCTTGCCTGGACGCAGCCGAAGCAGCTGCGCCCGCTGTGGGCGTCCGATCAGCCGACCATCGACGAGGCGGACGACGACGAGGACGAGGACGCGGACGAGGACGAGGAGGAGGAGGAGGAGGCGTTGGTGGAGGGCACAGGCGTGGCTGTCCGGAGCGCCGCCGCCGCACGCGCCACCTCGAGCCGATCAAGAAGGAGGAGCGCCGCCACCGGCAGCGGCAGCGGCAGCGGCAGTGACAACTCCTCTCGCCGCTTCTCGCCCGTGTCGCTCGACGAGCTGCCGCCGTACACCGACAAGTGCGTCCACTCTCTGATCGAGGCGATGCGTCTTGGGGCGGCGTCAACGGCCCTGATCAACGAGCTCCGCCCCACTCCCGCCAGCCTGCACGCGGCGAGCGCCGCGCTCATCACGGCGCTCGCCAAGGGGCCGAGGGAGGTGCCGTCCTTGAGTGCATCTTGAGTGCCGTCCTTGAGTGCATACTGAGTGCATCTTGAGTGCATCTTGAGTGCATATTGAGGGCACCTGATTAAGTGCACCTGAGTGCACCTTATTGCATATGATTGTTCCTGATTGCACCTGAGTGCACCTGATTTCACCCCTCATCAGGTGCCGTTATCGGAGCGCGCCCCGGGATTCGAATTGGACTCAACACTCTACCTCGAGGCCGAGCTTCTCCTCTATGGCGGCGCTGGTCAGCCACGCCTTGCATGCACACGCCCACAACGACGCCTTGCATGCGCACGCTCACAACGGCGCCCCACCACCTCTTCCCCACAGGTCGGTATCTGGCGGCGCGAGATCGGCTTGCGCGCTGGTTCGAGCGCGACGCTGCCGCGCGGACAGTCCAGACACGCGCGTTGCGCGCCGTCTGCCGACCCCGCGCTAGCCGGCCCGAGCCTGACAGCTTCGGCCGTGGCGTCGCCGCGGGCATCCTTCAGCGTTGGTGGCGTCGGGTCCTCGCCGCGCACCCAGATCGCTACCCCCCGCGCCCCAAACCACGCCGCCGAGACCGCACCGGCGTCGCCAAGAAGGCGACGTATGAAGAGATCATCCGACGGCTGCGCATGACGATGTACGTGCGCAAGCTCCAGTCCCCAGCATGCAAGTGCTCACCACGGCGCCATCTTTTCCCCACAGGTACGTGCGCAAGCTCCAGTCCCTCTTCCGATCACCTCGCTACCAGCGTCAAGCGTACCTACGCCGGAAAGCGTGCCTCACAATGCAAGCCGTCGTGCGCCGGCGTACGGCGCGCAAGAAGGCCGAGGAGCGCAAGGCGGCACGCCGCGCCTTCAAAGAGCAGACGATCGCCAAGGCCAAGAATGTCTTCAGCCATGAGGCGCTCGCCGTGTTCACGATCGCCCGCGCGTACCGCGCGTACCGCGCCGTGTCGGCGGCCAAGGAGGCGCTCCTTGCACGTGTGCTCGGTGGGACGACCTGATTGCCTCGCTCATCGTGATTGCCTCCATCATCAGCTGGGACGATGGGCTTGTGCTCGAGCACCCGATGGCCTCCCTCATCATCATTGCCTCCCTCGTCATGATTGCCTCCCTCGTCATGATTGCCTCCCTCATCCTGAGTGCCTCCCTCATCATGATTGCCTCGCTCATCATGAGTGCATGCATCATCAGGTGGGACAACGGGCCCGTGGCTCGAGCTGCGCGCGGCGGAGCGGCAGCGGATGGGTTGGGCGGCGTTGCGGGAGCTTCTGTGGGAAGTGGCGAGTCACCAGCTTGAGAGCGTGCATGCATCGATCGGGCTCGCGCCGCGCCGAGCGCCCGACGGGGGAAGCGCCGACCCCGACGGAGGCGCGGGCGGCGCATCGAGCAGCCATCCCGGTAGCCCATCAGCTGACCGTTTCGTCAGCCCAACGGCCCACCGTAGCGGCAGCCCAACGGCCCACCGTAGCTCCCTCGGCGACTCCCGTCACGCCACTCCCAAGGGCCAGCGGAGCGGCGCATGGAAGGGGACGGTCATCCGATCGGCGACGGCGGCGGCGGGCGCGCGCTCGGGCGCCACCGTCTTCGTCGACGGGCGAGCGGTGCCCCCACCCGGGGCGGCAGCGGCGGCCCTCGGCAGGCAGATCAGTGCAGCGCGCAAGGTTCGTCAAAAGCGCGATCTCGAGCTGAGCTCGCTCGGGGCGCGGCTCCAGCTGTGCGAGGCGCTCAGGACGACGCTCGCCGAGAGGACCGAGGCCATAGCGGCGCCCAACTCGGCGCCTAACTCGGCGCCCATCTCGGCGCCGCACGACGAGATCTTTCGCGAGCTCCGCGATCTCCGAGCCGAGATCGAGGCGAAGATGCTCAGCCACGAGGTGCGATCTCCCGGCCTCTCCGCCGCCACCTCCGCCCTGTCCACCTCGATGCTATTCGCCTCGAAGCTCGACGCAGCCCATGCGGCCGCCCACACCTTGATCGCCCACGCCGCCGAGCTGCGCGGCATCGCCGAGTGCGCGTCGACGCTCGCGGCTCGCTTTCCGGCGGTCGAGGCCCTGTGGGGAATCATTCCAGCGCTCCGGGCTCGGTTGCGTGCGGTCGAGGCCGAGGCGGTGGCAAGGCTGGCCGACGCGGCGGCCCTCTCGACCGCGGAGGAGAGCAACCAGGTGTGGAGCGGCGCGCGCGCTCACCACGGCGCCGCAAGCTGCTTGGACGCCCCCGCCCTGCATGCACGTGCTCACCACGGCGCCCCCCCCCTTCCCCACAGATGGAGCGCGCACGCCACAAGCTCCTCGCCGAGCTGCTCGAACTCGATGTGCCCAGAACGGCGCGCGGCGCGGCGCTCAGCACGGCGCTGGACGAGCGCGCGGCCCAGACGCGCGCGCGCCTGGCCGAGCTGCAGGCGGACGGCGCCGTCCCGAGCGCCGACGAGGCGGACGGCGCGTCCGACGGCGCTCAGCACGACGCCCTCGAGCGCGCCGGCCAGTCGCTCGGCGCGCTGCGGCTGCTCACTGAGCTCCGGCGGCGAGATCTCGATCTCGAGCTCTCGAGATTGCGCATGCAACGGCAGGCGGCCCTCCGGGCGGCGCTCGTGTGCCGTAAGCTCCCTTGATTGCGTCTGATTGCGTCTGATTGCGTCTGATTGCGTCTGATTGCGTCTGATTGCGTCTGATTGCGTCCCTCATCAGGCGAGCGCGCCCGGCTGCGCGCCCTGACGGAGCGCGAGGACTTTCTGCGCCGCTGTGTGGCCTATGCCGCGGGCCTGCCATCCCGGGTTCTGGTGAGGCGTGTCGAGGCCGAGGCAAGCTTGCTGCTCGCGGCATCCGGGCGACGTCAAAGCGAGGCCATCACGCGTGCCTTTGACGACAGCGTCGGCCATGTGTGCGTGGCTGACCTTCTCGGCTGGTGGCATGCGGATGCTCACCTTGTGACGCTGCGCATCGCCGAGGTGAAGCAGCCCGCCCTTGATTGCGTCTGATTGCGTCTGATTGCATATGATTGGCTGCGCATCGCCGAGGTGAAGCAGCCCGCCCGAGATCGATATCTGCTCTCGCCCCGCATGCAAGTGCTCACCACGGCGCCCTCACGTCCCCACAGGTGAAGCAGCCCGCCCGAGATCGATATCTGCTCACGGTGCAGATTCTCCCCACAGCCCTCCTCTCGAGGGCCACGTCACCAACCTTGAGGGCCACGTCACCGACCTTGAGGGCCACGTCACCGACCTTGAGGGCCACGTCACCAGTCCATTCGCCCGTGCACTCTCCGGGAGCGACCAAGCACAGAGGGTTCGGCAGCGTCGCGTCCAGCACTGATGAGAGCGTGGAGCCGCCGGCGGAGGCGGCCGTGGAGGCGGTGAACGAGCTGATGCGTCTGATGACCGGCGAGGTGGGGAAGACAAACTCTTTCGAGCCGGAGGTGATGACCTTGATTGATAGTGATGACCTTGATTGATAGTGATCACCTTGATTGCTAGTGATGACCTTGATTGCTAGTGATGACCTTCATTGCCCCTCTGGGTAGCTCTGATGACCGCCGTGCTCATGGCTATGCAGGCTCTTGCCACAACCTCGCGCGAGCTCGGGGTCGCGAAGCTCAATCTCGAGGTGATCTCCGTCCGTCCCGCCCACCTCGCCGTCGCGGCCGAAGTGCCAACGCTCCAGGTACGATGAGTGATGACCTCCCACGCTCACCCTTGATTAGCCCTTGATTGCCAACGATGAGCTCCGAGTATCATTGGAGTGCTTGTGATGATTAGTGATGACCTCTCACGCGCCGCCATCGAAGCGTCGCCTACGCTCCAGAGCACACTCGAGGACGCTAACCCTAAACCAAACCCTTACCCTTACCCTTACCCTTACCCTCCAGAGCACACTCGAAGACGCGCGCACCGAGGCACGAGAAGCCACAGCCGCCCTTGCCGCCCTCGACGTGGAACGCCTCGCGCTTCGTGGATCCACCCAGCGATGGTTCTATACGCGTGGCGCCATCGAGTGGCTGCATGCGCGCCGTGACGAGCGCCCGAGCGCCGGCGAGGAGGCGGCTGACGAAGCCAGCTACGAGCTCGGCGGCTCCGGAGGCGGCGCACTGGATGGTGCCCAAGGCGGCGCCGGTGGCGTGCTCGTGGGCGCCGGCGTCGAGCGCGTGGCACGGCGGGCTTCGTCAAAAGACGAGCCGACGGCGGCGCAACGGCTCTTCGAGGAGCAGATGGACGCGGTGGACGAAACCCTTCGGAGATCATCGGAGCTCAAGCAGCGCCGTGCTGGGCTGCTCGAGGCGCGGCGGGCGGCGCTGGCCGTGTGCCACGTCATCGAGCAGAGCGACGAGCTCTCCAAGTGGGACGAAATACCGGTACCCAACCGGCCGGAGCCCTGCGTCCAAATGGGGTGCTGCTCGTCGGCATGCAAGCGCTCACCACGGCGCCCTCACCCCTCCCCACAGGTACCCAACCGGCCGGAGCTCTGCGTGGACCGCGAGTGGAACTTTCGGATGGGGTCGCACTCGTCGGCGGCGCGCGCGGCAAAGGCCCGGGCGAGCGCGGCAAAGTCCAGTGCGGCTGCGGCTGCGGCTGCGGCTGCTGCAGCTGGTGATCTTGACATTGACGTGCTCAAGAAGACCATCAAGGATGCAAAGAAACTCAGGCTGAACACGTCGGACGCCGAGAAGACGCTGGCTCGCCTCGAGGCCGAAGCGGATGCACTTGTGAAAACGGGGCGCGTCCCCAATAGCGGAGGCGTCACCAGCGGGGGAGGCGACCCCAAGGGGGGAGGCGTCCCCAAGGGGTCCGACGCCATTACTGGTGCTGCCAACGAGGCGACGCGTGCCGTGAGCAGCCAGCCAGCGGAGGCCGAGGGAGGAGCGCTCACCACAACGCTCAGCCAGATCTGCTTCTACTGCGCAGGGCTCAACCCACCGGTAATTGCCTCTAATTGCCTCTAATTGCCTCTAATTGCCCCTCTAATTGCGCAGGGCTAAACCCACCTGTACGAGGCACTCATACATTCATGGAGTGCGTTTCTGCATGCAAATGCTAACCACGGGGCCCGCTCTTCCCCACATAGGTACGAGGCACCCATACATTCATGGAGTGCGTCCGGCGCAAGCGCGCCGGCGTGCTCGAGTACAAGCCACACGCCCTCGACGAGCTGCAGACCCATTTGCATGCAGGTGAGTGCCACTCTAATTGCCTCCCTAATTGCCTCCCTAATTGCCTCCCTAATTGCCTCCCTAATTGCCTCCCTAATTGCCTCCCTAATTGCCTCCCTATTGCCTCCCCGTTTGCATGCAGAGTTGGCCTCGGTGGTCGCGGAGCGAGCGGCGCTGCGCCCGGCGGCGACCATGGCTAAGCAGGCGCGGCGCCTGTGCCATCGGCTGGCGGGCTCAATCTCGATGGCCGAGCTCGCGCTGCCCACGACGGCGCGCACGCATCCGCCGCCGCCGCCGCCGCCGCCGCCCGTGTGCTGGCGACGCTCAGTCTACGTCGAGGTGTGTCGCAAGGCTCGGATGCAACGACGCGCTCTCGCCCCGCATGCAAGTGCTCACCACGGCGCCCTCACGTCCCCACAGGTGTGTCGCAAGGCTCGGATGCAACGACGCGCTCTCGCGCTCGCCATCTCGCTCGCTGCGAAGCAAGTGGAGGCGGAGGCCGTGGAGGCGGCAACGGCCGCCGCGGCAGCGCTGGCCCGAGAGCAAGCGTCGCCCCCGCGGGCCAGCATGCAAGTGCCCACCACGGCGCTGACCCGAGAGCAAGCGTCGCCCCCGCGGGCCAGCATGCAAGTGCCCACCACGGCGCTGACCCGAGAGCAAGCGTCGCCGTGGGCACATCCGGCGCAGGGGACGATCGCAACGCCTCTCCTCCAGAGCTCGCGTCCACTCAAGGGGCACCTTGGCGAGCTGCGCGCCCTCTTATGCCTGGCGCCCGCTGCCATACAGCTACCCCTGCAGCCGGCGCACGTGCGCCGGGCAGCCGAGGCCCTCGGGTACGCTCTCAAGCCCTCCTGCCCTCCTCAGCATGCAAGTGCTCACCACGACGCCCTCTCTTCCCCTCATAGGTACTCTCTGAAGCCCTCGATGCCGACGGATGTGCCCAAGCTCTGGTGCGCAGTCGCCTTTGCGGCGGCGCCGCTACCGCCACCCTGGAAGCAAAGTCCACAGGGCTATCAGAACACGCTCAGCGGCGCCATAAGCGCGGTGCATCCTCTGCTCCGGGCATACCAGCGAGTACCACGAAAGTTCCATGAAGAGCCTCCGAACGCGAAGCTGCTCCACCTGCGCTGGATGGAGTTTGCGCCGCCGCCCGAGGCGGAAGGGTTCGCGGACGGCTCTGCCCCCGCCACCGCCCAGAACGGCGCCGCCCAGAACGGCGCCGCGCTCGAGCGTCGTGCCGGTAGCCCTACCGGCCAACGCGCCGACGCGTCATCCCCAACGGCAGCGGAACCGATCACAGAGGCGGCACGCGCCGGCACTTCCCCACTGGTACAAGGCTCTAGTACTCGCCAGGGCGGCTCTCTCGGCGGCACGTGGCTCGTCGACATGGTGAGCGGCCTGCACACGACCAGTCTGGAGGAGGCGCTGCCTGATTGCCCCTTCATCAACATGGTGAGCGGACAGCGCACGACCAGTCTGGAGGAGGCGCTGCCTGATTGCCCCTTCATCAGCAGCGAGATCATGCCACCCTTCCAGCAGGAGCCGTCGGCCAAGGCGCTCACTCTCGAGACGCTCGAGGCTCTGCGTGCATCGGGCGAGCCACCCGACGCCGCCGCGGCGCGCCTGTGCACGGCGAGCCTCGAGGCGCGTATAGCCGCCCTCGGCATCCGCCCAATCTCGTTGCACGAGCTCCACGCGGCCTCTGTGTATCTTGGCGTGCCCTTGCGCACGCACCCTCAGCTTCTGTGGCTAGCGTCGGCGGCCGTGTGCTCGGGGCTGCCCCTCGGGTGGCTGGAGGCGCCTGCTGAGCCGTCGGGCGCCGTGGCGGGCGCGCAAGCTCCGATGTACTACAACCCGACGCTCGGAGTCGCTCAGTACGAGCACCCCGCCTTCTGCTACTGGCGTGGCGTCGCCCTCTTCTTGCTCGAAGGGCAGAAGAAGCCTTAGGCATAGTCATCATTCTCACGTTCAGAGGTGTGGAGACTTCTTTTTATATTTGGAGACACAGGTCGAAAGTGACTTCACACGTCCCTTCGGCGGGAAACGTCAACCGAGGTAGAGGCCCGGCCGAACGTCATGGCCGAGGCGCGCTACGAATGGCGCAAGCCGCGATCGCCTGAACAAGACGAGCGACCGGTCGTGGGAGCGCATGCCTACCGGGCGCACTTTGCCTCTAGAGGCAAGGCGGTGTTGGGTGATTCGGATTCATACGGCGCTCGAAGAGTCGCCACCTTCGCACCTTTTGCAATACTTCCCGCCGGCATCCTCGGATCGCGAAGGCTACCGGCAACCTACCGGCCTGCGTTTTGGGTCGCCACGTTCTTCGCTTATGGGATCGCCAGCACCATCATGTATAACACGGACGCGAGCAGCGACGCCGACCCCAGCCCCGCCTTGATACGGTTCCGAACCGCTTCCACGGAGGACGTGTCGCCGCGACGTTGAAAGCGGTAGGCAATGCCATGGGCGGTGTATTTTGTCATACGATGTACTTTGATCTTTGTTCTTTGTTCAGTATCAGATGAGCTCCAGGGTCTTTGGACTTCTTTGCACTTTGGACTATTTGCACTCGGACGTCGATAGCGCGTCAGTGTGATCACAAATATCCAGCCATGAGGGCTCTCACACTCATCCAAAGGTACTTTTCCCCCACTGTGCGGGGAGCCCTGCCGCGAGAGCTCGGCCTAGGAGCCCTTGATGAGGGATTCAATCATCAGTCGACCTGTGTATGCGCCGCTCGCGCGTGCTCGCTCACACGCCCTCGGCACCGATCAAATACTGGCCTTGGCAAGCACTTTGCGTGGTGCCAGGCGAGTGCGGCGGTTGTGGCAGGTGCTAAGAGTCCAGTTCGCAGATGGATATGCACACAGCAAGGGAGCTCTCACAACGCTACATGAGGCCGCCCTCTGGGACGGTCATAGGAGCCGATTCGGCACCAACCCCAAAAGGTCCTTGCCAGCTGAAGCGCTTCCTGCGATATACTTCTTCGCCTTGGGAACAGCTTTGGCTTGACAACATAGGCGAGTGGCAGGGGTCGCTTGGTTCTCTCTGCTCAGCGGTCAATTCCCAGGCTGCACAAATCCACGCTTTCCTAAATTCGACCTGCGCAGTGCACTACGATGATCCAATCTGGTGTGCACTTGACGACACAGTGCAAACGATGTGGTTGAACAAACAAACAGGTCGACTCACCGACAAAAGGCCTGCCGGCCTCGCACAACATGATCCAAAGCCTTTACCTTTGATGCCCCGAAACCCGGCCATATTCTCCCAGCTTGAGTTTGTCAACGACTGCACGTTGGAACGCACGGTGGAGTACATCGAACCACTGGTATCGCACCTGCGGCACCCACTCAACGGCTGCCAGCGAGCGGGCGATCCCAGAATCAGAAACGATGAGCGCTCGTACATAGTGCCAGTCCCCAACCTACTTTTGGGACAGCGCGCGTACTACTTTGATGCCGGAGCATCGAGTTGGAACGTGGGGTTGGGCGGCGCGTCCCTCGATTTCTTCACTACCTTGTGGGCGCGGCATGGCATTGACTTTGATTTCGTCGAGGCGTGGGAGCCAACCACAGACCCTAAACGGTTCCTCAAAACAGTACCAGACGCATGGGCCAGCCGCGTACGGTTTCACCAAGCAGCCGTCGCCAAGGACAACACGACGCATCCGTTTCTCCCGACCATCATTCGTAGGACTGCGCGCACCGGTGACTATGTCCTATTCAAGTTGGACATTGACAACATCGAAACTGAGCAGGGTATCGTCGACCACCTCCTTTCGCCTGAAGGAGCAGCCGATCTGGAATTCATCGATGAGTTCTTCTGGGAACATCATGTGCGAAACCCGTGGATGGACAAATGGTGGGCAAACAGTTGGTTTACGGCGGGTACAAGTGGGGTGAGAACCTTGTCAGATTCGTACGCCAGCTTCCTCCAATTTCGTCAGCGCGGTGTGCGCGCGCACTCATGGATCTAGGCGATTTGCATTCACCGCGCTGAGAGTACCGGCATTTCAGATGCCACCCTTGCCGCACTCGTGGCTTGAGTCGAAGATAGTCGCTAGTGGAGTCAAGGTGCAATATGAGGTTGAACAGGCTGCTCTTTAGCCGGCGCGTGTCCGTGGGATGGGAATTCCCGGGGCCGGGCGCGACACGCGCGGCCGCGCGATGCGCGCTCTTGGTTCTAGCCAGGGCTCTACTGGCCCTGTCGTGGCGCGCGCCGGCCTGCGCTCCGGCCACGGTCCGGTGAGCGTACGATGATGTGCCGGCGATGCATGCGGCGATGGCGGCGCATGTCGCTGTCGGCGGTAGAAGGCGCCGTCGCGCGCGGCGCCCGCGTCGTCGCCGCTAGATTAAATGGTGTCGTCGAGCACAGTGTCTGAGAGCCTGTTTAAACCCCGTCTACACTCGCGCTAGTAACTGTACTTCTGATCCGTCTGGCCGAGGGAGTCCACTCAGAAGACTTGGGGCAGCAGCGGCGTGCTTCCGTCCGAGTGGGCGAGCGCGAGCGCAGCGGGCACCGGCGCGCGGCAGAGCGGGCACGTTGGGTTGCTCGTGCGTTCACACCATGAGGTGATGCAATCTTCACAGAAAACGTGCGAGCACTCGAGGCGCACGGGCACTGTGAAGTGCTCCTCCTGGCAGATGGTGCACCCGTCGGAGTCGCCGAGCTCCATGATGTCCTCGGGCGTCGCGTACGTCCCGACGGGCAGTCGGAGGCTCACAGCGGCCTGCGCCGAGGCGACTGCCTTCTTGAGCCGCTCGCAAAACGAGAGGAGCTTGATGGCGAGGTAGAAGTGGCTCACGCCGAACGCCCACACCGATGCGTCCGTCGGGTAGCTCTCGGCCGCGTGGAAGAAGAAGTGAAACCACAGAGGCGCGGGAAGCAGCACACGGTAGCAAAGCCCCGCTGCCTCGACGAAGGCGAAGACGCGACGCAGCCTGCGCCCGGCGCCCGCGGAGCCGCCGTGCGGGAGCACGTAGAAGCAGACGAGAGCGAGCTGCGCCTTGGCGAGCAGCAGCGCCGCGCGCGCCACCAGATCCGCCACCACCACATCCCACAGCAGGTGGGCGATCGGCGGAGGCTCAGCTTCAAAGTCGGCGACGCGGCGCAGCTGAAGCTGGTGGAGCAGGCGCGCGCTCGGCTGGTGCGCGACGCGGTCCCAGGCCTGCACGACGCTCACGAAGCAGAGCAGCGCGAAGAGCAGCCCCGAGAGCATGAGCAGACCCGCACGCGACCGATGCTCTTTGACCATCGTCTGCCGTCGCATGCGTTCGTTTGCGCCGTGCAGCACAGATGTGAGCCAGCCGAAGGTGATGATGCCGAGCAGGTGCCGGTAGAGGAAGACGGCGAAGAGGAGCATCAGCGAGGGCGCCGCGTCCTCCATCCAGCGCGCGACCTCCGCGATGTCGCCTGTTGGCAGGTCGTTGGCGGTGCCGGCGCCGGCGCCGGCCGTGTTTCCCGCGGCGCCCGTCGAGGCGGTGGCGGCCACGGCCGTGGCCAGCTCCTCCTGGGAAGCCGCCAGGGCCTGCGCGTCGCCCGCGACGGCCCCGCGCACGTGCTCGCGCAGCGTGCCAAAGGCGCGCATCCCGTCGCCTCGCTGGAGTGCCATGGAGAAGCGGCGCATGCGTGAGGTGTTTTCGTTGGGACCACCGCCCGCGCCCGCGGCACCGCCGGCGAGCGGCACGAGCTCCTCATCGTCGTCCGCCGGCGGCGGTGGGCTGCCCGGAGGATGTGTCGCGCCGAAGAAGCGCAGGGAGCTCATCTTTACACGAGATGTGATGACACATTGATGTAGAAAACAGAGCCTGACGAAACACATGCAACTTCGAACTGCCCGCGGTTCGTCGCAGAGACAGGGTTTCTAATTGTAGAAGCACCTAACACGCGCATAGCGCAAACGGCCAGCGTCAACCGCTCTGCATGCCACAACTCGCTACAGCCGTGGCCGCCCCGTAGCGGCTGCAGCACAACACCGCCAGTGTTTCATGGACCCATCGCAGCGGCGTCCGCATCAGCCGCCCGGCTTCCAGGACGGCACCTCCTCGTACCGCCGGCCGCATCAGCTGCCCGCGCTCCAGGAGGGCACCAGCTCGTACCTGTCGCCCGAGGCAAAGGTGCAGCTGCTCAACAAGTACGGCAACCTGTCGGCGCCGCCGCACATTCGGAGCGTGGCGGCCCTGTACGAGAGCTCGGCGGCCGCACGGCTCGCGCCACCTGCAAGTCACCCAGGCCGAAACTGCGAGCGCTGCGAGGAGCGTTGCAAGCAGCTGGACATGCGTGTCGCGCAGCTCGAGCACCGGACTATGATCCTCACGAACGCGCTGCGGCATCAGGAGGAGCAAAACCAGCGAATGTCGGCGGCGCTCGAGGAGCTCATGGCCAAGACCGCCGCGCTGCCGCTGCCGCGTGCAGCGGCCAGCGGAGGGCTCGCCGGCATCCTCGGCCTCACGCACGACGGCGGCGGCGGCGCGGTGGATGCGGGCAGCATGGTCGTGCCGGATCCGACCATGGGCGGCACGGGCGCGGGCGCGCTCTTTGGGGCCCACGGCATGCTGCTCCCGGGCGGCGGCGGCACGGGCGGCGGCGGCGGCGGTGCGGACTTCGCCGCCGCCGCCTCTCGCGCCGGGTACGAGGACGAGGACGAGGCGGACGAGGACGAGGCGGACGAGGCGCCAGACGATGAGCTGGCGCTGCTGGACGAGGACGGGAACGTGGCGGCCGTCGGTCTCGAGGCGCTCGCCGGCATGGCGAGCGTGAGCGCCGAGGAGTCGGCGATGGCGGGAGTGGGCGAGGCCGGCACCGTCAACGTACCTGGGCGCGGCATGAAGCAGGTGAGCCTGCGTGCTTGCCTCTGAGTGCATGCTGATTGCCTCACTCATCAGACGCGCGGCATGAAGCAGGTGAGCCTGCGTGATTGCCTCTGAGTGCATGCTGATTGCCTCACTCATCAGACGCGCGGCATGAAGCAGGTGAGCCTGCGTGATTGCCTCTGAGTGCATGCTGATTGCCTCACTCATCAGGTGAGCCTGCAGTTACAGTACCGGGAGCCCGTCGTGTTCGCATGCTGATTGCCTCTGAGTGCATGCTGATTGCCTCACTCATCAGGTGAGCCTGCAGTTACAGTACCGGGAGCCCGTCGTGTTCGCATGCTGATTGCCTCTGAGTGCATGCTGATTGCCTCACTCATCAGGTGAGCCTGCAGTTACAGTACCGGGAGCCCGTCGTGTTCGCATGCTGATTGCCTCTGAGTGCATGCTGATTGCCTCACTCATCAGGTGAGCCTGCAGTTACAGTACCGGGAGCCCGTCGTGTTCGCATGCGTCGTGCCCACGCGCCCCGGCTCCGCCTCGCCCTCGCCCCACTCGCCCACGGCGCCGCGCGGAGGCGCGGCGGCCCTTGGCTTCAGCTCGGTGGGCTCGGGCGCCGTGTCGGGCGTCGAGAAGGCTCGATGGGCCAGCGGCGCCGTGTCGAGCGTCGTGTGCGTGCCCTTTAAGAACAGCACCTCGTTCACGCTGCAGCTGGTCCCTCCCGCGGGGATGGACGTGACGATCGCATACCTCGTGCTGGAGGCCGGCGCGCACACGCTCGATGGCGGTACGTGCCGGGGCGCCGGGGAGACCGGATGACCTCTCTGATTGCCTCTGATGATCTCCCTCCTCAGGTGCGTGCCTGGGCGCCGGGGAGACCGCTCGCCCCGCCTCCACGCCCAGCATGCAAGTGCTCACCACGGCGCCCGGGCCCTTCCCCACAGGCGCGCGCTTGATCGCCGGGGAGACCGCTCTGGCCGAGGGCGATACGCATGCGGCCCGCTTCGACATGTACGTCGAGACGGACGAGGAGGGAGCCGATGCCTTCCCTCCTGCCCTCCCCAGCATGCAAGTGCTCACCACGGCGCCTTCTCTTCCCCACAGGTACGTCGAGACGGACGAGGAGGGAGCCGATGCCTTCGAGCGCACCCCGTGCCTGCTGTTCACACTCCAGGGTGGCGACACGGGGCTGCGCGCCACGTGCACCGAGGTGAGCGCGGCCGGATTCTCGAGAGCCCTTGATTGCGTCTGATTGCGCCCTTGATTGCGTCTGATGGCGTCTGATGGCGTCTGATGGCGTCTGATTGCGTCCCTCATCAGGCGAGCGCGGGCGGATTCTCGCTCTCTCTGCTGCCCGATGGCGCTGGACCAAAGGGTGGGCGAGCTGGCGCCGGCGCGACGCACTCGAGCGCGGCCGCGGCAGATCCATCGAGCAGCGGCGTTCACAGCAGCGGCGTTCACAGCGGCGTTCACAGCGGCGGATCCATCGACCCGGCGCCAGCGGAGGCGGAGCAGGAGCAGACCGACGCGGCAGTGAAGCTGCAGGCGCGCGTGCGCGGCCGGCGCGTCCGGCGGCACCTCGGAGTGCCGGCAGCTCGGAGCGCCGTGGCGAGCACAAGCATGCTCGGTGCTCCGGCAGCTCGGAGCGCCGTCGTGGCATGGGTGGCAGTCGACGCCGAGGGCGGTGAGTGGATGCTCTCTAGCCCTCGTGCCCTCCTGCCCTCCTAGCATGCAAGTGCTCACCACGGCGCCATCTCCTCTTCCCCACAGGTGACGGGATGCTCTCCGGTACCATCCAGGCCGCCATCGGTGCGTCACACGCCCTGAGCTTCGAAGTGGACTACCCGCCTCCTCGCCCAGCATGCAAGTGCTCACCACGGCGCCCGGGCCCTTCCCCACAGGTGCGTCACACGACCTGAGCTTCGAGGTGGACTACCCGGAAGTCCCGCTGCTCCTCTACGCAGGTGATCATGATTGCCACCCTCATTGCATGCTGATTGCCTCCCTCATTGCATGCTGAGCTTCCCGCTGCTCCTCTACGCAGCCATCGGCGGCGGGGCAGCTGGGCTGCTCGCTCGCCCGCGCTGTGCGAAACTCGATGCTCGCGGAGCGTCTCTCGCGCTCGAGACGGCGAACGATACGGCGAATGCGGCGGCCGCCGCCGCTGCCCGCGATGCGGGCGCCATCACGGACGCCGCCGGCGCGCCGGAGGTGCAAGTGCTCGCCACGGCGCCGGAGATGACGCTCGCCTGGCTCGCACTGCCGCAGGGCAAGCTGTATGCGCTGGCGGACGGCACCGACGACGAGGTCGAGGCGAGCCATCTAGAGCAGGCCCAGGAGGAGGGGATGGGGATCGGGGACGAGGGCGATGCCGCAGGGCAGAGAGACGTTCCGCCGTAGAGGAATGTGGTCAGAACGTGTAGACCCGATTAGAAGAGACGGAGAGATGGCCCATCGGAAACGGGATGCCCGTGGACAACAGTACGTTCACAGGGATCACTGTGACCGGAGGGGCCGAACTCGGACGGGAATGCGGGGTCCGTCGCTCGTCCTCCTTTCCAGCCTGCTTGCAGGCACGACAGCGCAAGCGCCGGAGGCACGCATTGCCGCCGCATTGCAGCAGGTCGCCGACCACGTTGCCGCCAAGTTCAACTGCTCCATCGCGATTTCGTACTTTTTGCCGGGCGCGTCCGGGCTTCCGAGTGCCAACGTGAGCGTCGCAGCCGGCTTCACAGATGCAGGGCTGAGGCTAGGAAAACCGACGCGCGCTGCGCTGCCCGAAGATGTCTACGTGTATGGCTCAATCACCAAGATGTTTACGGCGGCAGCCATCCTTCAGCTCATCGACGCTGGAAAGCTCGCGTACGCCGACTCTGTGACTTCACGCGTGGATGCCTTTCTGGAGGCCGTCAACGGCACCAAGCTCGAAACGCTTCTGGGCGAGGGAATTCGCAAGGTGACCATCGCCCAGCTGCTGCACATGACGAGTGGCATCGGCGACTACGACGGGACCAAGTACACGGTCGACCAATTCGCCAACTTTGCGCACGACTTCTCCCCGATTGAAATCCTGCGGGGATACGTGCCGCCCCTCTCGCCGTATGCAAAGCCAGGCACGTCACAGCACTACTGCTCGACCAACTACATCCTGCTCGGGATGGTCCTCGCAGCGCAGGCCTGGGCCGAGGGCGGCCCTGCCAGTTGGCAAGCTTACGATCAGAAAGCGTCCGTCCTACCCGCGTCCCTCAAGCGCGATCTGCTCGTCGGCTCGACGTTTGTGGATGCGGGCCGCTGCTCGGCGTACACGCCGGTGCACGGCTTCCTCCAGTCATATGTGGGCGTGCAGCCGCCGATCGCGAGCCAGGACGTGTGGAACGTCTCGTGCGTGGGTGGCTGGACCGCGGGCAACTTTATCGGTCCAGTCGGTGACGTGGCGCGCTTCACCCACGAGCTGTACAGACCGGGTTCACAGCTCGTGTCCGCGGCGGCGCAGCAGCAAATGAGGAACTTCAGCGCTCCCGGTACCTCCTCGGGCCACTTTTACGGCATGGGCACCTTCGACCTCGACTGGTCGATTGGTGCCGTTGATGGCACGGGCGCCGCATACGGCCACGTGGGGGATACGTACGGCTACCAAAGCCAGAGCACGTTCTTCCACGGCCTAGGCCCGTCGGGCTCGGCGCTGGCGGTGGCGACCAACGTGGAGACGAGCTCGCAAGCGCAGCCGGGCGAGGCCACCTGCCTCGGCTACCACGCAGTTAAGGCGGTCCTCGAGGGCACCCCTCCGCCGGCCTGCACCTTTGTTGTGCCCCAGCGCTTCATCGGCAAGTGCACGTGCACGCCGGCGCCGTGAACATGGAGGCCTGATTTCGCGCTGTGAATTTCAGTAAAGTTGCCCGATTTAGACACGATTGAGGATCCAAACATGTCGGGAACGAGGAAAAGGCCAACGCGCCCCTGAGCGACGCACGGAATTCTTGGCCGCCGAGATCGGCTCGGGCGCGCGGATGGCGGGAATGCAGGACGGCAACGAGACCCGCTTCGGCGCCTGGCTCGCCTTTGGCGCGCTCGGCGTCCTCTCCATCGTTACGGTCGCCTCGCTGGCTTGCGCGTGGCGCCAGCGCCAGATCCGGCGGATGAAGGACCGTGAGCGCTGGAGCCTGCTGCTCGAGAAATACTCAAAGCAGCAGCGGTCGCTCGAGGAAGGCAGCAGCGGGTTAGCAGCGGCGGCGGAGCCGCTGCTTCAACGCATCAACTATGCCGCAGCAGCGCTCGCCATCGGCTTGCCGGCGCCGCCCTCGCCGACATCGTCGGACCGGTCGTTCACCACGGATCGGTCGTTCACGACGTCGGAGCGGTCGTCCGCGGCGAACTCGCCGCGGCGCCGGCCGCCTCGCGAGTCGATTCGCGCCGAGGTGGCGCAGATGGCGCAGCAGCAGCGCGCATCGCTCTCGAGCGCGTGGTGGAGAGTCATCGCCACCTGGCTGCTCACCGTGGGTGCTATCGCGCTGCACGCGCTGCTGGCGGCACGGCTTGGGTGGCTCGACCTGGACGCGTCGTCGGCCGAGTCGCCCGCGACGGAGGATGTGGCCCTGCTACTCGTCTGGGCCACGCCCGCGCGCGCCGACGACGCGCCACCGGTGAGCGCCGGGGTGAGCGCCGGCCTTGCCGCTGCTTTCCCCACAGATCTCTTCACTGCCCTCGCGAGTGCCGCCTCGCAGCTGCTCTCCCCACAGCTCTCGGGGGGCAGCTACCACAGCTATCACAGTTACCGAGCGCTCACGGCACAGTCCGACGGCGGCGTGCTCGCGCTGCCGCTGCCCACGCCGGCGCTCGAGGACCTGTGGACGCTGCCCACGACGGCGCGGATCGCCGCGTGCGCGCTCGCCTTTTGTGCCGCCATACCCCTCGCCTCGCTGCTGCTGCTGCTGCTCGTGCTGCCTTGGTCACCGCCCGAGCTCGAGCCACGACGCTGGGTCGCCATCCGAGGGTGGCTGCTCGCTCTCATCGAGGCGATCGGCATCTGGTCGCTCCTCCCAGTTTGCCTGCTGCTGCTGCTCTCCGCGAGTGTACAGACGAGCCTCACTCTACCAACGGTACCCTTTGGCCGAGAAGCGGGCCGAGACAGCGGCGGCGGCACCGCGCTGCGCATTGAGCTGCGGCTCGGCTGTGCGGTGGCCCTGTACACGTCCACCGCCATCCTCACCTTGCTCGCCGCCAACCAAGCCGCGATCGCGTCGCTGCCGCCGCCCGCCTCACGCGCGGAGACGGCCGGACGCGTCGCCGGGGAGAATGCCAAGCAAGCCGGCGCCGCTGCCGCTGCGCACGCCAACAGCACCCAGCAGCAGCCGCAGCAGCCGCAGCAGCCGCAGCAGCCGCAGCAGCCGCAGCAGCAGCAGCAGCAGCCGAGCCACAGCACAAGCATCGCCACGCCTCTCTCTCCTGACACGCACGATCACATCGCGGGGGCGTTTGGAACCGCGGTGGCGCGTGCGTTCGGTGGCACGGCGCGCCGGCGGCGCTGGGCGGCGGTCAGCCTCCATGGACTGACGACGTTGCTCCTCCTGAGTGCTCTCATAATCCCGGTCGTCACACTGCGGGAGAGCGTGAACCTTCGGGTGGGCGCCGCCACCGATGCCGCCGCTGCCGCCGCCGCGACCGTTGCCTTTTCGAGCCACGCGGCGATCAACGCAGCGCCCGCCACAGCGCCCACCACAGCGCCCGCCACAGCGCCCGTCGCAGCGCCCGCTACCCTTACGGCGACGATGGCGCCCGATACGGCGCCGCTCGTGCGCACGCGCAAGCTGTCGCTCATCGACGTGATCGTGGGCGCCACCGGCACCGCCTTTGACCCCGAGACGCCCCTCGTGCTGCACGGCGGGCTGAGCCATGTGGGCGAGCTGTGCGGACTCGTGACGCCGCCTGCCGCGCTCGTGGCGCCGCCTCTGCTGCTGCTGCTCGCGGGGCCTCCAGCGTGGCGCGCCGTCGCGGCGGCTGGCCTGCCGCACGATCCGGCGAATCGGTCGGGCACCTGGCGGCTGGCCGACGTGCTCGTGACGGCGCTCCTGCTCGAGTCGCTCGTGGTGAGCACCCTCGCGCCGCGGCTCATGTCCGGCGAGCTCGGGGCGACGCTGCGCACCTTTGCGCGCGTCGAGCGGCTCGAGCTCAGTGTCGAGTGGGATGTGGGGACCGCCGTGCTCGTCGCCGCCGCGCTCTGCGACGCCCTCGGTCGGGTATTCACCTCCAGCTGGGGCCGAGGCGAGGCCGTTTGCGGAGTGTCTTGCTGATCGCAAATCGCAAATCGCAAATTGCGGAGTGTATTGACGTCTGAGATGCTTTGAGCTAAATATCAGTTTTTAGCTCAAACGCTGCGCGCTCCAACCACTTGCGGACGGTTCCGTTCGCGACGCCGGCTTAGGCGGTCCTTCCGTCCGGTCCGGGCGGCTCCGGGCACCCCCCCTGCGGTCCGGGCCCGGTCGCGCGCTACGATCGACCGGACCCGGCCGAGCCACATAGACATTTATCCCGAATCCCCCCACTACAGATGACCAGGCATGACCCGTGACCAGACCCGCAGCGTGAACCACTCTCAATCTCTCTCTCTAAAATCTCGTGGTCAAGGTGCAGCTCGCCGAGCGTCGCATATTACGCTCTCGCGCATGTCAGGTCGACGCGGAAGTTGTGCGGGCATGCGCCGCCGTGCGGGGGGGGCACGCAGCGAAGAACCGGCTTGGGGAAGGCACTTAAAAAGGCGTCCTTGTAGCACGCGTTGGCGTGCGTGACCGAGCGTAGCACGCACCTGTTTGGGAACGCGCGTGAGCGGCCCGCTTTAGCGCTGCAATACTCGCTTGCGCGCCGTCTTGGACAGTTTGACCGGTTGGGCGTCGGGCTGGTCTGCACACGCAGGCGATGAGCCGGCACCCGTGAGCGGCGGTCGTGCCGGGGCTTCGGGCGCAAGGAGTCACAGGTCGATCGCGAATCCCGGCTGGACAGCGGCTCGGAGGGCGTCCCCCGGTGTCGTCGTTGAGCTCATTTTCATGAGCTCCTTAGAGCACGGACGACCTGATGCGTGAGCGGATGTCTGGAAGCTCGCGATGGAATGCGAAATGGCAAGCATTTTTTCCTCGACATTTTCCTGTAGAACTCCGTGCTGGAGGCGACCGCTTTGCGTAAATTTTTCAGCACCCTATTGAAAACGCCTTTTAAGGCAGCTGCCAAATTAGGAAATATCTTCACAAACCCCAAAACAGCGATCCACACATGTTCACAGTGCTCGCACAATCATTTTCTACAGCTTCAACTCAAATCCACTCCGGTCCATCACCGCATCTCGCACCGCTTTTTTACCTGCATCTCCCATTCTGTTGATCCGGATGTCCAGTTTGGTCAGGACCGCGTTGACCTTCAGCGCCTCCGCGATCGCGATGGCTCCCTCTGGACCGATGCTGTTGAGCCGGAGGTTGAGCTCGGTCAGGACCGCGTTGACCTTCAGCGCCTCCGCGATCGCGATGGCTCCCTCCGGACCGATGTTGTTGTCGTTCAAGCGCAGGGTGGTCACCACCGCGTTGACCTTCAGCGCCTCCGCAATCGCGATGGCACCCTCCGCACCGATGGAGTTGTGGAACAAGTCCAGGTTGGTCAGGTTATAGGGTGGCCAAACGCGTCGTTTTGGGCATGAATTTCGCGTTTTCGCGAGCAAAAAAGATGTGATGTGGATCTCGGAATCGACGGAGCGCCGGCCGCGCCCCACTCCTTGAGGGTGGGCTCGCGGAGCACCGGTTGCTCTAACTCTCACCGCTTAAGCTCCTGAGTTTCCAAGAGATTTGGTTGCAGTTCTTCTCTGTGTCTCGTTTCACTGTTAACAAGTAAGCCCAAAAATCCGAGGCGGCTCGGCAGCCTCGTCCGTGCGTGAGGTGCGTGGCGGTCCCAATCGAATGCGCTTCGGAATTCGCTTAGTTAGCCTGCTCTGACACTGGGACCGTCGGTCGTATACTCGTAGGTTGGAGCTACAACTTTCGAGCTGCGAGGTGGGCGTGAGGCTTCATGTTGAGATCCCCGCCCTCACATTGGAGCTCACGCTCGCCGAGGTCCGCTCGCTGCGGGCCAATCTTCCTCGTAGAGCTATGAAGTCGCCCGTCGCACTCCTGCGTGCGTGCTACGCGCGGCTACATGGCGTGGACCCAGCTACATGCTCGCACGCCTTCTCGGAGCCGCATCAGATGGCGTGGATCAACCTCAAGCGCTCCGTCGATGCCGTGCTCGATGGCAAGAGCGCGTCGGCGGCGGCTCAGAGGCAGCCGCGCCCCGTGCACACACACAACGTGTGTGTGCTCGGGTGCCGCCTTTTCGTGCCCTTGTTCCCCAACGCAGGTGCCCTGTTAGATATGAGCCTGCCGTTCGACGACCGCGTCGCCGCCTTCGAGCAGTTCACCAACGGCACGCGCGAGCCCTCCCGCGCGCGCGCGCGTCGCCAAGCACACGCACGCCGCCTGGCGTAGCACACCGGCCGCCGCCGCCCCCCTCGCCGCCGCCGTTCTCGCCGCCGACGCCCTCCGGCCGCCGACGCCCTCGCCGCCGACGCCCTCTCCGCCGCCGTCCTCGCCCTCGCTGTCGCCGCCCTCGCTGCCGCCGCTCACGCCGCTGCCGCCCTTGCCGCTGCCGCCCTCGACATCCTGATATCCCATAGGCCGATCATGTACTACGACCGTCCGATTCGACCCTTTTCGCTGTTGCGTGTTGGTAGTCGGTACGTTTAACTTAGAGGATCGTAAGTTCGTTTGGGATGGTTCCCAACTGTTCCCAGCACACCCATGGGAAGTAAGAAACACACACACAACGAAACAGCGCCCGAAAATTCAGCGAGTGTTGAGAATAACACGATGAAGTACTCTGCTCTCTGGCACACGACACATACACATCGCTCGCGGAGCGACTGCGCTCCTCTCGGCGACCTCCTGCGGCCACACTTCCGCTGAGAGCCGCGCGCAGCTCGGCCCAGAGCTATCGATAGCCGCCGGGAGCGTGGCCAGAGCCGAAGAACAACGCCCGTCCTGAAGGTTCTACCACTGCGGTCAACTGGCCGCTCTCGACGTGGTCATGAGCAGCAAGTTGACGATATGTGATGGCGAGCTCAGGTGGCCGAATGTTCCTTCGATCAGCAGGCAAACAAACGTAAGCAAGAGATGCTTCAGAAGGCGAAGATATGCATGGAATGGCGCCGCACATGCACATGGCGTGCAAGGAGGAGCTGGAGGACGGTGATGGAGAGGTGGCTGAAGGTGCGCGCGCGTGCGCTTATGGCAGCCACACCTTTCCCGGCGATAGATTCCGATACCGTGTGCAGCCTGAGCCACTCGGGACGGCTCCAGGATCAAAGAGACCGCCAGCAAAGGGCGCCGAGGACGTACCGTGCCTAAAGGCCGGCCGCCATGAGAGAACGCCGAAACCAGATAGGAAATGACGAAGCTAAATATGGCGCATCGATCCCAACTTTGACTGATCGCTGAAGCGGAACGCTTCCGAACGGGCCCAAACCGAGCACAGGTCCCTGATCCCCACCACTAGGCCACTCTTTGGTGTAAGTATCAGCCGATCGCGGCGAAAACATCGCGGCTCACGGCGCGTGTGAAAACTGGCTTTTACTATGTAAATAGTCAACTTTGACCGACCGCTGAAGCGGAACGCTGCCGAATGGGCCCAAACCGAGCACAGGTCCCTGATCCCCACCGTTAGGCCACCCGTTGGTGTAAGTATTAGCCGATTGCGGCGTAATCTTGTGGGTTTTCCGATTTGTCCACTGGCTGATATATGTTCACAGTATGTTCACAGACACAGTACCGCATAGTCCTAATAACTTCGCGCCGTGCTGGGTTCAGATCATCAATATATACGTGAAATTGACTTAGCATGATGCTTAACATCTTTGGTAGCTCTCAATGACGAGCCACCCGACTCATCAACGACGACAGTCACGCACGTGTGTGAACATTATGTTCACAGTACGGTACGACCATGATAACATGCGGTTGAGCTGAGTGCTGATCTGGAATCAGTGAGAAAAATGATGCTTGTAGCATATTTAACATCTCTCTGAAACTCTGGTAGCTCTGAATGGCAAGACTTCTTGCGGGACCTAGTGAGGTGTGAACATGATGTTCACAGTACGGTATGACCATGATAACTTCACAGAACCCAAAACAGCGATCCACACATGTTCACAGTGCTCTCACAATCATTTTCTAGTACAGGCTACAGTTCGAACAGGAATCCACTCCGGCCCTTCACCGCATCTCGCACCGCTTTTTCCCCTGCATCTCCCATGTTGTTGTACCGGATGTCCAGTTTGGTCAGGACCGTGTTGACCTTCAGCGCCTCCGCGATTGCCTTGGTTCCCTCATCCCCGATGCTGTTGCTGTGGAGGACTAGCTCGGTCAGGACCGCGTTGACCTTCAGCGCCTCGGCGATCGCGATGGCACCCTCATTCCTGATGATGTTGCTGTTCAGGACGAGGGTGGTCATCACCGCGTTGACCTTCAGCGCCTCCGCGATCGCGATGGCTCCCTCTGGACCGATGTTGTTGTTGTACAGGCCCAGGGTGGTCACGACCGCGTTGACCTTCAGTGCCTCCGCGATCGCCTTGGCACCCTCATCCCCGATGCTGTTGTTCGAGAGGACGAGGGTGGTCACCACCGCGTTGACCTTGAGCACTTCCGCGATCGCCTTGGCACCCTCGAACCCGATGTTGTTGTTCTGCAAGCCCAAGCGGGTCAAGACCGCGTTGACCTTCAGCGCCTCCGCGATCGCGATGGCTCCCTCTGGACCGATGTTGTTGTTGAACAGGTCCAGGGTGGTCAGGACCGCGTTGACCTTCAGCGCCTCCGAGATGGCGACGGCTCCCTCTGGACTGATGTTGTTGCCTGCGAGGTCCAGCTCGGTCAGGACCGCGCTGAACTTGAGCAGATCAGAGAGGACGAGGGCGCCGGAGACCCCAACACCTCTCAGGTCCAGCTTCGTCAGCGCGTCCGCGCGTAGCTTCTTGATTGGGATCTCCGAGAAGACCTCGAGAGATGCGCTCCTGAGGACTACTCTCGCGAGCTGCTGCGCCGCCTCCCCGTCGATGTTGTTGTTGGCGACGGAGAGATTTTCAAGCACCTGGCTGAGCTGAATCAGCTCGGCCAGCACAATGCCCTCGGTCGCCCCGAGACCCTTGCCCTGCAGGTCGAGCTTTGTCAGCTTGCCCGCGCGCAGCTTCTTGATCGGCACTCCCGAGAGCACCTCGAGCGACGAGCAGTTGAGCACTGCCTTTGCAAGCTGCTGCGCCCCCTCTCCGTCGATGTTGTTGTTGGCGACTGAAAGACTCTTCAGCGCCGTGGTCTTCATCATCGCCGCCAGCACACGCCGCACGGTGGGCGGGTCGCCGCCAAGCTTCTGCGAGAGGTCGAGCGTGCCGCCCGTCACCCCGGCCCCACGCAGCAGCCCTCGGCCAAAGCCGTCGCCTGGAATCTGGGCACCGAGCTCCACCGCGTTCGCCCACCACGCGGGCCACTGCCACGGCGGCGTGCCCGAGAGCTTGGTGCCCTCTTCGCACAGCACCCGAGCGGCAAAGTACTCCTGGAAGGAGAGGTGCGACGACTGCAGCCGCAGCGGCTCGGACTGCACCAGGCTGAGCAGCGGCAGCGCGTCGACGAGCACGCGCTCACGCACCGTGCGCAGCGCCGTACGCAGCGCCACCGACAGGCGCGCCTCGCACGCCGCGCGCACGGCGGGCGCCCTCGCCGCCATTGCGCGCTGGAGCACGGCCGTCTCGCCCGCGAGGCCCGAGGAACGCAGCTCGTTGGGCCTGAGCCAGCCGCTCACCGTGCCGTTGGCAAAGGTCACCTTGTACGGATTCCCAGTCTTGTCGTCGGTCGTGATCACGCCGCGCTTGCCCTTGTGCTCGCCCTCTTTCGTCACCTCCACATAGTGACCCATCTCGGCGCGGCCGCCAAAGGGCTCCCAGACAGCCGCCTTGGCCCGGATCTTTGCGAGCGCCTCGGGCGCCTCCAGGCCGAGCGCCGCCTCGTCGAGCTGCCGGTCCTCAATGAGGCGGCGCTGCGCAACGTGCGCCTCAAAGAAGATGCGCTGCAGCAACCGCAGGAGCTCAGCCGACGCGACGCCACCGCGCGCGAGCATCGCGTCCGACGCGGTCGCGTACAGCTCGGCTACCGTGGCGGGCATGCCAATGCCCTGCCGCAGCTCGTACACGGAGGCGACCATGGAGAGCATGAGCGGGTTGCTCGTCACCTTTTGGCCCTTGTCATCGCGCGGCACGGTGTCGCGCACGTACGGCAGCAGCGCGGCCGCGCGCTCCGCGCCGAGACGCTGCTCGAGCGCGCGCTCCTGCTGCGCGTCCGAGAGCGGCGCGAGCTCGAGGCGGCGGAAGGCGGCGAAGCGCGCCTCGTCGACGCCCGCCGGCCGCGAGGTGCAGAGCAGCACGTGGCCCTGCGGCGCGAGCACCTCGACCACGTGGAGCTCAATGTCGGCGCGCTTGGCGCCGGCCTCGTCGAGCCCGTCGAGGAGGAGCAGCGCCCGACGCGCCATCATCGCCTGACGCAGCATGCGGTAGAGCGCGGGGCGGCTCGCCTCGTGCTCGAGGCGCAGGTAGGCGTCAATGTAGTTCCACGCGGAGGCGAAGGCATCGGGCGCGTCGAGCAGCCGCTGCTGCAAGACCTGCACCTTGACCAGGATGGGCACGAGCTCCGTGTGCTCGTCTTGGAGCGCGAGCGTCACCACCTGCGACAGCAGCGTCGTCTTGCCGCTCGCGGGGCCGGCGGTGAGCAGCGCCGCGCGTGGCGCTTCCATTGTGCGGCCCTCGAGCTGCGCGCTGTGCTGCGCAAGCAACCATCCGAGCAGGCCGTGCGCGTCGCTGATGGCAGCCGCCTCCGCCTCTGCCGCAGCATCCCCTGTCACGCTGATGGCGACGCACTGCTGCAGCGCATCGAGCCGGTGGCCCGTGAGCGCGTCGGCAATGCCCCCGTGCTGCGCGCGCAGCCCCCGCCTCCACCACGCGCGCAGCGCCTCGAAGGCGACCTGCGGCAGCTCGCGCGGCGCGTGGTTCCACGGGTGCAGCGTCAGCGTGGCTGGTGGCTCGCCGCTGCCCTCCAAGAAGGTGAGGCCGTGGCAGAGGCCGTCGGCGCCGACCGTTGCCACGTCGGCATCGCGCCAGCCGCCGGCCGTACGCACGGTGAGCGGCTGGCCCGCGGCGTAGCGCCGGGCGCCGCTCGCGCCGCTGGAGCGCAGCGCCGTAGTGACCATCGCCTCGAGCTGCAGCCTCTCGACCGCCTCGCGCACCTTGCCGAGCGCGGCTTGGAGCTGCGCGCGATCGCCCTGTTTCTGTTCTTGGAAGAGCGCCGCCGCCGCGTCCACGCACGACAGCACGGCGCCGCCCGCCTCGCGCGCCGCGTGCGCAAGAGTTTGGCACCGCGCCGCGCTGTGGGCGATCTCGCGCGCCCGCTCGCCCACGGCACGCAGCGCCGACTCCGACTCCATCCGCCGAGCATCGTCCGCCAGGCGGCGTGCGGGCTCGGCGAGGTCTCGAAGCACACCCGCATCGCCGACGAATGCGGCCTCCCAGCCGGCAGCGGGCGGGCGCCACGGCAGCACCGCCTGGCTGCAACGGTCGTAGGCCAGCTCTACGTTGTCGCCGCCCGTGATGACGGCGGCGACGCGCCCCCCGGTCGCATCAACGACGCCAAAGCGCGGCCCGCCGCCCGCGTCCCGAGAGAGCAGCAGCAGTGGCTGTCCCGAGGCGAGGCGCAGCGGCGCGGCGGCGGGCGCATCAACCTGCGGCAGCGGCTCCGGCGGCGCGGCCGTCGTACCGTGGGACGCGAGCATCTTGGGCAACAATCGCTGCAGGGCGACCGTAATCTGATCCACATACTTCTTGTAAAGGCCGATGACGATGGCCTTGTCAGCGCCGGCAGTGAAGGTGGCTCCCTCGATGCGGGCAATCACGTCGGCGACGCGCATCTCGAGCCGGCCGGCGCTCAAGTCGACGGGCTCGAGGGAGTGCCCGCTGCGGACCTGAAGCATCTTGGGCGGCAGCTTATCCAGCTCCGCCTTCAGCCGCGGGACGACGGACAGCCGCAGGATGAGCTCGCCGCTCACCTCCGACTCGAAGATGCACCAGCCGCGGCCCTCGTCATCGTCGAAGCCGGCCTCGCCGTGCCGTCCATCGTACGAGCGCTCGTTGAAGAGCGTGTCCACGCCGCCGGCGATATGCACGAGCTGCGCCTTGGCTCGTTTAGCCGCCTGCGCCGCCGCCTGCGTCGCGAAGCACACGGACGCAGAACGCGCAGTTTTGCCGAGCGTGCAGCTGACGATGTCGCCGTAGGGCACAAGTGCCGCTTCAATCGCCGCCTCGTCGACGCCCGGGGCGACGTTGAAGAGGCAGAGCTTGCCATCGTACTCTCGCGGTCGCGGCGGCAGCTCCTTGAGCTGCAGCACGGTCGTGCCGATGGCGGAGCCATAGAGGCTGTTTATCTGCGGCGAGGACGCACGCACGGCGCAGAGGCCGACGGGGGTGGGCGGCATTCTCTCAGCGAGGCGGTGCAAAGGACAGCATGAAGAGAGGAGGGGGGCATGACGTGGGGCGTTCCGGAGGAGCGTTCTGATCGCGAGCGCCTTACCACGCGAAGCCCTCGTTTGAAGGCGCGCTCCTGCTCATTGGTGCGGGGGCTGTGGTCACTGTTCTGGTACAGCGATGGGTAATCCCAGAAAAAGGCCTCGATGTCGGGCCGCTCTACAAGGGCACGCCAAAAGGCCTGGATGCGGTGGCCAGTCGGGTCCGGGTTGCCTTGGGTGGGCCAGCCGAGAGAGAACGCGCCGACTGCGCGCCTGCCCTCGATAAGGAGTCGCTTGGCCTCCTTGGGCGTCAGATGTGGCTTGATCCCGCCCACAGGCTTGAGGTCCTGCCGGCGGACGATGCGGTAGTCTGGCTGCCGGGCGAGCTGGGCTTTCAGCCATTTCGCGCTCACGAGCGCAATATCGCCGCGTCCGAGCACCTCCGCCAGATCGCTGTCGAGCGCACTCAACTCGCGCTTCACCTCGGGGTCGATGTCGACGAGCTTGCGCGTAGGGCGGCGCTCGCGACGCGAAGGCCTGCAGCAGGCTCCGAAGGGCCGCACAGCATCGTCGTCGATGTCGTCGAGGTTCGTGTCGTCCCCGTTTTCCAAGGCATCGGGCCGCGTGGGGCCCATTGGGTGGCGGCGCGCCGGCGGCGGCGCCAAGTGAGAGGCAGCGGCAGACTCTGGCTTGAGCGTCGGCAGCTCAACCTCAGTGGGCGATTCTGGAAGTGTCTGTTTCGCAGCCGCCTCCACAGTGCGCGCGCTTGAAAGCGCATGCGCGGGAACGCTCGACGGTCCCGATGAAAGCGGCCCACGCGGCGAGAGGGCCAGCACAATCGCGTTCAGCATGGAGTTGCCGACCTCGAGGATCGAGTTGTTGGTCTCAATCGCCGTCTCTGCCGGCAACGCCTCTACTTTCGTCGACGCTACGGCCATCTCCATTTGTGTCCAAAATACTACAATACTAGACGGACCCTGAGGCCAAAATCATGAATGAATAATTTTCACGTGACCATCATGCGCGCGCGCGACTCATGGCGCGATTGCGAGAGGGCTGTGTCACATGTGACATGTACCACATCGATTCGCGCGGTTGACGCCTTCCAATTGACGCCTTCATCACTACCGCCGGCTACCCCACCCCCGTTTGTCGTTTCGGTGGTGTGTAGCTCTTCCTTTAGAACTTTTGTTCTTAGACTGGTTATGTACAGGACGCACACACACTGCCACCTTACAACATATGACGATTGGTCGGTCCACATGCCGTCGGCCTGGGGCCGTCAGGTACGGTGGCGCGCGGTGGCCATTGGTGACTGCGCGAGCGGATCTGCGCGAGATGTGGATGCGAGAGGATCTGCACGCTGGCTAGATCTGAAAGCTGGTCGTCGTCAGGCATCGCGACGACAGGCGCCGAGACCAGGAGCAGCCGAGGACCCAGGCAAGACGCCAGGAACCAGTGTGGACCCCCATCGCGAGAGACGATTTCCCCACTGCAAAAAACGTGCGTGGTGGAGGACGATGCTGGCTTCTGAAGTAGATGGATAGTAAAGTCCGTCGTGATGGGCGCATGTATGGCGCATGGTGTAAAACAGAAGAATTACTATCAGATGTAGTACGTTGCAAGACAACAGGTCTGTTACGGCGGGTCGACCAACTTTTTTAATGGACACGTCCTCATTCGCCGCGACTCCCATCTCCACCACCGCCCACTCCTCCTCGGTGCCGCTGCCGCTGCGCTACGGGTCGGCCGTCAGTCACGCCCTCCGGCGTGGCGACTACCGCTCCTTTACATTCAAGCTACCGGCGCACTATCCCGAGCTGAGGCTCTCCGTCGTGTGCGAGACCGGTTCCGTGTGCCTGTACGCGAGCAATTGCTCGGCGCGGCCCGACCCGCGCAACTGCCAGTGGACGCTCTTGGTGGACTCTCAGAAGAGTAAGCTCGGCTCGCTTGTGGTTCGTACCAACGAGCACCACTTTGTCGGCGGGCTCTACCATGTCGGACTGTACTCGGTGACCGACTCGGAGTTCTCCATCGGCTGCTTCCCGACGCCGGCGAGCGCGAGCGACAAGCTGCGCGCGAGCACGCGGCAGCGGCAGCGCACGAGCCCGGCGGCCTTCAGTCCGCGGCCGCAGTCACGGCTGCACACGAAGCCCTTTGTGGATGCGGGCCTCCTGGAGGAGCTGTGCGCCGCGCGCGGGCTGCTCGTGGGGTTCGGAGCGACGGCACCACCGGCCAGCTCGACGCCGGCGCCATCGTCGGCACGGCCCTTCACCTCTTTCGCAGGCTCGCTGAGCGCCTCGCAGCAGCTGCCCGGCGCGACGCGAGTAGCTCGAGTGCGCAGCCCGCCAGGCGTGCCCCTCGTGGGCGCGACCCTACCGAGAGTGTCGTAGGTAGACGAGTTCTGATCTAATGAATCGCGGCCCTACAGTTTTAATTTTCATGCACGTTCAGCGGTTCGGCGGTTTCGCGGTCGTTTCATTCACAGACGACTCGACGCCGTTGTGCAAGAGAAGGTCGCCTCGCAAGGCGGGTGTTGCTGCTGCTGCTGCTGCTCCGCGAGGACCCGGCCGGCCGTCGCTGATAGCTTCAGCGCGATGGTCAAGTCGGGCGAGGTGATCTGGGAACAGCCCAAGGAGAACCCCAAGTCGACCGGCCGCCCGTCGCCGCGCTCTGGCCACACTATCACATGCCTGAACGAGAAGGCCTACTTCTTCGGCGGCTGCGGCGTGGAGAACGGGGCGCCGAGCGTCTTCAACGACATGTACCTGCTGCACATTTCGGAGCAATTTCGATTTCAGAAGATCGACGCGTTGGGCGACGTGCCTTCGCCGCGCTGGCGCCACACCGCCACGCTGTTGCCCGACAACAACTCGATCTTCGTCTTCGGCGGCCTGTGCAAGGGCAAGAGGTACAACGACAGCCACATCTTCGATGTGGCGCGGCAAGAGTGGCGCCCGGCGGAGGTGGCCGGCACGCCGCCGCACCCGCGCTCGCACCACACGGCCACCCTCGTCGAGTTTGACGAGGAGGAGGACGGCGACGCCGAGAAGAAGGTCTTCATCATCGGGGGCTACGGCGGGCACGGCTCGTCGCGTGACTTCTCGATGGACGTGCACGCCTTCGACCTGGACCACTGGACCTGGTCCGCGATCACGCGCATCAAGGGCCCCGCGCCCAAGCCGCGTGGCGACCACACCGTGAGCGTCGCAGGCAACCTGCTGATCCTGTCCGGCGGGCGCGGCTCGTCGACGTCCAAGCCCGCCTTCAGCGGCTACTTCGACGACGTCCACGTGCTTGACCTGGGCAAGCAGGAGTGGATTCGGCCGCCCGGACTGGGCGAGGGCGACTCGCTGCCCATGTGGCCCGGGCTTCCGTCGGGCACCCTGTGGAACCACGCCGCCCTGTGCGTCGAGTCCGTGCCCTCGTTCCGCATGTTCGTCTTCGGTGGCCAGAAGGCCGAGTTCTCCTACTCGGATGAGCTCCACATTTTGGACACGGGACGCATGCAGTTCACTCAGGTGAACTTCGCGCCGGAAGGGAAGGAGAGACCGAGCGCGCGCGAGGACTGCGGCATCGCATACGACACGAAGTCGTGCAGGCTCGTCTTCTTCGGCGGCTGGAAGCAAGGATGGATGGACGACCTCTGGTGCCTCAACGTGGCCGGCGTCGTCGGCCCGCCGTACGCCGTGCAGTCGATCGGGCCGACGACGGGTCCGATCACGGGCAACACGCCCATTTCGATCCACGGCATCGGCTTCATCGATGGCAAGCAGTGGGATGTGCGGTTCACAGACGGCCGTCGCGAGGCGACCGTGCCCGGCAAGTTCATCAGCCCGACCGAGCTCCAGTGCAACACGCCCTCCTTTGAAAAGTTCGGCCCGCTCGAGGTGATGGTGCGCGTGGCAATCAAGGGCGACCCGTTCACCGTCAACAAGGCGATGTTTACCTTCTTCGTGAACACCAAGGCCGCCAAGTGTATGGCCTTTGGACCTGGCCTGCTGCCGACCGCTGGCAAGGCGGGCCGCAAGGTGGCCTTCATCATGCAGGCGAAGGACTCGACTGGAAAGATGCGCACGTCCGGCGACGACGCGATCAAGGTGCACGTGGGCACGACGCCGGCGCTCCTCGAGGCGGTCCCTGTTCACATTCATGACTTCAAGGACGGCAACTACAAGATCACGTACCAGCCGCCCACGACGGGCAAGTATGAGATCGCGGTCACGCTCGATGAGAACGCCTTCGACACGGACGATACGTACCTTCACATCCGCGGCTCGCCCTTCACAGTCTCGATCGAGGACTCGTGGAAGGAGAGCGCCGTCGCGGGCGCCGCGCCGGCCGCCAAGGACCGTGTCAAGGTCTGGGCGATCGGCAAGAAGCTCTACGTGTTGCCCGAGGAGAAGGGGGACGAGGAGGAGGAGGAGGAGGAGGAGGAGGAGGAGGAGAAGCCCGCGGCGCCGGCGGCGCCGCCCGCAGCAGTCGAGCCGCCGCCCGCCGCCGCCGAGGAGCCCTCGGGCTCGGCCCCCCCGAGCCGCCCCCAGTCGGCCGCCGCCCCTCCCGCCGCCGCCGCCGAGGGCGAGGCCGCCCCCCCGCCTGCCGAGGGCGACGCTGCCCCGCCGGCGGCTGAAGGCGAGGCTGCCGCGCCGGCGGCCGAGGCGCCGCCCGCGGAGGCCGCGCCGCCGCCGCCGGCCGCGCCGGCTGCGCCGCCGCCGCCCCCTGCGAAGAAGGAGCGCAAGCCTCGCCCGGTGCAGCCCCCTCCGGAGCAGCTGGCGATGCTCGACATCGAGTCGGCCACGTGGTCGATCATCCCAGGGGCGCCCGAGCTCATGCCCGATCTGGACGCGATCGAGAAGGACCAGATGAAGCTGCTCAAAAAGGCCGGCGTGCCCGAGGCGACCGCCGAGGCTCTGCTCAACCCGTTCAAGCGTGTCGACTTTGTCAAGCTCGGCGCCACCGGCGAGGTGCCCGCGCCGCGCAAGTTGCCCAAGTTTGAGATCACCAAGGAGGGGTGCTACATGTACGGCGGCAAGAACAAGGACGGCGAAACGTTCGATGAGGTGTACGCGATCAAGCTGCCCGAGCTAAGCTTCCGCTGCGTGCACCGCGCCGAGCCCATCAACAAGCTCGCGGCCGACGGCGCCCAGGCCACCTTTTGCGCGGGCAAGCTGATCCGCGTCTCCTCGGCAACGCAAGGGCTGCTCGACCTCGTGCAGGAGATCGATATTGCCGAGATCGCGGACACGACGGACCACTTTGCGAACACGATGATCACGGACATGCGCACCCGGCTGACCGCCATCACGAAGACGGTCGACCACATCGCGTCCGGCATGGACGCCTCCCCGGATCCGAACGACTTCGAGGGGCTGCGCGCGGCCATGGCGCGCATCTACGACATCAGCACCAAGGGCGACTACATTGAGTACGAGCTCGACTCGCTGCAGGACCTGTCCGCGTACCTGATGACGACGGGCGAGAGCGGCCCGGTGCCCGCGGCCCAGAAGAAGATCGAGCAGCTCAAGGAGTCGTGGAGCGCGGCCAAGAAGAAGAAGCCCGTGCTCACCAAGACGCTCAAGCCGCTGCGCGACTCGCACGGCGCGCGCATCGAGGGCGAGATCAAGACGTTCCAAGGGGAGGTCGAGGCGCACAAGAAGGTCTTCGAGAAGGAGTCCGTCTTCATGTACGAGACGGGCAACCTCGCCGCGTACGAGCGCATGGACGCGATGCACATCGACCTCCTCGACCTCGAGAAGGGCACGCAGCGCTTCTACGAGCTGGCGGTGCTCTTCGACTTCCCCGACCTCGTCGCCAAGACGGACGAGATGGTCAAGTCGATGCGCAAGGACCTGATCCTGATCAAGAAGCTGTGGGACCTGGTCGCGCTCGTGATGACCACGCTCGCCGAGTTCAAGGAGACGCTCTGGACGGCCATCAACGTCGGGCTCATGGACGAGGAGTCGAAGACGCTCGCCAAGACCATCAAGGCGCTCGACAAGCGGCTGCGCGACTTCGACGCGTTCACGGGGATCGACACGCTGCTCAAGAACTTCATGGTGACGCTCCCGTGCGTCGCGGACCTTCGCTCGCCTTCGATGCGCGATCGTCACTGGGCGCTGCTCATGAAGATCACCGGCAAGACCTTCGAGATGGGCGACAAGTTCAAGCTGGCCGATCTGCTCGCGCTCGAGCTGCACCGGTTCGTCGACGACGTCGGCGAGGTGGTCGATCGGGCCACCAAGGAGGACAAGATGGAGCAAACGCTCGCCAAGCTCGCGAACACGTGGAAGTCGATCGAGTTCGTCTTCCAGCAGCACCGCGAGAGCGACGTGCACTTGATCTCGATGAAGGAGGAGGACTTCGAGTGCCTCGAGGACAACCAGCTCGTGGTGCAGGGCATGATGGCGTCCAAGTACCTGGCCACCTTCGAGGCGGAGGTGACCGGCTGGCAGAAGAAGCTCGGCAACATCTCGGACGTGCTCGCGCAGATGACCGAGGTGCAGCGCAAGTGGGCGTACCTCGAGACCCTCTTCATCGGCTCCGAGGAGGTGAAGAAGGAGCTGCCCGAGTCGACCAAGGTCTTCGAGGGCATCGACAAGTCCTTCAAGGTCTGCCTGAAGAAGATCCACGATGCCAAGAACTGCGTGCTCGCCACCTCCGGCCCGTCGTCGGAAGGGCAGATGAAGACGCTCGAGGTGCTCGCAAAGGACCTCGAGGTGTGCGAGAAGGACCTCGCGGCCTTCCTCGAGTCCAAGCGGCGCATCTTCCCGCGCTTCTACTTCTTGGCGACCAACTACCTGCTCGACATCCTCTCGAACGGCAACCGGCCGTGGCTCGTGATGGTGCACATCAACAACATGCTCCAGGGCATCAAGTCGATGACGATGACGGGAGAGCCCAAGAACGTGTGGGAGTCCTCCATGTCCAACGAGGGCGAGATGCTCCACCTCAAGCACACGGGCAAGTGCCAGCTCGAGGGGAAGCCCGAAAAGTACCTGCAGACCGTCGTCGACCGCGTGCGCCACGAGATGCTCGCGCAGGGTGGTGCGGCCATCAAGGACTACTGTACCGAAGGGCGCAAGCGCAAGGATTGGCTCTTTGACCACATCGGCCAGCTCTGCATCGTCGTCACCCAATGGGCGTGGACTCGCGACGTCGAGATCGCCTTCGACGGCATGGCCCTCGGCAACCGCAACGCGATGAAGGAGTACAACCTGGTGCAGATCGACATGATGAACGACCTCATCCAGACTGTCCAGTCGCCCACGCTTGAAAAGATGCCGCGCCGCACCGCGATGAACTTGATCACGATGGAGACGCACTCGCGCGACATCGTGCTCGAGCTCATCGAGGAGGGGTACGACGTCAAGGACTGCTTCAAGTGGATGGGCCAGATGAAGACACGCTATGAGAAGCGCGAGTGCACGGGCATCGACGAGATGGACTTTTGGGCCGACATTTGCGACGCCACGTTCCAGTACTCGTTCGAGTACCTCGGCAACCCGGGCCGCCTCGTGATCACGCCACTCACCGATCGCATCTACATCACCGCCACACAGGCGAGCCACCTGATGCTTGGCTGCGCCCCCGCGGGCCCTGCCGGCACCGGTAAGACCGAGTCGACCAAGGACCTCTCTGCCGCCCTCGGCAAGCCCGTCTTCGTCTTCAACTGCGGACCCGAGATGGACTACCGCACGATGGGCGACATCTTCAAGGGCCTCGGCTCGTCTGGCTCCTGGGGCTGCTTCGACGAGTTCAACCGGCTGCTGCCCGAGGTGCTCTCGGTGTGCTCGGTCCAGTACAAGGCGGTGCTCGACGCGATGCGCGGCGGCCTCGACCAGTTCATCTACGAGGGCGTCTCGTACTACAACCACCCGCTCGGCTGCATGTCGTTCATCACGATGAACCCCGGCTACCTCGGACGCGCCGAGCTGCCTGAGTCGCTCAAGGTGCTCTTCCGCCCCGTGACCGTGATGGTCCCCGATTTCCGCATGATCATGGAGAACATGCTGATGGCCGAGGGCTACTTGACCGCCAAGTACCTCTCGTGGAAGTTCTTCACGCTCTACAAGCTCTCTGGCGACCTGCTCGGCGGCAACCCGTCGCCGCCCGGTAAGCAGCTGCACTACGACTGGGGCCTGCGCGCCATCGGCTCGGTGCTCAAGGTGGCGGGCACCTTCCTTCGCGCCGAGATGGACCGCGAGATCGCGCCCGAGGCTGGCTTGCTCATGCGCGCGCTGCGCGACTTCAACTTGCCAAAGATCGCGGGCGATGACCTGGTGGTCTTCATGGGCCTGATGAAGGATCTCTTCACCGACGTCTTCGACCGGATGCCCAAGGCGCGTGACTACGAGTTCGAGAAGCTCATCCGAGAGCAGGCCCTCGCCAAGGGTCTGCAGCCCGTCGACTACTTCGTGCAGAACGTGGTCGACATGCAGGACCTGCTCGCGATCCGCCACTCGGTCTTTGCGATCGGCCTGTCCGGATCGAACAAGTCGCAGAGCTGGAAGACCCTCGCAGACTGCTGGACCGCGCAGGGCAAGAAGACAAAGTACTACGACGTCAACCCGAAGGCGTTCACCTCGAACGAGCTCTACGGCTTCGTCAACCTTGCCACGCGCGACTGGAAGGACGGCTTGCTCTCGTGCACCATGCGCGAGATGGCCAACGCCGACCCGTCGCAGGGCCCCAAGTGGCTCATCCTGGACGGCGACCTCGACGCCAACTGGATCGAGAACATGAACTCGGTGATGGACGACAACAAGACGCTCACCCTGCCCTCGAATGAGCGCATCAAGGTGCTCGCGCACATGCGCCTCATCTTCGAGATCCGCGACCTCGCGTACGCGTCGCCCGCGACCGTCACGCGCGCGGGTGTGCTCTACATCTCGGACGAGGCCCAGTGGCGCAACTTTGTCGCCTCATGGATCGAGGAGCGTGAGCGCAACGAGATCGCGGCGATGACGCCCGAGATCCGCAAGCTGCGCGGCGACAAGCTGCGCGAGCTCTTTGGCGTCTACTGCGCGCCCACGATGCTCGAGATCAAGAAGAACTTCCCCACACTCGTGCCCATCCTCGACTTCAACATGGCCCAGTCGCTGTGCTACTACCTCGAGGGGCTGCTCTCCAATGAGAACGTGGGCACCAAGGACGCCAACTCGTTCGAGATCTACTTTGTGCTCGCGTGCGTCTGGGCGTGCGGCTCCGCCATGTCGATCTCGTCCGGCGTGGACGTCCGCAAGGAGTTCTCCAAGTGGTGGAAAGACACGTGGAAGAGGGTGCGCTTCCCGGCGCGCGGCGAGGTGTGGGACTACTATGTCGACAAGAAGAAGCTCGAGTTCGTGCCGTGGGCCGAGTCTGTCTCGACGATCTCGTACGACTCGTCCACGCCCATGTCGATGGTCACCGTGCCCACGGGCGAGACCGCCTCGATCAACTATTGGATGGACAACCTGATGGTGCGCAAGCACGGTGCGATGCTCCTCGGCTCGGCCGGCGTCGGCAAGACCGCGATCATCATGGGCAAGCTGCGCTCGCTCGGCGAGGAGTACATGTTCTGCACGATCAACATCAACTACTTCACCAACTTCCTCTCGCTCATGAAGCAGCTCGAAGGGCCACTCGAGAAGAAGGCGGGCAAGAACTACGGCCCGCCGGGCAACAAGAAGCTCATCTACTTTGTCGACGACCTCAACATGGCCGCCCTCGACAAGTACAACACGGCGACCAACATCTCGCTCATGCGCCAGCACATGGGCTACGGCCACATCTACGACCTGAACAAGCTGACCGAGAAGGTGCTGATGAACACGCAGTACTTCTCGGCGATGAACCCGACTGCAGGCTCCTTTGTCATCAACCCGCGCCTCCAGCGCCTCTTCGCCGCCTTCGCCATCGGCTTCCCCTCGGCCGAGTCGCTCAACACCATCTACAACACCTTCCTCTCGGGCCACCTCAAGAACTTCGACGCCGACGTGCAGGAGCAGGGCAAGAAGGTGGTGCAGGCGGCCCTCATGAACCACAAGAAGGTCGCGGGCACGTTCCGCAAGACCGCCTTCAACTTCCACTACGAGTTCAACATTCGCCACATGGCGGGCGTCTTCCAGGGCATGCTCATGTCGAAGCCAGAGCAGATCAAGGACTCGCTCCGGCTGGTGCAGCTCTGGCTGCACGAGTCCGAGCGCGTCTACTGCGACCGGCTGGTCAACCTGATGGATCAGAAGAAGTACAAGGAGTGCGCCATCGAGCAGGCCAAAAAGTACTTCAAGGAGATGTCGCCCACGGCGCTCACGCCCGAGCCGCTCATCTTCTGCCACTTTGCGCAGGGCGTGGGCGACAAGATCTACGACAAGATCGGCACCTTCGCCGACCTGTCCGGGCTGCTCACGGGCGCGCTCGGCGAGTACAACGACATCAACGCGGTCATGGACCTCGTGCTCTTTGAGGACGCGATGCGCCACGTGGCGCGCATCTCGCGTATCATCGAGTCGCCCGGCGGGCACGCGCTGCTCGTCGGCGTGGGTGGCATGGGCAAGCAATCGCTCTCCAAGCTCGCCACCTTCGTGGCCGGCTTCACCGTCTTCCAGATTGTCATCTCGGCCACGTATGGCGTCAACGACCTGCGCAACGACCTCCAGATCATGTACAAGAAGGCGGGCGTCAAGGGCGAGGGCATCTCGTTCCTGTTCACCGACTCGCAGATCACCGACGAGCGCTTCCTCGTCTTCATGAACGATCTGCTGTCGTCGGGCAACATCCCGGGCCTCTTCCCGCCCGAGGACCAGGACGACATCATCAACGCGGTGCGCCCCGCCGTCAAGCGATCGGGCATCGTCGACACGCGCGACAACTGCTGGGACTACTTCATCAACCAGGTGCGCGCCAACCTGCACGTCATCCTGTGCTTCTCGCCCATCGGCGACCCGATCCGGGTGCGCGCGCGCCGCTTCCCCTCGCTTGTCAACTGCGTCGTCATCGACTGGTTCCAGCCGTGGCCCGAGGACGCGCTCTACTCCGTCTCGAAGCGCTTCCTCGATGGCGACGACCTCGGCACCGACGAGACCAAGCTGTCGGTCATCGGCTTCATGCCCTTCTCCTTCATCGCCGTCGAGAAGGTCTCGGAGAAGTACCTCTCACAGGAGGGCCGTTACAACTACACGACGCCCAAATCTTTCCTCGAGCTCATCTCGCTCTACCGCGCGATGCTCAACGTGCGGCGCTCCGAGACGGAGGCGATGATCACGCGCTACGTGAACGGCGTGGATAAGCTCAAGACGACGGCCGCGTCGGTCGGCCTGCTGCAGGAGGAGCTCAAGGTGAAGGCGATCGAGGTCGAGGAGAAGATTCAGTCCGTGAACGTGATGGTGCCCAAGCTCGAGTCCGAGAAGGAGAAGGCGAGCACCGAGGCGGCGAGCGCCAACATCATCGCCGACGCCGCCACCAAGAAGGAGGCCGAGGTCTTGGCGATGAAGGCCTCGATCCAAAAGGACCTCGAGGCTGCCGAGCCCGCTCTGATCGCGGCCGCGGCGGCGCTCGACTCGATCAACAAGAAGGACTTGGGCGAGCTCAAGAACCTCAAGTCGCCCCCCGCGGGCATCGACGACGTGACCGGCGCGTGCATCTACTTGCTGCACGATGGCTCCAAGGGCAAGATTGACGTCTCGTGGAAGGCGTCGCAGGGCATGATGAAGGATGTCAACGGCTTCCTCGACACGCTGCTCAAGTACAAAGATCGCATCGACGGTGGCCAGGTGCCCAAGCAGAACTTCAAGAACATCCGGCCGCTGCTCGCGCTCGAGCACTTCAACGTAGCCACGATGACCAAGAAGTCGTCGGCCGCGGCCGGCCTGACCGATTTTGTGATCAACATCACCGTGTACTGGGACATCAACGAGGATGTGGAGCCGAAGCGCCTCGCCGCGGAGGAGGCGACCAAGGCGCTCAACGAGGCCGTTGCCGCCAAGGAGGCTGCCCTCGCGAAGAAGGCGGCCGCCGAGGCGACCGTCGCCGAGCTGACGGCTGAGTACAACGCGGCGGTCAAGGAGAAGGAAGACACGATCGCGGCCGCGCAAAAGTACGAGAAGAAGCTCGGGCTCGCGCTGCGCCTCATGTCCGCCCTCGGCTCCGAAGGCACTCGCTGGGAGTCTGCCATCGTGTACCTCAATGGGCAGCTCGAGATCTTGCCTGGCGACGTGCTGCTCGCTGCCGCCTTCGTCTCGTACTCGGGCTGCTTCTCGAAAAAGTTCCGCGGCCTGCTGCAGACGGGCACGTACGTGCCTTACCTGTCGGGCTCCATCCCCGCGGCCAAGGGCGGTGTGCCCATGTCCGAGTCGGGCCTCGACCCGCTCAACATGCTCACGACCGAGGCGCAGCGGGCGGGCTGGGCGAGCGAGAACCTGCCGTCGGACCGCGTCTCGATCGAGAACGGCGCGATCGTGACGAGCTGCGCGCGCTGGCCGCTCATGATCGACCCGCAGCTGCAGGGCATCACCTGGATCAAGAAGAAGGAGGAGGCCAACGGCGTCAAGATTGCGCGCCTCGGCCAGAAGACGCTGATGCCGCAGCTCGAGGCGGCGCTCTCGGGCGGCAAGCCCTTTGTCATCGAGAACCTCGGGCTCTCGTACGATGCGGTGCTCGCGCCGGTCGTCGGTCGGCAGGTGATGCGTCGCGGGCGCGCCACGTTCGTCAAGCTCGGCGATAAGGAGGTGGACTACGAGGCGTCGTTCAAAATGTACCTGCAGACGAAGCTGTCCAACCCGCACTATCCGCCCGAGGTGCAGGCCGAGACGACGCTGGTCAACTTCATGGTGACCGAGGACGGCCTCGAGGACCAGTTGCTCGCGCTGACCGTCTCCAAGGAGCGCCCCGATCTCGAGGAGCAGAAGGCGGAGATCATCGCGGCCAACAACGAGAACAAGATCAAGATGAAGCAGCTCGAGGACGGCATCCTGCAGCAGCTCGCTGAGGCGACGGGCGACGTGACCGAGAACATCGAGCTCATCGAGAACCTCGAGGACTCGAAGCGCGTCTCGACCGAGATCGCCGAGAAGATGGCGATCGCCGTCGAGACGGAGAAGCGGATCAACATCAGCCGCGAGTCGTACCGCAAGGTCGCTGGCCGTGGCGCGCTCATGTTCTTCATGCTCTCCGAGCTGAACAAGATGCACACGTTCCACCACTACTCGCTCAACTCGTTCATCATCGTCTTCCAGACCGCGGTCACCGGCAAGCGCACGCGCGTCACCTGGTCGACCACCGGGAACGCGCTGCTCGACATGATCCTGCCCAAGAAGCGCAAGGGGCTCTTCGGCAAGATCAACCTGAAGAAGGTGATCGCGTCCAACCAATCGCCCGAAGAGCTCCAGAAGCGCCTCGACTACCTGCTCGAGAACATCACGTACCAGGTCTTCAACTTCTCGCGCCGCGGCCTCTTCGACCGCCATAAGCTCATCCTCGCCACGCAGCTCACGATCAAGGTGCTCTCGCGCGAGGGCAAGCTCAAGGACTCCGAGGTCGCCTTCCTGCTCTCCGGGCCGGGCCTCAAGGCCAACTCGCCGCCGATGACCACGCAGGTCGCCCTCTACATTTCGGAGGCGCAGTGGTCGGGCGTCTTCGCGCTCGTCGCCATCGTCGAGCCGCTCAAGCCGCTCATCGACGACCTCGAGCAGAACTACGAGGCGTGGAAGGAGTGGGTCGAGAGCGAGCTGCCGGAGGATAAGGTGCAGGGGCAGCTGCCGGGCGAGTGGGAGAAGAAGCTGACGCTCTTCCAGCGCCTGCTGCTCATCCGCGTCATGCGCCCCGACCGCGTGACCGCGGCGATGGCCGGCTTCGTGCGCGTCATGATGGGCAACCGTTACATCGACCAGCCCACGTTCAACATGAAGGAGACGTACGAGGACTCGTCCGCGCCCACGCCGCTCTTCTTCGTGCTCTTCCCAGGTGTCGACCCCGGCGGCGACATTGAGAAGCTCGGCAAGGAGCTCGGCTTCACCGAGTCCAACGGCCGGTACAAGTCGATCTCGATGGGCCAGGGCCAGGAGAAGAACGCCGAGGACGCGATCGTCAAGTACGCGGCCGAGGGCGGCTGGCTCTTTTTGCAAAACATCCACTTGATGGAGACGTGGCTGCCCAAGCTCGAGCGCGCGCTCGAGATCGCGGCCGAGACGGGCCACGACGACTTCCGTTGCTACCTGTCGGCCGAGGCGCCGCCGCTGCCCACGCAGCAGTCGGTGCCGGAGGGCATCCTGCAGGCGTCGATCAAGGTGTCCAACGAGCCGCCCTCGGACCTCAAGTCCAACCTGCGCGGCGCGTACGCCCTCTTCAACCAGCAGACGCTCGAGGCCTCGACGAAGCCAGAGTCCTTCCGCCCGATGCTCTTCGCGCTCTGCTTCTTCCACTCGCTCGCGCTCGGCCGGCGCAAGTTTGGCTTCCAGGGCTTCTCGCGCTCGTACCCGTTCAACAACGGCGACCTGACCGTGTGCGCCCAGGTGCTTCTCAACTATCTGCGCGACAACGACGAGGTGCCCTGGGCCGACATCAAGTACAACTTTGGTGAGATCATGTACGGCGGCCACATTACGGACCCGTGGGATCGGCGCATCACGAACACGTACCTGCAGGTGCTCCTCGAGCCCGAGCTGCTCAAGGCGGACTCGAAGCACGAGCTCGCGCCCGCATACAAGTGCCCGCGCGAGGGCAACTGGGTCGACTACGCCGCCTACATCGAGAACAACCTGCCCGTCGAGACGCCCCTACAGTTCGGCTTGCACCCGAACTCGCAGATCTCGCTGCTCCAGACCCAGGCCGCCGACCTCTTCTTCCAGGTCTCGGTGCTCTCGGGCGGCGGCGGCGGCGGCGGCGGCGGCGGCGGCGGCTCGAAGGAGTCGAAGGCGTCGGACGCGCTCACGTTCATCAAGGAGCGTCTGCCCCAGCCGTTCCAGATGCTCGACGTGCGCGCGATGATCAAGGAGATGACGCCGTACGTCATCTGCGGCTTGCAGGAGCTCGAGAAGGTGAACGCCGTACTGATCGAGATGGACCGCGCCCTCTCGGAGCTCGAGCTCGGCCTCGCCGGCGCGCTCAACATCTCCGACGTGATGGACGCGATGATCATCAACCTCGCAGGCAACTCGGTGCCGCCCCTGTGGCTCAAGATGTGCGCGCAGATCGGCCCGACCGGCACGTACAACAAGAAATCCATGTCCTCGTGGTTTGCGGATCTCGTGCTCCGTCACAAGCAGTTCGGCACCTGGTCGAGCAACGCGATGATCGTGCCGCCCTCCCTCTGGCTGCCCGGCCTGTACAACTCGATGGGCTACGTGACCGCGTGCCTGCAGACGACCGCGCGCCAGCAGCGCCTCGCGCTCGACGAGATGCGCATCCACACGGAGATCACGGACAAGAGGTTCGATCAGATCACCGCGCAGCCCGAGAACGGCACCTACGTGCACGGCATGTACTGCGAGGGCGGCCGGTGGGACGTCGCGACGAACGCGATGGCCGAGTCGCGTCCCAAGGAGTTGCACCCGATGCTGCCGGTCATGCACATCACAGGCGTCACCGAGGCGAACGTCGTCACCAAGGGTGTGTACATTTGCCCAATCTATGGCACGACGATCCGCGGGCCCACGTTCATCTTCGCCGCGCCCATGCGCACTATCGACCCGGCGCACAAGTGGATTTTGGCCGCCGTCTGCCTCCTCTTCCAGAACGACTCGTAGAGAGACGCGGCCACACGGGCTCGCGAGGCGGCGCAGGGCGAAAATGTTGGAGGGCGCGGGGGGGGCATACCCATGGCGCGTTTTGCGAGAACAGTCGCTCCCGAAATTGCGTGAAACTTGTGGGCTGTCAAAGGGGGAGCGAACGTAGAGAGAGGCACGCGATCTGTGTCGCGAGTGTGACTTTAATGTGCACGGTCCACTGCGCTTCTCGAAAGGCGCCGTGACGTCCAGACGATTTCCGAGCGGTTTCGGGCATCGGCGAAGAGAGGGGGCCAGCGAACGAAACGAATGGCCGTGGACGCTCGACTCGTCACGCTCCCCAAGGAGCTGCAGCTTGTTCGAACGCCGGATCGGGTGCGCTCGGCGAGTGACGCGAAGCGACTCGCACACCTCGCCAAAAAGGTTGATCAATTCAACACCCTGCACGTCGGCTTGTCTCTCAGCACGCTCGATCAGTCGGCGGCGAGCCTGGCGAACGTGATAGCGACGCGGCAGGAGCGCGCCTTGCAGCAGCGCTCGCAGCTGCTCAAGAGCCGCTCAAATCCGCGCTTTTCTGAGCAGCAGGAGGAAGCGCACGCGCGCGTCGAGCAGAAATGGCAGCAGCACCATGAGCAGACGCGGGCGCAGAAGCACGCGCTGGAGAAGCGCTTGGAGGCGGCGCAGAAGCGGCACGAGGAATCGAGGCAGGAGATCGTGTCGCACCTGAGCACACGGGCGGCCTCCGCGGGCCTCCAGCGGCGCCCCTCGAAGTCGGAGCTCGCGATGACGATGGAGACGTGGCTTCCACAGGACTCTGACCGGTGGATGCGAGACCTCCGCCCTGGATTCGGTCCGATCAATGCGCCGCCGTCGCGGCCGACGACGGCCACGACCCGCGATGCGACGGGCGCCGAGGCGGCGACGAATAGCGCGCAGCTGTTAGGCGAGATCCAGACAAAGACAGCGCATGCCTTCGAGCGCCACTGCCAGTTCTACGGCACGCGTGCGAAAACGGCCGGGGAGACGTTACGCCAAAAGCAGGAGGGTCAACGGTTGAAGCTCCACCGGATCTTGAGCGAGCACTACCAGGAGGCAGAGGAGCTGCGCCACCAGTTCGAGCGCGAGGACGCGCGTGACAAGCAGCACAAGTTGCAGAAGCAGGGCCTGATCGAGCAGTGGCGCCGGCAAGGGCTCCAGGCATCCCTACAACGACAGGAGCTGGTGGTGAACGGCAACGTGGCCATCGCCACCAAGGAGTCGTGGCCGCCGCAGAACAGCGACACGTGGATGGCCGGGCTGCGCGCCAGCTTCTACCAAGTCGATCCGAGCATACTCAGCGGCGCCAAGACGCAGTGGGCCGCCACCGCCCACGATTTCGTCACCCTTTGAGAGAGCGAGAGGCTCTCGCAGGAAACATGATGTTTGACAGTCATCCAGAACGTGCCAGAATTGTGAGCGGACAATGCGCAGACATGCTTTTTAGAATTACACCCTTTTCATAGCCGGTAACTGAAAAAAATAGCCGAGACCACTCAGGGTGGTCCGTAATATGTGGGACTGACTCACGGTGTCGAGGTCGACAGTGACTGCCGACAGTGTCCCCCGACAGCCGATCTGTCGTTTTACATTTCCCGAACCCCCCATTCCGCTTGTCGTTTCACCTGTGTGTGTCGCGTTGTACCGGTGCGTTCCCTGTGGGATCTTCCGTGGAACGTGATTCCTCGGAGTGGTCACGCGTGCGAAGCGCCGCGGTAGTGTTGCGCGGGTTTGTCGTCTTACCCCTCTTTGCTCAAGGACAACACTATGTCTTCTATCTCTCCTGCACCACAGGGGGAGGTGGGTCAGTCTCACTTATCACGTGGTCACCCGGTGCGTCCCTAGCTTTGGTTGGGCTCGAATTGGAAGTCATGTTGTAAGTCCAATCCTGTGAAACGACCCCTACATATGTCGCACGCGCGCGCGTTGTGTTGAACAGCAGCAGTCCCCTACATGTAACACTTGTTACTGTGTGCACGATTCATCCTTCTTGGTGTGCACCGGCACGCAGCTGCCTGCCCATAAGCTGCGCGCGCGCGCAAAGGTATCCGTCTGCACTACCGTTGGCCTGGCCCCGAGCGCAGACGCGTACCATCATCGCTCCCATGCCCAGCGCCGTGGCGCGTGCTGGCGCCAGCCCCGCAGCGCCCGCGCCGAGCAATTGCGCTGCTGGGCACGCCCGCGCCGAGCAACTTCGCTGGGCGCGCACGCGCGCGAGCCAACCCAGTGGCTGCACGCCGGCGATCGATAGCGCGCGACTGCCACCGCGCCCTCGACATCTCCGCCACGACCGGCAGGCACAACGTCGACAGCTTGGTCACGATGATCCGGCCGCCGTCACGCCCGGCGCGAAGCCTGTGCCTGTGAACCTGTAGCGAGCCGGGCGCGGTCGTCCTCGAGGCTGCGGCCCCGTCGGCGCACTGCTCGACCCGCTCACCATGTACTCACCATGGAGTGCAGCGCCGTCTGCTCCGGCCTGATCATCGATGCCATGGCCGCCACAACAAGCACCACCGCGGCCTCTCGGGGCAATGATCCTCATCCTGCACTTGCCTTGTCGCCTCTGGCGGCGTCGCTGACGACGGAGATGGAGTCGGACTCAATCATGCTCGAGGCGCCGGCGCTGTCGGCGTGGCGCGTCGGCGCGATGCTCATCCCGTCCGCCGTGTACCCCTGCCTGCACTCACCCGCCTTGTAGCGCCACCTCAGCGAGAGCACAGATCCATCATGGGTTGTGCTCTGCATCCCCAGCGCCTCTGCTACACCTTCAACTTCACCGCACACACCACACACACGTTACCGCCTGCCACGCTCCAGCCCGCTGCAGCCCGCTGCAGCTCCAACGCCCTGCCCCAGCTGAGACA